>OBMK010000348.1_pt1 | contig 44324 bp, 41 predicted proteins | sample 1539081 | NCBI WGS metagenome assembly OBMK01 (sample SAMEA3355528, study PRJEB22509) | marine metagenome | biome: marine; feature: river plume; material: water | place: USA | collected 2010-08-07 | depth 0.5 m | reverse complement strand
GAGGCCGGTGAGGGGCCGCGCTTCGCCAAAACGACCCGCGACGAGGCCAGCGTCGCTGCCCTAGAGGTGCCTGACATGGCCAAGTTGCGCTACGTCTTTGACGCAGTCACCTCCATTCGAAAGGCGCTGAACGGCCGTGTGCCGCTGATTGGTTTCGCCGGTAGCCCGTGGACCTTGGCTTGCTACATGGTTGAGGGTCGTGGTTCTGACGACTACCGCGCGGTCAAGACGTTGATGTATAGCCGTCCAGACCTGATGCACCGAATTCTGGAGGTCAACGCGCTGTCGGTTGCCGCCTATTTGAATGCGCAGATTGAGGCGGGCGCCCAAGCGGTGATGATTTTTGACAGCTGGGGTGGGGTGTTGGCAGACGGTGCCTTCCAACAGTTCAGCCTGCGCTACACCGCCATGGTGTTGTCGCACTTGCGGCGCGGCCACGAGGGAAAGGTGATTCCGCGACTCGTTTTCACGAAGGGTGGCGGACTGTGGTTGTCAGAGATGGCCGCTTTGGATTGCGACGTTTTGGGGCTGGATTGGACGATGAACCTGGGCCGTGCCCGGCATTTAGTGGGTGGCACCGAGGGCGGTCCTGGCAAAGCGCTCCAAGGCAACATCGACCCGATGGTGTTGTTTGCGAACCCCGAGCAGATTGACGCGGCGGTGCAGCAGGTACTCGCCAGCTTTGGCACGCCGCATACCGATCCCAGCACGACGGGCCCGACTCATATTTTCAACTTGGGCCATGGGATTAACCAGCTCACGCCACCGGAGAACGTGGCTGCTCTCGTCGAAGCGGTGCACAAACACTCACGCGCCATGAGGGATGTTACTGAAAAAGTGTAAATTTTACTTGACAGTTTATGCGTGCTTTTGGATGATCAGAGCACCCTCCCTCACTTAAATAAGACGTACATGGCATCCACTTTTCCCTTTGCCGCCATCGTTGGCCAAGACGAAATGACCCTCGCAATCCAGGTGGTAGCCATCGATCCAGCGGTCGGAGGGGTCTTGGTGTTGGGCGACCGCGGCACAGGTAAGTCCACCGCGGTAAGGGCATTGGCTGACTTGCTACCCCCGATCCAAGTGGTCAAAGGTTGCCCCTATAAATGTGATCCTGCCGCACCGGCACAGGCCTGTGCGATCTGCCAGGACACACCCGTAGCCGCCAGCGCCAAGCCCCGCAAGCGCGCCACCGAAACACGGCCCGTGAGTGTGGTCGACCTGCCTCTGGGCTCCACCGAAGACCGTATTGTTGGGGCCCTTGACCTTGAAAAAGCACTCTCGCAGGGCGTTAAAGAATTTGCCCCAGGGCTGTTGGCCCAAGCGCACCGTGGCTTCCTCTACATCGACGAGGTCAATCTGCTGGAAGACCACTTGGTGGACCTGCTGATCGACGTTGCTGCGTCAGGGGAAAACCTGGTCGAGCGTGAGGGCCTGAGCGTCCGGCATCCTGCGCGCTTTGTGCTGGTGGGCAGCGGTAACCCGGAGGAGGGCGAGTTACGTCCCCAGTTGTTAGACCGTTTTGGTTTATCGGTGCAGGTTAAAACACCGCAAGATATTGATTTGCGCGTCGCCGTGATCAAGCGGCGTGACGCATTTGACCGCGACCCTGAAGGCTACAAGGCGCAATGGCAGGCTGAAAATGACCGTCTTCAAAAGCGGATTGTGAAAGCGCGTAAGTCGCTTGACGCCGTGGTGGTCGACGACGAGATGCTGACGCTGTGCGCGCGTCTGTGCCAAGCACTCGGCACCGATGGTCTGCGTGCCGAGCTCACGCTGATGCGAGCGATGCGCGCGTTGGCGGCGCTTCAGGGGCATAAAAAGGTCAAGCGGGATCACCTCAAAGCCATCGCCCCCATGGCGCTGAGTCATCGTTTACGTCGCAACCCCCTTGATGACACTGACTCCAGCCAGCGCGTGAAACGCTGTCTGGATGACCTTTTGGCCGCCTGAGGTTTGCCCATGGCAGACACGATGCAGTGGCTGGATACTTGGAACGATGCCATGACATCGTTGCAGTTGCTGCAAATCGACCCGAGCGGGTTTGGAGGCATCGTGGTGAGGGCACCATACGGTCCAGTGCGCGCGCAGTGGTTACAGCAGTTGGGCACGATGGGCCTGTCGATAACGAAACTACCCGGCCACTTGGATCGTGAGCGTTTACTGGGCGGTATTGACCTGTCTGCGACCTTGCAACAGGGGCAGCTGCGCTGGCAAGCTGGCCTGCTTGCGCAAGCGGATGGTGGTGTCGTCTGCATCCCCATGGCTGAGCGGTTTCCTGACGCCTTAACGGCGCCGCTGGTTCAAACACTGGACACACGCCGCCTGCCTGGCGGGGACCACCAGCGCACCGCATTTGGCGTGGTGGCGCTGGATGAGTCGGACGATGAGGAGGCCACGCTCAACCCGGCGTTACGGGAGCGTTTGGGCCTGTGGATTGATTTGCACGACATCGCGCCGGCCGACATCGTCGGACAGGCTTGGGAGCCCGTCGCACCGTTGGACTTACGCCTGTCCGAGGCAGCATGCGAGGCCATGCGTCAGGCGTTACCGCGGGTCTCGGTGAGCGACAGCCAATTGAGCGCATTGTGCGCCGCCGCGCTTGCGCTGGGCATTACCTCGCTGCGGGTGCCCACACTGGCGCTGCGCGTGGCGTGCGCGCATGCCGTATTGAATGGTCGGGTTGAGGTGGCCGACGAGGACATGGCGTTCGCCGCGCGTCGCGTGCTGGCACCACGGGCATTGCAGGGGCCCGAGACGACAGCCCACGCCGAGACGGAACCGAATGAGGCGCCGGACTCCGAAACCGAATCGAACGCGGACGAACGTGACAACACCCACCATGACAACGGTGATGAAGCACCGCCACCACCGGTGCCTGAAGCGTCTTCAAATGACCTGACCGATGCGGCCACCCCCCCAGAGCCCACACCGGAGGAAATACTGGTGGCGGCCGCGTTGGCCAGCTTGCCCAACGATGTCCTTGATCGTTTGTTGACGCGTTCGGCACGCAGCGCTGCCAGCCGCACAGGGCGCAGTGGTCAGTTCAGAACAGGGGCGCAACGCGGACGGCCGCTACCCCCACGGCCGGGTTCAGTGGGAGGCCACGCGCGGTTGCACGTGTTGGCAACTTTGCGCGCCGCAGCGCCCAAGCAACGTTTACGCAGCAAGCCACCTTCTGGTGGGGTAGCGATCCGGTCCGAGGACTTTCATGTGCGACGCTACCAACAAAGCAGTGCGAGCTGTGTGTTGCTGGCGCTGGATGCATCCGGCTCAGCGGCGCTGCAGCGCTTGGCCGAGGCGAAGGGGGCTGTAGAGTTGTTGTTGCAACAATCCTATGCCCGCCGCGACAGCGTATGCATTGTGTCTTTTAAGGGCGCGAAAGCCGAGTTGTTGTTGCCGATGACGCGGTCCTTGGTCCGCGCCAAGCGCGCCATGACCGGCTTGCCAGGCGGCGGCGGGACGCCGCTGGCATCAGGATTAAAACTGGCGTACGAGCAAGCCATGCTTTTGCAGCGACAAGGGATCACACCCTTGTTGGTTATCTTGAGCGATGGCCGTGCGAATGTGACATTGGATGGCTTGGGTGGCCGTACCCAAGCGCTTGCAGACGCGCAGTCATGGTGCGATCAATGGCGGGCCTCCGGGCATCAATCCCTTTGGATTGACACCTCGGTTCAACCCGATCCGCAGGTGCAAACGCTGGCGTACGCCATGGGGGGGCGCTATATGCCGATGCCGCAAGCCCACGCGCACCGCATGGCCGCCGCGATGGATCACCTCAGGCAGCAGAACCGCGACCATGTTTGATCGCTTGTATCCTGGCATGCAGTGGACGGATTACCGTCACGAGTGGCCGAACGCACATTGGAGCCAATTTGTGCATGCGGGCGGTATCAAATGGCATGTACAAATGGCGGGTCAAGGACCAGCGTTATTGTTGTTGCACGGGACGGGTTCTGGCAATTTCAGTTGGCGTGATCTGTTACCCGTTTTAACCCCGCATTTCACAGTGATCGCGCCCGATTTACCGGGCCACGCGTTCACCACACGGGGTTCTGATCAATCTCTGTCATTGAAGGGTATGAGCAGCGGTGTGTTGGCCTTGTTGCAGCAGCTGGGCATCACGCCCGCGGCGATTGTGGGTCACTCTGCCGGTGCTGCGATCGCGGCGCAAATGGTGGTGCAGGAGCCGCGGCTGGCTGATACCCACCTGATGGGGTTGAACCCGGCGTGGTTGCCGTTGCCTGGTGTCCCCGCATGGATTTTTGGGCCGGCTGCGAAGCTAGCAGCCTTGAATCCGCTGTCTGCATGGGCGACGGTACGTTTTGCCAAACGGCCTGGTGTGATTGCCAAGTCAGTGGCGCAAACCGGATCGCACCTCTCGCCAGCCGGTATCGCGTTGTACCAAGCCGTCTTTACGCACACGGGACACGTGCACAGCGTATTGGGCATGATGGCATCGTGGAAGCTCGCAGGCTTGACTGATGCGTTGGCCACGTTGAAAAACCCAGTCACGATGTTGGTGGGCGCGAATGACAAAACCATTCCGCTATCACTGGCGCATGACGCGTGCCGCGTGATGCCGCAGGCCACTTTGCATCAGCAGATCGGTTTGGGTCATTTGGCACACGAAGAGCAACCGGTGGACACCGCAAGGCACCTGTGTGCCGCCTACGGTATCAACCGATCGAATTGAATCGCAGCTAGCCGTGCGGGTTGGCTTTGAGCATCGCCAGCACGTCGAGGGGGCTGGTGCTGATCAGGTCGGCGCCAAACATATCCGCTGTGGCATCTACCAGTGAGAAGATGGGGCCGCCCAACAGGACCTTGGCGTCCGGGTTGCCCGAGTGCGCACGCAGATTTTCTATGAGTGATTTGAGCTTATATAACTGTGATTCAATGGCCACCGATATGCCGATCAAATCGAACCACTCATTGGCAACCGATCGCACCAATTCCTCCTCAGAGGCGGAGATGTCGATGACCACCGATGCCCCTTCGCGCTTGAACAGATCGGCCACGATGGTGACGCCCAAAATGTGAAGTGAGCCGGGCGCCGCGCACAGCATGACGTGACGCTCTAACCCCTCAGATTGTGGGCCGTCACGGTACTCGTATCCCAGCCGGTAGGTGATTTGATGCATGATGGCCAGGCCACACGTGACATCGCTGAAACTGCAGAGGTCTTTTTCCCACAAGTCACCGAGCTGTTGCGCAGCTGGTGTGATGAGGTTCAGAAAAATCTGCTGGTGCGGGTGTCCGGAGGACAGTAACCCATCGATGATGGCGTTGACGCGCAACGAGTCACCATTGCGGCAAGCCATCGCAAAGGCGTCCAGTTGTGGCAGGGGATCGAGCGGTGCGAAAACCGACGCTTGGTTCGCCATGCGCGCGTTGTAGTTTTCCGACTGCAAAAGCCTCGGAATCAGTTGGGTCTCGATGACGTCTACGAGCGACTCTTTACAGGTGTCGTCATCTGGCGACGTGTTTTGAATTCGCCTCGAAAACCCATCTAAGTTTTGTAACTTAGACATGCAAAAACCTTGCAAAACAACAACGTGCCCTGAATTGGCGGGACGATCGGGGTGGGTGGTCACCAGCAAGATAGCGTGCCGATCCGTTGATTCGCACGAATATAAATAAATTCAAACGCCTTTTCAATGCTCCAGAACCCGTCATGTTTGTCTACCACAAGGGTCGACTTATGTGACGCGCTGCGCTGTCTCTCAGGCTAGCTTGTCTTGGCAAAGCCCAACAGGTGAGCCATGTCCTTTAAAAAGATACGCACGTGGGCGACGGGGTCTCGCTTCGCCAGCTCTTTGTTCATGTAGGCGTCGAAGGTGAGTTTTTGCACATCTTTGTCTTCGCAAATCTTCACGAATTTTTCGCGGCGCTTGTCGTTTTGATACCAGAAGTACTGCATGACGCCCAAGATCCAAAAGACTTTGCCGTGTTGCTTCATGAAACGCTTACGACCCTGAGCCAAGCACTTCGGATTACCCGTTTTCAACGCTTCATGCGCAGCGCGGGCCATGGTTCGACCGCAGTCCATGGCGTAGTAAATGCCTTCACCCGATGAGGGGGCAACCACGCCTGCGGCATCACCCACCACCAGAATATCGCGGCCGTTGTCCCAGTGCGGTAGCGGCTTCAACGGGATCGGGGCGCCTTCACGACGCAAGATCGCTTGATCGCTCAAGCCAGCGATCCCGCGCAGGTGTCCGGTCGCTGTTCGCAGAGAAAAGCCCTTGTCCGCGCTACCGGTGCCGACGCTGGTAGTTTTCCCATGTGGGAAAACCCAGCCGTAAAAGTCAGGCGAGACCTCGCCTTGGTAATACACGTCGCAGCGCTCCGCATCGTGGCTAAGCGACGGATCGGGCGACTCAATGATCTCGTGATACGCGAAGACGTATTTGGTCTTGTCGGCTTTGGGAATGTGCGCTCTGGCAATGGGTGATCGCGCGCCATCGGCCCCAATCACCATGCGCGTGGAGACACGCACGCGCTGTGCCGTTTGCCCAGGCTCCAACGGCTTGCCTGTGACAGGGGTGTAGTAAACCCACAAGCCACCGACTTCGTCGCGCTCAACCTTTTCAAAAACCGCTTGCTGTCTGAATGCACCGGATGCCGCTGCGCGGTCGCGTAAGAATTGATCGAAGTCCTGACGATCAACCATGCCAACAAACCCATCTTCAATCGGGATGTCGACCTTGTTGTCCTTGGGTGAGATCATGCGTGCGCAGCGAATCTTAGCGACCAATAGTTCGTCGGGAATCGCAAAATCTTTGATGAGTCGGGGTGGAATCGCACCGCCACAGGGCTTGGGGCGACCCTCGCGGTCGAGGAGTAACACGCGCCAACCCTCAACAGCTAAGTCATTCGCGGCAGTGGCGCCCGATGGGCCTCCTCCGACCACTACAAAATCAAAGTCGACTTGGTTCATGTCGCAGACCCCTCTCGCCACTGGATTGGATGTGGTCGACGTACCGCGTCGACCGGTTTGGTGTTGCTGCGCATGCGGTATGCGACGAGGGCCGATGCCATAAACAGCATCGCTTGAAAGATGAAAACGCTGAGGTAAGCCAAGCGCGAGTCACCGAAGATGGCGTGTGCGATATCGCTGGCAGCGGTGCCGACGATGCCCCCTAAACCGAAAGCGATAGCTTGGGCTGCACCCCAAAGACCCATCCGTGTGCCTTCTTTACCGGGGCCGCCTTCGCCAGCCAAACGCATCATGGTGGCGATCGCTGCAATGGAGAATGCGCCGTTGGCGACGCCCAAAAACACCACGTTGGCCTGCAAGGGCCATACGGGTGACAGGGCCGCGAGGGCCGAGAGTGACAGCCCAATCGTTGCCACCGCGGACAGGACGCAGCCGCCCAGCATCCACGCACTGACGCTCCCTAAGCGGCCGTTCACCCACTTCGTGCTGGCGCCCGCGACGGCCAGCATGCCGACGAGCACCCCGCTGTGGTGCCAGCCGGATAACTGGGTGGTTTTACCGGGTGACAGGCCATGAACGACGCCCGCAAAGGGCTCCAGAATGAGGTCTTGCGCGCTGTAAGCCAGCATCGACAAGAACACGAAGATGGTGAACGTTCGTGCGGTGGGCTCTGACGCAACTTCTTTAAAAGCCGCTTTGAAGCTGTCAAAATTTTTGGGCGTTTCAGCCTTGACCGTACCACCTGACTTTTCGAGACCCCACAAACACAGCGCGGTAATGATGACCGTCAAGACGCTCAAACCGGCAGATACCTTCAGGAGCACTGCAGGTGAATAGGGGTCAATCAATTGCCCCACGGTTCCCGCCGTAACGGCGAAGCCCATGATCATCATGAGCCACACCACCGTTGCGGCTTGCGCCCGGCGATCATCCGGTACTTGTTTGGCCATCAGAGCCAACAATGAGGTGCCGCAGGCACTGACGCCTAATCCGATCAGGCTGAACGACAGCACGGCCAGCGCGATGCCGGCGATGGTTGCGGTTTGCATCCAGATCGTGGCGAAGGCGGCCATCACGCCGCCACAACTCAGCACCACCATGCCGCCCATCATCCACGGTGTACTGCGTCGACCTTTGTCTGCCCCGTAGCCCATGCGCGGCCGCACAATTTGTACCGCGTAGTGCCATGCGACGAGGAAGCCTGGCAGCAACGCAGGCAGCGCTAACTCGACCACCATGATGCGGTTGAGGGTGGATGTGGTGACCACGACCACCGCGCCGAGGCACGCCTGAATCAGTCCCAAACGGATGATTTGTAGCCAGCCAAAACCCGGTGTCGTCATAGCATGCCCGTATGGTGAAGTTGTCGCAGACCCCAAGCGCTCACCATCATGCCGCTGACAAACAGCGGGACACCAAAGGCGCTGACGTGCAGGGCGCGGGCAATCGGTTGTTGGATGAAGCGAGCCATCAAAGGCCATTGCAGCAGGCTCAGAATCAAGACAGCAGCGCTGTGCCAAGGCAGTGCCCATTGCCACAGCAACACGGCAACGACGGCTTGTGGGAGCCACATCATGAGACAGGCCACCTGCGCCGCACGAACGGCCCCGAGTTGAACCGGCAACGAGGCGACGCCCATTTGACGATCGCCCTCAATGGCTTTGAAGTCGTTCAAGGTCATGATGCCGTGGGCACCAAAGCTGTAGAGCAGGGCAAGGGTAAGGGTGTGGGCACCGGGCCATACGCCGCCCAGCATGACAGCGGCGCCGGTGATCCACGCCAAACCTTCGTAGCTCAAGGCGCAGGCGGCATTGCCGAACCAGCCATTGTTTTTCAGTCGGATGGGGGGCATGCTGTAGGCCCACGAAAATGCAATCGCAAGCGAGCATGCGGCGAAGCCCCAGGGCCCCATCAGCGTTGCCCAGGCCAAAGACAGCAGCGTCCACGCAATCGCGATGCCCAGCCCCCATCGCCCTGGCATTCGACCTGACGGAATGGGGCGGTGCGGTTCGTTGATCGCATCGACGTGTCGGTCAAACCAATCGTTCACGGCCTGACTGCTGGCGCATACCAATGGGCCTGTCAAAACCAAACCCAGCACCAACAGCGACCAGTTGTCTGCGAAGCTTTGCCCCGATGCCACAACTCCACACGTGAAGGCCCACATGGGTGGAAACCACGTGATTGGTTTGAGTAGTTCCGCCACGGTTCGCAGACGCGGGGTCCGAACGGTTGGCGGAAGGGCGAGGCTCTGGGGGTCCATGTCTTCATTATGAGAAGAACCCATAGCTTGTCAATTAAGGTTGACACTTATTTGTCAACCAAAAACGACTAATTGCCTCAGCTCAAGGCGGCGTCGGTATCGTTTTCAGACAAGATGCCGAAACGGCGCAACTTAACGTACAGGCTTTGCCTGGACAAACCCAGCATTTCAGCCGCTGAAGCGCGGTTGTTATGGGTGAGTTCGAGGGCCGCCTCAATGCAAATACGCTCAATCGTATCGACGGTTTCACCGACGATGTCTTTCATGGGGCGGCGCCCGACCAACTGCGACAGCTCCGCCAGCGGGGCTGGCAGGGGTTGTGACAGGTTGGTACTTTGCATGCGCCTGTCCATATCGCGGACAAAAAACGCGTAAAGCGATTCGGGCTTGGCGAGCGGCACCGCCGAGACTTCGACCGGCAGGGTCATACCGGATAGCGTTTTAAGTTCCGTTGCGAAATTGCGCACGGGTACCTGTTGCTTGAGCGAGGTGGTGAACACGCCCCAATCCACACCGCCTCGGGCGAACCAGCGTTCAATGGGTTGACCAATCACTTGCGAGGCAGCGGTCAGTCCGAATAAGGCCATGCCTTCCTCGTTGATGCTTTTCACGGTGCCGGTGTGGTCCGTTAACACCCAGCCATCTGGAAAGCTGGCCATCGCCATGCTCAGTACCGCAGCGGTGTTGGGGTTTTCGGAAACGGGGTCTTCTGCCGCTTGACGGCTGAGACGCACCAAGAATTGCGCACCGCCTTCTTGGCGGAACACGATGGCCGATACGCTCACGGCTGAGGGGATACCTGCTAATTTAGCGGTACAGATTTCCACCCGGCCGGTTGCCAAAGCCGTTCGCAGGAGGGTGTCGACATCGCCGAGGCTGTGCGTGTTGAAGCAGTCCCTAAAGTCACGGCCGACCAGTCGTTTGCTGGCGTCTTTGAGCAGGGTTTGAACGCCCATGTTCGCCTCGACGATGCGATTGGATTTCGCATCCACCATGAGCACCGCCTCGGGGGAGGATTCAAACAGCACGCGATAACGGGCCTCGATGTGGCGCAAGCGCAGGTAGTCTCGCTCGACCGATTGTTGGGTTTCGACCAGACGGCGCTGTAATTCTGCCAAGCGCTCCAGGTTGCGCCCGACGGCCAAGCGCTTGTTGTCCTTGAGTTGAACGGTGATGTACTGGATGGCTGCCTCGTTGCCTGCGGGAGTCGGGTGGTTGACATGTCGCCAGGTGAGGTCTGTGGGGTCCTTATCGGCAGCCAGCAGCTCTTGGATTTTCTTTTTACTCTCAACGGTCACGGTATCGATCCAAGCCTTGCCGAGCCAAGCTTGACACCCCAAAGTCGCCATCATGTCCTGTCCGGTGGACACTTCCTCAACGATTCCATCCCCACCAATGGTGAGACTCACGTCTGAGACCGCGCCTAACAGCGCAGAAAACGTTGTGGAATCGAGTTCTTTGGGGTTCATTCTGGGGTTTAATTTTAGAGCTAATCGCTTGTATAGGGCTTATTTCCTAGCTTACACGCAATTTGATGTAGCTCACTCTCTATTTAATAAGTATCTGGTTATACATGACTTTGGGGCACACTTTTCTTAGTGTGCTTCGTCACAATGTCAACTGCCTGTTCGGCATCAACTGTCAGACATGTGGTACCACGCCATTTTAATTTCTCGGGGTTCAATGTGGCCATGGGGCCCCCGACGTAGGTTCGTAACTCAGGGTTGATTGCGTTAGCCAACAGCTGGGGTAGCGCCGTCGCGATCGCATCGATCGAGCGATCGCTTGCGATGGAGAGCATGACGGCATCAAACCAATCGGATTGAAAGGTCCGTTCGAAATCGACCATGTCTTGGGGCGTACCCAGGGTAACGGTCCAGCCGGCGCGACGGAAAAACTCGCCCAACATGAATGATCCCAGGGTGTGCTGGGCGTTGGGCTCTGTCATGACCAGCAGGCTCAAACCGTTGGGCTCTGCGCCGTCCTCGGCCAAGAAGGCTGCGCTGAACTCGTGCATCAATGTTTGCAGGTGGGAGACGGCAATGGTGAGATCGACAAAATCCACCGAATCCGCTGTCCATTGGGTGCCCAATAGCCGCGCGGCAGGCGCGATGCCATTGATGTAGATGTCGGCGAACGACTGCCCCTGCCGGTGCCAATTGAGCATGACCTTACGGGACTCATCAATACCCCTAAGACTCGCTTTAGCCAGCGCGGCAATTTGGTTGGCATCGAGGTGCGCGTCGGGGTCGAAGTCGGTCCCCCCGACCAGCCTTGGGCTGCTGTCGGGCGATACCCGCGCTTTCAAAGCCTCTTTTTGTGGCTCCCAGGGCGGGCTCCTTGAGCGCCCTGTACTTTCCGTGTTGAACTGAGCCACATCGTTCACCTTTTGATAAGACAGACCAAAGTAGTGTCTTTGATTTTGTCTAGGACTGCATTACGTGTAAACCCTAAGGTACAAAAATGGTGTCAATTTATATTGACACAAAGGGTGTCAAAACGTAAAGTGTTCTTAATTCTGGTCAACGTGAAAGTCACACATGCCTCCCACCCCGCTCCCGGTCTTGTATACGCCGGCGCAACGCGCCCGACGTGATGCAACCCGCTGGACTCTGGTTCAAGGGGTTTTGGCGCCGGTTCAATTTGTGATCTTCCTGATTAGCTTGTATCTCGTCATGACCAGTCTCAGCAGTGGTTTACACACAGATTGGGCTTTGGTCTCGGTTGTGATTAAGACGCTGGTGCTCTACGCGATCATGGTCACCGGCGCGATTTGGGAAAAAGCGGTGTTTGGCCAATACCTGTTTGCAGGCCCATTCTTTTGGGAAGACGTCGTCAGCATGGTGGTGTTGGCGCTGCACACGGCCTACCTCTGGGTGTGGTGGCAAGGGCAGTGGTCGGCCACCGAGCAGTTGTGGTTGGCACTGGTGGCCTACGGCACCTACGGCGTCAACGCGGCTCAATACATCCGCAAGTTCCGTATGGCGCGCTTGCAAAGGCCCGTCATACAAGGCCCCGCATCGGGCGTACAGGTGAGCCTATGAATGCCTTTATCCCGATCCAACCGGCGCCTAACCAAGGTTGTACCGATGTCGTTCCGCTCGTCGAACGCGGCCAACGCGAGGTTTTCTGTGGATTAACAGGCATCATTTGGCTGCATCGCAAGATTCAAGACGCTTTCTTTTTAGTGGTTGGTTCGCGCACTTGCGCGCATCTGATCCAATCAGCCGCCGGTGTGATGATTTTCGCGGAGCCGCGTTTTGCGACCGCCATCATCGACGAGCGTGATCTCGCAGGACTGGCTGACGCCAACGACGAACTTGACAAGGTGGTTAACCAACTGCTGGCACGTCGCCCCGAGATCAAGTTGTTGTTCTTGGTGGGTTCGTGCCCGTCCGAGGTCATCAAACTCGATTTATCGCGTGCCGCAAGCCGCCTATCGGCTGTGCATTCGCCACAGGTTCGGGTTTTGAATTACTCGGGTAGTGGCATCGAGACCACCTTTACCCAAGGGGAGGATGCGTGCTTGGCGTCAATGGTGCCCACGCTGCCCGCGCAGCCGGCAGATGCGGCCGCCGAGCTGTTGGTGGTTGGCACCTTGGCCGATGTGGTGGAAGACCAGTTCATGCGCCTGTTCACTGAAATGGGCATTGACCGTGTTCGTTTCTTCCCGCCTCGTCGTGCGGACGATCAGGCGCCTATCGGACCGAATACCCGGCTGCTGTTGGCACAACCGTTTCTCGGTGATACGGCCCGCGTGTTGCAAGGCCGTGGTGCGACGTTGTTGTCAGCACCATTCCCGCTGGGGATCGAGGGAACCACCGCATGGCTCAAGGCTGCGGCGGATGCCTTCGAGGTTGCCCCCGAGCGGTTCGAAGCGGCGATTGCCGCACCAGTGGCGCGGGCGCATGCGTCGCTCTCTCGCGCTCGGACACAGCTTGAGGGCAAGTCGATTTTCTTCTTCCCTGATTCCCAACTTGAGATTCCTTTGGCCCGTTTCTTATCGCGCGAAATGGGTATGGCGCTGTTAGAGGTCGGCACGCCTTATTTGCATCGCCAACATCTGGCAAGAGAACTCGCACTGTTGCCGTCAACGACCTCGATATCTGAAGGCCAAGACGTTGAGAAACAACTCGACCGCTGCCGACGCATGGCCCCCGACATGGTCGTGTGTGGCCTCGGTTTAGCGAACCCATTGGAGTCAGAGGGTATGACCACCAAGTGGGCTATTGAGCTGGTTTTCACACCCATTCAAGGCTTTGACCAAGCCGGTGATTTGGCCGAATTGTTCGCCCGTCCCCTGGTGCGTCGTACGCGCCTGGCTGCCTGAGGATCAACCGACATGCAACTCACGCTCTGGACATACGAAGGCCCACCCCACGTTGGCGCGATGCGCATCGCCACCGCCATGAATGACGTGCATTACGTACTGCATGCACCTCAGGGCGACACCTATGCGGACCTGTTGTTCACCATGATTGAACGACTGCAGAAACGTCCCCCGGTGACTTACACCACGTTCCAGGCACGTGATCTGGGTGGCGATACCGCCGAGTTGTTCAAAACAGCCGCACGTGAGGCATTCGCGCGATTCAAGCCCAAAGCCATGTTGGTCGGTTCTTCGTGCACCGCAGAGTTAATTCAAGACGACCCCGGTGGCCTGTGTCAGGCCCTGGCGCTGCCAGTACCGGTGGTGGCCTTGGAATTGCCGTCTTACCAACGGAAAGAAAATTGGGGCGCTTCGGAAACGTTCTACCAACTGGTGCGTGCGTTGGCAAAGCCCGCAACGGAGGCGGGCGAGAGATCAGCCAACGCGAAGCCGCGTTGCAACCTGCTGGGGCCCACCGCCTTGGGTTTCCGCCATCGCGATGACGTGAAAGAAATAACCCAGCTGCTCACGCAAATGGGCGTGGATATCAATGTCGTGGCGCCACTGTCTGCCACGCCTGACGACATTGCACGCTTAGCGGATGCCGACTTTAACGTGGTGATGTACCCCGAAATTGCACAGCTCAGTGCGCAGTGGTTACAGCGACAATTCAAACAGCCATTCACCAAAACCATACCGATCGGCACGACAGCGACGCTGGAATTCATACGAGAAGTTGCCACGTTGGCAGGACTGGACCCCGAGGTCGCCGTTGCCAACGCGACGTCACGTGCCGCGTGGTACGCACGGTCTGTGGATTCGACGTACCTCACCGGTAAGCGCGTCTTTGTATTTGGTGACGCCACACACGCGGTGGCTGCCGCGCGCGTCGCGGCGCAAGAAATGGGCTTCACAGTAGTAGGTATCGGCACGTATAGCCGTGAATTTGCCCGCGAGGTTCGCGCTGCGGCCACCGCTTACGGTGTCGAGGCCTTAATCAGCGATGACTACCTAGAAATTGAGGCGTGTATTGCCGCACTGAACCCTGAGTTGGTCTTGGGCACCCAGATGGAGCGCCACATTGCCAAACGATTGGGTGTGCCTTGCGCGGTGATTTCAGCGCCCGTGCATGTTCAGGATTTCCCGGCGCGTTACTCACCGCAAATGGGTTTTGAAGGCGCTAACGTGCTGTTCGACACCTGGGTGCACCCGCTCATGATGGGGCTGGAGGAACACCTGATTGGCATGTTCCGTGGCGACGCTGAATTCCACGAGGATGCTGCGCCGTCGCACTTGGGCGGTGGCGTCCACAGCCCGGTGCAGGCGGCTGCGCCAGCGGCAACCGTATCAACGGCCCCTGATGCCCAGATCACCGTCGCGAGTTGGGATACCGGTGCTGAAAAAGAATTGAAAAAAATTCCCTTTTTCGTCCGTGCCAAAGCGCGGCGAAACACCGAGGCTTACGCCTTGCAACGTGGCGTGGCACTGATCACGACGGAGACCCTGTATGAGTCAAAAGCTTATTACTCAGGGCACTGAATCGGTGAAACCCAGCGCAACGCCCATTCGGGTGGTGGTCGTCACCATGGATACGCACTTTGCGAGTTCATTTGCGCGCGCCAACGCCACTTTGCACCGTGACTATCCAGGCCTCGATTGGCGCTTACATGCGGCCTCGGAGTACACCGGGCATGACGAGCGGACGAAAGCGTGTATCGCCGATATCGAAACAGCCGACATCGTGGTGTGCGGTATGTTGTTTCTTGAGGATCATTTCTTACCGATATTGCCTGCGTTACGCGCCCGCCGCATGCAGTGTGATGCCATGATTTGTCTGGCCAGTGCAACCGAGGTGACGCAACTGACACGTTTGGGTAAGTTCGACATGAGTAAGCCCGCCAGCGGCCCCATGGCGCTGCTCAAGAAATTACGCGGTAGTAAGGAAAAGGCCCAAACCGGTGGGGCCGCGCAAATGAAAATGCTGCGTCGCTTGCCCCAGTTGTTACGCTTTATTCCAGGCACGGCACAAGATGTTCGGGCGTACTTCATCACCCTGCAGTACTGGTTGGGCGGTTCCGATGAAAACTTGCTTAATCTCGTCCGTCACGTGATTGACTGCGGGTCACAAGGCGAGCGTCAGGTACTGAAGGGCTTGGTTAAAGCGTTGCCGCCAGTCGATTACCCAGAGGTCGGTGTGTATCACCCGCGCATGGCAGGGCGTTACGCAGAAGATGTCGCCGCACTGCCTAAGCCGTCAGGCGCACCGGCTCTCGGAACGGTCGGCGTTTTACTTTTACGGTCTTATTTACTATCGAAAAATTCGGGTCACTACGACGGTGTGATCGCGGCATTGGAGGCGCGCGGCTTGCGCGTCATTCCTGCATTTGCAGCGGGACTGGATTCGCGTCCAGCGATTGATGCGTTCTTCATGAAAAACGGACGTGTCACGGTCGATGCCGTGGTCTCGTTGACTGGCTTCTCATTGGTGGGCGGCCCTGCCTACAACGACGCCAAAGCCGCTGAAGAGGTGCTGGCCAGTTTGGATGTTCCCTACGTTGCGGCACACCCGGTCGAGTTCCAAACCATTGACCAATGGGGTGGTTCCGAACGCGGCTTGTTACCGGTCGAGAATACGATCATGGTTGCCATCCCAGAGTTGGATGGCTCGACCAGCCCGATGGTGTTCGGCGGGCGACCCGGTGCGATCGGTGTGACCTGCACCGGTTGCGACCATGCCTGTACCTTCGGTGAGAGCCACACGGTACAGGACATGCACTCGTGCCCAGAGCGGGCCATGATGTTGGCGGCACGTGTGAAGAAATTAATCACACTCAAGCGCAGCGAGCGGCAGAACCGCCGCGTGGGTATTGTGCTGTTCAACTTCCCCCCAAACGCCGGCAGTGTTGGCAGCGCCGCACACTTGTCCGTTTTTGAATCTTTGTGGCATACCCTCAATGCCATGAAGGCGCAGGGTTATACCGTCGACGTACCCGATTCGGTTGATGCACTGCGCGAGGGTTTGTTGCACGGAAATGCCGCGCAACATGGTGCCAACGCCAACGTGCACACCCTGATTTCGGCAGACGACCATGTGCGCCGTGAGCGTTGGCTCAGCGCCATTGAAGCCCAGTGGGGGCCCGCGCCCGGGCGTCAACTCAGCAATGGCCGTGACATCTTTATTTTGGGTAAGCAATACGGCAATGTGTTGGTGAGTGTGCAGCCCGCGTTCGGGTACGAGGGCGATCCGATGCGTCTCTTATTCGAGAAAGGCCTCACACCCACGCATGCCTTCTCGGCCTTCTATCGCTACTTGCGGGAGGACTTCAATGCCCACGCGGTATTGCACTTCGGCACCCACGGCGCGCTTGAGTTCATGCCGGGCAAGCAATCGGGTATGGGCGGTAACTGTTGGCCCGATCGGTTGATTGACGACCTGCCAAACATTTATTTCTACGCATCAAACAATTCGTCTGAGGGCGCTATCGCCAAACGGCGTTCAGGCGCGACCTTGGTGAGCTATCTCACACCCCCCATTGCACAAGCCGGTTTGTACAAAGGGCTGAATGAATTAAAGGCATCGATTGATCGTTGGCGCCAACTGGCGACCGATAACCCTGAACGCCGGGAGATGGTCACCACATTGCAGGCACAAGCCGTTGCATTGGACTTGGTGCCTGCGACACCGGATTGGTTTGAGGCGTTGGGACCTGATGCCCTTGAACGAGCGGTGTTGTCGTTGTCTGATTCGCTGTTGACTTTGGAGTACACGCTGATTCCGCATGGCCTGCATGTCGCAGGACGACCCACCAGCGTGGCGCAACGGGTGGACATGTTGCTGGCCATGGCGCAGGCCAGTCACGACATCCAACTTGACCGAAAAGCGGTGGAGGCGTTGGTCAATGGCCAAAGCCCTGAGCGCGCGCTGGCCGCCGGTGCGCCGCCCCATGATGACCGTCATTTGGCAGCTTTACAGGCCTTGGTGGAACCACTCGCGCACTTGGCGGTGGACAGCGAGGTCACGTCATTGCTGCACGCTCTCGATGGGGGCTACATCCGACCCGCGCCAGGTGGCGACATTCTGCGTACCCCCGCTGTCTTGCCCACCGGGCGCAACATCCACGGCTTCGACCCGTTCCGAATTCCCAGCGCATTGGCTGTTCGTGATGGCAAGCAACAAGCAGATTTGCTGATTGAGCGCTACTGTGCCGATGGCAGCCCACTGCCTGAGTCCATTGCCATGGTGCTGTGGGGCAGCGATAACTTGAAGAACGAGGGTGCGCCGATTGCGCAGGCGTTAGCGCTCATGGGGGCGTTACCCCGCTTCGATAGCTACGGGCGCATCGCAGGGGCTTCACTGATTCCGCTTGAAACCCTGGGTCGCCCCCGCATTGATGTGGTCATGACTTTGTCTGGCATTTTCCGTGACCTCATGCCGTTACAAATTCGCCTGTTGGCTGATGCCGCGTACTTGGCTGCCTCAGCCGATGAACCGGTCGAGATGAACTGGGTTCGCAAGCATGCACTGGCCTATCAGGCGGCCCATGCTTGTTCCCTAGAGACCGCTGCACTGCGCGTTTATGGGAATGCCGAAGGCGCATACGGTGCCAATGTCAACAACTTGGTTGAAAGCAGTCGGTGGGATCAAGAGGAAGAGCTTGCAGAAACCTACAAGCGTCGCAAAGGCTTTGCGTATGGCCGAACGGGGCGTGCTGAGCAACACACCGCCCTGTTGCAGAGCGCCTTGGCCGATGTGCAACTGACCTACCAAAACCTCGACTCTGTGGAGTTGGGCGTGACGACGGTTGATAACTACTTCGACACCTTGGGTGGCATCACGCAGGCGGTCAAGGTCGCGCAGGGCGGCAAGGCACCGCCCGTGTTCATCGGTGACCAAACAACCGGCAACGCGTCGGTGCGAACGCTCGACGAACAGGTTGCCCTTGAGACCCGCACACGCATGCTGAACCCCAAGTGGTACGAGGGCATGTTGGAGCACGGTTATGAGGGTGTGCGTCAGCTTGAAACACACATGATGAACACGATGGGTTGGTCAGCCACCACCGGTCAGGTGCAGCCCTGGATCTACAAGCAGTTATCTGAAACCTTCATGTTGGATCCCGCCATGCGTAACCGCTTGGCGCAATTGAATCCCACCGCTTCCGCCCGCGTCGCGAATCGTTTGCTGGAGGCGTGTGAGCGCAACTACTGGCAGCCCGATGCCGAAACATTAAAAGCCCTTCGCCTCGCAAGCGAAGAATTAGAAGACCGCCTCGAAGGCGTATTTGAGGGAGTCCATGTATGACAACGGTTGAAACATTACCTTTTCCGACAGTTCGTAAAAATTCGAAATTAGACGGTGAGGGTAGCGTGCAAGTTCAGCTCGACCCGAACGTCAAGATTGGCAACGCCAAGGTCTTTGCGATTTACGGCAAGGGTGGTATCGGCAAGAGCACCACCTCATCGAATTTGTCAGCGGCCTTTTCCAAGATGGGGAAACGGGTCCTGCAAATCGGCTGTGACCCCAAACATGACAGCACTTTCACGCTCACCAAGAAAATGTTGCCGACGGTGATCGACGTGTTGGAGACCGTCGACTTTCACGCTGAGGAATTGCGTGTCGAAGACTTTGTGTTCGAGGGCTATAACGGCGTGATGTGTGTGGAAGCAGGCGGCCCACCAGCGGGTACCGGCTGTGGTGGCTACGTGGTCGGGCAGACGGTGAAGTTGCTCAAAGAGCATCACCTGTTGGAAGACACAGACGTGGTGATCTTTGATGTGCTCGGCGATGTGGTGTGTGGTGGATTTGCTGCACCGCTGCAGCACGCCGACCGCGCCATGATCGTGACTGCCAATGATTTCGACTCGATCTTTGCGATGAACCGCATCGTTCAAGCGATTGGTGCGAAAGCCAAAAACTACAACGTGCGCTTGGGCGGTGTGATCGCTAACCGCAGTGCGGCAACCGACCAAATCGATAAATACAACGACCAAATTGGCCTCAAATTGGCGGCGCACTTTCCTGATCTTGACGTGATCCGCCGCAGTCGTTTGAAGAAGTCAACGTTGTTTGAGATGGAGCACTCGCCCGAGTTGGAGGCGGTGCAAAAAGAGTACATGCGTCTCGCAGCAAATTTATGGACAGGCGGCGAGAAGTACTCGGCGGTACCGATGAAGGACCGTGACATCTTTGATCTCTTGGGATTTGACTGAAGGACAAGCAGATGCGTGATGTGACCTACGAACAGCGACGCGGCGAGATCGAACATTACTTCGATCGCACTGCGGTTGCGGCGTGGGAGAAGCTCACGTCAGATGCGCCCGTCGGACGCATCCGGCAAACGGTCAGGGCAGGGCGCGATGAAATGCGCGCCACCTTGCTGTCGTGGTTGGGGCATGACTTGGCGGGTAAGCGCATTCTTGACGCCGGTTGTGGCACAGGCGCGCTAGCGGTTGAGGCTGCACGTCGGGGGGCCTCGGTGGTTGCCATCGACCTGTCGCCCACACTCGTCGATTTGGCGCGTTCTCGCATTCCTCCTGACGTCGCCGATCGGGTGACCTTTCTCAGCGGTGACATGCTGGACGAGGCCCTAGGCGAGTTCGATCATGTGGTGGCGATGGACTCCATCATCCATTACCAAACCGCCGATGCCGTGAAGGCACTGGCGCAGTTGGCGCCGCGTACGCGCCACAGCATTCTCTTCACCTTTGCACCCCGTACGCCCTTTTTGGCAGCCATGATTTCGGTGGGTCGGTTGCTGCCAAAGCGCGATCGCGCACCGTGGTTGCAGCCGATGGCTGAAAAAGACATCACGGCGTTGATGGATCTCCACGAGAGCCTGACTGACTGGGCATGTGCGCGGGGCCAGCGTGTTTCCAGCGGTTTCTACAAATCACAAGCCATGGAATGGGTTCGCACATGAGAGCAAAAACCTTCTCCAAATTCGCCAAGCAAATACCGGTCAGTTGGTTGCCATTTGCTGACGCGGCGAGTGCAGGCTTGCCGATGCCACGACTGCTACGGCTGTCGCTGTTTAAGTTCACGATGGGCATCACCACCGCACTCATGATTGGCACGCTCAACCGCGTCATGATCGTTGAGTTGGGCGTGGCGGCTTGGTTGGTCTCTATGATGTTGGCCTTGCCGTTATTGGTGGCACCATTTCGGGCCGTCACGGGTTATCACTCGGACGTCCATGTCTCTGCCTTCGGCTGGCGCCGAGTGCCCTACATGTGGGGCGGTACGTTGATTCAATTTTTAGGGCTGGCTGTCATGCCGTTTGCCCTGTTGGTGTTATCGGGTGGGGGCGCCGTTGCCGTCCCGTCGTGGGTGGGACCGGGTGCTGCGGCCATTGCTTTCCTGATGGTTGGCGCTGGTTTGCAAACCTCGCAAACGGCTGGCTTGGCTTTGGCAACCGATCAAGCCAGTGAGGAAACCCGTCCGCGTGTGGTCACCATGCTTTACACCATGCTCCTCATCGGTGCCGTGACGGGCAGCATCGCTTACAGCTATTTGCTATCTGATTTCACGCCTGAAATTTTGGTTCAAGTGGTGCAAGGCACCGCAATGGCGGTGTTGGTGCTCAATGCCATCGCCTTGTGGAAGCAAGAGGCTCGCAATCCCGCAAGAGTGGCTGCTATGCGAGCCGAGGTGCGACGCCCCTTCAAAGAGGCTTGGGCTGATTTCATCGCATTACCACAGGCCAAACGCTTTTTGTGTGCGACATCGCTGGGCACCATGGCTTTCCATATGCAAGACATTGTGCTGGAGCCGTATGGCGGCGAGATTCTGAATCTGAGTGTCGGCGCGACCAGCGCCCTGACAGGCTTGTTGGCCACTGGCGGCTTGTTGGGCTTTTACATCGCGGGTCGTCAGCTTGCAAAAGGGGTTGATCCCATGCGGGTCGCGGCTTACGGCTTATTGGCGGCGCTACCTGCGTTTTCAGCCGTCATCTTCTCAGCCCCAATGCAGGCGGGTTGGCTGTTCCGTTGCGGCGCTCTGGGTATTGGCTTGGGCGGCGGCTTGTTTGCAGTGGGTACCTTGTTTACAGCCATGCGCATCGAGAAAGCCTATATCGGCTTGGCGCTCGGTGCATGGGGCGCTGTGCAGTCGGCCTCCGCCGGAATCGCCATGTTTTTAGGCGGTGCCTTGCGCGACAGCATGCACGGGGTCACGACTCAAGGGGTCTTGGGTGAAGCCCTGTCGGATGCGGCAGTCGCGTACAGCATGGTTTATCACCTGGAAATGCTCCTTTTGTTCTTAACTCTCGTGGCAGTTGGACCCTTGGTCAAACGCCGTCCTTTTACACCACCTCATCCCCCGCAACCCCTCGGTTTAACCGAGTCTCGCATCTAGTTTTTTACAAGGAGAAGTCGCTATGCAAACCGTTGGAAACATAACCGGCTATGTCGATGTCGCGCAATTACTCTTGTATGCGTTCTGGATATTTTTTGCCGGCCTGATTTATTACCTTGCCCGCGAAAGTCACCGTGAAGGCTACCCCATGGAATCCAGCAACCCCCGAGCGGTGGTGAAGGGTTTCCCAATTCCTGAGCCCAAGACCTTTCTGCTTGAGGGTGGACGCAGTGTGACGGTGCCTGACCTGTCCCGTGGTGAGCCCGCCTATAAAGCGGCAGCGACTGGCGGCAGCTCGGGTGATCCCATCACGCCCACGGGCAACCCCATGTTGGCTGGCGTTGGTGCAGGCGCCTACACCTTGCGTGAGGACGTGCCTGAGATGACCTCACACGGCACGCCCTTACTGCAACCGTTGCGCATTGCCACGGATTACAGCGTTGCGCCGCAAGATGTTGATCCCCGTGGTCTGCCCGTGACGGCAGGCGATGGTAAGAACGCCGGTACGGTGAAAGACATCTGGATCGATGCCGCAGAAATGATGTTCCGCTACCTTGAAGTGGATATCGGTGGTGGCAAAACCGTGTTGTTACCCATGAACTTTGCCTTGGTTCGCCGCAACCAAATTGAGGTTGAGTCTGTCTATGCGCACCACTTTGCAGAGGTTCCAGCGCTGAAAAATCCGAACCAGATTACCAAGCTGGAAGAGGAGCAAATCAGTGCGTATTACGGTGCGGGCACGCTCTACGCGGACCCCCAGCGAAGCGAGCCCCTGATTTAAGTCGGTATTTATTGAGGACTAAACCATGCCGATTGATAACTTAGGCCACGAACACGAATTTGAACCGCAATACGGCTTGCCCGAACGGCTGCCGCGCGATGAATACCTGGTTTGGCAGGGATCGCCGGATGTCAACACACTGGCAGTTACCGCGTTTCACATTCGAAAATTGACGCTCTACTTTTTGGCGCTGGTCGCCGTGTGTGTTTGGTTGCCGCTGCAACGCGGCGCTGACATCATGACTGCCCTGGATGCTGTTAAGTGGGTGCTCCCTCTTGCGGCATTGACCTTGGCGACGATCTGGGCGCTGGCATTCATGACAGCGCGTACCACCGTCTACACGATCACCAACAAGCGTGTGGTGTTGCGCGTGGGCATTGTCTTAACGGTCACATTCAACCTACCGCTCAAACAGATCGCGTCGGCGGATATTCGCGATTTAGGTGACCGCTTCGGTGACATCACATTGGCACTGAAGGGTTCCGATCGGATCGCGTGGATCCACTTGTGGCCCAGCGTGCGTGCATGGCGCATCCGGAAAACCGAGCCCACGTTGCGCGCGATACCCGATGCGAATGCGGTGGCCGCCAAGCTACGTGATGCCTGGACCCACACCACGGGCCTGCCCGCCAATGCAGCCGTTGAAACGGTCGACAAGCAGCGCGGCGTAACCAACCTGCAGGTGAATCTGACATGAACCGAAGCTACCGTACAGCCGCTGGGCCCGCTTTGGCGCCCGACACCTTTCCCAAGGCAATCCTTTATTTTGCCGCTGCCTTGATCGCGATATCGCTGCTATCGGTGGGTCTGGTGCGGCTTACGGGTAATGGCCCTGATCAGTTGGCTGCGCGTGCGGTCGCACAACGCGACTTGATCTTCAAGGATGACAGCGACGGTGGGGTGCGGGTTGTCGATGGGAAGACGGGCACCACGCTCACCGTACTGCAAGGCGAGCAGGGGTTTGTGAGAGGCGCCTTGCGTGCGCTGGCGAGAGAGCGCTTTGCGCGGGGGATTGGATCAGATCAACCCTTTGAGTTGATCGCACGGGCGGATGGACGCCTCACCCTGAATGACCCCAGCACAAACAAGCGGGTTGATTTGGAGTCGTTTGGGCCACAGAACGCCGGAGAATTCCGTCGGTTTCTGGACATGGCGCCGATGCACTAGACGTTTGATGACTTGAATAACTGACTGGGAGAAGAAGACCATGGAAGCGACACCGACCATTGACAGCGCAGAGAAAGCCTCGAAAAAGGCGGTTGAGAGCACCATGCTGAGTCCACGGTTTTACACCACGGATTTTGATGCGATGGACCGTTTGGACATGTCATCTGTTCGCGCCGATTGGGACAAGATGATGGCGGAGTACGAGGGCGATAACAACCACGATCACTTCCAGCGCGATGCCCAGTTTGCAGATGAGGTGGCCCAGCGTTTCTCGCAAGTGAGCCCCGAAATGCGGCAGGAGTTTTTGGACTTCCTGATCTCTTCGCTGACTTCGGAGTTTTCTGGCTGCATCTTGTACAACGAAATTTTTAAGAATGTACAAAACCCCGATATCAAACAGCTCATGCGGTACATGGCAAGGGACGAGTCCCGCCATGCCAGTTTCCTCAATCAGTCGCTGAAAGACTTTGGCTTGGGCATTGACCTCGGTAACTTAAAGCGCACCAAGGCCTACACCTATTTCAAACCCAAGTACATTTTTTACGCGACCTACCTGTCAGAGAAGATTGGGTATGCGCGCTACATCAGCATCTACCGTCAACTAGAGCGTCACCCAGAGAAGCGATTCCATCCGATCTTCCGGTGGTTTGAGCGCTGGTGCAACGATGAGTTTCGTCACGGCGAATCCTTCGCCTTGATCATGCGTGCCAACCCGCATCTGCTGCGCGGCGGTAACGTCTATTGGATACGTTTCTTCTTGGTGGCTGTTTACGCGACGATGTACGTAAGGGATCACTGCCGCCCGATGCTGCATGAGGAAATGGGGTTGGACTCCACCACCTACGACTACGAAGTTTTCCGGATTACCAACGAAATTACCAAACAGGTCTTCCCAATCAGCTTGGACATTGACAGCCCGGCTTTCCGCGCTTGCATGGCACGCTTATTCCACGTGCAGACGCAAATGGATCTGGCAAAGGCGCGCGGGGGTGTGATGGGTGGATTGCAACGGGCGCGTTGGGCGGTTGCGGGTGCGGCCACATTTGCACGTCTGTACTTCCTACCGGTCAAACACCACGCCCTGCCCGAGCAGGTGCGCATGGTGCCCGCGTGGTAAGCCACTCAGCTGACACAGAAAGCCAAGGATGACCGATATCAGCATGGCCCTTGGATTTGCGATCTTCACCTGGTGGTTTAGCACCGGGGTCGTGATCCTGCTCAATCACATGTCGAAGACGGCGATTGTGCTGAGCTTGTGCATTTCATCGGTGGTCGGCATCGGTGCCTTGGTTGGGTTGGCGCATACAGCTAATCAAACCTCTGTGACGGCCAGCTACTGCGCGTTCACCTCTGCGTTGCTGGTGTGGGGTTGGAACGAATTGACGTTCCTAACTGGCTGGATCACGGGTCCCCAGAAGACGCCCATGTCAGCGGATACCAAGGGGTGGTTGCGCTTTTGGGTCTCTGTCAAAGCCGTGGTCTGGCACGAGTTGGCTATCTTGGGTGTGGGCCTAGCCATTGTTGCCATCACATGGGACGCCCCGAACCAAGTCGGCACCGCAACCTACCTCGTACTGTGGGTGATGCGAACCAGCGCCAAGCTGAATCTATTTTTTGGTGTCCGTAATTTGAGTGAGGCGTTTTTACCAACGCACCTGGCCTACCTTGAGAGCTTCTTTAAACGGCGGACGATGAACGCATTCTTCCCATTTGCAGTCTTGTTTGCCAGTGCTGTGCTGTGGGCCATGGTGGGGCACGCCAGTAACCCGGTCACCGATACCCCGACGGTCGTTGGCACGGTCTTGGTCAGTACGCTTTTGGCGTTAGCGATCGTGGAGCACCTGATGTTGGTGTTGCCGGTCGATACCACCGCATTGTGGCGATGGGCCATTCGCAAACAGCCAGCTAAGAAATTGGAGCCTCATGAGAAGTCCTTCCAAGTCAACTGATCGTTCAGCCGAGGGCTCGGTGGGCGGGCAGCGGCGCGCCCCGACTGCGATCGTCATTGGGACCGGCTTCGGTGGCTTGGCGGCCGCGATACGGCTGAGCGTCAAGGGCTATGCCGTGCAGATGGTCGAAAAGCTTGATGCCCCGGGTGGTCGGGCTTATGTGCATAAGCAAGACGGCTTCACCTTTGATGCGGGGCCGACGATCATCACCTTGCCGCATTTGATTGAGGAGCTGTTCACACTGTGTGGCGAAGACATGAAAGACCATGTCGATTTGCGTTTGATGGCGCCTTTCTACCGCATCCGATTTTCTGACGGAACGCACTTTGATTACAGCAATAACGATGACGCGATGCTGGAGCAGATCGCCCGCATCAGCCCAGAGGATGTTGAGGGATTCAAGCGTTTGATGCGCGCCTCCGAGCAGTGTTTTCAGCTAGGCTTTGTCGAACTGGGCATGGTGCCTTTTGAGACTTTTGGCGATGTGGTGAAAGCCATGCCCAACCTCATTCGCATGAAGGCGTGGCGCACCATCTACAGTTTGGTGGCGCAGCACATCAAGCACCCTAAGCTGCGCATCGTCATGAGTTTCCACCCGCTGTTAATCGGTGGGAATCCGTATTCCGTGACCTGTGTGTATGCCCTGATTCACTCGCTTGAGCGACGATGGGGCGTGCATTCTGCGATGGGTGGAACCGGCGCCATTGTGAACGCCTTGGTCAAGTTGCTAGAGGGCCGAAAAGTACCCATTCGCTACAACGCACCAGTGACCCGTATTTGTGTCACCGATGGGCGCGCAACTGGTGTCGAATTGGAAAACGGCGACGTTCTAAATGCCGATATCGTGGTGAGTAATGGCGACGCGGCCTGGACCTACCGGCACCTGGTCGAGCCACAGTACCGCCGTCACTGGACGGATCGCCGCATCGCCAAAGGGAAGTACTCGTCCGGCCTGTTTGTTTGGTATTTCGGTACCAATCGGCGTTACGAGGACGTGCCACACCACATGATGGTTTTGGGGCCTCGTTACAAGGGCTTACTGCAAGATATTTTCAAAAATCACACGCTCTCTGAGGACTTCAGCCTGTATCTGTATCGCCCAACGGCGACAGATCCATCGCTGGCACCACCTGGCTGCGACAGTTTTTATGTGTTGTCGGTGGTACCGAATCTCAGCAGTGGGACGGATTGGCCCGCTGTGTCAGCACAGTACCAAGATGCGATTGCGGGCGCCTTAGAGGCTAGTGTGCTGCCTGATCTCAGACAACACGTGGTTTCCTCACGGGTGACGACCCCACAAGATTTTCAGGATCGATTGTGGTCATACAAAGGCGCAGGCTTCGGCTTGGAACCCATCCTTATTCAGAGTGCCTGGTTTCGTCCGCACAACCGCAGTGAGGATGTGGAAGGTTTGTACATGGTCGGTGCCAGTAGCCAACCCGGTGCTGGTGTACCCAGTGTGTTGATGTCAGCCAAAATGCTTGAACAGGTGGTTCCCCATGTCAAATCTTACGCTTGACCGCGATGAAACGAGCGCGCAAAGCGCCGTACCGCCGACTGCCTTAGAGCCGCTCGCGATCGATTACGACATCGAGGCTTGTACCGAACTGATGCGCGGTGGGTCTAAGTCATTCTTTGCCGCGTCCCGATTGTTACCCGCTCGGGTGCGGGCCCCCGCGATTGCCCTCTACGCTTTTTGCCGATTGGCGGATGACGCGATTGACAACGGGACCGATCAAAAGGCGGCGATGCGGGACCTCAAAGCACGATTGGCTGCGATCTACGCAGGCCGCCCCGGTCGTGAAGACGCCGACCGGGCATTGACGGTGGTGGTCCACCGCTACCGCATTCCAATGGGTTTAGTCGAGGCCTTGTTAGACGGTTTTCTGTGGGACTCCGAGGGGCGACGCTATGAGACGCTGGCCGATGTCGAGGCCTATGGTGCGCGGGTAGCGGGTACCGTTGGCGCCATGATGTCACTGATCATGGGGGCGGCTTCCCAGACTGCGATTGCCCGTGCATGCGAATTAGGCGTGGCCATGCAACTGACCAATATCGCCCGTGACATTGGCGAGGATGCCCGCAATGGTCGTTTGTACATTCCGCGAACTTGGTTCCGGGAAATCGGCATGGATGCAGACGACTGGTTAGCAAACCCGCACTTTGATGCCCGCATTGGCGGCTTCGCCCAACGACTTTTACTGCGCGCGGACGCACTGTATCGGCGTGGTGAATTCGGTCTCATCGAATTACCGCGTGACTGCCGACCGGCCATTCAAGCGGCCCGTTTGGTCTATGCAGAAATTGGCCACCAGCTCGAACGTACAGGGCTCAATTCCGTGGACCACCGCAGCGTGGTGCCTATGCGGCGCAAGCTCGCATTGATTGCGCGCGCCACCGCGACAGCGCTCCGGGCGCCGGCGGTACCCGCGGTACCGTTGAGCCCCGTGCCCGCGATTCATTACCTCGTTGATATTGTTCGTTTTGACCGTGGCGATGCCGATGAAGTCGAACGCACAGGCGTGCCGCGTCGCAGCTTTGATGAGCGCATTGAGTGGATGGTCGACCTGTTCGAGCGTCTGGAGCAGCGAGGCCGCACGGCCAGGTGAGGATGTATGTGGCTCAAGGCAGTCGAAGTCGGCGTGTTGGTCGTTGCGGGCATTGCCTTTGTGATTTGGCAATTTCGAGACTTGCGCCGCGCACGCGAAGAGACGCAACGTCAAGCACAACAAAAGCAAGCTGACGAGGCTAGAAATACCGATGAGCGCTAACCTCAAGATCATTCATTTGGTCTGTGCCTGCCTCTTTTTGGGCAACATCATCGTGAGTGGTATTTGGGCGGTGTTAGCCGAGCGCACGCGCAACCACACCGTTGTTCAATTCAGTAACCGGGTGGTCCTCATCACGGACTTGATTTTCACCTTCTTCGGCTCTATTGGCGTCGTGTGGACCGGCTTCGGTTTATCGCAAAACTTTGGCGGTTACCAAGGGCATCTCTGGATTCAGTGGTCTTACGGCTTGTTGGCGCTGTCTGGCCTCATTTGGCTGTTTGTACTGGTTCCGATTCAATTGAAGCAGCGGTCGCTGTTACGCCAAAGCGATACCCTTACACCGGCCTATTGGCGCCTATCGCGCATTTGGCAAATCGCCGGCGGTATTGCGACGCTGCTACCTTTGCCGATCGTCTATCTGATGGTGACCAAGTCCGTGTGATTGAAGGGCAGACCATGCAAGATCGGGTCGTACTCATTACGGGGGCTGCTTCGGGTATCGGCGCAGCGACCGCGCGTGCGGTTGCAGCCCACGGTGGTATCCCGGTGTTGGTTGACTGTGATGCCCAACCGTTGGCATCGGTGGTCAGTACGTGTGGTGATCGCGCGCTTTCATTCGTGGTTGACGTATCCGATCTCGATGCCATGCAAGCGATGGTTGATGCGGTCTGCGGCCAACTGGGTCGTATCGATGTGGTCTTTGCCAACGCGGGTATTGCGGCCTTTGGACCCGTTTCACATGTGGAGCCCGCTGCGTGGTGGCGTTGCGTGGAGGTGAACGTCAAAGGGGTGTTCAACACCGTTCGTACCGCGTTGCCCGCCATCAAAGCGACTCGCGGCTACATCCTGATTAATGTCTCGATGTCGGCGTTGGCCCATGCACCGGTGATGTCGGCTTATGCCGCCAGTAAATCGGCTATTGAGGCGATGGGTAACGCGTGGCGTATCGAATTGGCGGCACACCAGGTGCAAGTTGGGTTGTTTTACGCGGGTTGGGTTCGCACGCCGCTGGTCGAGGAGGGCGCATTACACCCCGCCTTTGTTCGCTTGCGTGCCACCATGCCCGGGCTGCTTAACCGCGAAGTGACCGCTGACGAGGCAGCGACCGTGTTGGTCGCCGGTATGGTGGCTCGCAAGCGTCGCCTATGGCTACCCGGTTGGTTGCGCGGGTTGTATGCCATTCGGTCGCTGTTACATATGCCGTTTGCTGAGCGTGCCTTGTTGAATGCCGCGCCTGAGATTGAGGCCTTTTATTTAGAGGGCTTGGCCAGTGAGGGTGCATTGGCATCAAGCTTTGGTCCCCGTGAGCGCGAGCGCAGCGCAGAACGCCGGCGTCAGCAAGCCAGCTAATCAAGACCGTCTGGGCATACGCCAAGGCAACATGAGGCGTACTGGTAACGAAACCAAGCGCGGGATATCCAAGGACTCGTGCATGGCGGTGACTGGCTCACCCATGAGGGTGGTGCGCAAGAGTGAGCGCGCGTAAAAAGGGGTGTCTTCAAGGGTGCTGATGATTTGCGGCGCCTCATTGATCTCGTTGCACATGCCGCGTGGAATGCGCCAACCGGATGCGGGCAAGGCGAATCGCTGTCCGGGTGTGAACGGTTCGTGGTCACCGTTGGGGGAGAAGCGCTGTGCCACCACGCGATGAGGGCCGCGTTGTGGCCGTACGTCATAGACCACGCACGTGTCACCGTTAGCCATTTCACAGCGTGCCCAGTCCCAGTCCTTGAAGCCGTTTTCAACGGGCTCATCGCCTTCATTGGAATCCATGTAGGCATGACCGACCCAATTCAATTGGGGGTTGTCCATTTCCACCGACACTCGGGAGCACGGGGCCAATGGTCCCCAGCGGTGTAGGCCCTCGTTGTCGAGTGCGGTGACAAATCGCGAGAGACCCTCGGGCTTCACAGTCACTCGACCCCTTACGCGGCGGGGGATCGGTACATTGATTTCATCGATGTCAATGGTGAGCGTATCGCCATTCCAGTGGAGGCTGCTCGGCCCTACCTGGAAATGTCGGGCATCACGCGTCACGTGACGCTTACCCCGTTCGGTCATGGTCCATCGGCGGCCTCCTCGTCCATACAGTGCGACGTTGATGGCGCAAAAATTCTCTGGGTCGACACGGTCAGCTAGGCGTTGCCGTGCCCACGCGTAGTAGGGCGAAAACACACTGCCGACAAAGGCGATGACCGTCAGGCCGTACTGACCGCAGTCACTCAACGCGTCGACATACCACCAGAGATAACCACCCGGCGGGACGACTTGGTCAAACCGAGGTCCGCCATCAGCGTCGCGGCCGCCAACCGACCTGACATCGCCGCCATCGGAACCCCCGGGCCCGGGTGAACGCTGCCCCCCGCCAAATAGAGGCCCGGTATTTTGCTCCGCGCTGAGGGACGCGCAAAGGCCGACATCCAACCGTGGGTTGCTTGGCCATAAAGTGCCCCCGCGCTGCCCGGGAAGCGCTGTGCAAATTGCTGCGGCATGGTTCGGACGACGGCTTGCGTCTCCGCTTCGAGGGTTAAGCCACAACGCTGCATCATCGCAAAAGCGTTCAATTCCCATTGCTTTATCTCCGCCGCTTCAGGGGCAACGCGGTCGCCATTAGCGGGCGCGTTAACCAAACAAAAAATCTTCTCAGGTGTCGATGGTTGTAAGCCGCTGTCGGTGCGGTCTTGCGCACAAACATAAACCGTCCCCTCTTGGGGCAGTTGCTGACGATTGAAAATATCATTAAATTCGCTCGCGTAGTTGCGATTGAAAAAGACGTTATGGCGCACGAGGGGAAAGCCTGTCGCCCGTGCGTGCATCGAGAAAGTAACGGCCGACAGTGAGCGGTTGCTGGGTGGCCGTTGGCTCACAGAACCGCTGACCGCGTCACCCATCAATCCGGCTGCAAGCGCAGCGGTATCCCCATTAAAGACGACGTGATCGGCGGCAATGAATTCCCCATTGGCCAAGGTCACACCGCTCACACGGCCGCCACTGGTTGAGATGGCGGTGCAGGCTTGGTTGTAGCGCGCCATCACGCCGTTTCGCTCACCTAAATCGGCCAAGGCTTTGGCGATTTGCAGCATGCCACCATTGACAGACCAGACGCCATCCATCTCGACTTGTGCAATCAACATAAGGGTCGCGGGCGCAGACCAAGGCGACGAGCCACAATAGGTGGCGTAGCGGCCGAACAGTTGTTGCAGGCGAGGGTCGTGAAAGTGCTGACCCAATCGTTTCCATAAGGTGGCAAAGGGCCCCAAGCCGCCCAGCGTCGCCAACCCACGTGGGCCGAGGTCACCCATGATGCTGAGCAGGTTTGGCCGCTCACTTCGGATATACGGCTTCTCCAGCGTGTCGTACAGTGCCCGTGCTTCTGCGCAAAAGGCCAAAAAGCGTCGTGACTCTTGGGGCGAGCTGAAGCGTGCGATCGCGTCGGCGGACTGTGCCGTATCGGCGTAGAGATCCAGGGTATCGGATTGCCCATCCCATGCATGTCTTGCCAGCACACTGAGCGGTTCAAGTTGCAAGATTTCGCCCAGCGATGTACCCATTTCAGCCAGCATCTGATCAAAGACCCAACGCATCGTGAAAACCGTTGGGCCCGAATCAACGCCCACACCGCCGACCTGTATTTGGCGGATTTTCCCGCCCGGTGCATCGTTGCTCTCGATGAGGTGTACCTCTAGTCCCCGATGCGCCAATACCAATGCGGACACCAGTCCGCCAATGCCTGCACCGATGACGACAACTCGGTTTCCCTTTGCACGGCTATCCATAGCGTGTCCCGCGCCAGACGCCACGCATGGTTAAAGGCTGGAACCGCGCAAACATTGATTCCGAAAAATAACCGCGCTGTTGTGCGGCTTTGATCGCCTCGAGGTGGGCACCGCTGCGGGCATAGGCATCCATGTGCGCCACACTGTTCCAAACGGTGAAGGTGGCTTGCCGCAAAAAGGGGGCTTCGCCCAACCCGACTGCCAATTGACAGCCATCGACTTTTTCCAGTGCAGCCTGTGAGGGCGGTGCATAGCGCCAAAAAGCGTTCGCTTTCTTGACGTGAATGGAGGCGCGTGTCAGCGCTGCAATGGGCCCTGTCGCTTGTGGCTCTGTACCCACTTCAATGGCTTGGCCATCCCAAGTGCCTCGGCAGGACCAGGCCTGTAGCGATATACAAAAAAACTCGTTGGCGCGTTCTTGGTATCCCTTAACCACTGCGCTGCCGTTGAGAAAGTCGTCTGCGGCTGCGGGGGTCTCGAACAGGGCAAAGACACCTTGGCGCGAGGCGCTGGGCTTGAGGCCGAAGCCACCCTCATAGCCCGATCCGAGTATCTTGGAAAACACCAATCCTGGTGCAGCAGCCAGCGCGTTCGTGCCACGCGCTAAGCGTGACCATCCCCACAGGCGGTGCTGCGACGCGATGTCGGCCAGCAACAAAACAGCGGTTTGCGCCAACGGGTTGATTGAACGGGGCGCCTGCATAGGTGATGAATTTTTAAATAAAAAAAGGACCTGTACCGATGAGGGTGCAGGTCCTTTAGGCCTTAAAGATTAAGGCTTGCTGACGGTTTGAAGCTCTGGATAGTGCTTGGCCATCTCGGCACCGTAGAGCGGCTTGAACGCGCCTTGGTGGCAAGTGCTGCAGTTAACCTTGGCGACGTCGCCCTTGGGGCCTAAGCGTGACGCTGGGAACTGATCCGTGAGCGGGATGATGTACTCGTTGTTCAGCTCGCGCGCCATGCGGATGCCGTACCACGAGGTCACACGTTGTGGCCGTGATTCTTCCCATGATTGGAAGGCGCGTGAGTTGTGACAATAAGTACAGTTCACACCCAGCGAGTCGGACATGTGCATCATCAGCGAATAGGTCCATTCGGTCTGCTTCAGCGACGCACGGTTGGCGTTACTGCTCACACCCGCCATGGCTTCATTGCCATTCACGCGAATCGGCAGTGCGTCCTGCAGGTAGGGGGTGAAGGGATCGAAGGGCAAGGAGCTCAGACCAGCCGCCTCCGTGGCGATGTTTTGACCAGCCAGATCACCTAAGAGACTGTTGACGTACTTGCGGTCTTTCGGTGCCATCCAGACCTGCTGTGGAATGTTGTTTCCACGGTGACAGGTGTAGCACGTCACGCCGGTGTCAGCCACGTGAGTCTTCCAGTCTTGGTTTACCTTTTGCGTCATTTGAATCATGCGCCGCGCCACGATCTTGGTGTACTTTGAATCTTCAGCGAAGTTCTGTACGTTGTGGCAGTAGGCGCAACCTTCTTTGGGTGCGACCCACTCGGTGATGGACGTCATGTGACGGACAAACTGCCCCACACTCAAGTCACCCAGAACCTGCACGTTTTGGTACACCTGACTGGCTTTGGGGCCGTCGGGTGATGCCTCTGGCGCAGGGGCGGGGGCTTGGTTCAGTGCCGCTTCTTTAGCCAAGGTACGGGGGTTATAAATCTGCTCCATACCCGTGCCGCGATAGCCCGTTTGGACCGTGACGATGGGGGGTCGTTCGCAGGCTGACAGCATCACCACGGCTGCCAGCATTAAGGCGATTTTTGAAAGGTATTTCATTATTTCGCTCCCATGAGTGCGGGATCCATCACCACAGCACCATCAATTGGATAGGCAGGCACCACGCCGTGCTTGATGGACCAGAGGTACCAGTTGTCAACCACTGGGCCGGTCAGCAAGATGCCGATACCACCAACCAGCGGACTCAGGACCGCGAACCACCATGCCCAGCGGTGGATCGATTCCATGGTGGCGTTGAAGCCCATCGTCCAGCGCCAGAAAAGTGCGGCGCGCTCGGAAGCGGTACCTCGGTCAACGATTTGCTCAATCTCGCGTTCACCGCCGTAGCGGGTGACGGCCAAGATGGTTGCGCCGTGCATGGCGAACAACAGCACCGAGCCGTATAGGAACACGATCGATAAGGCGTGGAAGGGGTTGTAGAACAGGTTCCCATGGCGCAACGAGAGCGCCGACACCCAATCGAGGTGCGGGAAGATACCAAACGGCACCGCCTCTGACCAGCTGCCCATCATGATGGGGCGGAAGAAACCACAAACCAAGTACAACCAGATTGCGGCCGCAAACGCCCACGCGATGTGGGTGCCCATGCCCAGTTGTCGGGCTCGCCGGTAGGTTCTCACCCACCACAGGATGATGGATGTGGTGAGCATGAAGCCGACGATCAACCACCAACCACCTTGTTCAAGGGGAGGGAAGCCCAGGCCATAGGCGGGAGCTGGCGGTTCGAGTGCCAACCAAAATAACTGACGGATCAGTTGAATCGGGTCCCAATCAACCGAGGCCAACATGTTGAAACCAATGATGTTGAACGCCGCGATACCGAACAGCAGAGAGGCGACGCCCAAGGTGCCCAAATAAATAGGACCAATCTGAGCGTTACCAATGCGCCCCAGCAGGTGGAACAGGAACGGTTTACCCAGGCGCTTGTCGTCACCACGCGGTAACTCGACGCCATCGTGCAGCGGGCCAACCGGCTGCACCGAGGTGAAAAGATTTTGATATTGAGCCATTTCAATTTCCTCTCTTTTTTAATCAGGTGCGCCAAATTGGCATGTTGAGCCACCAGCTCCACCATTCAGGCCAAGCACCTGTCCAGAAGGGGCCGCTCACCACGATACAAACGATGCCAAACCAGACGCCCGCCAGTGCGAGGAATAAACCCAAGCGGTGAATACCCAGGGTGCCGACCGAGTAGCCGATCAGGTCACGGAAAAAGGTGTCCTCGTGCTCAGGTGTTTTAACGACTTCACCCTTGCCAGGATTGGTTGCAGACAACACCAAGCCACCGTGCATTGACAGGGCTAATGTGGTCGCAAAAAACAGGCTGGCCGCGATCATGTGCCAGGGGTTGTAGTGGAAGTGCAGATATTGGTAGGCCGTGTTGCTGACCCAGTCCAAGTGGCTGTAAATACCGTAGGGGAATGCGTGTCCCCAAGCGCCCATCAGGACGGGGCGAATCACCTGCAAACTGACGTAAGCCAAGATCGCCATACTGAAGGCGACCGGAACGTGCAGGCCCATACCCAACTTGCGACAAATCTCAACCTCTCGAAGTGCCCACGAGCCGAAAGCACCCAGCGCACACACCGTGATGAGCTGCCACAGGCCGCCCTCCATCATCGGTGCGAATTTAAGCCCATACGAAATGTCTGGCGGGGCAATGTTGATTTGCCAAAGGTTCCACGTGGGACCCATGGCCGCACCCCACAGAATCATGACGGTTCCGGTGAGTGTGAAAAAGATGGTGGTGATACCAAAGAAACCGACGTAAAACGGACCGACCCAAAAATCAAAAAGGTCACCCCCAAACAGGGTCCCACCGCGTACACGGTATTTGCGTTCAAAACTTAACATGGACATGGTTGTATCCTCCGCCCAATTGGCTGAATTAAGGGCCCTGTAGGTGTCTTTACAAATATTCGAAGGTGACAGGCGCGATGTTCAAAAAAGAACAAAGCACCTGTCTCACAAAGACTCGCGCCTTTATGACTTTTGCGGCAACGCCGCGTTCTGAGACTGGATACGAGCCGCCGCGGCCTTGGCCGTGTCGGGGTGCCAGCTGTTGATGTTGTATCGATCGCCGCTGATCTGGATCAGGTGAATCGAGGTTGAAATAAAGGCAATCAAAAGTCCGGTGAGGACAATGGCCTTGCGGGGATCTATCACACGCCAAATGCGCCACATAGTAATTTCCTCTCTTAACACAATTGAGAAATAACGGTATCCACTGAAGCTCTTACGCCCTCTAAAGTGGACTTCGAACCTTCCGCTCCGGGTAACCAGCTGCGCCAATTAAGGAACAGTAATTGGCCAATCAAAGCGATTGCCCCAAACACGATGAAGAGCAATCCAAACGTTGTCCAATAACTTTGGTAGTGGTCATTGGGAATATCGTTGGATTTTCTGTAAGTTGAATCAGTCATAGATACCTCCGTTGTTTGGTTTTTTTAGAACCAGGGACGCCAGATCCACACCAAGCTGTGGGCGAAGAATGCGCCCGCAGCCCACAACAAGTACCCTTGTATGTAGTACGTGTGGAACTCTTGGGCTTCTGCGTCTGTCAGCCCCGAAGGGTTAGCTGCATCAGTCATAGTTAGTGCCTCTCTCAAAATGCCTTGCGGCGAATCCCTGCAACCTTGCGGTAACAGGACGGACTGCTTTGGCCGTTAAGCCGCCACAGATGGACCCCCGACGAGTCGGAGGATTGCGCGCACAGGCAATACGTGAGGACATCTTTCATGCATGCTCTCCCGTGGTTGACTGCCCGAACAATTCAGTGAATCGCTTCGCTTCAACGCGCGAGCGACCGGTTTCACGGGCATCGCGCTCTGCTTGATCGCGATACCGCTTTGCCGCAGAGATACGTACCAAAATCGGTTGCGTCTCAAGGAGGGCATCCATGCAGTCTTGGGCTTCGGGTTCCCAAGGCATGGTGTTGGCTGGCGTGGCGCGGCCTAATGTGCCGTCAATCTTGTCCATCTCGGTGCCCAACGGCAGGATGTGGAAGAGCGCATCAAACAAGCCGTTACAAAACTCTTGAATGATGTAGGTCGCACCGGCGTAGCCCATAAAGGGTGTGCCTGTATGGCGCCGAATGATGGGTAGGGGGAAGCTGGCCGGGATGAAACTCGTCTTCATCATGCCGCCACCGCCGCACTCCGCCAGGTAGATTCGTTCGTTGTAACTCCCGTATAAAACCAGTGGGGTTTTTTCGGTAACCAGTTTCCTGACCTCGGCGTTGTCGGTTTTAGCTCCCGCCACGCGCGCGATCGCAAAGTTGCACGGCAAACCCATCTCGTCTTCGAGGAAGTGACGAATGCCACGGGTGTACGTCTCATTGGCGACGACACCAAAGTTAGCGGTGCCAAAGAAGTCTTGCGTCACAGAGCGCCACAGATCCCAGATGGGTTTGATGGTGGTGTGCTTTTCACGCTCGATGAAGGGCTCTGGATCAAGACCCAATAACTCGCCCAAGGTGCGTAAAAACTTGGTCGTGCTGTGCAGGCCAATGGGTGCCTGTAAGTAGGGCCGCTCAAGGGCCTCGCACAACATGCGTCCAAACTCGCGGTACATACAGATGTTCACGTCCGCTTCGACCAACCGCGAGACATCGGCGAGGTGAGAGCCGAGTGGGAACACCATGTTCACCTCAGCACCAATGCCCTGCACCAGTCGGCGGATTTCCGCGAGGTCGCTGGGTGAGTTGAACGTGCCGTAGCTGGGGCCAATAATATTGACGCGTGGTCGCTCGCCGTCCTTGCGAACGCGCTTAGGCACGCGCTTCATACCGTATTGCTGCCAGAGCCAATACATGGCGCGGTTGGCGCATTGCCATTGGTCTTCGTCAATGGTGCGCGGTAGGAAGCGCTGGAGATTAGTGTCTTCAGGGGTCACGCCACCGCCAATCATTTCGGCGATGGAACCGGTGACGACCACCGATGGCAAATGCGGGTTGAGCGTGGCGTGGGCCCGGCGCATGGAGCCCTCGGTGCCTTCGCGTCCCAATTGCTCTTCTGCCAGACCGGTGACAACGATAGGTAACTCGTGTGGTGGCAGCGCATCGGTGTAATGCAGCACCGATGTCACGGGCAGATTCTCACAACCGACGGGTCCGTCGATGACCACTTGCAGGCCTTTGATAGCGGTGAATACATACACCGCGCCCCAGTAGCCGCCAGCACGATCGTGGTCAAGGACTAGCATCAGATCATGGCCTCCGCGTTGCGTTTTTTGGCTTGCTTTTCAAGCTGTCGCTTGGTGTCCGCCTCGAACTCAGGCCGGTCTTGTGGCACGCCATTTGCGCTTTCCCAAACGCCCGCAGCATGACCCGATCCGGTATCACCGAAGAAGGCCTTCATCTCATCAAAGCGGTTCTTGTTGCCGATGGCGGCATTGATCACCTGCGCCAAGGAACCGGCGCCAGCGGGGCCCATCAGGGGGCGGGCAGAAATCAAGTTGGTGAAATAAAGGCTGGGTATGCCGCCCTGTTTGGCGGCCTGGACCACAGGGGTCGTGCCGATCGCTAAATCGGGTTGCCACTCTTTGATGGCGGCTAAATCTTGCTCAAGTGAGGCACGGTATTGCACGTGTACCCCATGGGCCTCTAGCCACGCGCAATCTGCCGCACTCCAGGGTGTGCGCGGACAAGCACTGCCAACGTAGCGCAGGTCAGCGCCGCTCTCAACCAATAAGCGAGCGACCAAGAGTTCTGAGCCTTCGTAGCCGCTGAGTGTGATACGACCCTTGATAGGGGCTTGCGCCAACGCGCCTTTAATGGCGCCGAGCATGGCGTTTTTAACGGCGTCAATTTGGGCTTGTGGCACGTTGGCCGCTTGACCAATTTGTTGCAGCCATGCCTCGGTACCGTCGTGGCCGACTGGCGCAGAGCCAACGATGGGGCGCCCTGCAGCCTCGAACTCGCGGATGCTGGCGGTGTAGAACGGGTGGATGGCGCCAACCGCAGTGCAGTCGAGCGCGGCGTAAAGCTCTCGCCATTCACGGGTCGGTACCACGGGTCCCACGTCTAAGCCCATCGGCGCGAGCATGCGCCCGATGATGATGGGGTCTGCCGGGAACATCTCGCCCAACAACGTGATCGTGGGTTTATCGGTCACGCCCGTGCGCGGCGCTTGCACTGGCCCTGCTTGGATTTCTTCGCGAGCGTATTTCAACATCGCACCAGCCAAGATGTCTTTGGCCTCGGCATGGGTGGGAACACCAAAACCAGGGACGTCGATGCCGATCACGCGAACACCGTTGATCTCTTTTGGCAGCAATTGCAGTGGCACACCGCTGGCGGTTGGGACACACAAATTGATGATGACAATGGCGTCGTAATTGTCTGGATTGGCTTCTGCGTAGACCGCTTCACGGATGTCTTCGAACAGCTTGCCGGTCACCAATGACTCGGAGTTGAAAGGCACGTAGCCGACGCTGCGTTTGGCGCCGTAAAAGTGTGAGGTAAAGGTGAGGCCATACACACAGCAAGCCGAGCCAGACAAAATAGTGGCGGTGCGGCGCATCCGTAATCCCACACGCAATGAGCCAAAAGCGGGGCACATACTTTGCGGTTGGTCATGTGGTCCGGCGTTGGGGTCTGTCGGGTAGTCTTTGGCGTATTGCTCCAGAACCGCTGATTTACCGGCCGACTTGGCCGCAGCGAGCATTTTTTCGCCACCGGCGTGGCAACCCATACCGTCACCCTCGATTGCGGTCTGGACAGCGGGATTAGCTGCTTCAGACGTTGGGATGATGGGAATGGTTTTGGCCATGATCCTAGACCTCGTCATACACCACTTCAAGCGTGGGCTTGGTGGTATCGGTTTTGCCGCACATGTCGAATTGCGTGGCGGGCTCCAGCACCACATCGCGACCGACCGCTGCCGCTGCGAACAGTCCGAGGAGTTCTTCTTGGCTCATGGGCTTCGGTCGCATGGGTTCTGAGGTGGCGACGTTTTCTGCCAACTCGGCAAACATCGGACCCCATACCGAGTCTGGGCGGCCAATGATCTCGTAGCTGGCGCTCTTGCGGCGGATGTCCTCGTTAGCGGGAATCGTCGACAGCACGGGAATGCCCACTTGCTGCGCAAAGTTGGCGGCTTCGCCGGTGCCGTCATCGCGGTTAATGACCATACCGGCGACGCCCACATTGCCGCCCAGCTTGCGGAAGTATTCAACCGCTGAACACACGTTGTTGGCGACGTAAAGAGACTGCAGGTCATTGCTGGCCACCACAATCACTTTTTGACACATGTCGCGGGCAATCGGCAGACCAAAGCCACCGCACACCACGTCACCCAAGAAGTCGAGCAGAACGTAGTCGAATCCCCACTCGTGAAAACCTAACTTTTCGAGCAGCTCGAAACCGTGGATGATGCCGCGTCCACCGCAGCCGCGACCCACTTCAGGGCCACCCAACTCCATCGCGTAGACGCCATCGCGCTTGAAGCAGACGTCGCCAATGGCGACTGCTTCACCCGCGAGTTTTTTCTTCGATGAGGTTTCAATGATGGTGGGGCAGGCGCGACCACCGAATAGCAAGCTGGTGGTGTCACTTTTTGGATCGCAGCCGATAAGCAGAACTTTTTTGCCCTGCTGCGCCATCATGTAGCTCAGGTTGGCTAACGTGAAGCTTTTGCCGATGCCACCCTTGCCATAGATCGCGATGATCTGTGTCTCCTTGGTTGGTGCGTCGGTGTTGACGGGGGCATCAGGCGTTGCGGCCTCGGTGCGGAGGCGTTCAACAAATTGAACGGTTTTTTCGTTGCTGTTAGCAGATGCAGTCATGCGTAGGCGCTCCAGTCCAGAACCATCTTGAGACAAGAAACATCACCAAACGCCGTCTGATAAGCGTCGGTGGCTGAGGCAGCGGATGCCGCGTGAGTAATGAGCCCCTGCAATGAGAGCCGGCCGGATTGGACCAACTGATTGACAGCAAGGAGATCCGCACGTGTCCATTGCGAGGTCACGCGAAGACGCGCTTCTTTTTTGAACGCTTGGGCGTGTGAAAAAGCCAATCGATTGGCGTAGAAGCCAGCCAATACGATGTCGCCGGCGGGCTGAATCCGTTGTAACCATTGGTCAAGGTCATCGGCCTGTCCGGTGACGTCGTAGATGGCCTTGTAATCGTGGCGATCATCATCTTGTGGGCGCAAAACGCGATAGCCATCTGGGCTGTCCATTAACGCCGAATTGCTCTCCCAGAGGGTGGGTGCTGGGTAGCCTGCCGCAACAGTCAGGCGCGCCAATAAGCGGCCCATTACGCTGTGACCAATGATCAAGTCGGGTGGTGTGTGTGGCGCCTGCTGGCCGCCACCTGAAACCGCGTGATACGCGGTGGCGGCGAGAGCCAGTAAAACATCGTCTGTTTGTGCGTCTCGGGCCAACGGCAGGGCGACGCGGTCGGATACCACCAAGTGGGAGGCCGACGCACCGTACAAACTACTGACGCCTTCAAAGCAATTGGCACTGGGTACAAATACCGTTTGACCTGTTTGGAGGGCCGAGTTAGGCCCCGTCTCAATGACTTGACCGACCGTTTCGTAGCCCGGAACAACCGGGTAACCACCTGTTTCAAGCGGGGCAAAACGGCCATCCCATAGCAAGCGTTCGGTGCTGGTGCTGATGCCGCTGTACTGGACAACGACCGCAACTTGTCCCTCAGCCAGGCCAGACAATGGCAACGAACGCAAACACATTTGCTTCGGGCTGGTGAAAGTGATGGCGGACGACCTCATGTGATGTATTTTTATGTTTACAGTAACTTGTGTCAAATAAGATTTACAGTATTTATCGTTTTATAGGGTAAACACTAGGTTTTGGTGCCGACCAGCAGTTGGGCATGAATGGGTAGCTGGTTGTTCAACCGGGTCACGCCACTGAAGCCTGCGGCACGCATCAGGCGCATCAACTCGTCGGGCGTACGCAAGCGACCCGCTCCCATGGCGAGCAGGTAAAAGTGGAAATAGGCATCGGTTTGCTGGGCACCACTTCTTGAATCGCCGAGCGTTTGGGCCATGGGTTCTGCCAACAACAGTCGACCATTGGTGGGCAGCGCGGCGTGGATTTTGGCCAGTAACGCCTGCACCACATCGTCGGGATGGTCATGGGCGACTCGGACCAGCGTGACGAGGTCGGCCCCGGTGGGTAAGGGGTCATGCAGGAAGCTACCCGGGTAGAGCGTGGCTCGGCTCAACAGGTTCTTCGTTTTCAAAGTCGCTTCAGCCAGCGCCAATACGGGCGGCAGGTCGAAAAGCTTCAACGTGAGGTTGGGGGCGTGCAGGGCCAGCTCGCTGGCAAATCGCGCTTTACCTGCGCCGACATCGAGCACGCACTGGTGTTCATGGAAGGGGTAGGTGTTTAAGATTTCTTGGACGACGAAGCCCTGTGACGACGCCATCAGATCGGAATAAGCGCTGAATTTTTCAGGGGCTGCGCGCTGGGCCGCTTGCGCATCATGCGCGTAGGGCCAGTAATCGGCCATCTGTCCTTGCCACGCATCGTTCAAAAAACCAATCGGGTTTTGCATGTCCCGGTACAACAGGTGGTTGTGTTCCGCCATGGCGCCGATGCCCGGGTGGAGTGCCATCGGGACACCGAGCGGCCCCAGTCCAAATCGCCCGTGGCTGCGGTGTTCAAGCAGATCCAGTGCGACGGCCGATAGCAACAAGCGCTCTAATGTTTCAGCGGGTACGCCCACCCGTTGCGCAATGTGCTGGCAGTCCGCAGGTGCGTTTTGAAGCATGCGGAACAGGTCCAAGCGCACGCAACCCAACAGCACTTGGCTGTACACGAAACCCGCCATGAGATCGAATATCTTTTGTGTTCGACGCTTGGTTACCCAGCGTGTGAGGGGGGTTTGCAATGACCATCGATACAGTGTTGGGTTGGCATAGACGCGTTCTAGCCACTGCATTAGGCGATCACGCCACGGCTTAACGCCATGTAAGCGCGGGGACAGGTTGGGGAGGTCCATTGGGGCGCTCATCGGACGCTCTTACTGGTCGCTGAAACCTTGGTAACCGAGGGTTGGGGCCGCTTGATCGGTTTGGAGCGGGCCCCAGAAGTGGCGTGCTGGCGGTAGCTGGCGCACATCGATTTCGGTACCAGTCGCTCGGACTCACTCAGAACCAGCTGCTGGAGCATCTCGCGGCAGGCGCAATGCGGAATTGACTTGCCCGCCTTGGCGATGAGGTCGTCGAAATGGCGGATCGCACCATCCAAGCCCATGGCTTGCGCGGAGCTGGGGCGGTCGTGGACAGCGTCTTGACCGACGGGTTTGCCCAGATTGGCGACATCGCCGAGCACATCCCGAATGTCATCGGCGACTTGGTAAGCCTCGCCCAGAAAGGCGCCGAGATCCGTCCAAGGCTTCGGCGACTGACCGCTGGCAATGGCGCCCGCGCAGGTGGCGGATACAAAGAGGGCGCCAGTCTTGGATCGCTGGTAACGTGCCAGGTCTGCTGTCGTCTCGCACTCCCACGCTTGGCCCGCCACGATACCGTTTGGTATGCCGACACCTTCTGTGAGATTGCGCATCAATGCGATTAGCCGTTCGGGGTGTGTCGTGCCAACTTGCAACAGCACCTGATAGGCCATGACGATCAGCCCATCGCCGGTCAACAGCGCCAAAGGCTCCCCAAACAGCTTGTGTACGGTGGGTTTACCCCGGCGCAGGTCGGCGTTGTCGAATGCCGGCATATCGTCGTGCACCAGAGAGGCGCAGTGCATCAGCTCAAGGGCGACCGCTGCGGCATCGGTCAACGCGGGTGCGTCGTCGCCGCAGGCAGTGGCGACTGCCAGACACAGTTGCGGGCGAATCCGAGCGCCGCCATTGAAGACCGCATGGTGCATCGCATCTTCAAGGCGCGGCGGGGTGCCGACGCCTGCGGCCTTTTTGAAATTGATTTGCAGTGCGGCTTCTGCGCGGTTGTAAAGGCTCATATGCCCCCCTAAATGACGGTTCACGCGTAACGAGTGCGTTCATGTCACTATATCGGGACATTATTAGATGTCAATAAAAAATGACACATTTCACCTTGGTGTGAATTGACACCCTTTATCCGAGTGAGAAATTCGTCGGTCGCGCGCCGTCGGGGATTTATTTGTTGGGTAAACTGTTTGTCGTCGAAATGACGATAGTCTTCAAAACCAATCAACCTACAGGAGCCTCTATGAGCACCCAGAAAAAAACCACT
>OBMK010000347.1_pt1 | contig 44416 bp, 32 predicted proteins | sample 1539081 | NCBI WGS metagenome assembly OBMK01 (sample SAMEA3355528, study PRJEB22509) | marine metagenome | biome: marine; feature: river plume; material: water | place: USA | collected 2010-08-07 | depth 0.5 m | reverse complement strand
CAATTTTACTCTGAGGTTCAAAAGTTAGGTGGTAATCGCTGGGATACTTCTAGTCTTTTAGCCCGTTTGAAATCTTAGTTATGGGTGAGTGTTCTCACAGATCACAAGCTTCTATAATGCGTTACTAGATCTTTAATCGATGTATTTAAACGGAACCTATAAAAATGTTGCGAGATAGAGAAAAATTTAATACTGATTTGACGCGTTTTTTAGACGCATCGCCTACGCCATTCCATGCAGTGCTCGAGATGACAAAAACTCTTTTGGGCGCAGGATTTACCGAGCTTAAAGAGTCTGATAGTTGGTCGCTCTCAGTCGGAGAAAAATATTTTGTTACACGCAATGGTTCGTCAATTATAGCTTTTGTCGTAGGGAAAGAAGATATCGTTGATATGGGTATTAAGATGGTTGGTGCCCATACAGATAGTCCATGTCTTATGGTTAAACCTCAGCCTGAAGTTAATAAACAAGGATATTTTCAGTTAGGTGTTGAGGTTTACGGTGGAGCGCTTTTAAATCCATGGTTTGACCGAGATTTATCTATTGCAGGACGGCTTGTGTATAGGGATAAAAAGCAAAATCTAAAGCAAAAGCTTGTTGATTTTGAGCGAGCGGTCGCAACGATACCCAGTTTGGCAATTCATTTGGATCGAGAGGCTAACAAGGATCGCACCATTAACGCCCAGACGGACATAACCCCGATATTAATGCATTGTGCAGGCTCTACTTCGTTTAGAAATTTACTAGCAGAACACTTCTTGGGAAAAGAAGATAAGGTTATTGACTATGAGCTCTGTCTATATGACACGCAACCAGCTGCAATCGTCGGTTTAAATGACGAGTTTATTACTTCGGCAAGGTTGGATAATCTTTTAAGCTGTTTTGTGGCGACCCAGTCCATTGTAAACACTAATAGTGAGCAGACTTCTTTAATGGTTTGCAATGATCATGAAGAAGTAGGTAGTGTATCTGCCATAGGGGCAGATGGGCCGTTCTTGGAGTCGATCGTTGCACGGCTGTGTGCCGTTAATACTTCAAGTGAAATGGTTAGTAGAGTCATTACTAAATCCTTAATGATCTCTTGCGATAATGCTCATGCAACGCACCCTAATTTTGCAAACAAACATGATGGTGGACATATGCCAGCGCTGAACGGAGGTCCTGTTGTGAAGGTGAATGTCAAGCAACGGTATGCCACCAACAGCATAACATCGAGTCTCTTCAAGCAATTATGTAGCGATATCGATGTACCCGTGCAGCATTTTGTATCGAGAAACGATCTAGGTTGTGGGAGTACTATTGGACCAATAACATCAGGTAGACTTGGAGTGCCGACTTTGGATGTTGGTATCCCTCAGTTAGCGATGCACTCTTGCCGAGAAATGACTGGCACCGAGGATCCAATAAGACTTTCTAATGTGTTAATAGAGTTCTTTAATAGACCATTGAACCCAAGTATTGAGGTTGAGTAACTGTGGTTAAGCGGTATGATGGAGTCTCTATTAAGGCGGCAAATAATTTATGAGTAAACGGCGCGTTTTAACGGGCATTACAACCTCCGGAGCACCTCACTTAGGAAACTACGTTGGTGCCATTAGGCCTGCCGTCGAAGCGAGCCAAAGCGGTGATTACGACTCGTTCTTTTTTCTAGCTGATTATCACTCACTTATTAAATGCCAAGATCCTGGGATAGTTCATCAATCGACCTTGGAAATAGCAGCGGCATGGCTAGCACTGGGTTTAGATCCAAATAAAGTGACTTTTTACCGTCAGTCAGATATCCCTGAGATTCCTGAATTGACTTGGTTACTGACCTGTATGACTGCGAAGGGATTGGTCAATAGAGCCCACGCATACAAAGGCGCAGTACAACTGAATGAAGAAAATGGCGATGACGCAGATTTTGGCGTCACCATGGGTCTGTTTAGTTACCCAATTCTTATGGCAGCGGATATTTTGATGTTCAACGCCCACAAAATTCCTGTTGGTCGAGATCAAATACAACATATTGAAATGGCTCGAGATATAGCGCAACGGTTTAACCATCATTATGGAAAACATTTTGTTCTGCCTGAAGCACAGGTAGATGACGATGTGGCTGTTTTACAAGGGTTGGATGGACGCAAGATGAGTAAGAGTTATGGTAATACTATTCCTCTATTCTTGAGTGAAAAGAAACTCAGAAAGCATATCAATAAAATCAAAACCAATTTATTGGAACCGGGCCAGCCCAAAAATCCAGACGAATCCACTGTATTTCAGATTTGGCAGGCTTTTGCCTCAGCAGAGCAATCTAGCGAGATGCGCACCGCTTTTGCTGATGGAATTGCATGGGGGGAGGCAAAGCAGCAGCTGTTTGAGTTAATCAACGGTCATTTGGCAGAGCCTCGTGAGAGATATATTGAGTTGATTGAAAACCCTGTAGAGGTTGAGGATGTGCTGCGCGCAGGCGCTGAAAAAGCGCGAGTTTATAGTGCCGAATTAATTTCGGTTGTGCGAAAAGCTGTAGGCCTAAAGCCTCTCGGGTGATCAGAATTTAATTCGCGATCGTAATGAGAATATCCACTTTACTATGTATAATATTGGCCGAGCGAAATGAGACGTCAACCTAACGCGTAAAACATAAATAATCATTTTTTTTAGACATTGGAGCCCTGCATGAGCCACCCAAACCCGTTTGCTTTTGTACTAACTAGTATCCTTTTACTGAGTGCCTGTGGTGCTGACAATTCAGATGTTGAATTGACAGAAAATCAAAAGGTCGCGGTTGCTGAGCGAATAGCTCCTGCCGGTCATGTTTTAATGGAAGGCCAATCTATGGTTAGCAGTGAAGCGGCGACCACTGTGTCAGCTCGATCAGGGGATGATATCTATAACACCAACTGTATGGCCTGCCACAACTCAGGAATCGCTGGCGCCCCCAAGTATGGCGATGCATCAGCTTGGGCTTTGAAACTTGAGAAAGGTATTGATGCCGTCTATGCCAATGCTATCAATGGCATTCGAGGCATGCCGGCTAGAGGAACTTGCATGAGTTGTAGCGACGACGAAGTTAAGACTGCGATTGACTACATTTTAGCAAATAGCAAATAGCTGGTTAGTCCATATCCCCTTTTTGATGAGTCCGAGGGGCACATCTGTTATAAAAGAACCGCACATAGCTGCGGTTCTTTTGTAAATAGTGTCTCAGTTCTGAGTTTTTATTAATGGATGAAGTAACAATCCACAAACAAGAGACCTAGGTTTAAGATTGCTGTCGTAGAAGCTTTTTAGGACATTATGAAAGTAGCCAAGTTTAGTGCAGGATATCAGGTTTTGTATTAAACATAGCCTTGATCGCATTTTCTGAAAACTGATACTGCTGGTCGCAAAACTGGCATGTTATTAATACAAGCCCTTGCTCTTCGCAGGTTTGCAATAATTCGACCTCACCAAGAGATACAAGCGCCCGCTCAGTTCTTTCGTGGGAGCAACTGCAAAAAAATGATACCGGCTGTGATTCAAATAATCGAACATCGTCTTCATGAAATAACCTATACAACTGATCATTATGAGAGAGCACCAGTTGCTCGTTGCTTTTCAAGGTATCCATAAGCGTGGATAGGTGTTGCCAATCATCTTTTGCTTGTTCAAAGTTCTGAGTAATCGGCATTTGTTGAATCAATAGTCCGGAAGCGATGTTCTGATCTACTGCAATTTTTATTTTGGTTAATAGTTGGGCAGATTGTTCAAAATAGTGTTCTAGACAGCCGCTTAAATCAGCCGCCGCCATTTGCACAATACCTTGGTACCTCTCTCCTTGATCAGGTTCGATAGTAATTGCCAAGGTACCAGAGCCCATCACCTCAGCCAGATTAGCAGAATCAGATAAAGTGCTACTCTTAGAAGAGTCCCAATCACCACGAACAATGCCGCGTAGTTTTTGACCCTGACTACATTCCGCCATGATTGTTGAAACTGGGCCATCGCCGGTCGCCTGCACGGTTACCATGCCCGATTGCTTAAGTGATGCGCCAATAAGACTGGCTGCGACTAAAAATTCTCCGAAAAGCTTAGAAATAGTTTGGGGGTAATCATGTAGAGCAATAATGTCTTGATAGCTGGATGATAGGGTAGTTATTTCTCCACGTACGTCAGTACCGTCGAATAAAAAGCGTTGCAGAATATCTGGATTTTTCATATGCGCGCTATTGTACTGAAAGATTTGAGTAGATTAACCTTAATTTTCTAAAAACCGATGAATTTGCCGTCGTTGTTTTTTATTTGGTCTTACAGAGGCCGGTGTAGATCCATAAAACGCTTTTCTTTCGGCAGATTTTTTTTCTCTTTTGGCTATGCTTTCTTGAGTTTCTTCATAAAGACTTTGAGCTTCGGCTGCTCCACGCCTTTGCTCCGAGAGAGCTATTACCGTAATTGTTCTTTCGTCTTCTCCTTGACGGACTCTGATCAGCTCGCCTACCTCAATCATACGGCTAGGCTTGCCTTTTTGGCCAGCCACATGAACTTTACCGTTGTCTACTGCTGTTTTAGCGAGAGCTCTAGTCTTAAAGAACCGAGCTGCCCACAACCATTTATCAAGTCGGATCTTAAGCATAATGTAGTTTACCATTGTGCGACAGCAGCTCTTCAAAGTGACTAATTGAAGAGTATTTCGATTTTTTTTTAGCTGCGATTGTACTGTCGGGGCTATCGACACATAGTAAGTTGGCAACACCGTAACGTTGAGCCGCATCCAGAACTGATTCTGAGTCATCAATAAAGAGTGTTCTTTGAGGATCGAAGGGGCATTTTTGTTGGAAGGCTCTCCAAAAATCTAAGGATTCCTTTGGGAAGCCATATTCGTGAGACGAAACAACTATATCAAGTTCTGTTTTTATATCTGTCACAGAAAATTTTAAAGCCACACTGTCAGGGTGAGCATTTGTAACTAATATTCGCTGCTTATTGTTGGCACTTAATGCCTTCAAAAAAAGTAGTGATTTAGGTCGTTCGCTGATGAGATGGTGTATCTTTTTTTTCAGTCCAACAACATCTAAATCTAATTGGTGAGACCAAAAGTCAGTGCAGTACCAATCTAGAGTACCTCTCTTCTCAAACAATTGGCGTTTTAAGTCATCCAGAGCTTTTTCCTCCTCACCTGGAAAATTTGCTACATAACACTCAGGTAGGTGCTGCAGCCAAAAGAAATTGTCGAAGTGCAGGTCCAATAGAGTACCGTCCATATCAAGCAGCACCGTATCAATCTTTGTCCAATCTATTACCATTTAATTACCGTTTACTGGGATTCTAAAAAATATCGTCGGGGAGAGGGTTAAGCTCTGTTTCTGAAGAACTAGAATCTTCGTCTGGCGCTGAAGGGACATTTTTAGTTCTGAAAAACTCATAGATACCCTTGTTACTAGGCGCAACTCGTTTCCCTGTTTTTGGATCAATTTTGACTGTGACAATACCGTTAGGTTGACGTTTATCTAGATCAGCCTTGCCTTTGAGGGCTTTTGACATAAAGTCAATCCAAATAGGAAGTGCAGCGGACCCGCCATATTCATTGCGACCGATGACTGAATTGTCATCAAATCCAACCCATGCTGTTGCAACTAGATGAGGAGAATATCCAGAAAACCAAGCATCTCTTGGACCATTGGTAGTGCCAGTTTTACCTCCAATATCGCTTCGGTTGAGCACTTTAGCTTTAACACCCGTCCCCCTCAAAATAACGTCTTTTAGCATGGAGTCCATTAAAAATGCTGTCTGAGGATCCATTTCTCGTTTAGCAGGAATGACTTTGGCACTAGGCAGTGTTGCTAGGCTTTGTTTAACTTTATCCCAGCTATATCTATCGCCATCCTCGGCAGATACTTTTTCTAAATCATCAAATAGTGCTCGTAGTTGCAAATCAACTTCAGGCGAGATCATATTTTCTCTAGATGCTGCATCACCAGACTTCAATTGATCGTTAGGTTCACTACAGGAGTCGCAGGCAACTTCAGGAGATGCCTGAAAAATAACGTTTCCATCTCGATCAACGATTTTATCAAGGATATGATGTCTAACTTGATAACCGTCATTGGCAAACATGGCATAGCCAGTCGCAATCTCTAAAGGAGTCAAGGCATGACTCCCTAACGCCAAAGATAAATCTAACGGCATTTCACTTGTGTCGAAACCAAATAATTGTAGCCCTTCAAGAGTTCGATCAATTCCCATTCGCCTCAAAAGTCTTATAGAAACTAGATTGCGAGAACGGTATAGGGCCTCTCTTAGACGGGTGGGCCCATAGAATTTGCCTCCATCATTTTCCGGTCTCCATGTATCTTCTAGCTTCGCATCATCAAAGACTACTGGAGCATCATTGATGATTGATGCCGGCGTGTACCCATTTTTAAGGGCAGTTGCATAAATGAAAGGCTTGAAATTTGAGCCGGGTTGGCGAGCGGCTTGAGTAGCTCGATTAAAACGACTCTCTCTGTAGTCGAATCCTCCGACCATAGTTTTTATAGCGCCATTGTAAGGGTCTATCGCCACCAGTGCTGACTGTACAATTGGAAGTTGAGCCAAACGTATATTTCCGTTTTCATCTTTTGAAATTCTGATGAGATCTCCAATGGTAAATAGGTCGGCGGCCGATTCAATTGGGGCTGATCTAGCATTTACTGTTTTATAGATTCGTAATCCTTTCAAACCATCACTCCAATTGAGTGTTTGGATACCGCCATCTCTGGTTAGTAGTGTCAGTCGATCATCAGCAACTAGGTTTATTATTGCCGGCTCTAAAGGCCCAATATCACGGGTGGTTTTCAAGGTTTCTGCCCAGAGAGATTTATCTATTCCTGATTTCTCTACACCTCTATATCCGTGACGTTGATCGTAGGATAAGACTCCAGAATGCAAAGCATTGACACCATTTTCTTGCATTGATGAGTCAATCGTAGTGATTGCGGTATAGCCTTCAGTATAAGCTTTGAGGCCGAACTTAGAGATAACCTCTTGTCTGACGATTTCAGCAACATAATTGGCCTCTACCTCTGATTTGGAGCCATGGTAGAACGCATTATCAACCTCAACTATGGCTTCCTGATATTCTTGGTAGGAGATGCTGTCTAATTTTAACATTCGTCCCAATATCCAATTTCTTCGCTCAGTAGCACGCTTAGGATTGGCAATGGGATTGTACGCAGATGGGGCTTTCGGTAGGCCTGCTATCATTGCAATCTGGGATAGGCTGAGATCTTGAAGATTTTTGCCGTAGTAAACCTGTGCGGCCGCGGCGAATCCATAGGCAGTTTTACCAAGAAACATTTTGTTTGCGTAAAGGGATAGTATCTCTTCCTTGGTCAGTACCTCTTCGATGCGAAAAGCGAGTAATATTTCATTAAATTTACGAGTAAATTCTTTGCGCTTATGGAAGAAAAAGTTTCTGGCGACCTGCATTGTAATTGTACTTCCGCCACCAACAGCTTTCCCTTGACTTACGAGTTGTATAACGGATCTTACAAGTCCAGAAACAACAATCCCTTTATGTTCGAAAAAACTATCATCTTCTGCTGCCAGAAGGGCATCAACCATTTGCTTGGGAATATCTTCAAAATCTACGGGTGTTCGTTTTTGGTTGCCAAACTCACCTATAATCTTTAAATCTTGAGATGTCACTCTGAGTGGAATCTGCATACGGACATCTTTGAGCTCTTCAGCAGAGGGTAGTTTTGGACTCAAATAAAGGTAAAGACATGAAGTGACCAACAGAATGCCGCCTACCCCCAGTAAAAGGGTTATCAAGCTAAATCTGATGGCTCGACGACGATTCATAAATTAATTTCCTAAAAACATTTTTTGTATTATAGAACGTCAGTAATGTGAAGTGCATCCAACTAGTTAACGAAAATCCAGTTATTCTTTGACGTCTCACTGACTATTATTGGATTTCTTTTGTGTTAAGTAACTTATTCGCGCTTAAAGACGAGATTTTACCACTAAATCTTGGTTTCAAGTCGGTACCTAAAACAATATTAGGCATCGTTATTTCTTCGTTTGCAATAAAACTTATTGAGATGGAATCTAATCATAAAGGTTATAAAGTTGTCTCTTATGGTGTATCGCCACTCCCGCCTAGAGCGGCAATCGGCAGAGAAATTATAGATGTAGAGGCGACTGCAAAAGTGCTAAAGATTATATATCAAGACTCTAACGCCTAACTCAATTTAAAGAGGCAGTGTTGAAACTCCAGGTAACTCCACAAATAACACCTGATAATCGAGTGATCATGGATATCGTAGTGCAGCAAGATTCGGCAGGTAGCTTTACGGTGAACGCTGAGCCAGCGCTTAATATTGCTGAAATAACAACACAAGCTTTGGTTGGAAATGGACAAACTCTCGTGCTCGGTGGGATTTTCTAGTCTGAAGAACTTTCGGATATAGAGGAGGTTCCAGTTCTTGGCGGTATATTGTTTAAAAAACAAATGCGCGCAAAGGATAAACGTGAAATACTCATGTTCATAACACCCAAAAAATAATAGATGAAAAATTTATAGACACATGACCACAAGGCATCTTTTTTTAATTGGCCCCATGGGCGCAGGTAAATCTACCATTGGAAAACAGCTCGCTAGTGTTTTAGGGCGCCCATTCCTCGATATTGATTTAGAAATAGTTAAGTCAACAGGTGCAGATATTCAATGGATCTTTGATATGGAGGGAGAAGATGGTTTTAGACAGCGTGAATCTAATATGCTCATGCGCACTATTTCTTCTTCAACGCCATCTGTTATCGCTACAGGTGGTGGAATTGTTTTAAGTTCAGATAATCGCAATGCGATGACCACTGCAGGCAAAGTTGTTTATCTCTGGGTCACGAAACAACAACTTTATGAGCGGACGGAACGAGATAAGAAGCGGCCTTTACTGCAGGTCGAAGATCGTAAGTCAACAATAGACCTTCTCTACGAGCAGAGAGATCCGCTTTATCGCGAGATTGCCGATATTGTCTTCAGATCCTCTAGTTTTCATGCTCAGCAAGTGGCTGCTGAACTTGCTGATCAGCTATCTGTAATTTAGTTGATACTTAGTCTAAATATAAATTCTCCGAGCATGAGGGGCATTAAAAGGTTAAACTAGAGACGAATCCAAGAAACATAAAGAGCCATGATCAAATCTCCAAGCCCTAGCGCTAGTGCCTCTAAAGTCCTGCAGGTCGATTTAGGTGATCGAAGCTACCCGATTTTTATAGGCTCAGCAGAGCTATCTAGAATAAATCTGGATACATATATTGAAGGCCAAAAAGTTCTAATCGTCACTAACGATACTATAGCCCCCTTATATTTAAACTTGGTTATCGACGGCCTGTCTGAAAAGCAGGTGGATGTTGTAGTCTTGCCCGATGGTGAGAGGTTTAAAAATCTAGATCATTTAAATTTGATTTTCACCACGCTGTTAGAGAACCAGCACGATAGAAAGACAACTTTGATCGCTCTTGGCGGAGGGGTTGTTGGAGATATGGCAGGTTATGCCGCTGCTTCATATCAGCGCGGTGTCCCATTTATCCAGATACCTACAACGTTGTTAGCTCAGGTAGACTCCTCTGTCGGTGGAAAAACTGGGGTCAATCATGAGCTGGGTAAGAATATGATAGGCGCTTTTCACCAGCCAAGAGCAGTTGTTGTCGATTTAAATATTTTAAATACACTCCCAGCTAAGCAGTTCTCGGCGGGTATGGCCGAAGTGATTAAATATGGTTTGATTACGGATTATGACTTTTTAGAGTGGCTGGAAGTCAATGCTCAGATGCTATTAAATCGAGATGAGAATGCGCTCAGTTATGCCATAGAAAAGTCCTGTATTAACAAGGCTAAAGTAGTTACTGCGGATGAAACTGAACAGGGTGTGCGTGCAATTCTTAATCTTGGGCATACGTTCGGTCATGCTATTGAAACTTTTCAAGAATACACTGGTTTTTTACATGGAGAAGCAGTGGCCATAGGAATGTTAATGGCGATGGAGGTTTCTGTGCTGGCCGGGCATTTAGTGGATCAAGATGTACAAAGAATTAGACGTCTACTAGAGGTTTTTTCGCTACCTTCAAGACCGCCAGATAATATGACTTCGACTGACTTTATCTCACTAATGTATCGAGATAAGAAAGTGCTTGATGGCAAGCTTAGGCTTGTATTGCTCAGAGCATTAGGGGATGCCTATGTTGAGGATGATTCCTCGCAAAGTTGGTTGAAAAAAGTTTTAATTAGTACATGCGGCGCATAAGGTGTAAGGCAAGCATATCCTTGTAACTAGTTAATCATGCTGTGAATATTCGATATTTTGGTTGAATTCGATCTAAAACTGCTCATTTAATGGCCCCTATTGCGGTCTCACTGCGTAATCACGTTTGTCGAAATCGGTTTGGAAGTGTAAAATGCTTGTCCCCCGAACACATACTGGGGCTTTGCAATCACGTCCTACAAACCTCACCCTTAGCCCTCAACGAAGAATTAATAAATATGGATGAAGCGACACAGTTTGGCCTATATGACAGTGCTTTCGAAAAAAGTAGTTGTGGCGTAGGGTTTCTCACTCGCAAAGATGGCAAGCAGACTCACGAACTTTTAGTTAAGGGACATGAGGCACTCTGTGCAGTGCCTCACCGTGGTGGCATGTCAGCTGAAGGTGTTGGAGATGGCGCCGGTGTGTCCGTTGATCTTTCAGTTGAGTTTTTTAATAAAGTGACTAACTCCAAGTTAACTCCTGGTGAATTTGGAGTTGCCAACTTCTTTTTGCCAAACGATCCAAGTCAGCATCAAAGCGCCAGAGAATTGGTTGATCTAGCATTAGAAGCCCAAGGGATGAAAATTCTTGTTACTCGCGATGTACAAGTTGATAATTCTGTTTTGCGTCCGGCATCAGTTAAATATCAATTACCAATTGCCCAATGGGTGTTTGCTGCGCCAGCAGGAGTTAGAGGGACTCAACTAGATAAAGTTATTCACAAAGCCCTGCTAGCTATTGAGTCAAAGGCTTACACAGAGGTAGCGCTTGATGGACTCTATCCTTTATCGATGTCAGCACAGATGCAAGTCTTGAAGGGGCGATTGAATTCTAATGAAATAATTCCGTATTTCCTAGACCTTAATGACTCAGCCCACAGCATTCATACGCTGTACTTTCATACGCGATTCTCGACTAATACTGATCCTCATCCGTCTATGGCTCAGCCATTTAGGCTGATGGCTCACAATGGCGAATTAAATACCGACAAAAAGAACCGTCTTTCTGAGACTGCTATTGCCCGCTCTAAAGAGAATAATATTATTAGGCCAAAAGGCCAGTCGGATAGTTGTCGTTTAGATCAGACGCTTCAATCTCGAGTTGTTGAGGATGATCTTGATTTGGTTACTGCGGTCGTTTCAATGATGCCGCCAGCATGGGAAAACGATAAAACGCTCTCACTCAATGTTCGGGCTATGCTTGAGTATTTTTCTCTCTATGAGGAGAAAAATGATGGCCCTGCGGCGTTAATTTTTGGTGACGGTTCAATCATTGGTGCTCGGTTGGACAGACTTGGTCTACGGCCGCTCAGAAGTATAGAAACTGAAACGTACTTAGCGGTTATGTCAGAAGCGGGCCAGATAGATTTTGGTGATGAACCTGTTTTGAGTCGTGGACGCATCGAAGCCGGCGGTATGCTCTACTATGATCATTCGCAAAAACGTTCTTTTGGCACTGAAGAGGCTTTAGAACTGCTGGCCAGCCAACGTAATTATCTTGATTTAGTTGAGAAAGCTCGTATTGCAATTGAGGAATTGCCTGACATTTCCGGCGAAGAAACGTCCTTGTCTACTAGTTACTCAGGTGATCTTCCTTTGGCGGGACGATATGTAGCCTATTCTCAAAATCAAGAATGTTTTCGCTTCATGATAGATCCAATGCTGGCCACTGGGACTGAAAAGGTGTCTGCCATGGGTTACGGCAATGCAATTAATGCGCTCTCCGACAATGAAGGGGGAGTTGCTAAGTATTTTTCCCAGCGTTTTGCTCAAGTAACTAATCCGCCTTTAGACTCAATTCGTGAAGTCGAAGGAATGACTATGCGTGTAGCTCTTGGGACTAAACCCAATATTGGTGCTAAGCCTGGCCGCCAAATTGTTCTTCAATCTCCGATTCTTAATCACGCACAGATACTTAGAATTCGATCGCAGAAAGAGACTCCCGTTGGCCGTTTTTCAATGTTATTTAAGCCGATCTTTGGTGACGTAGAGGCAAATAAGAGGTCGCTAATTGACGGGATTGATGGGGTTTGTGACGATGTTGAGCAGTTTGCAAGAGAGCAAGGTGGAATCGCCATTATTAGTGATCGCCATGTAACACGGTCCCAGGGTTCTATTTCCATGACTCTGATAGTGTCAGCGATTAATCAGCGGCTTATTGAAACGGGCCTCAGATTGAGGGTTTCTTTGATTGTTGAGAGCGGACAAATTTGCTCGTCACACCATGTTGCCTGTGCTTTGGGATTTGGTGCCGCGGCAGTTTATCCAATGGGTGTGCAGATGCGTGCCGAAGATAAGTTTTCTGACGATGCTGATGGTGCTTATCAGAAGTTTGCCAAGGCTGCAGAAAAGGCTTTGATGAAGACTATGGGCAAGGTTGGTCTTTGCACCGTGGAGAGTTACTCAGGTGGAGAGTTTTTTGAGCCTAATTTCTTAAACACAAACGATCCGGTATTCCGTCGCTATTTCCCTAACATGAAGTCCCCGGTTGGGGGAGTGGGCTTTACTGAGATTGCTCAAGCTCACGCGGATTGGCATGAGCGAGCACTTGTTTGTGAGGTTGAAAGCGATATTCCCATGCTAGGGCTTTTCAAAGAGCGAGCTGGAGGTGCCGGGCACTCATATGGTGTGGCAGCAGTTCGCGGCTTTGTTGATTTAACGGAAGAACCTATCGCTTTTGACACAGAGAATGATACCGATACCAACGATGTGTTGAGACTTTTGACTCTTAATCGCATGGAGGGTGCTTTTGGAATTAGCGATGAGGGATACACGAACACGAGTTTTGATCGACTTACACCCCAAGCAATCAATCAGTTCAAGATCACGCCCGGATATAGAGACTTCTCTCGAGCCATGACAGAGGAGAGATCTACTAGGCCGGCTGCATTAAGAGATGTCTTGGCATTCCCTGCGGATGTTTCATTCCTTTCTAAATCGGATGAATTTAAGCGTGAGATGATGTTGTTTAACAGAGCGGGAAACAATCATTTTGTTATTCGAGGTTTAAACTGTGAAATGCTTGCAGATGATCAATATGCACTCCGTTTGACAGGTCCTTTGGCCGATCAACCTTCAAGGTTAGACGCTTTAGCGGCCTCATTTGTTGATCGTTTCGGCGTAGACATCATTGACCAATCAATTACCGCTGATATTTTAACATTACATGTGTCCGGTGCCGCTCAGGATTATGTGAGTCGCTTGCGCAGAGCTAAACCAAAAGTAGATTTATCTGAGGTTCAGCCTGCCAGTGAAATTACCCCACTTTTAGCCTCCGGTGCCATGAGTCACGGTGCCTTGGTTGCCACTGCCCATGAAGCAGTAGCTCATGGGACTAATATGGTTGGTGGAATGTCTAACTGTGGGGAAGGTGGCGAACATCTTTCTCGCTACGGCACTATCCGAGCCTCTCGCATCAAACAATTTGCCTCTGGCCGCTTTGGTGTTTGGGCTGGTTATCTAGCTGACCCAATGCTTGAAGAGATAGAAATAAAGATTGGTCAGGGAGCTAAACCTGGAGAAGGTGGTCAGTTGCCAGCACCTAAGGTTAATGTGGAAATAGCTGCTGCGCGTGGTGGTGTCCCTGGTGTAGAGTTAATTTCGCCTCCACCTCATCATGATACATACTCGATTGAGGACTTGGCCCAGCTTATACACGACGCTAAAGCCGCCAGGGTGCGTGTGATCGTTAAACTGGTCTCTTCTGATGGAATTGGAACAATCGCCGTCGGCGTAGCAAAAGCTGGTGCTGATGTGATTAATGTTGCAGGCAATACTGGAGGCACTGGGGCGGCTTCAGTTACCTCTTTAAAGTATACAGGGCGGGCCGCAGAGATCGGTATAGCGGAAGTCCACCAAGCTCTGTGTGCTAACGGATTGCGCCAAAAGGTCGTACTTCGATGTTCTGGAGCCCACCAAACAGGTTCAGATGTTGTTAAGTCAGCGTTAATGGGTGGAGATAGCTTCGAGTTTGGTACTACAGCGTTGATGATGCTGAAGTGTGTCATGGCAAAGAACTGTAATATCAAATGCCCAGCGGGTTTAACGACAAATCCTGAGGTGTTTGATGGTGACCCTCGAGCTCTTGGACAATACCTACTCAATATTGCCCATGAAGTAAGAGAAATTCTTGCGGATCTGGGGTTGAGATCGTTGCGCGATGCCAGAGGCCGCTGTGATTTGATTCATCTACTAGATCATCCCTCATCAGTAGGACAGTTAGATCTCAGAGCAATGCTGACTGTAGTGGAGGAGCGAAAGATCGACCAACCAATTTATATGGAACGTGACTATGCCGTTGATGAAGGCTTTATTGGTGTTATACGGAAGGCACTGATAGATCAAAAGCAGCTATCAATAGAATTACCGAATAGTCAGCCATTAAATAACTGCAATAAGAGTGTGGGTGGTCAACTTGCAATAGATATTGAGCGTATGCTCAATCATGAGTTGAGAGATCTTGATTTACCTGCAGTGCTCAAAGACAGGCGAGGAAGGCGCTTTTTACGGAGCGGGGCAATAAAAATAGCGACCCATGGCTCTGCAGGCCAGTCCTATGGTGCATTCTGCAATGACGGCATGCTGATGGAGCATACGGGGACTTGCAATGATGGTGTTGGTAAGACAGCTTGCGGTGGGGAGCTCATAATTCATGCACCACGAGGAGGGTCTGATAAACCTGGGACTAATGTTCTCATAGGGAATTTTGCGCTATTTGGCGCTACTGGGGGCCGATTATTTGTTGAGGGCCAGGCTGGAGATCGGTTTGCTGTGCGTAACTCAGGGGCTACAGCAGTGGTTGAAGGTGTAGGTGATTTCTGTGCAGAGTACATGACCAACGGCGCAGTGCTGAACTTAGGAGCATTTGCCAAGGGTTTCGGTAACGGTATGTCAGGTGGGTTCGCCTATCAATATGATCCTTACAAGAAGTTCACTCACTGTATCAGCCACGATTCTGTGCTGCTGGGTTATGTAGATAACAACACTGAGGAAGCGGAAATTCATGCTCAAGCAATACACACTATGCTGCAGTGGCATGCTAAATCAACTGGATCTAAAAAGGCGTCATGGCTCCTTAAAAATTGGAATGTTGAGCGCGCAAATTTTGCTTACATAACTCCCCGAGCGCTCTTACAGTATCAGGATTCTGAAGCTATTTTAGAGGCCAAACCGCGTAAGGAGCTAGCTGAGGAACTCGCCAGTGCTCTTGCGGCATTTCAAGTTAATAAGCTTAAAAAGGCGTGGCGTTCTGGACAGCCGGTTATGAAAGGCTCAGTCCCCAATCCTGATTTGTCTGAGAGTGGCGATATGTATGAGCTCATAAATACCTACTCGGTGCTCGATGCAGCTCAAAAAATAGCCCTTAAAAAGCTTCCTGGATCAACATCTGTGGAAGATCCTGATGTGATTAAAATAACTCGCAATCTCATTTTGACCGAAGATTTTGGTTTGATGAATGCTCTACTTCGACATGCACGCGAGGCTATTTCAGGGTATAGTGCTGCCGAACTTGCTGCCATGATTGCGGGCAAGCGTCTCAATGATTTTAAAGAAGCTCTGAGTTTGCGAAATATTTTATCAATGGATAGCCCTGCTACCTATGGTTGGATATTACATCAGCAGCAGAAAAACAAAGCTGCGTTGGGTCGAATTCCAAGCTTTGAAGAACTATTTGCACATAACGCGTTGAGTGATATTTTGCCCAATGTCAGTTAATACTGAGGCCGTTTAATGAAACTTCCATTTATACCAGAAGATGCTCCTTTTACTGGTGACCAAAAATCTTGGTTAGCGGGCTTCCTTGCAGGTATGCAATCGGCGAAAACAATAACTGGGAGTCAATTGGGTACAGCGACCAATACGGCAGCTTCGACGGCACCCCTGGTTAATATTCTCTATGGAACTCAAACCGGTAATGCTGAGGGTTTGGCAATGGATGCTGCAGCTACTGCCAAAGCGCAGGGGTTTCAGGCTTTAGTCCAAGGTTTAGATGATGTGAGTATAGAAGCATTCGCGGCGATGAGGAGAGTTATTATCACCATCGCCACGTATGGTGAAGGAGAAATGCCAGATAATGCAGGTTTATTTTGGGAGAGCATATACAGTTCTGAAATGCCTAAATTACCCGACATGCAGTTTGGCGTTCTAGCACTTGGCGACTCTGGGTATGATGACTTTTGTCAGGCGGGAAAGCTACTTGATGTGCGTCTTGAGCAGCTCGGTGCCCAACGGCTGGTCGATCGCTTAGATTGTGATGTAGATTTTGAAGATGTTGCGGAGGAATGGATTAATAAAACGATCCCTTTAGCTAATGATGGCCAAGCGGTCGCTCCAGCTGATAAACCCACTCCTGCGGTTGTTAAATCCATCTGGAATAGAAAGAATCCATATCCGGCCACACTAGCAGTTAATTATCTTCTTTCTGGGGAATTATCTGGTAAAGAGATTCGACACTATGAGTTTGACCTAGAGGACAGCGGTTTGGTCTATGAAACTGGGGATGCTCTAAATGTCATGCCGGTAAACGATGACGAATTAGTGGCAAAGATCTTAGAACGACTTTTAGTGAGTGGTGATATTATTCTTGAGGGTCAAGAAAAATCACTTACTGAGCTGCTGACATTCCAGTATGAAATTTCTACCCCCTCCCGCAAGTTTATTGCCGCAGTGGAGGCTCAGGCTAAAGATGAGATGTTTTCCCACGTTGTCAAAAATGGAGATAAAGAGGCTTTAGCCGACTACTTGTGGGGTAAGGATACTCTCGATTTGTTGAATCTAAACTCTGAGATATATTTTTCTGCGTCAGAATTTTTAGCATTGCTTAAGCCTCTGCAACACCGAGCATACTCGATTTCTTCAAGCCCTAACAAACATCCAGGTTCAGTTCATTTAACCGTAGCTTCAGTGCGATGGAACGATAATGGGCGTGACCACCTTGGAGTATGTTCCACATTTTTGGCTGATCGAATTGCACAGAATGGCAAGGCAGGTGTTTTTATATCACCTAACAAGGCGTTTCGTATCCCCAGTAACGACGATGCTCCAATGATTATGGTGGGTCCTGGTACTGGGGTAGCACCTTTCAGGGCTTTTTTAGAAGAGCGCCAAATACGCGGCGCAAAAGGTCAAAATTGGCTATTTTTTGGTGATCAAACAAGAGCTTCTGATTTTATTTATGAGCAGGAATTAATAGAGATGCAGGCAGCGGGTGTACTAACGCGCCTTGATTTAGCTTTTTCGAGGGATCAAAAAGAAAAAGTTTATGTACAGAATAAAATGCATGAACATGGCGCCGAACTTTACCAGTGGCTCGAAAATGGTGGCTACTTTTATGTTTGTGGAGATGCGACTCGCATGGCGAAAGATGTGGACCAAGCTCTTTGCGACATTATCGCGGCTCAGGGTAGTCTAAGTAGTGACAAGGCCAAAGAGTATGTTAATAATCTAAAGCGTGAAAAACGCTATCTACGCGACGTATACTAGTCGTCCCACCTTATTGACTTAAATTATTTATGACAGAATTAAAAAACGATCGATTTTTACGAGCATTAGCTCGGCAACCGGTTGATAAAACACCAGTGTGGATGATGCGCCAAGCAGGGCGCTATTTACCTGAATACCGCCAGGTTAGGGGACAGGCAGGTGACTTCATGAGCCTGTGCAAAAATACAGAGTTAGCCTGTGAAGTTACTCTGCAACCTCTTGAGAGATTTGAATTAGATGCAGCGATTCTTTTTTCAGATATTCTAACGATTCCCGATGCTATGGGTTTAGGGCTTTATTTTGCTGAGGGTGAAGGCCCTAAATTTCATAAACCTTTACGAAGCGAAGCTGATATAGACCAACTTGAGGTGATTAACACGGCTGTAGATCTAACTTATGTAACTGATGCTGTGTCTATGATTCGTCAAGAACTGAATGGTCGTGTTCCGTTAATTGGATTTTCTGGGAGTCCTTGGACATTGGCGACCTATATGATTGAAGGACAGAGCAGTCGTGACTTTACTCGCGCTAAAACAATGCTATACACACAGCCTGAGTTACTCCACCAACTACTCGAAAAACTTGCTCTTTCTGTTATTGATTACTTAAATGCGCAAATTCTCGCAGGTGCACAGGTTGTACAGATATTCGACACCTGGGGAGGTGCCCTAAGTTACAGTGCCTATCTTGAATTTTCTCTTTCATACATGGCTAAGATTGTCGATGGTCTCATTAAGCAGGCCGATGGCCGAGATGTACCCGTGATTCTTTTCACCAAAGGGGGTGGTCTCTGGTTAGAAGCTATGGCAGATACAGGCTGTGATTGTCTCGGACTAGATTGGTCGGTAGATTTAGGGGCTGCTCACCAGCGAGTTGGCGACAAAGTTGCTCTGCAAGGCAACATGGACCCAGCGATCCTAAGAGCCAAGCCAGAAGTTATTCGGGGGGAGGTTAAGAGAATCCTGGGATCTTTTGGTGAGAATGACGGCCATGTGTTCAACCTTGGCCATGGGATTACTCCTGATATTAACCCTGATAATGCTAAGATCTTTATCGATGCTGTGCATGAGTTCTCAAGCTCCAATTAAATCCAAAGCTGCACTAGGTGAGAAGTGCCAGTTTCTCTCCCATTATAACAGGGGCTTTTGGATTTAAGTGTTCTAGTCCTGAGACTTTATTTTCGCCAAACAAAACAATGACAGTCGAACCAAATCGAAATTGGCCAATTTCTTCTCCTTTGGCATAAGCAAGTTCTTGGTCAGAGAAGTCACACTCTCGCACCGCACCAGGCCCTGGTTTTTCGTATCCACTCCAGACGGTTTCAATACCAGCAACTAGCATTGCGCCAACAAAAATAACGGCAAAATCACCCGCTGACTCAGAGTCAAATTCACAGACTAATCGTTCATTACGCGCAAATAAGCCGTCCAAACCCTGCGCAGTTTTGTCGTTGACCGAGAAAAGTTCGCCGGGGATGTAGCGGGTAGTGCGCAATTTGCCAGCAGTAGGCATATGCACACGGTGGTAGTCTTTAGGAGACAGATAAATGGTTGCAAAGAATCCATCTTGAAACTTTTGGGCTGAGGATGAATTACCTAAAAGACGACTGGCAGAATAATCAATACCCTTGGCTTGCAGAATTAGCTGTCGGTTTATTATACCCGCTTGGCTAATAACACCGTCAGCGGGGCAACAAATGATATTGTCGTCATTATCAATGGGTCGTGCGTCAGTCCTTAGTGCTCTGGTAAAAAAAGCATTAAAGTTGTCGTAATCGTTCAAATCAGCACTTGCGGCTTCTTCCATATTAATAGCGAACACAGAAATAGCCCGGTTTATTAGAAAATTCTTTAGCCAAGTTCGCTTCGATTCCGCCAGCTTTCCAACGAGTCTAGATAGGGCATGCTTGGGAAGTATTCGTTGAATGGCGACAAAAATATCGGCGCTGTGGCTCATAGATTTCACTCTTTTATGTTAAACAAGTTATTACAAAACAACATTCAAAAACCGTACTCTATGGGCGTGTGGTCAAGGTTGCCCCATTCAGCCCAGGAACCTCCATATCCGGTTATTTTCTCATAACCTAGGATCCGTGCAACCATATATGTAAAGCTCGAACGTTGATGTAGTTGGCAATGGGTAGCGATAATTTTGTCTTTAGTAAGACCGAAATCGTCAAGAATATTTTGCGCGTTCTGTTTAATTCGTAAATTATTATTTTGATCTATCAGTTCAATCCATTCAAGATTTGTTGCCCCCGGAATATGGCCACCGCGATTAGCCCGCATTATTTCGCCAGTATATTCCTCTCGACGGCGAGCATCCCAAACTGCAAAGTCAGCACAACCTAATTGACTGATAATCTGATCTGCATTAACAGTTGCAGATAAATTTGCAAAGTCGCAGCCAATCATAGGGTCGCAGCTCTTGGGCAGGTTTGCTTCACTCTCAGTTTTATGCCTTTCTTTGATCCAGGCAACGATACCGCCATTTAAATAGGACCATTGATGTAGGCCGACTAAATCTAAAATCCAGGCCAATCTGCCGGCCCAACCGCCGCCCTCATCATCATAAATTACTACATGCTTGGACGGATTTATGCCTAGGCGGCCTAATAAGGATTCGACCTCTGAAAAGCTAGGATGTTTACCTAGTGCCGGAGGTGCATTTGACATTAGTCGAGTTCCTTTAAGATGCAGAGCTCCAGGTACATGAGACCGAGCATATAGCTCAGGCTTGCAAAGATCGACAATTACCAGGTCTTCTCGTCCAAGAAGCGCTTCCAATTCCGAGGGTTCCAGTAATCTTGACAATGGTGTGGCCATCAGCCGTCTCCAAATCTATCTGTTAGTCAGTGTCAGCTGAGTACTCTAAGTAGCTACAATCGACTAGATTCCTGCGACAGAAGTATCTGCCGATAATTGTGCAATCTATCTGCAAGCACCTTATTGGTTGCCACAGCAGCCAGAAGGCTGCATCCAATTTCTTTATTGTGATTACAATCACGAAATTTGCAATGGCCGAGATAAGGACGAAAGTCAATAAAGCCATTTATCACCTGATCTTTAGTAAGGTGAGTTAATGCAAATTCTCTTATTCCTGGTGAGTCGATAAGGGTGCCACCGCCAGATAAATGAAAAAGCTTAGATACAGTGGTCGTGTGAGTGCCTTTCTCCTTACCCACAGATAGGGGCCCCACTTGCATATTAGCTGCGGGTTGTAAGAGATTAATCAGTGAGGATTTGCCGACTCCTGACTGGCCCACAAATATCGCAGTGCTCTTCGCAAGATAATCTTGCAGAGCGTCAATACCCTGCCCAGTTTTGGCTGAGACTTGAAGAACATCGTATCCAATGAACTGATAGTTTTTAACTAACTGACTAATATCATCAAACTCACTACTATCCAGCATGTCGGATTTATTAAGGATTAGCACTGGCTTGATGCCCTGCACCTCAGAAGCAACCAAGTAGCGATCTAGTAGATTACTAAAAGCAGCAGGCTTGGGTGAAAAGACAATTGCGATTAGGTTAACATTCGCGGCAACTGGCCGTAATTTCCCATAGATGTCTGGTCGCATTAATTCTGACTCGCGGTCTTGACGAGCAACTATAACTCCATGTGGTTCTGCAAACCTCCATATCACTTTATCGCCTGTCACTAAATTCTCAAGATTAGCCCTCATATGGCAGCGGACGACACGACCCTGGATCTCTGTTTCTGCGGCTTCAACATCCACCTGAGCACCAAAGTTTGTGACGACTGTTCCGAGTATTTCTGGACCAAGATTATTTAGATTTTCTATCTCTTCTACCGCCACGGCATTGCTATTGATCGCTCGCTGGCGTCTTCGTTCCTGAATGGATTGAATGCGATCTTTTTGACGATCACTCAGTCTACGTTTGCTCATAGGGTTTAGAAACTAATACTCATAACTCATTAATCCAATGTTACTGAAGGCCACCTCTGGCGTTATAGGCGCTAAGGATATAGCATTACTAGCTTAAGTAACATCTAGTAACGGACTTGCTGTTGCCAAAATGTCAAAATGGGATTCCTATGACGAACAAGAATGAGCTTAATTTAATCTGGATTGATCTGGAGATGACTGGATTGGATCCTCTGAAAGAGAGAATAATCGAGATCGCTACAGTTGTGACTGATTCAGAGCTGAACGTCTTGGCAGAGGGCCCATCTGTAGTTATTAATCAGCCAGATAGCTTGCTATCTAAAATGGATGACTGGAATACTCGACAGCACGGTGGTTCGGGATTGACCGAGCGTGTTCGAACTAGCCAGATTAGCGAATCTGAGGCAATGGAACAAACCATCAGCTTTTTGGAGCAATGGGTTCCCTCAGGGCAATCACCCATGTGTGGTAACTCAATTGGCCAAGATAGGCGTTTTTTAGTCCGTTATATGCCTGAACTAGAATCTTTTTTTCACTATCGAAATTTGGACGTTAGTACTCTGAAAGAATTGATCAAACGATGGCGTCCTGACCTTGCAAATGGTTTTGTGAAAAAGGGGAGTCATTTGGCGATGGATGATATTCACGACTCAATTGCAGAGTTGGCCTATTATCGAACTGTATTTATTCGAGACTAAGTTTTTCTTTTTGTTGAGCGATTGCCCACTCAACATGCTCCCTGACTAGTGCTGAGGGGTGATTAGCCTTGGCTTTAAGTTCATCAAGAATAGTATTGGAGCCTGATGCGTTGCCCAATCCTACCGCGATATTTCGTAGCCAGCGCTCATGGCCAATGCGACGTATCGGCGATCCCTGAGTTTTCTCTAAAAAGTCCTCAGCATCCCAATTAAACAAGGTCACTAAAGATGGATCATCGAGGTTGTGTCTTGGAGTGAAATCATCTTCCTGGGTCTGTGAAGCAAATCGGTTCCATGGACATCTGATTTGACAGTCATCACAACCAAATACTCTATTACCCATTAGTGGCCGAAGCTCCTCAGGTATAGCGTCTTTACTTTCAATAGTGAGGTATGAGATGCAGCGACGAGCATCTAAAACATAAGGCTCAGGGAATGCATCGGTGGGACAAACCTTCAAACAAGAGCGGCAGTTACCGCATTTATTTTCTTGTTTTTGGTTGTCAACGGGTAATTTCAGGGAGGTATAGATTTCGCCCAGAAAAAACCAAGAGCCTGCGGACTCGTTGAGCAACAGCGTATTTTTGCCGATCCAACCAAGACCAGCTTGTTCGGCAATTGGCTTTTCCATGACTGGGGCACTATCTACAAAGGGTCGTTGAGATAAGTTGAGTTCGGGGAGTTCTTGTTCAATTTTTTTGATCAGAGCAGCTAGTCGATTACGAATGACTTTATGATAGTCCCTGCCTAAGGCATAGCGAGAGATATAGGCCTTATTATCGTCTCTTAACACCGCGATCATATTGGTGTCTGCAAGATAATCCATGCGTACCGATATAACTCTGACTGTGTGATCCACCAACTTGTCGACAACATAGCGTTTATCACCATGTTCTCCCATCCATCCCATAGAACCTTGAAATCCTTTTGCCAACCATTCCTGCAGGCGCTTCGACGCGTTGTTTAGGTCAGGCTCAATAATAGAAACTTGTTGGAATCCGTACGCAGCGCCCCAAGATTTGATCTTTGTGGCTAAATTCTCTAGATTTTCGACGTCGCCTTCAATTTCATGCATGGTTTCACAGCTGTTCTGCCTTATAATCGCTCTAATTTTACTGGGATATCATCTCTATGTCGCACTATCTTCTTCATCAAGCTCTATTTAATGCCAGAACTGTTCGCGAAATCGATCAATTAGCTACAGGAAAAGGCGATATTCCAGGTGCTGAATTAATGCGCAGAGCTGGTCAAGCCGCCTTTACCGAGCTGTTAGAAAATTTTGGTCGTCCCGAGTGTATCCATGTGTTTTGTGGATCAGGTAATAACGGGGGTGATGGGTATATTATTGGCTCTCTAGCAGCCAATGACAACATACCAGTGCAGGTCTATGAATTAGGGAATTTAAAGACCATGTCTGCTGAAACAAAACAAGCTAAACAGATGTGCCTTGATGCCAAAGTGGAATGTAAGCCTTTTACCATAAATTGTAATCTTTCAGAGGGAATCATCGTTGATAGCCTTATGGGGACAGGCTTTGATGGTGATTTGCGAGAGAATTTTGCTGATGCGATTGAGCATATTAACAGCTCATTGCTTCCAGTTTTATCAGTTGATATACCTTCAGGGTTGTCCAGTGATACTGGGTCTGTAAAAGATATCGTGGTAAACGCAGACGTAACCATAACTTTTGTAGGAGTCAAACAAGGCCTATTTACAGGTCGTGGACCGGCCGTGACTGGTGATGTCATATACGATTCTCTTGATATTCCAGAAACTATTATTCAAGAAAAACTCCCTTCTGCTGAATTAATGGACCTTGAAGAGCTAATTGATTACATACCCGAATTTGAAGCTGACGTGCATAAAAACCAACGTGGGCACTGCATGGTGATCGGTGGAGATCATGGAACTGGAGGTGCTTCATTGATGGCCTCTCAGGCTTGCCTTAAAATTGGTGCAGGTTTGGCAAGTCATGCAACACGACCCGAGCATGTTCCAGCAAGCTTGGCGCGGCAACCGGAAGTCATGGCATTTGGTGTGGTCTCAGGGCAAGCTTTAGAGCCATTGCTTGCGCGACCAACAGTATTAGTTGTCGGGCCTGGCCTTGGGAGATCCTCTTGGTCGGAACAAATGTTACAAAAGGCTATGGCCACTAAGTTGCCGATGGTAATCGACGCCGATGCGCTAAATATCATCGCCGATGGTCGTGTGGTAACTGATTTTGAAAATCGGTTATGGGTTATGACGCCCCATCCTGGAGAGGCTGCTCGACTTTTGGGGGTTACTGTAGCTGATATTCAGTCTGATCGGTTTGCGGCTGTTCGCGATATCCAAGAAAAATACAATGCGGTAGTACTTTTAAAAGGGGCTGGAACCATCATTTCATCTCCGCCCGGCAGGCCATTACGAGTTTGTCCCTATGGTAACCCGGCAATGTCGACGGCTGGGATGGGTGATTTATTGGCTGGAATCATTGGAGGCCTTATTGCTCAAGGAATGGACCTACAAACTGCAACTGAGCTAGGCTGTTGCATGCATTCATTTGCAGCTGACAAAGCCGCAGAAGGATTGGGCCCTCGAGGCTTGGTAGCAACCGATATTTTAGTTTATTTAAGCGATATCTCTAATCAACGGAATTTTGACGAATTGTGAGTAACGGTAGAATAAAAAATCAGGCTACATTTAAAATTGATGATGAAGCAGCGATGATTTCCCTTGGTGGTGATATCGCCGAAGCCTTTAGGCCTAAAATGACTATTACTCTTAGGGGCGATTTAGGCGCTGGTAAAACAACATTGAGCCGTGGGTTACTCCAAAGCCTTGGTCACCAAGGTGCAGTTAAAAGTCCAACCTATACTTTAGTTGAGCCTTATGATCTAGATATTGGTACTGTGTTTCACTTTGATTTGTATCGAGTGATCGACCCAGAAGAGCTTGATTATATTGGTTTTTCTGACTACCTTTTACAAGGTTCTCTGAGCCTAATAGAATGGCCAGAGCGAGGAGATGGGTACCTATCTGATGTGGATGTCTGTGTTGATATTGAACACCATCGGATCGGGAGAGATGTTACTGTTACTGCGCAAACTGTCACTGGAGCAGAATTTCTCATTCGATTGGCTGCAATAAAGAATTGTGATCTTAGTCATGGCTAGGAAACAAAGAAGGTTTCTGTGAATTTAAACTGTTGCTGGATCTATAAAAAATTGAACATAGCCTTTAGCGGACTTTTTGTTATCGTCCTAGTCTTGGTACCTATCTCGGCGATAGGCTCAGATATCGATTCATTGCGCGTGTGGCGATCACCCGAGAAAACTCGACTTGTTATAGATTTGAGTGGGCAGGTGAAACATCAGCTTATTACTCTCCAGAACCCAGATCGATTAGTTATTGATATCAGCGATGCCAAATTTAAGGCGAATATTAAGCAGCTTGATTTAAGTAAAACCTCTATATTGAAGATTCGGCACGCGGTCAGAAATAGCAACGATTTACGCGTTGTTTTAGATCTCAAGGGTAGCGTTAGTTCTAAAAGTTTTGCACTTGAAGCGAATGAAAAATCTGGTTATAGGCTTGTAGTTGATCTTTATGACAAAAAGCAACAGGTAAGCAAAACTGTTGCAAAGATGCTCAAACGAAATGACCGCAAAATAGTTATCGCGATCGACGCTGGCCACGGAGGTGAAGACCCCGGCGCTTCGGGGCCCAATAGATTACGAGAAAAGCGCGTTGTTCTTCAAATTGCCCGAAAAATTGAAAAGCTATTTGATCAGAATCCATACTTTGAAGGAGTATTGGTGCGTACCGGAGATTACTATGTAGGGCTGCGCAAGCGTACCCGCATTGCCCGCGAAAAAAAGGCTGATTTCTTTATCTCTATTCATGCTGATGGTTTCGATGACCCCCGTGCTTATGGGGCATCTGTATATGCTCTATCAACAAAAGGAGCCACCAGTGAGGCGGCAAGATATTTGGCCTCCTCAGCCAACAGAGCAGACTTAATTGGTGGAGCAAGCGCTCTTAGTCTTGATGATAAGGATGATGTTCTCGCTGGCGTACTGCTTGATTTGTCTATGAATGAGACGCTTCGCAGTAGTTTAGATGCTGGACGTTATGTTCTGAGAAATATGGGCACTGTGGCCCGTTTACATAAGAAAAAAGTTGAGCAAGCTGGATTTTTGGTATTAAAGTCTCCAGATATACCTTCGTTGTTGATTGAAACAGGCTTTATTTCTAACCCTAAAGAAGCAAAGCAGTTAAGTAGCACTAGTTACCAACAAAAAATGGCACAAGCGGTCTATGACGGGCTTTTTAGCTTTTACATGGAGAGGCCCCCAGTAGGTACATTATTGGCAAAATCATCCAAAGAATTGATTAAAACCTATGTAATAGCTCGAGGTGATACTCTTTCAGAGATTGCTCAGCGTCATAAAACCTCAGTAAGCAAAATATTGCGGTACAATAATCTCTCGTCTAGTTCGATTCGTGTTGGTCAGAAAATATCCATTCCCCCTAGTTAAGGTGTATCAGTTGTTTAACAGTGCTTCAAAGGTTAGTCATTATGCCTAGTATTCAGATACTAAGCCCGCAGTTGGCCAATCAAATTGCAGCGGGTGAGGTGGTTGAGCGACCGTCCTCAGTACTCAAGGAATTGTGTGAAAACAGTTTAGATGCAGGTGCTAGTCATATCGAGGTTGAGGTTGAGCAAGGCGGGAGTAAATTAATTAAAGTCCGAGACAATGGCTGTGGAATCGCCGAGGGTGAATTGCCATTGGCCCTCAGCCGCCATGCAACTAGCAAAATTTCAGATCTTGAGGATCTTGAAGCGGTATCAACTTTAGGGTTTAGAGGTGAGGCGCTGGCAAGTATCGCATCAGTCTCGCGTTTAGCACTTACTTCAAATTCTGGTGGTAGCGTTGGCTGGAAAGCAGTCTCTGAAGGACGGGATATGGAGGTTGAGCTGGAGCCTGCACCTCATCCGGTTGGTACAAGTGTAGAAGTACGTGATTTATTTTTTAATACGCCAGCTCGCCGAAAATTTTTACGCACTGAAAATACCGAGTACAAGCGAATCGGTGATGGACTCAAAAGATTAGCATTGAGCCGGATGGACGTTGCTTTTAGCCTAAAACATAATCAAAAAATTCAGTTCAATCTTCGCTCTGCAAATAGCCAATTGGAGCAAGAAAAGAGAGTAGCAGACATATGCGGCCCGGTATTTATGGAGCAAGCTCTTTTTGTAGACAATAATCGTACCGGAATTCGTTTGTGGGGCTGGATAGGGTTGCCCACTTTTTCGCGTAGTCAGGCAGACCTGCAGTACTTTTTCGTTAATGGACGCTCTATTAAAGATAAGATCGTCTCTCATGCTATACGACAAGCTTATCAAGATGTTCTCTATCACGGTCGTCATCCGGCGTATGTATTGTTTTTGGAAATTGAGCCTGGGGATGTGGATGTTAATGTGCACCCTACTAAGCATGAGGTGAGGTTCCGAGAGGGGGGTAGCGTCCATAGTTTCGTTTCCAGTACTTTACAAAAGGCTTTGGCTACTGACCGCCCACAGGATCATATACGCGTTAGTGAGGGTGAGGAAATTGCTGACCATAGCCTAAATTTTTCAGATCAAAAACCTTTACCGCTCGTAGGGAATTCTCCAAATAGTTATTCATCATCTTGGCCATCGCTGCAATCGAACAGCGTAAAAGTCCCTATGAGCAGTTATCAAAATCTTTATTCATCCCAGCTGCAGGAAGGCGAAAACAATGATGGCGAGATCCCGCCGTTAGGGTTTGCTATCGCGCAGCTAAAAGGCATTTTTATTCTCGCTGAAAACAGCCATGGTTTGATTATTATTGATATGCATGCGGCCCATGAGCGGATTACTTACGAACGCATGAAAAATGCATTTGATGAGCAAGGTTTGGTTGCACAACCATTACTGGTTCCAGAGAATTTGGCAGTTAGTCAGCGTGAGGCGGATGCGGTAGATGCTCATCAGTCTGTCTTTAGTAAGCTTGGTTTTGCGGTAGAACGCGCCGGTGGTGAAAGTATTATTGTTCGGCAGATACCAGCAATACTTCGGGGTTCTGAGGTCGAGAGATTGTTGAGAGATGTACTGTCTGATCTTCTACAACATGGCAGTTCAGAGCGGATCAAAAATCATATCAATGAGATCTTATCGACTATGGCCTGTCATGGGTCAGTGCGAGCAAATCGAAAACTGACAATACCTGAAATGAATGCGCTGCTCAGAGATATGGAGGTTACTGAGAGAAGTGGTCAGTGTAATCATGGCCGCCCAACCTGGTCTCAGTTGACTGTGGAGGAGCTAGATAAACTGTTCCTACGTGGTCGCTAGGTTTATTGGTAATGGGCACTCCAAAGCTACCTGCAGCCATCTTCTTAATGGGCCCCACCGCCTCAGGTAAAACAGATTTAGCAATTGCCCTGCGAAGGCATCTCCCTGTAGAGATTATTAGTGTGGACTCCGCACAGATATACCGAGAATTAAACATTGGCAGCGCAAAGCCTGATGCGCAAACCCTCTCTAGACATCCACATAGACTCATCGATATACGCGACCCCGCTGAGTCATATAGTGTTGCTGATTTTATTAATGATGCTCGCATTGAGATGACCGAGATCACGGCTTCTGGAAAAATACCCCTGTTAGTAGGTGGCTCTATGCTTTACTTTAAAAAGTTGCTTGAAGGACTTTCGGACCTCCCAGAAGCAGACCAAAATGTAAGAAAAGAGATCCAACAACGTGCAGATATAGCAGGTTGGCCAAGTTTGTATGATGAACTATGTCAAGTTGATCCTGAAACTGCAGCACGGCTCCACCCGAATCACTCGCAACGTATTCAGCGAGCACTGGAGGTATATCAGTTGACTGGGGAGGCTATGTCGAACTTACAGGCTAGATCTTGGGATAATGGTATAGAGAGCGACTATGAAATTGTTCAAATAGCGTTATTTGCTAATAGTCGGGCTTTGCTACATCAACGTATTGAGGATCGGTTCCACCAAATGATGGCGCAGGGTTTCGAATTAGAGGTAAGAGCGCTTTATCAACGTAAAGATCTTCACCCAGATCTACCCGCTTTGCGCTCAGCGGGCTACCGTCAACTCTGGCAATATTTTGATGGAGATCTCAGTTTGGATCATTCTGTAGAAAGCGCGATTACGTCCAGTCGGCAATTGGCTAAGAGGCAGATAACTTGGCTGCGAAAGTGGTCTGACGCACATCAGGTATATATAGATAACGGCAAACAATTTTTAAGTTCTCAAAATTTATGTAAACAGTGCTTGAAAATACTCGAAGGCGCCCCCATGTTATAATAAGAGGATAGGGAATTTATGTCCTAGAGCGGATCGCAATCCCGCTATTTTTGCTGCGAGCTTGCAGCGTATATTGAATATTCAATAAGGAGAAGTACTCATGTCAAAAGGGCATAACTTACAAGATCCTTTTCTTAATGCCTTAAGAAAAGAGAGAATTCCAGTATCTATATTTCTTGTTAATGGCATCAAGCTTCAAGGCCATGTCGAGTCTTTCGATCAATTTGTGGTTCTACTGAAGAACACTGTTAGTCAAATGGTATACAAACATGCTATTTCTACAGTGGTGCCTTCTCGAGCTGTGCGCCTGCCATCCAGTGGTAGCGAACAAAATGAATCTAGTGATGATTCGGGCAACTACGGCGACGAAAACTACTAAACTGTGGCTTTATTTTTTGAGCGACCAGAGTCAGGCGAAACGGCGGTTCTGGTGCACATTAAACTTAATAGCGAGTCCGAACCCGAAGATCCGAGAGAGTTCGAGGAACTGGTTATTGCCGCTGGAGGCGACCCTGTGGAGTTCATCACAGGTTCGCGCCAGTCCCCGAGTGCCAAGTTTTTTGTTGGCAGTGGCAAGCTAGATGAGATTAAGTCTACAGTGCAACGCACTGGGGCAGAGTTAGTCATTTTCAACCATAATTTGTCTCCCAGTCAGGAGCGGAATATTGAAGCCGAGTTACAGTGTAGAGTCCTTGATAGAACTGGGTTGATTCTTGATATTTTTGCTCAGCGAGCCCGTACTCATGAGGGGAAGCTGCAGGTGGAATTGGCCCAACTACAGCATTTATCCTCCCGGTTAGTTCGAGGTTGGACGCACCTTGAGCGCCAGAAAGGCGGAATAGGCATGCGAGGACCAGGCGAGACTCAACTTGAGTCTGATCGGCGCATGGTTAGAGATCGTATTAAGTCCATTGAAAAGCGATTGGAGAAGGTCCGCAAGCAGAGGGACCAAGGGCGTCGCAGTAGAAAGCGATCTGAAACTCCTACCGTGTCATTGGTAGGGTATACCAACGCAGGCAAATCCACTCTGTTTAATGCGGTTACCGAGGCTGATGTGTTTGTTGCAGATCAACTTTTTGCAACATTAGATCCTACTATGCGTCGGGTCGAGGTGCATGACCTCGGGTCGGTCATATTTGCTGATACGGTAGGGTTTATTAGTCACCTACCCCACCGTTTGGTCGATGCATTCAGAGCTACACTTGAAGAGGCGGCCTCTGCGGACTTACTGTTGCATGTTATAGATGCTAGTGCTGAAGATCGAGCGACTAATATAGTGCGTGTAGATGAGGTGCTTAAAGAGATTGACGCTTACGAGTTGCCAACTCTCATGGTCTATAACAAGGTTGATCTTTTAGATGAGCCAAAGCCAAGAGTCGAACGTAATTCAGCTGGAGAGCCGACGGCTGTTTGGGTATCAGCGTTGCAAGGGGAGGGCCTGGAGGCGCTGCTGGCGGCGGTTGTCGAAAAGTTACCTACAGAAACGATACACAAGCACTTGCGGCTGCAGCCCTCTCATGGTGCCTTGAGAGCAGCTTTATATAGTCACAAGGCGATTGTTTCAGAGAAGATCGATGATCAGGGCGTGATAGAGTTGGAAATTAAGTTGCCAGAAGGTGATTTTTTCCGCATTTTGAAGAATGTGAACTTGAAATTGCAAGATTTGGTCACATTATAAGAAGGTAGTGGTAAAGTAGACGTGTTTGCACAAAAACATCGTTTAAAATTGTCTGTGAAAGACACTAATTGAAACTGGAGATTACTATGGCTTGGAATGAGCCGGGTGGAGGAAAAGACCCTTGGGGTGGCAACCGAAATGATCAGGGGCCGCCAGATATTGATGAAGCTTTGAAGAAGCTTAAAGAAAAGTTAGGTATTTTTGGTGGCGGAGGAGGCTCTAGTTCAGGTAGTTCTGGAGGTGGAAACCTTAAAAGTCTCGTGCCGATGGTGATTGTAGGATTGGTTTTAGTTTGGGCGTTTTTAGGATTCTACCAGGTTGATGAGAAAGAAAATGCTGTTGTGCTGAGACTTGGTGAGTACAGTGAAACTATTGAAGATTCTGGTTTAAAGTGGAATCCTCCTTTGATAGATAAAGTCTACACAGTAGGTGTAACTGAAGAGCGTCAGTATTCAACACGCGGATTAATGTTGACTCAGGATGAAAATATCGTAGAGGTTGCTTTGGCAGTCCAGTACAACATAGCGAGTGCCAAAGACTTTGTCTTGAGTATCAGATCGCCCGAAACGACACTCAAGCAAGCAACAGATAGTGCGTTACGCCATGTAGTGGGCAGCACTGGACTTGATGGCGTTATATCGGACCAGCGAACGGAGGTTGCAGATGGAATGACTAGAAAGCTCCAAGATTTACTAGATCTATACTCCAGTGGGATAAACATCGTGAAAATTAACATTGAAGACGCAAGGCCGCCAAACCAAGTAAAAGCTGCGTACGATGACGTTATTGAGGCCAGAGAAGATCTAGAGCGATTAGTTAATGAGGCTCAGGCCTACTCAAACGGAGTCATTCCTGAGGCGCGTGGTGAGGCTCAACGGTTACGTGAAGAAGCACAAGCTTATCTGTCTCAAGTAGTCTCTAAGTCCACCGGTGAGGCGAATCGCTTCTCTGCATTGCTTAGGGAATACCAAAAAGCGCCAGGAGTAACTCGCGAGCGTCTCTACATTGATGCTATTGAGCAGGTGATGACGGATAGTACTAAAGTGTTATTGGATACAGAAGGGGGCAATAATATGCTTTACCTCCCATTAGATAAATTGATGCAGCAAGGCGGGAGCCAATCTAATCGCAGTAATGAAACTAACAATCAGCTGATTGATCGAATTGCTAATGAAGTTATAGAAAAGCTCCAGCGCAGCAGTAATCAGACTCAATCGGAGAGACGCCGATGAAAAATCTATCAAAACCAATTGCCACCATTCTAATTCTTTTGATTGTTGTGGCGAGTAATGCGCTGTATGTGATTAGTGAGGTTGAGCGAGGAGTCGCTCTGCGGTTTGGTGAGATGATCCAGGCTGATATTAAACCTGGGTTACACATGAAGACGCCTTTTATTGACAATATACGACGCTTTGATGCACGAATATTAACAGTGGATGCGCAACCAGCAAGTTTCTTTACTGTCGAGAATAAGCGATTAATAGTAGATTCGTACGCAAAGTGGAAAATCTCCGACGTTGAAACCTACTACAAAGCTACTGGGGGTTCGGAGAGAACTGCAGAAAGTCGTCTCGCAAATCGTATAAATGCTGGGTTACGGGATCAGTTTGGTACGCTAACGTTACAAGAGGTGGTGTCTGGAGAGCGTGATGCGTTGATGAAAAATATCACTGATTCTCTTAACAACACTGTTTTACAAGAACTTGGCGTAGAGATTGTGGATGTTCGAGTCAAGAGAATTGACCTTCCTCCAGAGGTCAGTAATCAAGTCTATAGACGAATGACAGCTGAGCGGAATAAAGAAGCTCAAGAGTTACGTTCAACGGGCAAAGAGAAAGCTGAAAAAATTCGCGCATCGGCGGATCGTGAAAGAACTATTGAACTAGCTAATGCCTACAGAGATGCTGAAGAATTGCGTGGACAGGGTGATGCAGACGCCGCTCGAATTTACGCGGAAGCCTATGAGCAAGATCCTGAATTTTACGCTTTTGTGCGTAGTCTAAATGCTTATAAATCTTCGTTCTCCAACAAAGGCGATATTTTACTAGTTGAGCCAGATAGTGATTTCTTCAAGTATTTGAACCAGCAAAAGGGTCAGTAGTTGGGCCCCGACGAATAGAAGTGGTGATTTAGTTCACAAATCTCTGCCACATTGGCTGGGGTTTTGCTAAAATTCTGAAACCGGGGAAACCCGGTTTTTTTTGTGGGCGGTAGGACTAAAAATGTTAGAAGATATTGGGCGTGCTATAGCCCTAATGCTTATCTTTGAGGGGATTATGCCTTTTGCCGCGCCTAACAGGTGGCGGGAGATGGCGCAAGTGCTCGCGACAGTCAATGAGAGATCTATGCGCTTAATAGGCTTGGTTAGCATGGTAATTGGCTTGTTGTTACTGTGGCTATGGCGTTAACTTTAATAGTGACACAAATTAAGAGGTTCTTGTGACTAATGTAGATCGATGGTTATTGCCAGATGGTATTGACGAAGTGCTGCCCGAGCAGGCTCACTTGGTTGAACATTTGCGCCGCCAAATACTCGATTTATATCATAATTGGGGCTATGACCTAGTCATACCGCCAATGGTGGAGTTTACAGAATCATTGCTCAGTGGTTCTGGTACTGATCTTGACTTGATGACCTTTCGAGTTACTGACCAGCTCAGTGGACGGATGATGGGCATTCGTGCGGATATCACCCCGCAAACAGCTAGAATGGACGCTCATAGTTTGCGTCGCGAAGGGCCTAGCCGTCTTTGCTACGCAGGAACAGTTTTACACACCCGCCCTAGAGGTCCTCTAGAGTCTCGGACACCTATATCGATTGGCCTTGAGTTGTTTGGAGAGGCATCCATTTCGGCGGATATAGAAGTTATTGAGATTTTTCTTCAAACGCTTAAAACTTCCGGTGTTTCGGAGGTACATTTAGATTTGGGCCATGTCGATATTCTCCGAGGTTTGCTTGGTCAGGCTGAGCTTGATGATGCCCTAGAGGCTCAGCTTTGTGAGCTTTTACAGCGCAAGGCAAGAGATGAATTAAAAGATTGGATAATGGTCAATATCGAAGATGATAAATTGGGGCAATGGTTAAATGTCCTGCCAACCCTCACCGGAAGTGTCGAAGTGTTAAGTGCTGCGAGAAAAGCCCTTGTTGGCGCTCCAATAGCGGTACATGAGGCCATCGATCAATTAGAGGTTGTTGTTGATTCCATCATAGAGAAGGGTGTCACTGTGTACCTAGATTTAGGTGAGATGCCAGGATATCACTATCACACTGGAATCGTTTTTGCTGGTTATGTCGAAGGTTACGGAAAAGCACTGGGCAATGGTGGTCGCTATGATCATGTGGGAGAGGCTTTTGGTCGCGCACGACCAGCCACAGGGTTTGCCTTTGATCTCAAGTCGCTCATGATTCAAGGACAGAGCGAGGCCAGTTCGGGATATGGTATTTTTGCGCCTTTTACAGCAGATACTAAAATTCACGATCAGGTCAGTATCTTGCGAAGTCAAGGGAACCGCGTGGTGCAGGGGTTTGAAGGTCAAAAAGTTGATTTTCAAGAGATGAAGTGTGATCGTCAAATCATTAAAGTCGATGGTAAATATATTGTTCAAAGCTTGTCCTAGCGCTCAGAGTTAGGTTATTTAAAACAGTCGAGAAGAAAATCTTATGGGTAAAAATGTCGTTATTCTGGGTTCTCAATGGGGAGATGAAGGAAAAGGAAAGATTGTTGATTTACTAACAGACAAAGCGTCCGTCGTAGCACGCTTTCAAGGTGGCCATAATGCGGGGCACACTCTTGTCATAGATGGTAAAAAAACAGCCTTACACCTCATACCCTCAGGTATTCTGCGTAGTCATGTGAACTGTGTTATTGGGAATGGCGTGGTGGTCGCACCGGATGCTTTACTTAAAGAAATTCAGATGCTGGAAGAGCGCGGAGTCAAGGTGCGAGGCCGTCTTAAAGTGTCGGGATCATGTCCCCTAATCCTTCCTTACCATATTGCTCTTGATCAGGCTCGAGAAGCAGCTCGGGGTAACGCTAAGATAGGAACTACTGGGCGCGGTATCGGGCCCGCTTATGAAGACAAAGTGGCGCGTCGAGGTCTTCGGCTTAGTGATCTTGCTAATATCGAACGCTTTGCTGAAAAGCTCAAAGAGGTGATGGATTATCACAATTTTGCATTGACCGAGTATTACAAGGCTGATCCTGTTGATTTTGATCAGACCCTAGCCCTAGCTAAAGAATGGGCCCAAGTTTTGTTGCCGATGAAAGCAGATGTGACCAAAATTTTGCATGACGCAAGAGAAGCAGGTGAGAATATTCTATTTGAGGGTGCTCAAGGATCGCTTTTGGATATTGATCATGGTACCTATCCTTTTGTCACCTCCTCTAATACAACTGCTGGAAGCACCGCCACTGGCAGTGGTTTCGGCCCGCTATATTTGGATTATGTTTTAGGGATTACCAAGGCCTACACAACTCGAGTAGGGTCGGGGCCATTTCCCACCGAGTTGCATTGTGAGATAGGTCGTTATCTGGGTGAAAAAGGTCATGAGTTTGGTACTACCACTGGTCGGGAAAGACGCTGTGGATGGTTTGATGCCGTTGCTTTGCGCCAGGCGGTGCGGGTAAACAGTATATCGGGAATTTGCTTGACAAAACTCGATGTGTTGGATGGCCTGGATGAGATAAAAATTTGTGTTGGTTATCAAGATACGGATGGTAATGATGCAGGTATGCCAATGCATGCTGATGACTTCGAAAATATTACTCCAGTTTATGAAACTGTGCCAGGATGGTCTGCAGTTACGGTTGGTGTTCAAAAGTTAGAAGATTTACCTGAAGCAGCTAAAAATTATATTTATCGTATTGAGGAGCTCACAGGTGCACCTGTAGATGTGGTTTCCACAGGACCGGATCGGGTTGAAACTATTGTCTTGAAGCACGCTTTTTCGTAGAGTAATTAATCTATTATTAAAAAGCGGAATGCGCTTTGTTTCGCTTGAACTATTCTTTATTACATTGCTTTTTTTTGCATAACGACGTACTCTCAGTTTGGGAATGGAGCACGGAAACGGCATCTTCATACAAAATAAAATAGAGCAATTAAATCTAAAAGATTGTTTAGAGAGATACAGGTTCGAGTATTCCTTGCTACCACCTCCCACTATCGAGCAGTGACTAAAAATAACGAGGGTCTGCGTTCTGTGAAACAATATAGCGCGGGATGCTTAGGGTACGATATGTTTAAGCGATTTTCTTTGGTCTTTTTGATTGTAATAATTTTTATGTCGCCAGCTCATGGTGATGATGAGTTCTCAGGCAGCAGTAAACAGATTGGCGGGGACGGTTATTGGAGTTACGAGGGTCAAGCTACTAACGACCTGATCAGTGAATCCTTAGATGTGCATTTACCATCGTCTGCTATCTTCTCTTTAGATGAATTAAGACTCAAACAATCTCTGGATGGCTTGTTAAAGAAAGCGTCTTCTGAGGAAATAGTCTATTTTCCGACCACTGATGGAGAAATGATTCGCTTTCGAGTCAAAGAGAAATCAAATTTCTCGCCAGTATTAGCGGCGAAGTTTCCTGATATCAAAGCCTACAGAGGCTTTTCCACTGATCATCCAGAGATCACTATGTACTTCAGCAACTCTAGTCAAGGGTTGGAAGCTGTCTTAATAGATGCGAGCTCGAATGTTAGAACGACTATTAGTAAAGTGCCTAAAACTGGGAATAAGTACATAGCCTATACCGAGCTAGATCGTTCTAGAGCAAGAGAAGCCTTGAGTTGTTCGACACCTGAGCCTCCCTCGGCAAGTTCAAAATTTAAAGCGTCGAGTCATAATCAAGTTAATTTAGCTGGGCAGATGTCGCGCCTAACAAAGTTTTCTGATGAGAGCGCCTTGTCTACGTATCGTCTTGCCGTGGCGGTTAATGGTCAATACACAGAATTCCATGGTGGTACTAAGCAGTTGGCCTTAGCAGCCATTAATAACACGCTAACAGGCCTTAATTTTATTTTTGAAACTGATCTTGGTATCAAATTAGAGCTTATAGATAATAATGATGAAATTGTTTATCTCGATTCAGATACTGACCCTTTTGAAGACATTATTGATTCAAATACCAATGCTGTTTTGCAGTCCACTATAGATTCGGTTATCGGTAGCTCCAATTATGATATAGGACATCTATTTAGTGGCACGGGTGGTGGTGGTAATGCAGGTGCCATTGGGTCAGTTTGTAGCGCTTCCACGAAGGGATCTGCGTGGTCAGCTTCCGGAAGTCCTCGAGGCAACTCATTTGTGAATCTTGTTGCCCATGAAATGGGCCACCAGATTGGGGCCAATCATACTTTTTCATTCAATAGTGAAGGCACGGGCGTCAATGTTGAGCCAGCAAGCGGCAGTACAATTATGAGCTATGCTGGAACCGGTTCTGATGATATGGCCTCCTATGCAGATAATTACTATCATAATGTCAGTATTATTCAAGGCTTGGAATATTTGAAGGGTCAAACATGCCATGTAAGCACGAGTATAGAAAATAACGTACCAACAGTTGACCCTTTATCAGATTATACCATTCCAGTGGGCACTCCCTTTGTGTTGACGGGCTCTGCTAGTGATGCAGATGTGTCCGATAATCTTACTTATACATGGGAGCAAAAGGATGACGGCACAGTTCCCAGTGATGTGTTTGGCCCCACTAATACGCAAGGTGCAAATTTTCGATCCTTGCTACCAAGTCAAGAGCCGACACGTTATTTGCCACTTCTCTCAAGTGTCATTTCGGGTAATTTAACTCTGGAAGATCCTTACATTGGTTCTCCATGGGAAACATTATCGACTGTTCCGCGCGAATTTACGTTTGCTCTTACCGTGCGTGACAATTCTGTTGGCGGTGGAGGTGTTGCTTATAGAGACATGACAGTCACGGTTGTTGATAACGATGGCGATGATAACAAAGAGGGTGCTTTTGCTGTCACGTCACAATCCTTGGGTAATGTTTATATTGCGGGCTCACCTCGAATAGTTACCTGGGAGGTAGCCGGCACTGACCAGGCACCAATTTCGGTTTCAAATGTAAGTATCACCATGTCTACTGATGGCGGACTAACCTATCCATATTCTCTTGCTGAAACCACAGCAAATGATGGCAGTCATGAGATTGTGCTCCCGGATGTGGTAACCAATACAGGGCGCATTCGAGTATCAGCCTTAGGCAATATCTTTTATGCTATTAATACACAGGACTTTAGCACTACGCTTGATGATATCGTCCTTACGGTAGATCAGCTGGATTACAGTGTGTGCCAAAACGATAGCGTCACATCGCCTATTATTTACGAGACTTCAACCAAGTATACTGATACAGCGGTTTTTTCATCTGAGAATGAGCCCAGTGGGCTATCAGTTTCGTTTAGTCCTACAAGCGCGACTTCCACTAATACATCGGTTGAGGCAACTTTTTTCGCCTCAAGTGATCTAGCTGCTGGCACTTATCCTGTCGATATCGTTGCAACTTCGCCAGAGAGATCTCAGAAACTAACTTATAACATCAAGACTTTCTCTCCTGACTTTGAGTCCCTTAACCTTTCAACTCCAGATGACGGGGCAACTATTCAGCGTCTGACAGCAACTCTTCAGTGGGAGTCTCAATCAAATGCCGACGATTATGTTCTTGAAATGGCTACCGATTCCAGTTTTAGTGAGATCTACCTGTTCACCAATATAGAATCAAATTCTGCTGTTATCAAAGGGTTGACCGGAGATACGACTTACTATTGGCGAGTGTCACCGAATAACTTCTGCGGTAGTGGAACACCTGGCGCCACATTTAGTTTCACTACGCCGAATCATAAAGGCGCAGTTGATTTACCTCTCGCTATTTCTGCAGAAGGGGAAAATACAGTAACTTCAGTTTTGACCGTTAATGAAAATTTACGTATCACCGATCTAAATGTACATTTAGCGGTTTCACATACCTACCCTCAGGACTTGAGGATTAACTTAGCATCGCCAGCTGGTGTCTCAGTGGGCCTGTTGGTTAATGCCTGTGGAGGAGAAAATGACATTGATGCCGTGTTTGATGATTCCGGTGCCGAACTTGAGTGTTCTGTGACAGTTCCGAGTGTTTCGGGGGTAATAAGACCACAGTCAGGCAATTTATCAAGGTTTAATGAACAATCTACCTCTGGGGATTGGACGCTTACTGTTATTGATCAATATAACCTGGATGGTGGGAGTATTGATTATTTTGCCCTTGAAATAGAAACCGATGGAGAGTGGAGTAATACACCACCTATTGCTTTCTCACAGGTATCAGCAACTCCATCTCAAAGTATTGAGCTTACTTTGGAGGGTCTCGACCCAGAGAGACTACCCTTGACGTACAGTTTAGTTAGTCCTCCAGTTGCGGGGGCGCTAGTGGGCTTAGGATTTTCTGCAGAAGTGGTGGGCTCAATAGATACGTCAGGGACTTCTCGCGATGTGGTGTTATCCACAGATGGGAAAACGGCATACCTTGCTGACGGGGATTCAGGCATTCGAATCTTTGATTTAACCGATGGTACTAATCCAGTCGAAATCAGCAATTTAGATACAACGACCGGCAATGCTCGAGGTATTGCTCTTTCATCTGATGAGAACACGCTCTATCTTGCAAATAATACAGCAGGGTTACAGATAATCGACGTAACTAATGCATCTTTGCCGAGCTTGCTAGGAGATTACAATACTACTGGATCCTCTCAGGATGTAGTGTTGTCCCCTGATGGAAATACAGCGTTCATAGCTGATCAACAGAGTGGTGTCGATGTTATTGATGTGAGTGACGGTCTGAGTCCTTCTAGCGTTGCGACTCTAGGTGGCAGCACTAATGTATTTGATATTGATATTTCACCTGATGGGCGTCACTTATATGTAGCGGATCAAACAGCAGGATTGCTGGTGTATGACGTTCAAGATATAACTGACCCTTTTGTTGTGACGACCATCGAGACTTCTGGGTATGCAACAGGAATAATTCTGTCCAATGATGGAAGTAAAGCTTACGTAGCTGATTATGGTGAAGGTGTTCTAGTTTATGATCTTGCTGATCCAGCGTCTCCAGTTAATGTTGGAAATTATGAGACTGGCAGCACTAGTCTCAAACTGGATATCTCTGATGATGATGAAACATTGTTTGTGGCAAGTAGCGATGAGGTCATTACCCTTGATGTGAGAGCTTCCGCTGGTATCAGCGAGCTAGCGAGCATTAATCTTACAGGGACTGTTTATAGTGTTGCAGCTGATTTCACAGGAACTACGTTGGTTGCAGCGGCCGGTAATAGTGGTGTTCAGGTAATATCTCTAGCAAAAACTGCATACAGTGCTGGAGAGGCCTTACCTCAGCAGGTAATTTTTGAAAACAGTTCAGGCGTTTCTGATAATGACAGTTTCACGTTTAAAGTGTCAGATGGTGAACTTGATAGTAACGTCGCAACAGTTGAAGTCAGCTTTGTCGCTCAAGTAAAAAGTGATGGAACCTTTACATATCAAGAAGAGAGTGATGGAGCAGTTACTGTAATTGGGTGTGTTTCAACATGCCCGTCGGTTATTGACATCCCAAGTATTTTTAACGGGGCTCCGGTTACTAAAATTGCTAATGCTTCATTTGCTGATCAGCAAACAATATCTTTGACGATCCCAAACTCGATACTTGAGATAGGTGATTATGCATTTGTTAGAAATAATATTGAGAGTGCAACCATAGGTGCAGGTGTTACAGCTATTGGAGCGAGTGCATTTGCATATAATCAACTTAAAGCGCTAAGTTTCTTGGGCGATAAGCCTGATTTAAGTGATGATTCATTTTTAACTAACAGGCTGCTTGATTATATTAGCTATTGTCCCGACAAGGCAGGTTGGCCTTCTCCAATCTCTACAGGCCAGAGCTCGATTATGCCGGTTGCTGCGTGTGATGCCGTTAATAAAAATAATGCTGCGCTTGGTGAGGTGCGACTTGCAGTACTCTCTGGTGATGCGAGTAGCATTACTGTCGAGGATCTAAATCTGGTTCTTGGGCTTTCAAATGTTGATTCTAGTAACTTAGATTTATACCAAGGATTGATCGAGATTGGGCTCTCATTATCCTTTGATACAGTCAGGGTGGCGGACTTACAGCAGATTATTAACGATGCGAATATAGCAAAAGAAAACTGCAGTGATAGCGTCTATATTATTGATGTCAGTGAAGGTATATATCCAGATGAAAATAGCTGGTCTCTTCAATCTCAGTCAGGTGAAGAACTGTATTCGGGGGGCTCACCATATTTTGGGTTGATTTGTCTCACAGATGATCGCTATCGTTTAGAGATGTTTGATACCAATGATGCTAATTCTAATGATGGCTGGGATTTTGCGGACTTTATGATCTCAAATGAGAGTGGTGACCGACTATTCACGCACTCCTTAAGAGAAAATACATCAGGCCTTGCTGATGTTAATGTGGGAATTTATCCCAATCAAGCTCCGATTATTGATGATGGTTATACTACTGATATAGAGAAAGGCCAATCGGTTAGTGTTGAACTGGTAGCCAGTGATGCAGATGATGATCCCATAGCTTTTAAGTTGTCCTCAGCGCCCATATATGGGGAGCTAAGGGGCTATATTTATGGATCCGGAATTGTCGGAGAGGCTTTCTTAGGTGGAGGGAATGGGATTAGAGGCGTTGCTGCTTCAAATGATGGCCAATATGCCTTTCTTGCGGATTACGACAATGGCTTTAAAATCATGGATATTAGTGATCCTACAAAACCAGTATTAGTTGGGTCATACCTCTTCTATGCTCAGCTATATAACGTGACGCTATCAAATGATAACCAGTTTGCCTATGTTTCCTCCGCGCGATATGGCATGTTGGTTTATGACGTCAGTGACCCCACACGTCCTGTTTACTTAAATCAATTAATCTCGTCCGGACTTCCTCTTAGTGCGGTAATTTCGAGCGATGATCAGTTGCTTTATATTGCAGACTACAGCCACTTCACCATCGCTAATGTTAGTAACCCTGCCATCCCAGTTATTAGTTCCTCTATAGAGGTTGCTGATAATGCTTGGGATATCACGCTTTCAAGTGATGGGAGTATGGTATTTCTAGCGAGTCAATCACTAATGTTGGTGATTGATGTTTCTGATCCAGAGTCACCGGTAGTTTTGAGTAGCTTTGAAACCGATGGTGTTGCCAGAGGCATCACTCTGTCAGATGACTATAAAACGGCCTACTTGGCCAATGGCAACAGCGGTATGCAAATTGTTGATGTTAGTGAGGTGGCTTTGCCGGTGATGATGGGATCTATACCCTCTGATAGCTTCATAAATGATTTGATCATGTCTGCGGATGGCAAAACATTGACTACTCTGGATAGAGAGGGACTGATTCGAATGATCGATATTGCTGATCCAGCTAATCCAGTTGAAATTCGCAGTGTCCTCTCTGGTAGAGATTCCTGGCGCTTAACTCAATCGGCTGATGGAAAAATGGCTTATATTGCAGATGGATATTCTGGGTTTAAAGTTGTAGATATTGGCTATAGCGCCAGGCCTGTGGGTAGCTACATCGAATCAAATGTGACATACATTCACACGGCAGATTCCGCCATTAATGACTCTTTTGCTATTGTAGCTAATGATGGACTTGATGATAGTGATGTGTCTTTGTTTAAAATGAATTTCATGGATGATGCAGATGGAGATGGCGTTGAGGATGGTCTCGACAACTGCCCGTCAATTGCTAATCAAGACCAAGTAGACACAGATGACGATGGGTTGGGTAATGCTTGTGATGATGATGATGATAATGATGGGGTGCTGGATGTTAATGACGCGTTACCACTTAATGCGAGCGAATCAGTAGATACTGACGGCGATGGCATAGGAAACAATGCTGATACAGATGATGACGGCGATGAAGTGGCTGATGAACTAGACAACTGTCCAATCACTAGCAACTTTAATCAGCTTGACACTGATGGTGATACATTGGGGAATGTCTGCGACAATGATGATGATAACGATGGCATTGTGGACAGCGCTGATGCTTTCCCGCTGGATAGTACTGAGACTTTGGATTCTGACGGCGATGGAGTCGGAGACAATGCTGACTGGGCGCCGAATGATAGTTCGGAGTCGGCTGACACTGATGGCGATGGGGTAGGTGACAATGCCGATGCTTTCCCAACAGATGCCACTGAAACCCTTGATACTGATGGTGATGGGACTGGAGATAATACAGATCCAGACATTGATGGCGATGGGGTTCCTAATAGCGAAGATTCGTTCCCAATACAAGCTCAGTACAGTGTCGACACCGACAATGACGGTATGCCTGACGCCTGGGAAATTCGTTTTGATCTAAATCCAAACGACCCTTCAGATTCAGCATTGGATCAAGATGGTGATGGTATATCTAACTTAGAGGAGTTTTTGGCCGGGACGCCACCTTCAGGATCTCTGGATATTGATGGTAATAGTGAGTACGACGCGCTGACGGATGGCCTATTGCTATTAAGAGGTATGTTTGGTTTAGATGGAAGTGCTTTGGTTACAGGAACCATAGCGTCAGATGCTACCTACACTGCTGCATCAGATATTGAATTGCGAATTGATAATCTGGGTGATCTTGCTGATATTGATGGCAACGGTGAAATCGATGCTCTGACGGACGGATTGCTGATTTTAAGATATCTATTTGAGCTCGAAGGAGAAGCACTTACAAATGGTGTTGTTGCTGACAATGCAACTCGATCTCCTACTGAGATAGAGAATCATTTAAAATTATTAACACCTGCTATTTAATCGCCAGGCAGAATTGCCAACAGTAAAGCGCCAAAATTTTGTGGCGTTTTACTGTTTTCGTAATAGTTAAATTTTTATATTTGCTGAACAACTAAGAAATGTCTTTAGCAAAGGTCTTTAGTGTAGACATAAATAAACTTACAGAATTATATATAAATACATAATTAACACTCCATTAGTGAATAAAATTCAAATGAATGCTTGCGGAAAAACC
>OBMK010000345.1_pt1 | contig 44457 bp, 66 predicted proteins | sample 1539081 | NCBI WGS metagenome assembly OBMK01 (sample SAMEA3355528, study PRJEB22509) | marine metagenome | biome: marine; feature: river plume; material: water | place: USA | collected 2010-08-07 | depth 0.5 m | reverse complement strand
ACTCCCTGTGAGTGTGATAGAAAAATCCAAGGGTGATATAATGACCACACTCAGACACATGGAACGAGCTCTTACCATGCCCACACTTAACTATGAGGACTTCTATGATGTTTGAGGCTGAAAAGAAATGAAGAAAGTAGGATTTTGGATTTACGATTTATATAATTTTTTCTTTGATCTAAAGATTAATCCATTGCGGCATATACCCAGCCCGTACACTCAGTTTATTCTGATGTTTTATCTTAGTGTAATGTGGACTGCAATTTTTACTACATGGGCAGGTTATACTATCTATTATGGCATTTATAGTGTAGGTGGACACCTTTTAGTTATCGGTGGATTCTTTATAACAGCAATGGTATTTCATGAGGCTGAAAAGAATGGACACACATGGGTAATGCGCAATAGACTACCTGATACCAAAGACAGACGTGGTGTGTGGGACTTGGAGAAAGAGGGATAATGGAGGAAATTGTTCAACAAGGCGCGTGGGGCGAGCGGTTCGTAAAGAAACATTATGAATCAATGGGTTATAATGTCATTATGAATCCGAATCAATTTGGTATCTGGGATATGTTTGTTTATAATGATGATGAAAGTGATGCTTTTACTGTTCAAGTAAAAACTACACAGCGTTATATTAAATTTAATCAATTTACAATTCATCTTGGTAAAACAAAAGCTTCTTATTTGAATCTTATGGCGGCTGATAAACTAGTTCTTGTTACACGTACTCCTCAAAGCCCTCTTGCCTCGAGTGATACAAAATGGCCAGGAAGGGTTTTAGAAGTTCTAAAGCCTCGCGGGTTTACAAAATCTAAAGATTGTTATATAATACCCTCAGAGGAATCAAATTTCATAGAACTTGCACGGCTGTCTGATTCTCAATTAAATGAACTAAATAATTTCGATGTTAGTAAAAAGGGATACGCACGCATATGAAATATGATGACGGAAAACCACCACTTGCTCTTATACCACCCGAAGCACTTATTGAGATTTCTAAAGTGTTCGGCTTCGGCGCTGCCAAGTATGGTATGAACAACTGGCGTGAAGATATAGATTGCACAGAATTGTCTCGTAGCTATTCGTCTGCGCAACGTCATCTTAATTCCTTTTGGACAGGCGAAGACATTGATCCTGAATCTGGATTAAGTCATTTGGCTCACGCAGCCACACAACTTATGATTATGATGGTAGCAATGGATCAACAAGATATTTCTAAAATAGACGACAGGTGGAGTAAGTAATGTTTGCAACGACGAATACAGTCAGAAGCTTTTTTATTGACGAGTTAAAAAACAGCAGGTTTGTTGTAGATAAAACTGGCGTAAGAACTATCGAACTACTTGGCGCCTCGTTTACTGCAGACTTTCCTACTATCTTTGGAGAACCAAATGACGATTACATCGATAGAGAGCTACTCTGGTATGATTCTCTTAGTACTAATATTAACGATATATATGGTGGGGATCGTGCACCGCCTAAAGCATGGGAGTACTCAGCAAATGAACACGGTGAAATCAACTCAAATTATGGATTACTGTTATATTCACCCCTGTACCACAGCCAATACGATAACTTATTGGTCGAGTTACTCAGAAATCCTAACTCCCGTCGAGCAACGGCCATATACAACCGACCTGAAATATGGCGTGAAGCAACTGCAAATGGTAAGAACGACTTTATCTGTACAAATGCAGTCACCTATTACATCAGAGAGCAGCGACTACACTGCGTCGTTCAAATGCGTTCCAATGACGTAATCTATGGATACAATAATGACTACGCGTGGCAAGAAGAAGTGTTACTTCGACTTACTGACGACTACAATATAGCATTAGAAGCTGATCGAACTGTTGACTATGCACCAATTACTGCTGGTGAAATCGTTTGGCAAGTACAATCACTTCATGTATACGAAAAACATTTTGATTTAGTGTATTAAGGAAATAGACATGTCTAAAAAGAAACCAAAAATACCCATGAAGGGTGGCGATGAATTTGATGCTCTTACTACGGCTCGTAAGTATTATGTTTATCTCACTCGTTCCGGTGTTGCTAAAGCAATCAAAAAGAAATACAATAAACGTTTCCGTAGAGTTGAAAAAGAAGAACTACGAAAAACATTTTGATTTAGTGTATTAAGGAAATATATAATGGTAAACGTAAACATAAATTATGATCAGTGTCACGAAATTGTACTCGCTACTTTAAAGGAGTGTCTTGACGATCCGATTTCTGACAATGAAATAATCTATCACATTCAACACGTGATTGCATATTTTTCTCCTCCCGGCGAATACATGAATGGTCAATATGATAGCCACGACTAAGTACTATGACGAGTTTATAAAGTACTTCGATCTGGCGCAACGTCAACAAACGTTATGTAACGTATCGACGAGTCCACCGTATGGCATGGTTGCTCATGAAGATTCTGACATACCATGTGATCTTATGCGTAATGTGCATCTCTATGATGTTGTTGAACGTAAGTATGCTGGCTTCTCACAAATCATAAATGATTGTTTTTATGGTTGGAATCCTACGCATCCATATTGGAAGAAAATGGAAGCAGGTACTTGCACTCGTCAAAGAGAACAGGTAGCAAAAGATTGGACTGGTAGGCAGCATGTCTTCGACTTACCTGAATGGCTGTACATATTCATATTGCACAGGGTCACTGGATCAGCTATCAATTACTCACAGAAGCCTTCTGGATATTTCAATACAATACTATTCAACCTTCATCAATGTGACACCATAGAGGACATGGTAGGTCTGATGAAGAACTATCCAGTATCTTTCTATACTTCTGTTGGCTATCAGTTTCCGGCGTTTCCAAAACCGCAAAGTGACTATAAAAAAGGTGGCGATTACTTCTTAGGCGAATTTGCGCCAAGACTTGCCCGTGAACTTGCAGCGTATCTAACAAATGGAAATAAAAAAGATTTGCGAGAAGTTGGAGATTGGATGCTTGTTTGGAATGAAACAAATGGTCTACGTCGTTATAAGTTTCAATACGCCGCCGTTGTGGCAGATATAGCAGATTGGTTTCCTCAGTATGTAAACACTGAAAGCATGTTTTATTACGGAACTAATGCGGTAGAGTGTATCTCATACTTAGCGAAGCCTACACAAAAAATGAAGAAGGAGATATTTTTAGATGCAGTTATGTCAAAGATTTACGATGATACTGGATCTGTTCCGTACAACGCTGAAGACGTTTGCTGTGACTTTATTAGATATTGTGAAAATTACGTTCGTCCTGGCCCTGAGTATAATCATCTTGATTATGACAATCTTTGGTCTGCTTGCGGTATACACGACCATCCATTTGGCCGACAGCGTTTCATGTTGGAACTTGGATTAGTCGATACGTTTAATGGTATGAGAAGTCACCCATCGGACGACGTTATACTTAAAAATGCTGGCATGTCTATTGATGATTATAAGAAGAGAGTAAGTGCATTATGAGTTTGACACAGTTTCTAGGTGAGCATTCTGACGATATTCAGTATCCTAATATATCTGACGTAGAGCTCAAAAAGAATAAGCCGTTATCAAGTTGGATGCAATCTTGGACTCAGGAAGAAAGAACTTTAAAATTCTTTGAGTTTTGTTCTGCGTATGATAAGCGAGAAGATTATCTTTTAAAGAATAACTACCAGCAGTTTTCTCATAGGTTACATTGGGATGAATGTCCATTCGTCGATGAGATGAGTAAAGAAAATGATTTATATTATCTGTTAGAAGCTTGCATTTTATTTTCTTTCTCAAACGAGCATTGGCAAACGTTTAGAACATGGCGAGATTCCGATGGCAACATGAATAGCCTTCGCGAAAGATTTAAGGATAATAGACATGCTCGTTCAGACTTGTTTCAAATCTACTATCCAAAAGATACCAACGTAAAAGATTGGCTAACGTCAGCACCACGTCATGCAGCACTCGACCTTGTTCCAGTACTGTTTACAAAAGAGGCAAAACGTTATACAATGATGGAGTTCGCTAAGTTATTGAATGATTATTTTGTAAAGGTTTTAGGATTTAGAAATGCAATGTATCCCTGTAAGAACACTGCTCGTCACGTTGCAATGTCGCATCCAGAACTGGTGGATCCTGAATCTTTCTTACACGGCGGGACAGGCTACTTCGATGGGTTATCACAGGTATTCGATTGCCCTCATCTCATGAGCAGATCTAAATACGAAATCAGTATTGATGGAGAATATGTACCGCTTAACAAATGGGCAGTGATGCAGGTTGAACTAATGGATCAACTCAAAAATCATCCAGCCAATCCTATTACAAAGCATCAATATTTGAACTTAGAAGATAAGCTGTGTATGCATTATAAATACATGTCTATGCGGTTTGGAGAGAAGAAGCAAACCAAAATGATTCCATATGACTGGGTCTATCCAGAAAATTGGTCATTAAAAACAAATGAGTATAATAGATCGTTATGAAAGCCGCAGCAAAAAATGCAATGCACGAAGCTACCGTCGATACATTCATTGCACTACCCCTCAATTTTATTCTAAATTATATTATTCTTAGGATAGCTTTCGAAATAGGTCTAGGCACACTCGCAACTACAATTGTATGTACTGGTGTTTTTACTGTACTTGCAATCATTCGTAAAACTTATGTACGTTTACATTTTGAGAAAAAACATGCCTCACAATAAACACGTTCTTGATGGAGTTAATAAAGATGTCGGAATCTTTGGATACGAATCAGCAAAAGAATACTATCTATCTTTGTGCGAAGGATGGAAACCATACAACGCGCCGGCCGAAGTTAGAGTCCACGATGGCGTTAGAGTCGTACGAGACGACCTTACAGTCGGTACAAAAACTAGAGCGGGCGACCTTCTTGCTGCTAAATGCGGTAATGACACTCTCGTTTACTGTCAGCCTCGGACTGGTTTGGCTGGTGTTTCGCTCTTAGATGTAGCAAAACATCATAACAAAAAAGTTGTTTTGTTTATGCCATCCAGTAAAAGAATATCTGAACATCAGGCTGCGTGCATAGAGAAAGGTGCTGAAGTACATTTCCATCGTATCGCCGCAATGCCTATTTTAAATATGAAGGCAAAAGAATATGCAGAAAAAAACGGATACTATTTCGTCCCTCTTGGTCTTAGACACGAGCTCGCTACCGCCGGAATTGTTTACGCAGCTAGCCAAATACCTGAACCAGAAGAGGTATATGTTGCTATCTCAACCGGTGTTCTTACTCGAGCTCTTCAGATTGCATGGCCTAGAGCTAAGTTTCATTGCGTGGCTGTATCTCGTAATTTAAAGGCTGGTGAATTAGGAAGAGCAGATGTAGAAAGCCATCCATATGCATTTACGAAAGGTGAAGACAAAGATCGCTTACCGCCTTTTCCTTGTATTGATACTTACGATGGAAAAGTGTGGCGTTACATTCCTAAAAACACGGACAGAGATATACTATTTTGGAATGTAGGAGCTCCTCCGATTGTACAAGACGATACAATATATGATAGAATAGATTCATATAGAGACTGGGATAAAAACTTATGAGTGCGATTAGGCGCGGTCTGGTGGCAACACCATTTATTACAATATCACGAATGCTAACAAGTCACCGTTCTGCACAAGGTGTTATATATGCAGATCAGTTACAAAATGCAAAAAATCAAGAAAGAATTCATGTCAATACAACTGGTCCGACATATGTAAATAACTTCAGCGAGTTTGATGATCTTTATGTGTATCACGGTAGTGATTTTTCTGGATCTGTAAATCTTTTCGGCGGTCTTAATAATTTTCCATATATTCCTAACTTCGTTAATTTTTCTAATTTTCGTGGCAAAGTATATAGTTTAGTTATCGACATGCCAGATTATTATAGTATCATGAAGGATAAGTTTGACAAGGCTAAAGAAAAAGAAAAGTCATGGAATCCTGAATGGGACGGTATTGATTGGGATAATCTTAAGCGAATGTGCGAGACTGCAGAAACAGTTATGCCTAATGATCTTATTAGTTATGATAAGTTAGCAATCGGTGACAGTCATGCTATTTGTATGTATCGTCCTCAATGGCAGAATTTATCTGTTCCATTCAAAACATTACATGGTGCATTGAAAGAAGGATTGGAAAGCTTTATTCAAAATAAAGATGTAGCATATTCGAATATAGAATTTTACTTTGGTAACATCGATGTACGTCATCACCTATGTCGACAAGATGATCCATACAAAGCAACTGAAGAATTGGTAGATGAGTATCTTCGACAAGCAATAGAAATTTCTGTTAAACGTAACTGTAAAGTTTCATTATATGAGCTGCTTCCGATTGAGAATGAAAGTAGATCTATTCCAAAAACTGGTTGGTATAAAAATACACCATTTTATGGATCTTGGGATGAACGCAATAAAATTAGAAAACACTTTAAAACATATTTAAAGCAACAGATCGAAGAAGCTAATTTGTATAACGTAGAAGTTTATGAGTGGGTTGGGGGTCTTATAAATAGTAGTAGCGAACTTAACTTTGATTGTATGGAAAAGCCACAGTCTGTCCATCTATCTAGAAAATGGTATCCGCATTGGCAAGGTTATGAATGGAGTCATGCACCACACATTGATTACGAACCATATCCTGAACGTGAATCAACAACTTTGGAATCTTTCTTTACATGAATCATACCCACAGCACGATCATCCCCTTAATTGGAGGTGAAGTACTTGCATCAGAGAAAGTATTTGGATCTAGACCAGATTATATACTATCGTATAACGCCTTCGAAGCAAACGAAGAGCATTTATTAAATTATTGGAATCATGAGGTACCGTACTATGTACTCGACGAGGGAGACCGCCATCCCCACGCAGTAGACATAGTGTCCAGTGTTTGTCCTTGTGCTGGCTTGTCATTGTTCAGCACACGTTACGGAGAGGATAACAAAAATAATCGCTGGTTAACAGAAACGGCTAAGTATGTTCTTGGCGAGATCAAGCCTCTCGTTTTTTGGGGTGAAAATGCCCCTACTTTCACTGGCAAAATTGGTGAACCAATTAGAAATAACATGATTAAAATAGGTCAAGAGTTTGGCTACTCTATGTCAATGTATAAAACAAAAAGTTTATTACATGGCATTCCACAAACTCGAGAACGCACGTTCTATTTCTTCTGGAAAGGAGATAAAGTGCCAGTCTTTGAATATTATCGAAGAGACCTCCAAAAAATCGAAGATGTTATTCTAAGTGTAGAACGCGGTGATCCTGAAGAAGATATTATGTCGCAAACAATTAATCGACATAAGCCTACTGATAATCCTTTCTACAGATATATCCTAGAAGAAGTGCATGGTGGCATAACACATCGTGAACACTTTGATCTTATCGATATCGATGATCCTAAAACACCAAACTATCTCGATGTGTATTCACTTATCGAATCGCATAAGCATGACTACGCTCGTGTATCAAGATGGCTAGATAAGAATGGGTATAAACGTGAATCTGATCGTGCTGTTCGTATGTATGATAAGTTAGAATCAGGTGGTAACATCATGCGCAGAGGCACTCTATTGCCAAAAGGTCATATCGGATCTTTCGTAGGACACTATCCTACAATGCTTGCGCATCCTCATGAAGATAGGTACATCACATTTAGAGAAGCAATGACAATCATGGGTATGCCTGATGATTATGTGTTGCTAAATCCTCGTGGCAGCTTTAACCACATATGCCAAAACGTTCCTTTTCAAACAGCTGTCGATATGGCTACAGAAGTAAAAGCTTCTCTGGAAGGAAAAAGAAACTGGATAGAAGCTGATGTAACACTTCAACACAACACTTCTAAAAAGCTAGAAGTTCTGGCAAAACAAGAAAGTACTCTCGAAGCATTCTTTTAATCATGTACATTGTTGTCAATATGGTGTATAATTAACATTCTAAACACAAAGGATATATTATGGAAATTAGTGTCCCTCTCGCAGAACTGAAAAAAGGCAAGTTATTTCTTGCGACGCCAATGTATGGTGGTAACTGCGCTGGTATGTATGCACGATCACTCGCTGATCTGACTGCGGTTTGTAAGCAATACGAAATCCCTCTTCAGTTCTATTTTCTTTTCAATGAATCTCTGGTAACACGCGCTCGAAACTATTGTGTTGACGAGTTTCTTCGAAGTGATTGTACACATATGATTTTTATTGATTCTGATATATCATTTAAAGCACAAGATGTGATTGCACTTCTTGGTCTAGCTATGCAGAATCCTGACGAATATGATGTCTTATGTGGACCATATCCAAAGAAAACTATTTCATGGGAAAAGATTAAGCAGGCTGTTGAAGCTGGTGCTGCTGATCAAGATCCTAATCAACTCGAAAACTATGTTGGTGATTTTGTATTCAATCCAGCAAGTAATAAGAAATCATTTAAAGTATCAGAGCCTGCTGAAGTAGGTGAAGGTGGTACTGGCTTTATGTTGATTCAGCGAAAAGTATTCGAAAAGTATGCTGAAACATATCCTCAATTTGAATACTTGCCTGATCATGTTCGAACAAAAAACTTTGATGGCAGTCGAGAAATCATGGCATATTTCGATGCATTGATCGACGACAAAACACAAAATCTTATTCCTGAAATGGAAGCATTCTATGAAGCAAACCCTGAAGCTACGAAAGAAGAGGTCATAGAGTTCTTAAAGGATAAGCGTACTGGTATCCAAACAGAAAAATATTCGAATCGATACCTGTCAGAAGATTACATGTTTTGTTATAATGTAAAACGTATGGGTATGAAGATTTGGATGTGTCCTTGGATGCAACTAAAGCATATTGGTACATATGTATTCGGTGGTTCTCTTGCGCACGTGGCATCTATTGGTGCAGCTGCAACGGCGGATCCATCTAAACTCGGTAAGAAAAACTAAGGTAATATATTATGAAATTAAACGATGGTTCTGTTAAAATTCTGAAGAACTTCTCTTCAATTAATCCTTCGCTACAGTTTGATGAAGGTCAAACTCTGCGTACAATCTCACCTAATCGAACGATGATGGCTCGAGCAAAATTGCCTGATGTTGTTCCTCAGTCTTTTGCTATCTATGATCTATCTCGATTCCTTGGTGTAATGTCGTTGTTTGAATCTCCTGAGCTGTCCTTCGATGAGCGAGTTGTTAATATCAAATCTCCGGGACGAGCAGTAAGCTATACGTTTGCTGATCCTTCTACTATCATTACTCCTCCTGCAAAAGAAATCGTTATTGAAAATGTCGATGTAACCTTTAAGTTAGAGGAAGCAGTATTCGCTGAGATCATGAAAGCTCTCGGTGTAATGTCATTGCCTGACTTTGTTATTGCCGGTGAAAATGGTAAGCTAACTATTCGTGCAACTGATACTAAGAATCCTTCATCTGATACATATGATGTAGACATCGATGAGTGGTCTGGTGCAGATTTTTCTGCAGTGTTTAAAACTGACAATCTTAAGTTGCTGCCCGGTGATTATGATGTATCTCTTTCTAAGGTTGGCATTTCACACTTTTCTAATGACACTGTAGAATACTGGATTTCTATCGAAAGCAATTCAACCTTTAATTAATAATGACCAATGTGAGTAATATATGCGTAATGATTTTCTTTGGACTGAAATATATCGGCCCACATCGGTAGCGGACATTGCACTACCGAGCCAGCTGAAACAAACCTTTCAACAATTTGTTTCAGCTGGCAACATTCCTAACCTACTTCTTTGCGGTGGTGCAGGTGTAGGTAAAACAACTGTTGCGAAAGCAATGTGTGAAGAATTAGAATGCGATTACATTGTAATCAATGGTTCTATGAATGGTAACATTGACACACTACGTAATGAGATTATGCAGTTTGCATCGTCGGTATCTTTACAAGGTGGTCGTAAGTATGTTATCTTAGACGAGGCCGATTACCTTAACGCCAATTCAACACAACCAGCTCTTCGCAACTTTATGGAAGAGTATTCGGCAAATTGTGGATTCATTCTTACATGTAACTTTAAAAACAAGATCATCGAACCTCTACATTCTCGATGTAGCGTCATTGATTTTAAGATACAGAAAGAAGATAAGCCGCTTATTGCTAAAGAAGTATTCCTTCGTATTAAGCATATTCTTACAACCGAGAATGTCGAATTCGAAGTACCTGCTGTTGCTGAAGTTGTAAAGCAACACTTTCCGGATACCCGTCGTATTCTTAATGAATTGCAAAGATATTCTGCTACTGGTAAAATTGATTCTGGTATTCTTATAAACTTCTCCAACGAGAACTTTAACAATCTTGTAAAGAATTTAAAAGACAAGAATTTTACCGAAGTTCGAAAATGGCTTGCTGAAAATAGCGATATGGATAGCAGTGTTATATTTCGTAAGATCTATGACAGCTGTAGCGAGTTTATGCCATCCTCATCAGTACCTCAGCTCATTCTCATATTGGCTGACTATCAATATAAAGCAGCATTCGTTGCTGATCCTGAAATAAATATGACGGCATGTCTCACTGAGATCATGATTAATTGTGAGTTTTCCTAAGCAGCCAGATAAATTAGGAGTACTTATTCCTGATCTTCTTACTCGATGTAACATAGAGAAATCATTCATCGATGAGAACTATGATAGGCTTGCATTTAGAATTACGATGCTGTGGGGCAGCCAAGAATGTCTAGATGAACTTCAGTCTTTAACCATGTATGACTATACAGAACGTGGCACTCGATCTGGATTTCCATCGCAGGTAATAACCGAACTTACAGAACTACTTCACATACATATGGAAGAATTTCCTAACATAGATAATAAGTGGAGTGTAACATTTCGAAAGGATATATGGTAAAATATTATGTTAGTATCAAAAATTAAAGACGCAATGATTAGTGATGACCCATGGCCACATGCCTTTGTTGACGATGCAGTATCGGAAGAACAGGCAGCTGCTATTATTGAAGCTATTGATAACAATGATCAAGAGTATATCGCCAATCTAAAATCTCAGATTTTAGACACACCGCTCGAAGATGCTATTCGCTATCTTTGGCCAGCTGATAGTTTAGATTCGTTTTATGATGATCTTCAGGATTTTAAAGCTGTAAAGCATGAAGGACATGATCAAATCTCAACACGCCATGATTGGTGCATGACTTCAGGCAGTTATATGTTCTGTCTGCTACTTGGTCAATCAGACTGGGGTACGCATTTAGATATGTGCACCAATAATGATGGTCCAGCTGATTGGGGTTTAATGTTTGCTGACCGACGATTAGTCATACTAAAGACTACCGATAAATCTTATTATAGAACTTACCAGTCAATGTTTACGAATTATAGCGTAAGCTTTACATTGGCAGAACCTGAAGATGTTTAAGAAGAAGAAAGTCTGTGATGTACCACAATGCGATACTAAACTAGGTGATGAACCAGTTCAGATTGTTATTGATGGTGCTGAGTTTGATGTATGTGATGATTGCGGTAGGGTTATGGAGCTTATACAGCAGAAATTTGAAGAAAGACTGAGCGATGATGCAGGACTAAATTATGAGTAACCCGTTTGATTATCTTAACTCTATAAATGTAAATAAGAACAACATGATGTCTGGCAGTGACAATGATGCACTCGCCGAAAAAGAATACAAGCCATTTCTAATCAATCGTGGTCTATCTTACTTCGAAGATACGATTGCGCTTGCGAATGAAATGAATATCCACCATGAACTTGACAATAAGCTTCAATACGAGTTTTTCCTAAATATAGTAAGAAAACGTAAAAGGTTTTCGAAGTGGTATAAAAAGGAAGAAGATGGTGATATTGAAGCGGTCAAAGAATATTATGGCTACAGCAATCAACGAGCTTCACAAATATTATCTATCCTAACTGAAGAGCAAATAATACTAATAAAACAGAAGCTAGAAAAAGGTGGATAATAAAAATGAACGATATTGTAGAATCTCTCGTTGAGATTAACTTAGCTAAAGATGATGATTTTTTAAAGATCAAAGAGACCCTGACTCGTATGGGTATCGCATCTCCGAAAAACAATTGTCTATATCAATCGTGTCACATCTTGCACAAGCGTGGCAGATATTACATTGTACATTTCAAAGAATTATTTGCATTGGATGGAAAGCCATCTAATTTTTCTGAAGAAGATATGAGTAGAAGGAATACGATCATAAAACTTCTAAGTGATTGGGATCTAGTAGAGCTTGTCAACAAAGACTCAGTATTAGAACCAGTTGCTCCTATCAATCAGATTAAAATCATTTCTCATAAAGACAAATCTAATTGGGAGTTGATTGCAAAATATAACATTGGAAACAAGAAAAAATAAAGCGGTGTTAAACGCCATCGTTTTATGGTATAATATATTATGACTGTTTATTTAAGACGTAGAGTTACTGGATTAGATCCTCACCAGAGACACATGGCCAGAGCAGCCATCTCCTTTGTGTGTAACAAATTCCTATCAAGATTCAAAGAGATAGAGATTAACGTTAAAGGATCTGATCTTTTTAAAAAGGAGAATATACTCGGCGATGCCTGCTGGACAGATTCTTCTATTAAACCTCGTGAATTTGAGATTCGAATAGATTGTAATCTCGAACCACAAGAGTTCCTACAAACTTTAATGCATGAACTAGTCCACTGCAAACAATTTGCAAAAGGTGAGCTGCAGCACAATCATAAAAATTCTTTAATTTGGAATCGCAAACGCGTTTCACGGAATGTTGAATACTATGATTGTCCATGGGAGATAGAAGCCAACGGAAGAGAAATTGGTTTATGCGAAGAATTTTTTAAACATAATGAGAAGTGGAAGCAATATGCAAAAAAAGGTTTTACTGATTACAGGCTGCAAGGATCCTCGCAAATGGTACTCCCATTTGGTAGGTAAATATGTACCACTGCATGCTATTGAAACTACTGAATATAAGTCAAGAGAGCCTGCAGGCTACATCAATTTTGTTTCTGTCGACGATGCTAAAGTTGTCGATGTAGAAAATTACCCGAAGTTTTACTTTTATTAAAGATAAGGAAAATGATTATGAACGACGTAGTTACATTAATGACCGCAATTGGAGAAGTTGTTGGTCGAATAAGCTCAACAACAGAAACAGATTACATCGTTGACAATCCTCGATTGTTTGCACAGATGGATGGATCGGCAGGATTTGTTCCCGGCGTAAGTATGACCGGAGCCAAAAATCCAGAGCAAGTAACCTTTTCTAAGTCTCAGGTTATTTTTATGGTAGAGACTGATCCTCAGGTTGCCGCACAATATCTTGAATCTGTAACAGGTATTGCTCTATCAGGCCTTGCGCTTTAAATCATGTTTGCAAATACCGGTAAAGAGCTTGAACACCTTTATCATATTTTGTATGAAGGTGATAGGGCAGGTGTTAAAGGTACTAATATTGAAAAGTATTATGATGATTTTAAAGATGTAAAAATCATTCCCTTTAAAGCAATTAAAGAAGTTATGGGAATTAGTTCTCGTAGTTTTAATAATGCTATATCTGAGCATATCACCTCTAAAAAGAAAAGGATATTTGAACCGCACGAGTTTATCGATAATCCTCCATCGCGCTCTGATGAGTACAACTATAGAACCATGTTGAAGATGAATTGGTTGATCAATGACATTAAAGAGGTTGGTTTGCGAGAGCCTATTACTGGCGTCGTGAGTCCTTTCTTTTGCAATAATAAAATTGAATATAAATTTACTGTTCATCCCGGGTCTTTTCGTTGGCACGCATATGAGATCATGGATCTTAATCCGGATTGTATCGTGTTTGATGCACATAATGTTTTCTTAGAGCATGATAAGGCGTCATTGGATGATTGTCTTGCTTTGTTTGCCGATGATAATACTAAATTTGAAATTAGTATTTTACCTAACAATGATAACTTCAATTGTCCACAAATTCTAAACGTGCACAGCGGTAGTAAGAATGTTGCAATGCCTGTTTCTCTAGAAAAGTGGCATGAAAGAACCAAGCACATGTGGTGGGATGACGTTAACATTTATATCGGCACTGACCGTACTCACAACAATGTGCATGAAATCTGCCGTAAAACCATTCATAGTAATAGCTACAACTCAGGATATTTAAAGACTAATCTATTAGATATACAAAAAATACCAGAGTACAATAGAGAATATAAAAATCAATCTACTGAATTTTCTTATTCTCGATTTTTGGCACCTTGGTTAAGTGACTTTAAAGGTTTAAGTATATTCGTCGATGATGATTTTATTATAACTGAAGATATAGCACAACTGTTATATCATGTCAATCCGAAGTATGCTGTATCTGTTGTTAAACACAACTTTGATCAAAAGTATTCTAATAAGTTTGCTGGCGAGAAAGATGTATGGTATGATAAAAAACTATGGTCAAGCTTGATGGTGTTTAATAATGCTCATCCGGATTGTCAGAAGCTTACACCAGAAGTTATTAACAGTGTAGATGGTAGTTTCCTACATCAGTTTAAGTGGACAACCGATGCTGCTATTGGTTCTTTACCTGAAAAATGGAATTGGTGTGAAGGCTACAGTGACATTAAAGATATACACGATGCAAAAGGTGTACATTACACTCGAGGCGGTCCATGGATTGATGGTCAGGATTGTACAGATATTCAAGGGTTGAATATATGGCACGCGTGGAAATTGCCTATAGGCGACGTCAGCTCTTACAATGAGCGAAGGCAGTTAATGTATTTAAATATTCGTGATTACTATGACGTTGACGAACCAGCTGAAGAAGGTGAAACGCAAAAATACTGCAGAGAAAAGATATGGAAACAAGACTAACAAATAAGTTTCAAGCCGTACCAATGTTCGCGCAGTATTATGGCGAATATTACATTGACATAGGCGATGAAGATTGGAAGTTGCTTGAGCTATTCTTTTCGAAAGAACATCGTGTTGCTAATAGTCCAGATGCTGATGGATATGGTACACCAGTAACCACATACGACGAATGGTTTCAAATACTATATCTTAATCAAAATCTTATCTGTGTTGATGAGAGATTTGCAAATATTAAATCAGCTATACAGCAAGCGGCTCATCATTACTTAGAAGAATGCGTACAGTTTGATATGCCTAAAGAAGTTTACATGGATATTGCAGATTCATGGTTTATTCGTTTGGCAGGTGATAAGGAAAAGCCTAAGGAGTTTCAACCTCACAATCATTCATTTGCAATGTTGTCATGCGTTTTGTATTTACATGATTCGAATAACGGTTTAGAATTTACCAATAACGACCAATTAAATATGTTTGAACCATTTACTTGGCCGGTAAAAGAAACGAATGAAATTAATGGTGCTTCGCAATATGTACGACCTAAAAAAGGAAAGCTTGTTATTTTCCCTGGCAGAATGCATCATCGATTAGTCAATTCACACATGGAAGAAGATGTTCGTTGGTCCATTGTTGCAAATATCTGGCCTCAAGGATTAGTAAGTACTAATCATGCAGCTGGATTAGTTTCAGGGAGTCAACGACATGAGCGCACCAAAACATAAATTTAAAGCACTAGTTGCTTTAGCATATACAATAGATAGTTTTAGAATTTTTCCGAGAGTGTTTATTAGTGTTTACATATATCTTTTATATGAATCAGTTACATGGTTTATGTCTTTACCTGAACCAACAACACAACAAGCATCACTTATAAGTGTCATGACTGGCATTGGCGCAGCATGGTTCGGATTATACACACAAACAAAACCTGAATCACAGAAAGAAGATTCAACAAGAGCGTTTTTAATGGGAGATAATAATGAGTAGTCAAAGTGCAGGTGGCAAAGGTTCAGCGAGACGGCCTTCTATTGTTGATCGAACAACGTGGGAAGAAAACTATCATCGTATCTTCGGATATAAAGGTGGAAAAAAATGTTTAGAGTGCGGCGAAGTTGATGATATGCACACTAATAAATGCAGTCTAAAGGCAATCAAGGAGAGTTAATATGGCACCGTTGATCATACCATTCTTTCATCCAACCTTTTGGGTGTTATATTATCAATCGCAAGCACTACAATTGTTAGAGCACATGGAGCAACAGGCCAGAGCCGGCTATTCACCACATGAATAGCGACTATTCATCATAGTTATTGTACTTTCCTATCATAATATAGTATAATGTTATATTGCAATGGAGATAATTATGGCTTTAATGAATACCAACACCCTTCGTTACGATATGTCCGGCCGGAAGCGCAAAGCAAAGCCTGCCAATGGTGATACCTATACTAAACTCAAACGCGCGTGGCAGCCCATGGAGAGCTCTCCTAAGCCCTTTGTACGAGGCGAAGGTGTGGTATATAGGTCTGTAGAGCTTGGGTCTCCAAGCGTATGTACAGCTCCTGAGAAGAAGACGTACACTGGTACATTGATCAAAGGAATCGCCACGATGCACAAATCAAATGCTGTACCTATCATCAATCAGCAAGAGGCAACCGACATTGCCAATATGAGGAGAAACTGATGTTAAACAATGCGCTTTTAATTATATTGATAGTAACTTCTGCTATTACAGTGTCAACACAACTTAGCAATAACTTCAATAACCGCGTTCAAGTAAAAGATCAGATGTGTGAAGTCTATCATGCAAGTGCTCCTATGCACTTAAGATGTGGCAAATTTTCATGAAGAAAAAACAGAAGAAAGCAAAGTACGATCCTATCAAGGGCAATATTAAATTTAAAAAGAATGGCGTTGTATATAACGAAGGTGACACTGTAGAAATAGTCGATCTTGAAGGATATACATATAAAGGTACGTTGATTAATTTATTGTCTTCTCAAATGTATGTGAGACCACCTGATTCAGTCGACGGAAAGTTTTTCTTTTACAGAGGTTTAAAAATTCGTAAAGTATGATAAGACACAAAGTTTTTCCAACATCAATTTATGAGATGCACATAAGTCGAGATTTGGCTTTACACCTTTTAGACGAGATCAAATCAAATCAAAAAGTAATTGAAGTCATAAGTTCGGCAACTCAACCACATCCTATAAGTGATTACTCTACAGACTACACCGATCCATTAAGGTTTAATACCTTTTGGGATGAAGTTGTTCCAGATATGAATAAAAGTTTAGTAGAGAACGATATGCAAATGGAAGTAGTTCAGTCATGGGTATCTTGTTATTCAGGTCCGTCTGGCCATCATCCTTTACATAATCACTCTCCTGGGTATGGCAGAGCAGGAGCATATTCAGGTATACTATATCTTTCTGATATAGGATTCACTGATTTTTTCAGTGTAGCATACCAAGCCGATGAGACACAATATTCCGTACCATCTCAGCTTGGTAAGGTCGTACTGTTTCCTTCTATTATCCCTCATCAATATAGACCAGAGAGATACGATGGAAATGCTCGTTACGTATTACCATTTAATGGCTACTTAGAAAATAATAAATAAGAAGTAATTTTTGTTATGTCCATAAAAATAATTAAAGGACAGACTAATGCTACGACTTACGATTCTATCAATATTGTTTTTAACTTCAATAACATTTGCATCACCCGGGCATATATCGATACACAGCCCTGCTGGCAAAGTAGGAGATGAAAATACAGATAACATACATTGGTATCAACAGGAATCTTTAAAAGCTTCTCGTTATGCTGAAGATCCGCCAGATGTGCCGCAGCCATTCGTATGCAATGAAGATAATCGAAATGTGTCATGTAGTGGCAGAGACATGTCACCATATGAGTTATATAAAATGCCAGGGCTTGCTTATGTCATGCTATACATCGAAGTTGACGATGCAATTAGAGAGCCATGGAGATTTGCGCTTAGTAAAGTCAGAAAATTAAATGACACATTCCAATTGTCAGGTGTGCCAGTTCAATTTATTGTTACTGAAATACGCACAGTAACATGGGATGGATCAAGTATGGTATCACAACTTAATGATCTTCAAGGTAGAATGGATGCGATATCTCGGCGTAATGGTGCTGACTTAGGAATAAAGTTGCTGCCAGATTACTTTAACACATGGAGATATTGTGGTGTTGCAAAGGTAGGAACGACTGCTTGGCCAAGAGCAAGTGTCACTGGTTGTTACTCTAATAATATGACTCTGGCACATGAGGTAGGTCATAACTTCGGCCTAAGACATGATGTTGGTGATAATACAGTAATACAAGGTGGTGTTGGTTATCGTTTACCAGAGGATAGCACAAGAGGCACCATAATGTCCTATGCAGAAGATCGTATACCTTTCTTTAGTAATCCTAAAACAAAATACGATGGCCTACTGTGGGGCTCTGAAGAAGCAAACGCTGTTGCTGTTTTAAATGACACGCTTGGCAATATTGCAATGGCACACGAAACTATGATGAATTCATCACAAAATTTTGTTGAATTGGATGCAGATCCACAAATGGAAATTATAGAATATTGTGATTAACTGTGTACATTATATGAGTTTTATAGTAGTATAAATAAACGTGCTGACATAATGTTAGCATCTCTATGCGGAATATTCCGGTAGAGTAAAACAACATTCTTGCTTTTAAATAAGGAGAACCGTTATGGTATCAACTAAAGCATTTTCTTTTCCACGTTCACACTTCATTGGATTTGACCACGTATGGTCGGAGATTGAGAGACTGTCAGATATGGCAGACAATAAACTCTATCCTCCGCACAACGTAGTGAAGCACGATGAGACTCAATTCTCTGTAGAGCTGGCACTTGCAGGTTATTCAAAAGATGACCTAACAGTAGAAGTCAAAGACGGCATTCTTGTCGTTCAAGGCAACAACAGTCCTACTTTGGATAGAGAAGTTGAGCGTGAGTATTTACATCGTGGAATCTCTGCAAAGAAATTTACACGTACCTTTAGATTGTCCGAACATGTTGTTGTAGACGGAGCTGACTTTATAGATGGGCTTCTGGTCATTGACCTGAAAGTAGTCCTACCCAAAGAAAAGCTGCCTAGAAATGTTACGATAGGTAAATCCGAGAAACAACTACTTAACGAGGACTGAGATGAAAAGGCTGATCATAGCCCTTTGTTTCGTTTCTTCTTTTGCTACAGCCACAGAGATTGAAGAGATTGTCGTAACCGCGCGACAGTTAAAAATCATAATGCCTAAAGTCGAGGACATTCATGTCCAAAACGTTCTTACAAAGAATTGGTATTACTCTGAAGCTAAGCAAAAGAAAGAAAAACGCGCAAAGGCTTAAACTGCAATTACACCCTGCCGCTGGCAAATAATGTGGGATAAAGAGAAATCGGGTGCCCACTATTTTGTAAATATTTACATTTATAAATAATATCTGTTAATACTATATAGGAAAAGATAATGAAATATTTGTTTGTGTTGTTGTTGCTCATAGGCGGGTGCAGTAATGCAGAGTATGAATCCTGTGAAATCTATGAAGAAGTGCCATTCATAGAAAGAGAATACTTTCGCTATCCTGCAGAAGGATACATAGAAACAACAAGCTACCGATTACAGTGCGTCGACTTTCTCTAATCTTGACATAAGTCTTTCTGCCCTGTTAGTAACTTGATTGTACCAACGAGAATCGCGACCCTCAACTGCTGCGAGTTTCCAATTTTTATTATATAAGTGAGTGTTCATTTTCTTGAATCTTTTTAGTCCAGTTGGACCAAGATTAAATATCATGTTGACCAATATCTCCTGCACTTCTGCAGGGAACCTGTCAAACGTCCCTTCTCCGTATAGACTCCTGCAATTGCAGATTGCGTCGTCGAGATCTTGGTTAAATACTCTTCTGACTCGCTCTTCTGACACGAGAGTTCCGACTGGTTGGTCATATTCTTCGTCGAACTTTGTGACCAAGTGGCCAACCCCAAAGGTTGGATAGCCGAGGTGATCGTTGTAAACTTCATATACAACTCCTTCATCTATCATCAACTGCTGAAACACTTTATCTCTATTCATTACATGTACACCTCTTGTAAAATAGTGTATAATAGTAGAACACCATTGGAGAATATATGACATCTTTTTACACAAATGTTAGCCAGCGCGGTAATTATTTATACGTGCGTGGCTTTGACGAGAACGGTGATAGATACCAATCTAAGCACTTCTACAACCCATATATTTTTATACCATCTAATAAACCGACTGGCTATCAAAGTATTCACGGCCAAGATGTAGAACCTAAAGAGTTCGACAGCATATGGGACGTAAAGCAATACATCAAAGAGCACGAAGGATGGCAAGGCTTTAACATATATGGATATACACGCTGGGCATACCTTTATATTTATGACACGTACAAAGACATTAAACCAGACAGCAATCTGATCAATGTTGTTAACATCGATATCGAAGTTATGTCCAATGACGGATTTCCAGATCCTAATGTGGCCGAAAGAGAAGTAACAGCCATCGCGCTTATTCGCCGTGATCTTAAGATAGTTCTAGGCTGTAAAGACTTCGATGCTCGAGGGATGGAAAACGTTTACTATATAAAATGTGATAACGAAAAGCATCTACTTAATAAATTCTTACAAGCATGGGAAAGAATGGATGCCGACGTTGTTACTGGTTGGAACACAGAGTTTTTTGATATACCTTATCTGGTTAATCGTATCACCAAAATTTGTGGTGAAGAATCAGTAAATCGTTTATCGCCATGGGGCATTGTTACAGAAAGAATGGTATATCGACAAGGTAGCGATAAGCAATCTCAAACTTATCAAATATTCGGTGTGGCTTCTTTAGATTATCTTGCTGTGTACAAGAAGTTTAGATTACAACCACGTGAATCATATCGTCTTGACTTCATTGCTGAGACAGAACTTGGTCGTAAAAAACTAGACTACAGTGAGTATGCTAGCTTACACGATTTGTACGAACAAAACTTTCAAAAATATATCGAATACAATATCGAAGATACTCAACTTATTTTCGATCTGGAAGAAAAGCTAGGTTTTATTGGTCAGATCTTTGCAATATCATACGACGCAAAGATTAACTACACCGATACTCTTTCTTCGGTATTGATGTGGGACGTGATCACACACAATCACCTAATGGACCACAACAAAGTTGTACCTACAAACCCATCACATCGACAAAATAGAAAAATCGTTGGTGGTTATGTAAAAGATCCACAGGTTGGCATTCATAACTGGGTAATGTCATTCGATTTGAACTCACTGTATCCTCACCTGATCATGCAGTACAACATATCACCAGACACGGTTTCACATGAAAACTTTTATAGCGTATCTGATCAGAATCAACCTATTTCGGTTGATGCCCTCCTTAAACAAGAGATTGATACAACTGCGTTGAAACAAATGAATCGTACTGTTACGCCTAACGGTAGAATGTATTCGACAGGTGATCAAGGTTTTCTTGCTGCTATTATGCAACGTATGTACGATGATCGTGTAGAATACAAGAAGAAGATGATTCACGCAAAACAAGAGTATCAAAAGAATCCAACTCGACAACTTGAGATCGATATATCTCGTTACCACAATTTGCAACACGCTAAAAAGATTCAACTTAACTCAGCTTATGGTTCTCTTGCTAATCAATACTTTCGGTGGTACGATAACGAAAACGCAGAAGCTATTACCATGGCAGGTCAATTGGCTATTCGCTGGATTGAAAGTAAATTAAATGAATGGCTAAACAAAACGCTGAAGACCAACGGTCGAGATTATGTTATAGCAATTGATACCGATTCAGTGTATGTGTCGTTTGATAAGCTGGTTGAAATGACAAATCCGGATGATCCTATTGACTTTCTTGATAAGGCTGCAACACAAATTGTTGAACCGTTTATCGACAAGGCTTATGAAGAACTCGCTGAGTATACAAACGCACGTTCTCAGAAGATGATCATGAAGCGAGAAAACATTGCAGACAAAGCAATATGGACGGCAAAGAAACGATACATCATGAATGTGCACGATGAGGAAGGTGTAAGATACAATTCGCCTAAACTCAAGATGATGGGCATCGAGGCAATACGATCTTCCACGCCTGCAATATGTCGTAAGTATATTACCGAAACGTTAGCACTCATCATGAAAGGCAATGAAGAAAACGTACAAAAATATATTGCCGATATTCGTAATGAGTTCTTCTCGTTGAAGTTTGAAGATATTGCCTTTCCTCGAAGTTGCAACTTTGTAAAATGGGAAACGAATGCGCAAGGTAAATCCTTTCCGGGCACATGGTCGGATCCTAATCGTATCTACAAGAAATCTACACCTGTTCAAGTAAAGGGTGCCTTACTTTATAACTGGTACTTAGATAAGTATAACTTGGAACGTCAGTATGAAAAGATACGAAGTGGTGAAAAGATTAAGTTCTGTTATTTAAAGAAACCAAATCCATTTCATGATACGGTAGTAGCATGTGCACAAGAACTACCACCAGAATTTAATCTGGAAAATTATCTTGATTACGATAAGCAATTTACAAAAAGTTATATTGACCCAATCGAAACTATATTACATGCCATCGGTTGGACATCAGAAAAGAAAGCAACACTCGAGAGTTTTTTCATATGAAGCCTACATTATTATATGATTTTGTTTCAAAAGAAGATCAGCAAGCATTAAAAACGTGTGCTGTCTCGAGCACGGCTTTGTTTGAACAAACTGATTGTCATGACCCACGATGGAAAGGCAGAAACGTTTACGTATATGATTTAGATGCCGTTACTCAAAACATTATACTTGACATTGCAGTAAGAATTCAGGATAAGATTCGAGAGCTTGAAAACAATCAAAACATATGGCTCGAGATTCCTATGCTTTCTCGATGGTTAGAAGGCGACGAGTTAGATCCTCCTCACGCAGACAACATAGAACCAGATGGCATAACACCTAATGCATCACCATGGCGATCACACGGTGTTGTTATCTACTTAAATGAAGACTTTGAAGGTGGTAATTTATTTTATTCTAATCATAATCTTGTTGTTACACCTGTACAAGGTCTGTGTGCAATTCATAGAGCTGGCTTAGAAGATCAACACGGTGTAAGAAAAGTACGATCAGGTACTCGTCACACGATAGTCACATTCGCGACAGAAGATTACAATCACGTGGCTGAAAACTATTCATTGTTAGATCCATACTTGGCATATTTAAGAAGTGAAGGATCATGAAACGTACAAATCCAGTAGCAAAGCATGCTCGAACTTTTAATAAATCCAACGTCATGACTGACCGTAAAAGGGCAAATAAAGCTGGCTACGTTAAGCACAAAGGAAAAAGTAATGGACAATAAAGATGCATTAGATTTACAATCAACTGATTGGGGATTTACACTTGTTGATGGTGATGAATTATCAGAAGTGCAAGAAGTACGATCTGAATTAACAGAAACAGAATCTTCAGTCACTGAGTGGATGCATCAAGCTGAGGAATGGCGCGGTAAAGCAAATGAAATATACAAAGCCGTAATGCCTCTTCTCGATAATTTATCTACATCACCCGATAAAGAATACATATATTGGCCCGGGGAAGATCGAGTAAATAAGATTAACGATTTTAAGTTAAGGCTTAATAAAATTCTGGAGGATTAAATGAATATACACCATCTTGTGTTAATGATGGGATTGATGTTGACATGTGTAGGTGGGTATTTTTCAATCGTCGGACTTGCAACAATTTTTGCAGGTGCATTTTGGTCAGTTGTCATAATGGCAGCGACATTAGAGTTATCAAAGGTTGTAGCAGCATCGTGGATTTATAGGTCGTGGTCAATTGCACCTGTACTTATTCGCACATACATGGTATTATCTATCATTGTGCTGGTGTTTATTACTTCTCTTGGTATCTTCGGTTATCTTAGTAAGGCACATCTTGAGCATTCTATATCAACAGGTGGAACAAATGAGCTTCAGATCGAAAACCTTCAAAGACAAATTGGAAACCAGCAGCGTTCTATTAAGGATGCAGAAACAGTTCTCTCGCAACTCGACGCCACAGTTCAAACCCTCATCGATTATGATAGGATCAGAGGTAAGGACGGTGCGATCGCCACACGGCAAGCGCAAGGCGAGGAACGTGCGTCTCAAAACGAGAGCATCAATAATGCATATGCTAATATCGAGCGACTCCAATCGAGTCTCAGTCCCTTGCAGAGAGAACGACTCGAGCTTGAAGTTGAAGTGGGTCCTCTCAAGTATATTGCAGAATTAATTTATGGAAAGGATAATGCAGCTGAGTATTTTGACGTTGCTGTTAGGTGGATCATTATATTACTTGTATGTGTATTTGATCCATTGGCCATCGTGATGATCATCTCTGGTAATATTGGATTATCCCGTAAACCCAATATAAAAATGATGACAAGTGCAGAAGTCATGAAAGGCGTCAAGTCGGTAGAAGGTTATAACCTAAAAGGATAAGATACATAATGTTAATTATTGCTCATCGTGGAAATATTGGTGGCGCCGATCCTGCTGTAGAGAATCATCCTAAGCAGGTAGACAGATGCATTAGCGGTTATACATGGAACGTCGAAGTCGATGTCTGGAGAGACAATGGGGGTCGCTGGTGGCTAGGACATGACGAACCTCAGTACGAAGTAGATATAGGGTGGTTGTACACTCGTTCTAATTTCTTATGGATACATTGTAAGAACGACGATGCCCTTTGTTTTTTACAAAATAATCCTATGTCAAGCGAATTTAATTACTTTTGGCATGAATCAGATGATTTTACAATCACATCTAACGGATATGTTTGGGCATACCCAGGCAAGAATGTCAGGAAGCCGTGTAGAGCGATCGCGGTGATGCCAGAATTGACAAGTAATCTTAGTCTTTCTAATTTTAGAGGCGTGTGCACTGACGACCCAGGCCGATATGTATGATAAAGCTTATATTATTTGATTTAGATGGTGTGCTTATCGATGCCAAACAAATTCATTACGATGCCTTGAACATCGCACTCGGTTCGAAGTATCAAATAAGCTTAGAAGAACATCGAAACATTTACGATGGATTTAAAACTCGTCAAAAGCTGCAAATGTTAAGTGATAAAAAAGGATTAGAGATGCATCTATGGGATGACATCTTTGATAAGAAGCAAGAAATTACTCGCGATAAGATGCGAGACTTAAAACCACAGTCACACATCGTCGAGCTTTTTCAAAAATTACAAAAAGATTATATGATCGGTGTTTGCTCTAATAGTATTAGACGCACTGTATTGACTGCGCTTGCTAAAAGCGATCTGCTAGAATACTGTAGCATTATACTTTCTAATGAAGACGTAAAGAACAGTAAGCCGCATCCAGAAATGTATTGGAAGGCTATGTCTTCTATGAACTGCCTGCCGAAAGAAACAATCATTATCGAAGATTCTCCTCCAGGACTTGCTGCAGCTAAACAATCAGGCGCACAGTATATACGTGTATCAGATCCAAGCGAAACTAATATTAATCACATATTACCAAAGGTGAGAAACAATAAAATGCATGACAAACACATACCTGAATGGCAAGATGAAAAATTAAACGTGCTTATTCCAATGGCTGGTGCTGGGTCTCGCTTTGTAGAAGCAGGATACACATTTCCAAAGCCGTTAATTCAAGTGAATGATAGGCCAATGATTCAACTCGTCGTCGAAAACCTGAGTATAAAAGCTAACTACATATTCGTTGTACAAAAAGAACATCGAGAAAAATATAACCTAGACACACTACTCAACCTAGTTGCTCCTAACTGTAAAATTGTAGAAGTGGATGAAGTAACAGAAGGAGCGGCTTGTACCGCTCTTCTTGCAAGAGAATTTATCGATAACGATCAACCTCTTTTCTTTGCAAATAGTGATCAATATGTTGAATGGAATTCTGCAGAGTTTATGTATAATATGCAAGAAACACAGGCAGATGGTGGCATTCTTACATTTAAAGCAACGCATCCTAAGTGGTCATTCGCCAAAGTTGATGATAACGGATTTGTTACTGAGGTAGCAGAGAAAAATCCTATTAGCGATAAGGCTACAGTAGGCTTTTATTATTGGAAGAAAGGCAGTGATTTTGTAAAGTATGCGGATAGCATGATAGAAAAAGAAGTAAGAGTAAATGGCGAATTTTATGTTTGTCCTGTTTTTAATGAAGCAATAGCCGATAATAAACATGTGCGCACTCATGAAGCAAATGCAATGTGGGGCCTTGGCACTCCCGAAGATTTAAATCAATACTTACAGGATAAGTGACATGAAGGCAGTAATTGAAGTTGGAACTAATATAGGACAAGACACTCCTAGTCTTCTTCGTAAATACGATGACTCAATGATTATATCGTTTGAGCCTATTCCTGACTTGTATGAATTAAATAAGAATAAGATAACTCACGAAAGAGTTGAATTTGTCAATGCTGCTATTGGTCTTAACTCCGGCTCAGCTAAATTTAATATTACAAGTACTGCTGGAAAATTTAAACATCGTGGCTCAAGTAGTTTATATAGTTTTGCTGATGATCTACAGCAGAAATGGCCTCGCGAAGATTTTAACATGGTAGAAACAATTGATGTTCAAGTTTATTCTATGGAAGACGTGATAGAGAATTATCGCATTGACCATATTCCTTATATGCATTGTGATGCACAAGGTGGCGACTTAGACGTATTAAAAAGCTATGGTAAATATATCAATATACTTGATGGAGGTGTTATCGAGGTATCAGATAAGATAAGTCTATATAAAGGAAATGTTAATGGTGCTGAAGAAGCCAGACAATGGTTAGAAGCTCATGGCTTTCACGTATATAAGACAGCACACAACGATCCGCTAAAAGCAGAATTAAATATGTGGTTTGAACGTGTATGAAGATTGCGGTATGTTATTCCGGTCTTATTAGAGGAGACGCTCTTACCAATATAGAAAGTCTAGTAGAAGTGCTTGGCGACGCAGCTGATTACTATTATACGACATGGACAGATCAAGCAACTAAAGATGTACCGATAACTGAACGGTTTGAACAGCCTGAAATGCATTACAATCCAGCAGTAGATCCTACTGGTGAGTTTTCTCATTACTATCAGAGATTTATTCGAAATAGGCAGGCACACGGTGAAGCGTGGAAGGATAGATCAAAGCAAATAATTGCCCATGCACATGCCGTGAAGTCTTTACCGAAAGCATATGATATGATCGTTCGTGTAAGATATGATACGGTTTTCGGAAAGCAAAAAACTGACATATATAATTACATATATCAGAGTTACGAAGAGAACGTGGCATATGGATTCTTTACACCTCGGCACTCGCGTAATCCTGATGATATTAATAGTACAATACAATTAGACAGAAACAATGAACGAAGAAATAAACACTTAGTTGATCATCTTATTATTCATCCTGAAAATATATTTGATCCTGAGTATGTGTTTAAACTTCATCACGATAAAAAACTTATGGTCGCAGAATACGGTTGGTATCAAGTGTTAAGTAAGAATAATGATCATAGATGTTTTAAAGGACTAGGAGGTCTCGAAAAATTATGAAGATTGCAGTACTTTTTTCTGGATTACTTAGCGACGAAAGATGTTTTAATGTCGCAGTTGCAGAAGTAAAACGCCAGCTACCAGACGCTGACATATTTTGCACAACATGGGAAGGCCAACTTGAGCACAGTCGCGTTGACAAATATTTTAAAGAGCCTAAAATTCGTTATAACTCTGAGCACTACATTCACGTAGAAGCAGTGCAACGATTGAGATCGCTCATGACTAAGGGTCCTTTGGATCTCAAAGATCCTAAAGTTATTAAGTTTAAATATCTTATATCAGAAGCTGGCCGTAGACTTGGTCGCAACAGAATTAAACAACATCTAGGCTATGCAATGGCTTATGAAGAATTTATAACAGACGAGTACGATATTGTTATTCGAGCAAGGTATGATCTGCATATTAAAAAGTCTGTTTTACTTAATATGTGTAAGGAAGTAATGAATAATAATTCTGTTGTTTCTTATGGCGCGTCAGATATTGAAGCGGGTATGCTAGCATTGTCAGACTTTTTAATTGTACATAAAGCCGATCAGTTTAATCCTGAGCATGTATATAAACTTGTCAATGATAAGCAATTGAAAACAGGTGAAGCAGGATGGTGGCAAGTACTCGTAGAGCCATATGACTGCGAAGTTAATCAAAAACAAGATTTTAGTGCTGTCAAAATGGACTCGGAACCTGACGAATGAAAGTAGCTGTTTGTTTCTCTGGATTACTCAGAGGTGATTACGAAGCAACTGTAGAACGAATGAAGTATGTTATACCCGAGGCTGATTTCTTTTGTACGACATGGAAAGGTCAGCCTACGAGTAATATTATTGTTCGCGAATACGAACAGCCAAAGATGCATTATCATCCTCAACAACTGATTATAAAACAGTATATGCGACTGTATAGAAAGATGCTGGATACCAATTGGGATCTTAGTTATATCCCATTCCAAAAAAGAATGCTCGGTAAAGAAAAGAACGAAGAAGAAATAAAGAAAGTAATTACTTCCCGTAATAAGAGCAAACATCAAACAAAACAAATTTTAATTCATGCTATGACATGTAGAGATTTTGTAACTGATGATTATGATGTTGTTATTCGGGCAAGATACGATACTCACATAGACAAAAGATTAAAAAACTGTATTAAAGATCTTTGTGAAGCTACTTACAAGCATAGGCAACCACATGGATTTAATCATTTTAATACAAAGGGGTTGCAAGGAGTACTTCAGCACCCTATTGAAATAACTGGAAACAGAAGTTTAGATTGTAATGACTTCATGATAATTCATCGTCGCGATATGTTTGATCATAATTTGGTGCAATACCTACATGATCAAAAACTATTGACACCTGCAGAGGCAGGGTGGTGGATGGTACTTTGTAAGCCATACGAGGTATGGTCTTATGAGGTAAGAGGTTTAGTTCGTCTTGAAAGCCAAGCAAAAAACGATAAGCTTTACTTTGATGCTTTTAAGCAAGGCGACCACCGTCAATGGTTATACGGCGCAAAAGAACACATGAATTCTGCTTTAGGTGATATAGACAAACACTGCTAAAGCATGTACATTTTATCCAATCTGTAGTACTATAATACATTAATGTACGTTCGACGTGGAGATATAAATGAGCTTACTTGCAAAACTGCAAAAAAATTCTAAGATTAAAGATTCATCTACCCTTACAGATTCAATATTCTTTAAAGAAAAGGATATGATTTCTACAGCAATCCCTGTTATTAATATTGCCCTTGGTGGTTCACTCGACGCAGGTCTTACGCCGGGTCTTACGATGTGGGCAGGTCCATCTAAACACTTTAAAACTGCATTTAGTCTATTAATGGCTAAAGCATATCTTGACAAATATGATGATGCCGTATTACTTTTTTATGATTCAGAATTTGGTACACCACAGTCATACTTCGATTCATTTGGTATTGACAGTGATAGAGTTCTACACACACCTATTACTGATGTTGAAGAACTTAAGTTCGATATTATGGGTCAGCTTAACGACATCGATCGCAAAGATCATGTAATTATTATCATTGATTCTATCGGTAACCTTGCATCCAAGAAAGAAGTAGAAGATGCATTAAACGATAAGTCAGTTGCTGATATGTCTCGAGCGAAACAAATCAAATCACTATTTCGTATGGTTACACCTAAGCTTACTCTTAAAGATATTCCTATGGTTGTAGTCAATCACACATATAAAGAGATGTCGCTGTTTCCTAAGGATATTGTATCAGGTGGCACAGGCGCTTACTATTCAGCCGACAACATTTATATTATTGGTCGTCAACAAGAAAAGCAAGGTAAAGATGTTGTAGGTTACAACTTTATTATTAACGTAGAGAAATCACGGCATGTTCGAGAGAAGTCTAAGATTCCTGTGAATGTTTCTACTGAAGGTGGAATCTCTCGTTGGAGTGGCCTTCTTGACATTGCAATCGAAGGTGGATTTGTTGTAAAGCCGAATCAAGGTTGGTATTCAAGAGTTGATGATTCGACCGGCGAAGTAGAAGAAAAAAGATTTAGAATTAAAGATACAAACACAGCTGACTTCTGGTCAGGAATTCTAGCTTCCGATAAATTTAATCAGTATATCAAGAAAACATATAAGTTGGCAACTGGTTCTATCATGATGGATGAAGAGTAACACATTTACATATCGTCTATATTGTGTTACAATTATCGTATTACTTACAACTTATAGGAATAATGTGTGTCTGACTTATCTATAGAAGATGTTATATTTGCAAATCTAATATCTAATGATGCATATGTAAGAGCAACGCTGCCTTACATCAAGAAAGAGTATTTTTCTAGAACAGAAGAAGGTATCATATTTGAACTGATTCATGAATACTTCTCTAACTATGATGCGAGCCCACCTCGAGAAGCATTGTTAATTGATCTTGAAAAAATACAGCTCAATGAAGGATTATATAGTTCAACATCAAAAATGATTGAACACTTTTGTTCTACGAAAGTTGAAGCCGATTATGAATGGTTACTTGATCAAACTGAAAAATACTGTCAAGACAAGGCCATCTATAATGCTATCATGGAATCGATTGGTATCATAGATGGTAAATCAGACAAAGACAAAGGTGCGCTGCCAGAGCTTCTATCTGAGGCTCTAGGCGTATCATTTGATACCAATATTGGTCATGACTTTCTCGAAGAAGGTGATGCTCGGTTTGAATTCTACCATCGCACTATTGAAAGAATTCCGTTTGATATTGACATGTTCAACAAAATTACAAAGGGTGGTGTACCTCGTAAAACACTTAACGTTATCTTAGCAGGTACTGCGGTAGGCAAATCACTTATGATGTGTCACTTCGCAGCATCTAATTTAATGGCAGGTAAAAATGTTTTATATATAACATTAGAGATGGCAGAAGAACGTATATCAGAACGTATCGATGCTAATCTTATGGGTGTACGGCTCGATGATCTTGAGACATTCCCGAAAGAATCATATGATACAAAGCTAGAGCGAATTCGAAAGAAAACATCTGGTAAGTTAATCGTAAAAGAATATCCTACTGCTACTGTAGGATCTGGTCACTTTCGACATCTTCTCAATGAACTCAAGTTGAAGAAGAAGTTTGTACCAGATATTATATACATCGATTACTTAAACTTATGCACCTCTTCTCGTATTAAAGGTGGTGCAAATGTAAATAGTTATACGCTCGTCAAATCAATCGCCGAAGAACTTAGAGGATTAGCCGTTGAATTCAATTTACCGATCTTTACAGCAACGCAAACCAATAGAGAGGGCTTCTCGTCTTCGGACGTCGACCTTACAAACACTTCAGAGTCATTCGGATTGCCCGCCACGGCCGACTTTATGTATGCCGCGATATCTTCAGAAGAGCTTGAAAGCCTCGACCAAATCCTCATCAAACAACTCAAAAATCGATATGCTTCCGTTGCTGACTATCGAAGATTCGTAGTTGGCATCGATCGCAGTCGAATGAGACTATATGACTGTGAACAGAATGCACAAGAAAATGTGATGAAAGACACCGGTCCTATCATGGATAATACGAGCTTTGGTCAAGGATTAAAAGCCGAAAAGACACCTAACTTATCAAATGCGTTTGACGGTTGGAAATAATGAAGATTAAAGTTGAAGTTGATTTAACGCCCGATGAAGTACAGGATTTATTCATACCAAGCAGTAAGCAAAAAGAATTCGCTCAAGCTATGTATGCCGCGTATATAGACGCTATGACAAAGGCTGCGAGTGGTGCTGTGAGAAAAGTATTTAAGAAAGGAGAGCAATGAAAAAGGTAAAGTTTAAACATTGGAAAACAGACGAACCATTGGAAATTGTAGGTGAGCAAGTAATATACAATGCAAACTCGCGAGGTGATCGTTATATCTTTAAGAAAGAAAATGGTACGTATGAAGATATTATAGTTTCCTCTGTGATATCGATTGAGGATTTACGTGATGATGGAGATAGAGATGACGACAGAATATAAATTTAGAGAGAAAGAATTGCTAACCGAGTTTCAAGGATACATTGACTCCACGTATGGTCAACACTATGCAAAGAATGGTAAGCAAACACTCGAATCTATTATTCGCGATGGTCATGGTACTGGTTTCTGTATGGGTAACTTACAAAAATACAAAGATAGGTACGGTGAGAAGGGTGATACACCTAATGAGTGGCGCAAGGATCTTATTAAAGTAATGCACTATGCGTTGTTTCAACTTTATATTCATGACAAGGAACACGGCAATGATGAATGATCTAGTTATAAATGTGATGTTGGTACTCGCGCTTATTATTCTTATACCTATTGCAGTTGTGTGGGATCTTATATATACTATAGTATCAATAATTTATTCCGTTTGTACCACTATTGATAAGAAAGGATCAATAGTGATCGATGGAATATTCGACCGCCTGTGGAAATTGCGGGCAAATAAATAATGGAGAAAGAAGTGGTTTACGTTAAATTACCAGTTGAAGTTTTAAATAAAGTATTGTCAATGCTGGCAGCTGAACCGTATAATCAAGTTGCAGATATTATCAAAGAAGTACATGAATCTGTAATTGTTATGCCGGCTGCAACAGAAGTTAAAACAGAATCAGACGAATCATAGGAGAAGTCTAATGGAAATAGTAGCAGCAGTAGTTCTCGTTGCAATCGTAGGATTTGTAGCTTATCGTGTAAAACAAACACGTAATAAGCCGCCTACATCTGGTGGTGGTGGCGGTCAAAATAACGGCAGCAATCAAAACCTTAAGTAGTACCAACACCACATAACCCCTTCACCAATAAGCACATTAGTGTCCAGTTAAGTTTGGAACACATCTGATAAAGTGGCTAGTGTGCTTATTGGTGGAGGGGTAGTTTAAATTATTTCTCATAAAAGCATGTACAATGCTGTCATTCTATGGTAGAATGGTTATAACAAATGAGGAATATTACATTATGAGCACGATAGCAGTTTTAGGCTTTTTGATTATAGCGATACAAGTATCCTTTATGCTTGTAGTCATAGGTGCTGTATTCTGGATCTTATGGGAATTCAAGGGTATAATCTTCAAAGCCTTATTTGTAGGATTTGCGGTTATATTATCATTGATCGCTTTAATAGCAGCCTTAGGAGCCTAACATGAACAAAATCATCTTACTGTCATTGATGCTTACAACTGTCGGTTGTGCGTCACAACCATCTAATTACTCTGACACCTCAACGCATGAACAACGAAATGTTCAAGCTACAGGTCGTGCTGCCACAGAAGCAGCCAAGTCAAATACGAGTACAAATGCTGATGTACGTCAAGACGTAAAGGTTACGCAACCTGTCAATCCGCATGGATTCATTGTGTATGATGCCAATGGTAAGCGAGATCACCGAGCAGAGTTGAGGTTGTTGCAACAAAAATCTCAGTATCGCAAGCCCGGATATGGATCTTATTACCTTACGAATACCAAGCGAGAGTTTGATTATGAGATGCGTCGTAAGATGGATAAGTCAATTGATAGGTTGATGGATAAGATATTTTGATCGTATACGAAGACATATTGAGTGAAGATCAGTTAGATCATGTCTTCTTTGAAAGAGATCAGATCTTAAACGAAGGTGTATTCACGATCAATAAGCTAGTTTGGCCTAAAGATATGTGGTCTGGATATACTGGCTCTGTTTATTTAAAAGAAGCAGGTCCAAAAATAACAAAAATTGTTCTTAATATATTGAATATGAACATTAGAATGACCACTGAAGACAGACGAACCATTAAAGTTGCTCATAATTTTTGGGATTGTAATGCTGGTATTAATTGGCACGAAGATCAACACGTTCAATGGGCAGCAACGCTTTATCTTACTCCTGAGTACGAAAAGCCATGGGGTGGTTTCCTTTGTACGAGAAATGAGGTATACTATCCTAAGTTTAACACACTTGTTATTAATGACAACAAAGAGGAACATAAAGTAACACCTATTCTTAAGAAAGATTTACCTTGGCGACACACCCTTCAAATATTTGGACCTATATCATGAATCGTTTTATTATTGAGAATACACCTATACAATGTGCACAGTCTCACTGTGATAAGCACGTACCTAAGATGGTAGTCGAAGAAGCACAAATGTTGTGTACTGCACATCGCTTGTTGGACGGTCAGCTGACGATGATTCCAGCATACGATAAACAAGGCAATCAAGTCTATCTTAAAGACGGTTCTCGTCGCATGAAGAAGCACTGGAAGCTGCCTGATGAGCGCGAAGAAGGACTATATAAAGCCGCACATATGAAACATCCATGTACTATATGGAGTATGGAGACGGCAGGAAATTACAATTGGTCAGTTGAACTATTCAAAGCCCTTTGTCAAGAATACACACATCGATATGGTAAGCAACACAAGTCAGCTGAGTTAATTGACAGCCTGTCAGTTGCTCCTCGATCTATTTCGCAATCGCTTGAGCTAACACAGATGCCGCTCGCGATGGGTGCAAATCCGGAGTGTATTGATTACAGTGACATTATCGGTTCTTATCGTAAGTTCTATCAAACAAAGCAAAGTCGCTTTAAGATGGTATGGACTAATCGTAATGTTCCAGACTGGTTCGCATATAACTAATAACTGCCTCATTATAAATAATTCAATTAGTTGAATTCATTTACAGCGAGGAGCCAGTATGTTAGCCTTAACACCAGCTCAGCTCAAAAAGAAAAATTCTACGACAGGCGAACAGCGTATAGACGTACTGTTGGATGCTTGTCGTAATAATAAAACTCTTATACGTGCTGACACCGAAAAAGAATTTACGCTTGCAAATTCATCTGAAAATCAAGATGCGATAAAAGAATTTACCAAAATAGGAAAAGCTTTTATTCTTATAACGTCAACGGGTGAAGAGATTAGTTCTTCGAAGATTGGTAAGTCTGGTTTATTTGGAGGAGATGGTGCTGGAGCAGGTGGTGGTACAAAACAAACTGCCATTGCCGAATCTTTGCAGTGCATATACTGTCAGATTATTGTCGAAAAACCTAACATCACTCTTGATAAGATTACGAAAACAAAAATGAAAGCTGCATTCGCGAAGGTTCAAGTAGGATCTACTACTTTTGATCAGTGCTATAACTTGGATTCGGGTTGGCACGCATCAGCATTTTGGGGTGCTACACTTCTTCAAGAGAAAGGCTACATCAATAGTAATCATGTATTTCATCGTGATTCAGCGGATATGAAGCAGATATACGCACTCGCCAAACGAGGTTTTCAGAATTCAGATATACCACCAATGAAAGATGACAAATGGAATCCCGGCGATATATGGGCAATTGATAAAACTGCAAAGTTAGATCAGCTACCAAACTCTACTATTAAACAACTCAATAATGCATTACTAAGAAACTATTTTGACAAAACAATTATTGGCATTTCATTAAAGAAAGTTAATAAAGAAAAGTTTATTAAGTGTGCAGAGATTAATAGCACAAACAAACGGCCAGGTGGACTTAAATTTGACACGGTGTATATAAGTGGTAAAACTACACGTGCTAATTTCTTCAGCGCCAAGAGTGGAGAGTGTGAGTATACTGGAGCAGGTGGTGTTAAAGGTAAATTAGAAATAAGAGCTAACAGTGACCTCGGTACTTTAAAAGCTGAGATTACAGGAAAGACTGCTCGCGGTGGTGGTGCAGGTTGGGGTAAGTTGCAAGATTTTATTGCCGAACACATGACATCAAACTATAGGCTACCTTCTAATGATCAACTGAAAGCCGAAGCAAGAACCATTAAAAGAGGTAATGCTGCACCTATTAAGAAGATTTTTAGTAAAGCAAAGAGAATGGATTCTTCTCTCGACCTTAAAGAATTTTCAGATATGCTAGTAAGTAAAGATCTTGCATGGATTCATTCTAAAATAGGTGTTGTGTATCTATGTTATGCATTTCACATGAACAAGTCGAACAAGAAGTCAGATAAACTTGTCGACAGTATTGTAAACTATGCAGGAAGTCAAACAGCTCTGTCGAGTGTACACCTAAAAGTATATGAGTAAATGTTAGATAATCCGTATAAAGTAATATTTGATCGTGTAGATACACATAAATATATTTCAACGATCGAACTAAAAGATGGTTCAGTTTTATTATTGATTTTAAATAGACTACAATATGCTGGAGCAACAACGTGGGATTTTTATTTTACAAGGGATGACGAATATATTCCTACTGGTACACGGGATGAAATAAAAATATTTTCAACAGTTGTAAACGCATTGTTATTATTCGTCAAACACATGCAACCACCAGAAATTTCGTTTCAAGCAAGAAATTATGACAAGTTCGGACCATCTGACAGAGGGTCAAAAGAAAAACTATACGATAGGCTATTGAAAAAATATTGTAAGCCAGACTCCGGTTACACGTACCATACCAAGACTGACATTACAGGTACTAAATTCTATATAACACGAGATTACAATGAAAAAATTTAATAATTTTATAATTGAAGAAAAGAATACACACATGTACCACGTGGAAGAACTCATATTTAGAGAAGGTATAGCAGGTACTCGAAAGGCTATTAACTTTCTTAGAGATCTGCGCGACATGTTAGCAGGACATTCCAAGGATGCAATATCTCGTACTGTAAAGTGGGATGGTGCACCTGCAGTGTTTGTAGGTATTGATCCGTCGGATGGTAAGTTTTTTGTTGCAAAGAAAGGCGTGTTTAATAAGAATCCGAAAGTTTATAAGACACCTGAAGATGTAAAAGCAGATACTTCAGGTGATCTCCAAGCAAAATTACTCGTTGCCTTGCAAGAATTTAGTAAACTAGGAGTTAAAAAAGGTGTCTTTCAAGGTGATCTAATGTTCACTAGCGGCGACGTTAGTAAGGAGAACATAGATGGAGAAAGCTATTACACTTTTCAACCTAATACTATTGTTTATGCTGTGCCTACTAAGTCTCCGCTTGGGCGTCAGGTATCAAAAGCTAATATTGGTGTTGTATGGCACACAACTTATAGCGGTGATTCTTTTGAGTCTATGTCTGCTTCTTTTGGCAAGAATATAGTATCACAATTCAAAAGTTCATCAAGCATATGGCAAACAGACGCAACCTACCGAGATGAAACCGGTAACGCAACGTTTACGAAAAAGGAAACGGCTGTTATTACTGCAAAATTAGCAGAAGCTGGTCGATTGTTTAAGCAAGTACCGCCTGCATTGTTTAATGCGTTTCAGCAAGATCAAGAGCTCCTCGAGAAAGTAATGGTGTTCAATAATACATTTGTAAGGAAAGGTAAAATTCCTGTACCTCGGCAACACACGAGAGCATTTATTGATTACTTACATGAGTATTATAAGAAAGAAGATGCTAAAAGAAAATCACCAAAAGGAAAGGCTGGAGTTGCTGAGAAAAAAGCAAAGATGATGAGTTACTTTTCAAAGTTCAATGTTAAACAATGGACGGCGCTTTGGTCTCTTATGAATGCTGTTGCAGAAGCAAAGCAAATGATTATCGATAAGATGAATCAGGCAGGATCTATGGGTACATTCCTTAGAACACGGAATGGATTTAAGACTACGAACCCAGAAGGCTTTGTTGCCATTGATCATTTAGGTGGTAATGCAGTTAAGATTGTTGATAGGCTTGAATTTAGTAACGCTAACTTTAGTCCTGAATTTATTAAAGGATGGCAGAAGTAGTGGTAATCAGCCATTCTCATAATTTTATTTTTTGTAGAATACCTAAGAACGCATCATCAAGTTTAGCAGATTGGTTCGCAAAAAATTATTGTAACAAGAATGATATATGGACCGACGTAAACGATAGAATGGGTGTTGCTAAAAACAATATCCCGCAAACTCTTGTCGCCAAGTACAGAAATCATAGTCGTTATATACATCTTACTTTACAAGAGATAATCGATAACGATGTCATCAGCATAGAACAAGCAAAATCTATGCAAAAAATCGGTGTTCTTCGATGTCCTTTTGAAAGGCAACTTAGCTTATACTTTTGGCTGTGTAGAAATAGACGGTCAAAGCATAACGTAGAAGATTTTAGAAGTCAATTTAAAGAAGGTAAACACAACACCGATACCAATAATTTAATTAAGCAAGTTGATTACTATAAAATTAACGGCAAGCTAGAAGACACCACATGGTGGCTTCACAGAGATATTGCAAACAAAACAAATGAGTTCGAAGGCATTCATGGAAAGGCAGAACCAATTCCTATGCATAAATCTGGTGTAAGACCTACTATACCAATGAACGAATTGATCGATCAGTATTACGACGAGGCGACACTGACCGCAGTACGTAATTACTTTCAAGAAGATATATCATTATATGAAACCCTCTAAGGCGTACATTCTTAAAACAGATAATGAAAAATCTGTTCAATACGCAGCCGTTTGTGCCGAGTCATGTGATAATAATGGTGTTGAATGGGAATATGTAAATTGGTTCAGTGAAGGAAAAGCAAAAGATGCTTGGGCTTCTATTGGTATTCCAATTAAAAATTTTGATGGGTACAAGGCGCAGAATGAGAAAGCACAGTTTGCTACATCAGGACACGCATTCATATGGAAAAAGATAAGAGATTCTAATCAGGCTGCATATGTTTTTGAACATGATGCTGTACTTTTTCATAAAGCAGATATTGACATACCAGATAATTGTATTGTTACTCTTGGATATAAACTACAAAAAATAGAACAATACGATCATGCAGCCGCAGGTCCACCACAAAAGATTGTTGATGTGAATGGTAAAGGCCACGAAGGCGCACATGCATATGCAATTACACCAGAAACAGCACGGCTTCTCTTAAAAGAGATAGAAACGCTCGGTGTCAGAGGTGCAATCGACAACACACATTTCTTAAGAACAAGAAAAACATCTGTTCCTATAAAGATTATGTGTCCTACACCTGCTATAGGGTGGTTAAGAGAGTCGACCATATGGAAACACTCTGCATACAAAAATTATGAGTTCATCGACTCCTTCAAGGCTCATTATGTTAAAAATTAATTTATATAAATAAATAACATTAACGAAGTTAGGCTGAGGCAATCCTTCATGAAGAAAATAGTTATTAGTTTTGGTCGGATGAATCCGATTACTGTAGGCCATGAAAAATTGGTCAATAAGATTAAGTCAGTTGCTCGCAAAGAGAAAGCTGAAGCTGCTCTGTTCTTGTCACATTCACAGGACAAGAAAAAGAATCCTCTTAAATACCTCGATAAAATCCGATATGCTACTCGAGCTTTTGGCAAAGTTGTCAAGAAGTCAGATGCACGTACAATTATAAACGTATTACAAGATTTGTCTGGCAAATACGAAGACGTTACTATTATTGTCGGTTCTGATCGCGTAAAGGAATTTGATGCATTGGTTCAACGTTATAATGGTAAGGATTACAAATTCGATACACTTAAAATAGTATCTGCAGGAGAAAGAGATCCTGATTCTGAAGGCGTGGATGGCATGTCAGGATCTAAAATGAGGGATCTGGCTCTTACTGGTAAAGAAAAAGAATTTAAGTCTGGTTTGCCAGTAAAACTACAAAAATCAAAAGATGGCGGCGATATGTATAATAAGATTCGCGAATGGGGTGGTATCACTGAAGACATGTCTTTGGAAGAAGCACTGAATGCGCAACAACGTATGAAGAAAAAGATGATCATGCGACGCATTAAAGCCAAAATAAAATTAGGTAGACGAAGGGCCAAGTTTAAGATGGCTAAACCTGCTAAGTTAAAGATAAGAGCAAAGAAAAAAGCAAGGGAATTAATTAGACAGCGAATTGCCGGCAAACAAGGTAAGAACTATTCTTCTTTACCTTATGCATCTCGTCAACAAATCGATAAGAGAATGGCTACAAAATCGGGCGCTATAGAAAAGCTTGCCAAGAAGATGCTTCCTAAAGTCCGCAAAGGCGAGCAAGAAAGATTAAAGTCTGTGAGGTCTGCAAAGAAAGAAGAGCTTGAAGTTATAAGCCGAGTGTATGACGAAGTATTAAACGAAACATTATCTGAGAAAGTAAAGAAGAACTTAAAGAAGAAAAGTGAAAAGTATAATGTACGTTACGAAGATTTAAAGGAAGCATATTTAGAATATCGTAATACTATGTCAGCACAAGAAACGTTCGATAGGATTAATATAGATCTTATTAACGAAGATGATAAGCCTAATAAAAGAGGCGATGACGCCAAAGGTCATAAGCGACCTACTGAAGACGGTGCCGGTCTTACACGAGCAGGTGCTAAAGCAGCTGGTGTTAAAACTGCCGTAACTACAAAACCAAGCAAGCTTGATCCAAATGGTAAAGCAGCCAAGCGTCGTAAATCATTCTGTGCCCGAATGGGTGGAATGAAAGGTCCTATGAAAGATGAGAAAGGACGGCCAACAAGAAAAGCAATGTCACTACGAAGATGGAACTGCTAATATGAAATTTAAAAATTTTAAAGAGTCTGCAGCCGAAAATGCAACTCGTGAAAAGATCAAATCAGAAAAAGAAGCTGATAAAGTAAAACATGATCGTATGCTAGATTCTGCTCGCCGTAGAGACGTTCAAACAAAGAATCGCATGGAAGAAGTCGAGCAGGTTGATGAACTCTCCAAGCTTGGGTTGAAGAAGTATATCAACAGAGCAAGAAGCGACCGAGACGATGCTGTATTCAGGTCAGGGACCAAATCCCACTATGATCAAGATCACTCAAAAGAAGATGAACGTGGTGATAAACGCGACCGTGGTATCAACATGGCTCGAGCCAAGACCAATAAGGGTGGAAGAACCACGCAGTCTCCTATTGTCAGAGCAAAGGTCCGCGCCACCGAATCCGTCGAAGAAGTCGAGCAGGTTGATGAAAATATGTTTGGGCACGAAGGTAAGAATAAAATTAAATTCCACCATTCTGATGCCAAAGTTCACAAGAGCGCAGTGGACAGCTTTCCTGACCACCACAAAGCGGAATTTGATAAGAAGAAGAACACAACAACCATTCACCTGAAGAAGTCTGTCGACAAAGACACGGCATCAAAAGTCGGTCGTTTCAATTCTAACTGGAGAACTCGATCAACTTATCATGAGTCTACACAAGATCAAGATATTAAAGATCGCGAAGGCACTCAGCCGGCTGCATATCATAAAGGTCTAAAGAAAGGAACTAAAGTCAAGCGAGATGCTCATTTTAAGAAGCATGGTCCAAAAGATGACAATGATGCATCAGCTTATAAAGATGCACCCGGTGATAAAGAAGCTCGAAAGAAGGGCTTACGAAAATCTAAATACACTCAGTTCGTTAATAGAATGATGACGATGGATGAAGAGAACATCGACGAGATGACACCTGCCTCTAGTAAGGCACATCTGAATATGTTCAAGGCTGCCCAAAAGAAGAAGGACGATGCTAAGGCGATGTCTGACCGAGAGAAGAGACTAGCTGCCAAAGGTTGGAAGAGAAATGATCGAGGTGGTATGTCTAAGGAAGAAGTCGAGCAGTTCGATGAAGCGAAAGGTATGAAATGGTTTGAATGTCGGGGCGAGAAAGTCGAAGTGGTCAATCGAGTCATTAAGGCAAAGAACGCTAAAGAAGCTGAGAAGAAGTTTCGGGCGATGGAGAAAGGTATCCTCAATGTTCGGGTCAAAGAAATGAAAGGCAAAGTATCAGAGTCAGTCGAGCAGGTCGAAGAAGGCATTGAGTATCATGCACACGGTAAAGTCTTTAAGAAGAAAGGCGAAGCCATTGCTCATCATGTTAAAAAGCTCGGTAGTCGGTCATATTACAATCACGAAGTACACCGTGTAGATACTAAAACAAATACCATTACACACGGTTTTGATGGCGAAGGTCGTAGCAAACATCTCGGTTTTAATAAAGCTAAGTACGATAAATTATCAGCTGGTAAGCCTATCGGTGAAGAAGTCGAGCAAATCAATGAGAATAGCTTTGCTGAGAAATCAAAGAAGTCTGGTATTTCTACAGGTACATTGAAAAAAGTTTATGATCGTGGAGTAGCAGCATGGAAAACAGGCCATAGACCGGGTACTACTCCACAACAGTGGGGACACGCGAGAGTAAATGCCTTTATAGCTAAGAAGAAGAAAGGCGGCTTGAATCATGATAAAGATTTGGCATGATAAATAGTAAACAACATATAAATTTAAAGGGTATATCATAATGAGTGAAGACAAGTATAAAGCGCTATCAGCAGACATTGCCAATATCATGCAGCAAGGTAATGATTTGCGAGCACAATGGCAATCTGCGCAGTTTCATAATCCAATAGCTGCGGCAGCTGAAGCTTTAGCTCAAGAAGAGCAGGCGCAAAATGACAGTGCGGCCGATGAAGATGTCAATGAAGAAGACTAACGATCCCGATGGGCCTCTACATAAATGGGGTGAACCCGAAGGTGTAGAAGATTATAAAAATAAAACTCCAGGACAAGGTAAAATGAAAAGCTTTAAAGAAATCCAACAAGAAAGCAAAGATGAAGTCTTTACGAGTCTCGACCACAAGATTAACGGAAAGGATCACGATACGAGGATGCGAGATAGTTGGAAGAATATTCATAAGATAGCTGGAGATTTACAAAGAGAAAAAGATAAGAAAGCTCGAGAAGCTGAAGCTAAGCACAACGCTGAGGAGGCTAATATGAATGAAGGTAAAACTGATAAAGCTTTAATGGCAAGAGTAAAAGGCCTTAAAGGTAAGCAAGGTGTTATGGCTAGGTTTCTTGCCAGTCAAGGCAATACCAAAGAGCTTAATAAGTTTCTTGCAAAAGTAGAAGAAGGATATGGTAAGAAATCAATGAAGGAAGAAGGTTGTCCTTGTTGTGGTGGTGGCGAGTGCAAATGTAAGTCAGGCTGCGAAAGCTGTGACTGCAGTGGACAGATTGATGAACTGAAAGGCAGTACTGTTAAGAGTTATGTATCCAAGGCAACAAAAGACCGCAATGTGAACAATGCGCATGGTATGGATCACCTAGACAGAAGTCAGTCATCTGCTAACTTTGGCGATACTAAAATGAGCGATTCACAATTCAACAAAGCCAATAAGAGATTCGCCACAGCCGATAAACGTCAAAGCGGTATTGATAGAGCTAAAAAGAGATACAACGAAGATGTTGAGCAGGTTGATGAGCTTGATACTGCTACTCTTAAATCTTATTCTAAGAAAGCAGGTCGTGAAGCAGATAAGCACGCTGTTGCTGGCGACAGGTATAGTCCAGGCTCGACGAATAAGAAGTACCACGACAAGAAGATGGATAAACGACAACGTGGTCAAGATCGTGCAGACCAAAAAGTCTTTGATCGGGAAAATCCTGTTAACGAAGTTAAAAAACCGTTTAGCTCTGACTACGTAAAGAAAGCTGCATCACCACATATAGTAGCATTTAGAAACGGAGAGAAAGCAACTGTTATGGCACACTCAAAAAGCGAAGCTTTAAAGAAAGCACGGCAACAAGGTGAGCATAAAGGAAAGAAAGTCGAATATGCTGCAGCAGCTGAATCAGTCGAGCAGGTTGATGAAAATAGATTGCTTAAAGTCAATACACTTTCCAGCGTTGAATATCAAAGAGCTAAAAAACTAAAAGGGTTCGACAAATCAAAATATACATGGGATTCTAAACAACAACTGTATATTAAAGAAGAAGTCGAGCAAGTTGATGAACTGAAAGGCAGTACTGTTAAGAGTTATGTAACCAAGGCAACAAAAGACCGCAATGTGAACAATGCGCATGGTATGGATCACCTAGACAGAAGTCAGTCATCTGCTAACTTTGGCGATACTAAAATGAGCGATTCACAATTCAACAAAGCCAATAAGAGATTCGCCACAGCCGATAAACGTCAAAGCGGTATTGATAGAGCTAAAAAGAGATACAACGAAGATGTTGAGCAGGTTGATGAGCTTGATACTGCTACTCTTAAATCTTATTCTAAGAAAGCAGGTCGTGAAGCAGATAAGCACGCTGTTGCTGGCGACAGGTATAGTCCAGGCTCGACGAATAAGAAGTACCACGACAAGAAGATGGATAAACGACAACGTGGTCAAGATCGTGCAGACCAAAAAGTCTTTGATCGGGAAAATCCTGTTAACGAAGTTAAAAAACCGTTTAGCTCTGACTACGTAAAGAAAGCTGCATCACCACATATAGTAGCATTTAGAAACGGAGAGAAAGCAACTGTTATGGCACACTCAAAAAGCGAAGCTTTAAAGAAAGCACGGCAACAAGGTGAGCATAAAGGAAAGAAAGTCGAATATGCTGCAGCAGCTGAATCAGTCGAGCAGGTTGATGAAAATAGATTGCTTAAAGTCAATACACTTTCCAGCGTTGAATATCAAAGAGCTAAAAAACTAAAAGGGTTCGACAAATCAAAATATACATGGGATTCTAAACAACAACTGTATATTAAAGAAG
>OBMK010000344.1_pt1 | contig 44478 bp, 42 predicted proteins | sample 1539081 | NCBI WGS metagenome assembly OBMK01 (sample SAMEA3355528, study PRJEB22509) | marine metagenome | biome: marine; feature: river plume; material: water | place: USA | collected 2010-08-07 | depth 0.5 m | reverse complement strand
CAATGGGAGTTGATGGTGTTGCTTTGGTAGAAGAAGGTTTGGCTTATGGAATTGAGCAATTAATAAACCCTCCTGCTGTATCACTTGTAATAGGAGAATAAAAATTATTATTAGTAGTTATATTTTTCATATCTTTGTAGAATATTAATAATTAAAATTAAATCAAATGTCAAAAAAGTTAACAAAAAAAGAATTAGAAACAATTCAAGGATTAGTAAACGAGTTTAATCAAGCAAAAATAAAACTTGGAGATACAGTAATATCTCAAGCTAGTTTGATAAAACAAGTAGAAGAACTTAAAGCTACTTACTCTAAACAGGAGCAGTCTTTAATAAAAAAATATGGTGCAGATGCTGTAATAAATATTGAAACAGGAGAAATCACCAAATCTAAAGAAGAAGAAGAACTAACAAAAGTATAATACAATGGCAAGAATTAGCACATACCCTATATCACAACCGACTGTTAATGATATTTTATTAGGCTCGGATGCAGACAATTTGGATGTGACTAAGAACTATTTGCTTGGAGATATTATAGCATTAATTCCGGGAGGAAGTCTTAGCGTTCAGTCGCTAAACACTTTAACCGGAGTTGTTACTATAAATGGTTTAGGTGGTATTACGGTTACTGAGACAGGTAGTGTTATATCTATCGATGGAAGTAATGCAGGGAGTATAAGTAGCTTAACCACAAATGGAACAACAGGAGCAGCAACATTAATAGCAGGAGCTTTAAACATACCTGACTATAGTAGCTCAGGAGTTACAGATGTAAACTCAATAACAGGCTCTGTTAGTGTACAGCCTAAAGGTGGTATTGTTATTACAGAAGTTGGTAATGTTTTGTTTGTTGACGGAAGCAATGCAGGTCAGTTTGATAGCTTAAGTGTTAATGGAACAACAGGAGCAGCAACATTAATTGGGGGAGTTTTAAATATTCCTGATTATGGTAGTGGTGTTTCAGGAGTTACAGATGTAAATTCAATAACAGGCTCTGTTAGTGTACAGTCTAAAGGTGGTATTGCTATTACAGAGGTTGGTAATGTTTTATTTGTTGATGGAACTAATGCAGGTCAGTTTGATAGTTTGAGTGTCAATGGAAACAATGGCCCTGCAACATTTATAGGAGGAGTTTTGAATGTTCCTCAATACCAAAGAGCTATTACTGTTACAACAGGAGGAACAGGAGCAGCTAGTTTAATAGGAGCACAACTAAATATTCCTTATGAGCCTATAAGCTTAAGTGTTAATGGAAGTAATGGCCCTGCAACCCTTATAGGTACAGCCTTGAATATTCCTCAATATCAAAGAGCTATTACTGTTACAACAGGAGGAGGAGGAGAAGCAAGTCTTATAGGGGCACAACTAAATATACCTTATCTAAATTCATATAACACAGGAGCACCAACAGTTGTAAATGCATCAGCTTCAGGTAGTTCGTCTATCCCTACAAAAGCTGCATCAGGGGCTACAGTAAATATGTATTCGTGCACTTGGTCAGGAGGTAATGGTAATTATACTCTTACATTGCCATCTGCAACAACAGATGCTTACAGAAGCATTAGGGTAATTACTGATGGGACTTTTACAAACAACACTTTGCAAGTTATATTAACTCCTGTATTTGGACAAACTATAAATGGAGTATCTTCTGTAGCTTTAAACAAACAATACACAGGTATTTTAGTTTGGTCTGATGGTTCAAATTGGAGGGTAATCCAACAAATATCATAATAAATGGATATAAGAAAAATAGCTGTTGGCCCTGATTACAAGTCAGGAGCAATGCATTATATAGCAGGTCAAGAAGTTTTAGGGAACACATCAGTTATTCATCTTATAAAATATAACGAATCATCGGATTCTTTTGAAATTTGGATTAAATCAAAAGATAAAAACGAAGTTATTTTATGGAAAAGGTTTATTAATATGCCTGTATCTATAGAGTTCAATGTGAATTTTTAGAATCAAATTAAAACATGAAATCACCGTTCTTTTTTATAGCGACTCCTTTAAAGGGGAGGCGTTACAATAACACCAAAGATATTGGTGGGATTGAGTTTATAACAAGCACATCCGAAGAAGACCATAAGTTCTCTAACCGAGAGGCTATAGTTATGGAAGTCCCATTAGGGTATGAAGGCCCTATAAAGAAAGGTTACAAGCTTCTTGTACACCACAACGTATTCAAATTTTATAACGACATTAAAGGTGCTAGGAAAAGCGGTAGGAGTTTTTTTAAAGACAACTTGTTTTTTATTGAACCTGACCAATTTTTCCTATATCACGATGGAAAAGAATGGCATACCTACGACAGGTATTGCTTTGTTAAGCCTATAAAAAAAGAAGATTCCTATCTTTATAAGAATACTAAAGAAGAACCCTTAGTTGGATTGGTTAAGTTTCCAAATAAATACTTGATTAGTAAGGGTGTTAGCAAGGGTGATAAGGTTTGTTTTCAACCTGATAGCGAATATGAGTTTGAGGTTGATGGTGAAAAATTATACCGTATGTATGACCACCAAATAACTATGGTACTATGAGAAGAGATTGGAAAGATATTCTATACGATGAAATAAAAGATGACGAGGAGATTGGATTCTTTAGTCATAAATTAAGAAAATCTAAAAGGATTAAAAATGACATCAAAAGAAACAAAGCTAAAGATAATAAAGGCAGGGCACAAGGCGGTGGAACAGCTTATTAAAGTAGCTGAGGAAAAGATTATTAAGCACGACCCGGAAGACGCTTTGTCTGCAGATAGATTAAAAAATGCAGCCGCTACTAAAAAGTTGGCAATATTTGATGCGTTTGAAATTCTAAATAGAATAGAAGCAGAGCAAAAAGAAATAGAAGTTTCTGAAAAAGGGGCAAGTAAAACTGATACCAAACAAGGATTTGCAGAACGAAGGTCAAGAGGATAACTTATATATCGTAATAAAAGACTTTATTCCGAAGTCTGTGCTTACCAATAAAAACAAAGGTAAGTCGTGGGAGTATGGATATAATCCAAAATATAACTTTATTGTCATATCAAAGGATGGTACTCTTGGAGATGTAGTAAGTATACGTGGATTGGTAATCGGACTTCCTGCTACTCCAAAGTCTTGTTGGTCAAGGTCTAAGAAAAAAGAAGAGCAGTATTGGGAAAGGCAGGAGTTGCCTAAAGAGTTATCTAAGATTAAATCTATATTTCAATGGAATGATTTGCCATCAGACTTTAAAGATAGGCACGTTGATTACATTGAGCAAGAGTTTGATTATAGGGAGAGTGGGATGTTTTTTAAGAACAATGGCACGCCCTCTTATATTACAGGGTCTCATTATATGTATCTTCAATGGACATCAATAGATGTAGGGTATCCTGACTTTAGGGAAGCAAACAGAATTTTTTGGATTTATTGGGAGGCTTGTAAAGCTGATAAAAGAAGTTTTGGGATGGACTATTTAAAGATAAGGCGTTCAGGTTTTTCTTTTATGGGGTCTTCTGAGTGTATAAATGTAGGTACTTTAGCAAGAGATGCAAGGGTTGGTATACTATCTAAGACAGGTAGTGACTCTAAGAAAATGTTTACAGATAAGGTTGTCCCTATAAATAGTAGGCTTCCTTTTTTCTTTAAGCCTATTATGGATGGTATGGATAAGCCAAAAACTGAGTTAGCATTCAGAATACCTGCATCAAAGATTACAAAGAAAAATATGTTTACCGTTCTTAATGATGATATGGAAGGTCTTGACACGACAATCGATTGGAAGAATACGGATGACAACTCTTATGATGGTGAAAAACTATTGTTATTAGTACACGATGAGAGTGGAAAGTGGATTAAGCCTAACAATATACTAAACAATTGGCGAGTTACAAAAACCTGTTTACGTTTGGGTAGCAAGATTATAGGTAAGTGTATGATGGGTTCAACCTCAAATGCATTAAGCAAGGGTGGTGGTAACTTTAAGAAGTTATATGAGGACTCAGATATTACTAGCCGTAACAGAAATGGTCAAACGAAAAGCGGTATGTATTCACTTTTTATTCCGATGGAGTGGAATATGGAGGGATTCATTGATAGGTTTGGGTTTCCTGTCTTACATAATCCTGACAAACCTGTATTAGGTATTGATAATGAGATGATTACTCAAGGAGCAATTGACTATTGGCAGGCAGAAGTGGACTCTTTAAAAGATGATGCCGATGCATTAAATGAATTTTATAGACAGTTTCCTAGAACAGAGTCTCACGCTTTTAGAGATGAAAGTAAGCAGTCATTGTTTAACCTAACAAAGATATACCAACAAATTGATTATAACGACACTTTAATAACAGAGCATCACGTTACTCGTGGCTCGTTTGCTTGGAAGGATGGAATAAAAGATACTAAGGTTGTTTGGAGTCCTAATAAAAGCGGGAGATTTCTTGTAAGTTGGACTCCTAGTGGAACTTTGCAAAACAGGGTAGAAACTAGGCACGGAAAGAAGTGGCCCGGCAATGAACACATTGGAGCTTTCGGTTGTGACAGTTATGACATCTCAGGAGTAGTTGGTGGTGGTGGTTCTAATGGAGCACTACACGGACTTACTAAGTTTAGTATGGAAGACGCACCGAGCAATGAGTTTTTTTTAGAGTATATAGCAAGACCTCAAACAGCAGAGATATTCTTTGAAGATGTTCTAATGGCTTGTGTTTTTTATGGTATGCCTATACTTTGTGAGAACAATAAGCCAAGGCTGTTGTATCACTTTAAAAATAGAGGTTATAGGGGCTATAGTATGAATAGACCTGATAGGGTTATTAATAAACTTTCTAAGACAGAAAAAGAATTAGGAGGAATACCTAACTCAAGTGAAGATATAAAGCAGGCACACGCATCAGCTATAGAGTCACATATTGAAAAGTATATAGGATTTGGTTCTGAGGTTGGTGACAGAAATGAAGATGATATAGGCTCAATGCCTTTTAACAGAACTTTAGATGATTGGGCTAAGTTTGATATTAGCAATAGAACTAAGTTTGATGCTAGTATATCTTCAGGATTGGCTATAATGGCCTGTCAAAAACACCTATATCAACCTACTAAAAAAGAGTCGAAAATAATCGTTAACTTTGCGAGATATAATAACAAGGGAACAATAAGCGAATATATTCAATGAGAGATGTTAATGTAAACATAACATCGACAGGTTTTCCAAGTCAATTTGTATCGGATTCTGAGAAGAAGAAAGATGAGTTTGGCTTACAGGTCGGTCAGGCTATTCAATATGAATGGTTTAAGAAAGACGGAACTCAATGTAGATTCTACGACCAATGGAGAACTTTCCATAGGCTTAGGCTTTATGCAAGGGGAGAACAATCTGTTGGTAAATATAAAAACGAATTAGCAATAGATGGGGATTTAAGTTATCTTAATTTAGATTGGACACCTGTTCCTATACTTCCTAAGTTCGTAGATATCGTAGTTAATGGGATGTCTGACAGACTATTTAAGGTTAAGGCTTTTGCACAGGACGCAATGTCTCAGCAAAAACGAAGCAAGTATCAAGACCTTATTCAGGGACAGATGGTTGCTAAGCCTATTCTAGAAACAATTCAAAAGAAAACAGGAGCAAATCCTTTTGTTACTTCGCCTGATGAGTTACCTGAATCAGATGAAGAGTTGGCTTTGTATATGCAATTGAACTACAAGCCTGCAATTGAGATTGCTGAAGAGCAAGCTGTTAATACTATTTTTGAAGACAATAAGTATGTAGACATTAGAAAAAGATTTGACTATGACCAAACGGTTATAGGTATATCTGTAGGTAAGCACGAGTTTTTACCCGGTTCAGGTGTTGAGATTAGTTATGTAGACCCTGCAAATGTGGTGTACAGTTATACTGAAGACCCACACTTTAAGGATTGTTTTTATTGGGGAGAGGTTAAGACAGTTCCTATTACGGATTTAATGAAGATTGACCCAACACTTTCTAAAGAGGATTTAGAAACAATTTCTAAAAGCTCACAGGGTTGGATGGATTATTACAATACAGCACAGTATTATGATAATGATATATTTTATAGAGACACTTGTACTTTAATGTACTTCAATTACAAGACAACAAATACGTTTACTTATAAGAAAAAAATAAATGATTCCGGTTCAATAAAAATGGTTCAAAAGGATGACACATTTAATCCACCGGCTGAGATGCTTGAGGAAGGAAACTTTGAAAAGGTATCTAAAACAATTGATGTATGGTATGAGGGTATAATGGTTATGGGTACAAACATCTTGTTAAAGTGGGAGATGGCTGAGAATATGGTTAGACCTAAGTCAGCGTCTCAGCACGCTATACCAAATTATATAGCGGTAGCACCTCGTATGTACAAGGGTGTTATTGAGTCTTTAGTTAGAAGGATGATACCGTTCGCTGACCTTATTCAGATTACTCATTTAAAACTTCAGCAGGTTATATCTAAGGTTGTACCTGACGGTGTGTTTATTGATGCCGATGGATTAAATGAAGTAGACTTGGGTACAGGTAATGCTTATAATCCTGCAGATGCTTTACGATTATACTTCCAAACAGGTAGTGTTATCGGTAGGAGCTACACGCAAGATGGTGATTACAATCAAGGTAAAGTTCCTATAACACAGCTTACAAGCAGTTCGGGAGCGTCTAAAACACAAATGCTTATAGGCAACTATAATCACTACTTAGGAATGATTCGCTCTGTAACAGGCTTAAATGAAGCAAGAGACGGAAGTTCTCCTGACCCTAATGCTTTAGTTGGTGTTCAGAAGTTAGCAGCATTAAATTCAAACACAGCTACAAGACACATACTTGAAGGAAGTTTATATATGTACAGAGCATTTGCTCAGGCATTAACTTATAGAATATCTGATATTTTAGAGTATGCTGATTTTAAAGATGAGTTTGTAAACCAAATTGGAAAATACAACGTAAGTATTTTAGGAGAGATATCTGACTTATATATTTATGACTTTGGTATATTTATAGAGGTTGCACCTGACGAGGAACAAAAAGCTCAGTTAGAGCAAAATATTCAAATGGCTCTATCTAAGGGAGGAATAGATTTAGAGGATGCTATTGACATAAGAGAGCTTAGAAATATTAAGACTGCAAACCAACTTTTAAAATTAAAAAGGAAGTCAAAGCAAGAGCGAGAGGAGAGATTGGTTGCAGAGCAACAGGCAATGCAGGCTCAACAAGCAATGCAACAGCAACAGGCTCAAGCTCAAATTCAAGCTCAAGGTATTCAAATGCAACTTGACCAAAAACTGCAAATTATTCAAGCAGAAAATCAAGCGGCAATGCAAAGAATGCAAGGTGAAGCTCAATTAAAAGCAGGTCTTATGGACAGGGAGTTTCAAATAAATATGCAACTTAGAGGAGCTGAAGAAGCACAACTAGGAGCAAGAGAACAAAAAAGAGAAGACGCTAAGTCTCAAAGAATTAGTCAACAAAATAGTGAGCAAAGTAAGTTGATAAATCAAAGAAAAAATAACCTACCTCCAATGACATTTGAATCTAACGAGGATAGTATGGATGGGTTTGATTTTTCTGAATTCAATCCAAGGTAAATTATAAATTAAATCTAAATTAAATATGGAATACACAAATGTAAAAATTGTTTCTGACGCTGAAGAGAAGTCGGTACAACAGGTTGAAGGGGAGTTGCTTAATAAGCACGAACAGAAGTTTGAAGATACACAGCCTACTGATATAGAATCTGTTGAAACACAGACTATTGAGTCAGAGCCTGTTGATAGTAGTTTGAAAGAAGAAGATGTTCTTTCTTTTATGAGAAACAGGTACGGCAATGAGATTAATTCTCTTGACGACTTAACTCAAGCACGAGAAGAAAATAGTGAGCTACCTGAAGACGTAGCTGCTTATTATAAGTATAAAAAAGAAACAGGAAGAGGTATAAAGGATTTTGTTAAGTTAAACGAAGACTTTGATGCGAAAGACCCTGATAAATTATTAAGAGAGTATTTAACCGCTACTGAGAAAGGGCTAGACGAAGAGGATATTGATTCAATGATGGAAGATTACTTCTATGATGAAGACCTTGACGAAGAGTCTGATATTAGAAAGGTTAAACTTTTAAAAAAGAAAACTATTGCTAAGGCCAAAGATTATTTTGAAGCTGAAAAAGAAAAATATGGAACATCCCTTGAGTCAAGTGGGTTATCCTTTTCTTCGGAAGAACAAGAAGAGTTGGAGGTGTATAAGCAGTATGTTAGTGAGGCTAAGACTAAGGACGAAGAAATATTGCGTAAAGCCGATTGGTATAAGCAAAAGACTTCAGAAGTTTTCGGAGGCGAGTTCAAAGGTTTTGAGTTTACTGTTGATGGAGACAAAAAAGTTAATTTCAAGCCGGGGGAAACAAGTGAGTTATTAAATAAGCATCAATCACCTCAAGACTTTGTAAAGGATTACTTAGACGAGGATGGTATGCTTAAGGATTCAGTTGGATACCACAAGTCATTAGCCGTGGCAATGAACCCTGACAAGTTTGCTAAGTTCTTTTATGAGCAAGGTAAGGCTGAAGGAAAGGATGATGTAATGAAACAGACTAAGAACGTGAATATGTCTGCAAGAAATACACCTGAATTTTCATCACAAGGGGGAACGCAAGTTAGAGCCGTCAATCCTGACTCGGGACGTGGCTTGAAAATAAGGAGCAATAAGAAAAATAATTAATATTAAAAATTAGAAAAAATGGCAGGACAAGTAAATGCAACGCCCGGATTCGATTTGCAGCCAAGTGCATCGCAAGTACCGTTATCCACAAATTATATTACCAACTTTGATTTCTTAAATCAGTATCTTCCTGATACTTACGAAAAGGAATTTGAGCGTTATGGTAACAGAACAATCTCATCTTTCCTACGTATGGTAGGTGCTGAGATGCCTTCTAACTCTGACCTTATCAAATGGGCAGAACAAGGAAGATTACACACGAAGTATGTAAACTGTCTATCTACAGGAGCAGCAGCAGATGATGTAGCTACTATTGGAGTGAATGACGTTTTAGTACCGGCAAACCAAGCAGCAGGACAGGCATCGCAAATTGCGGTACGTGTTGGACAGACTGTAATGGTTATTGGAAACGCAGGTGGCGGTTCTAACAAAGCAATTGTAACTGCAGTTAATACAGCGGCAGCAACTTTTGATATAGCTTATTATGAAGCAGGAGGACAGTCTTTTGGTCAAGCAGAGGTTTGTACTGTATTTATTTATGGTTCAGAGTTCAAGAAAGGAACAAACGGAATGCAAGGCTCTTTAGAGGCTGATGACGTAATCTTTGAAAACTCTCCAATTATCATAAAAGATAAGTACTCTGTATCAGGTTCTGATATGGCTCAAATTGGATGGGTTGAGGTTACAACTGAGAACGGTGCTTCAGGATACCTATGGTATTTGAAGTCTGAGCACGAAACTCGTTTACGTTTTGATGATTACTTAGAGACTGCAATGATTGAAGCTGTTCCTGCTGAAGTAGGTTCGGGTGCAATTGCAGCTACAGGTGATGTAGGAAACAAAGGTTCTGAAGGTATATTCCACGTAGTCTCTAATAGAGGTAACGTATGGGGTGGAGGAAATCCAACTACACTAGCAGAATTTGATACCATCGTTAGTCGTTTAGACAAGCAGGGTGCTATTGAAGAGAACGTATTATTCGTTGACAGAGATTTCTCTTTTGATATTGATGATATGTTAGCTACACTTAACGGTTACGTTGCAGGTGGTTCTTCTAACTCAGCGTCTTTCGGTTTGTTTGACAACGATACTGAAATGGCATTGAACTTAGGATTCTCAGGATTCCGTAGAGGTTACGATTTCTACAAGTCTGATTGGAAATACTTGAATGACCCAACAATGCGTGGTGGTCTTGCAGGTGGAGCAGGTTCAGGTAAAGTAAGTGGTATGTTAGTTCCTGCAGGTTCTACTTCTGTTTATGACCAAATCTTAGGAAAGAATGCAAAGCGTCCTTTCTTACACGTTCGTTACAGAGCTTCAGAAACTGAAGACAGACGTTACAAGACTTGGATTACAGGTTCAGCAGGTGGAGCACAGAACTCTGACCTTGATGCAATGGAGGTAAACTTCTTGTCTGAGAGAGCAGTATGTACTTTAGGTGCAAATAACTTCTTTATCTTTCAAGATTAAGTAGATTAAATATAGGATGGTGTCTTTAAGGACACCATCCTTTTTATTATAAACTTTAAATTATATCAAATGAAAAAAGGTACAAAAAAATTTGTAGATAAGACTTACAAACTAACAAGAGACGCAGCTCCTCTTTCTTTTATGCTGCCAACTAGAAACTCAAGAAGGTTTCCATTGTTACACTTTGATGATGTAACAGGTACAAACCGTGCTCTTAGGTATGCACGTAATCAAAACTCACCATTTGAAGATGAGCAGGATGGAAATGCTATACTAGAGCCTGTTATTTTTGAAGATGGTTTCTTAAACGTTCCAAAAAACAATCAGGTATTACAAGAGTTTTTACACTATCATCCATTAAACGGTAAAAAATTTAATGAAGTAAATGAGGCAAAAGATGCAGCAGAGATTGTTGAAATCTTAAACTTAGAAGTAGATGCTTTAATTGAAGCAAGACAGCTTTCTGTAGAAATGATAGAGAATGTTAGCCGAGTATTATTTGGAAAAGATTCATCTAAAGTATCAACAGCAGAACTAAAGCGTGATATTTTAATATTTGCAAAGAGAGAGCCACAAGAGTTTTTAAATATTCTTGGAGACCCTATGCTGAAACTACAAGGAAATGTTGCTTTATTTTTTGATAAGAAATTACTTACCTTTAGAAAAAACCAAAAGGAGGTATGGTTCAATACTTCAAGTAATAAAAGTAGAATGCTAGTAGTCCCTTACGGAGAGGATGCAAAGTTTATTGTTGCTTCTTATTTATCAAGCGATGAAGGATTAGATTCATTAAAATTACTTGAAAGTATTTTAGAGTCTTAGTAATAAACATTATAAGATAGAATAGGAGGTCACAAAATGTGACCTCTTTTTTTTTCCCTATCTTTGTAAAAAAGTTTACGATGATAAACGCAGTAAGAAACACAGTACTGTCTGTGTTAAATAAAAATAATTACGGATACTTATCTCCGTCAGATTTCAACTTGTTTGCAAAACAGGCTCAGTTAGATATATTCGAGAATTACTTTTACGAATACAACTATCAAATAAACAAAGAGAATGCTCGTCAGTCAGGAGATGGATATGCTGATATTACAAAGAGTATAGAGGAGGCTATTGATTTGTTTTCAGAAACAAAAGGATTATCTCAAAACTTTGAAAGTTTATATTTTGCACCCTCTCAAACTACTACAGGTAGTGATTACTATTTATTAAATAAAGTATTAATACAACAAGGACTTTTAGATGAGGGTACTACAACAGCAACCACAGGAGGTGGAAACAAATTAATTGATAACCAAGCAGACTTTACAGTAGATGTAAATGTAGGCGATATAGTAGCAGTAGAAAATAATGGTATAAAGTATGTTATAGTTACTTTAGTAGAGAATGCAACAACACTTCAGACAACAGGAGGAAATTCTTTTTGGAACTCAATAGGGTTAAAGTATTCTATTTTTAAAAAAGGAAGCAATCTAGAAGAGGCAGAGCAAGTTGCTCATAGCAAGATAACTATGCTTTCTAACTCTATATATACCGCACCAACACTAACTTTCCCTGCTTATACTCAGGAAGATATTAATTTAACGGTATATCCTGATACAATAAAAGCGGTAGGGCAAGTAAAATCTCAGTACATAAGGTATCCTAAAACCCCAAAATGGACTTACATAGACTTACTAAACGGTGAGCCGGCATTTAATGCATCGGCTGCTGACTATCAAGACTTTGAAATACCATTAGACGATGAGGTTAACTTAATTTTAAAGATACTTCAATACGCAGGTGTATCTATTAGAGAGTCAGAAATATATCAGTTTGCACAGGCAGAAGAACAACAAGATAATCAAGCACAACAATAATGGCATATATATCAGAATATCAGTATTACGAAAATGGGGGAGTAGCACCAATAGATAATAATTGGGGTTCATATCAGTATGTATCTTTATACGATATAGTAAATAACTTTATGTTGATGTACTCAGGGAATCATAACCTTGTTAATAACGAAGAGAGATATAGAGTTTTATTTCACGCAAAACGTGCAATTCAAGAGTTAAACTATGATGCTTTTAAAGAAATAAAAATATTAGAATTAAATGTAGATAGTCAGTTAAGGTTTGTACTTCCTCAAGATTATGTTAATTGGGTTAGAATATCTCAGTATAGAAACGGATTGTTATTTCCTTTAAGCGAAAATATTCAGACACAATCTTCTGCTGCATATCTTCAAGATAATACAGGAAAGATTTTATTTGATGTAGATGGTAATATTTTAAGACCTGAGTTTTCTAATCTTGATTATGATAGAATTGTAGGTATGGGGCAAAGTATATACTTAGACCAAAACAATGGACAGTTCAATGGACTTCCGGGATACAACTGTGATGGTAATTGGTATTTTGAGTTTGGTATTGGAGCAGCTTTTGGATTAAATACAGAGACTGCAAATGCAAACCCAACGTTTACTATTGATAAAGCTGCAGGTGTAATAAACTTTAGTTCAAGTATGGCTAATCAAATAGCTGTCCTTGAGTATGTTTCAGATGGAATGGAAGGCGGGGATGACTCTAGGGTTAATGTCAACAAGTTATTTGAGGAATATGTTTACGCATTTATTGAGTTCTCAATACTAAACTCTAAACTTAATGTTCAGGAGTATATTATAACAAGAGCAAGAAAACGCAAGGGAGCACTTCTAAGGAACGCAAAAATAAGAATAAGCAATATACATCCGGGAAGATTATTAATGAACCTGAGAGGTCAGGATAAGTGGATTAAGTAATATGGCAAACACATCTAGAAATTTTATTAAGGGTATAATGAACAAGTCGCTAGATGAGCGAATTATTCCTAACGGACAATATATTGATGCGTTGAATGTTCGTATGGGTTCTACTGAAGGTTCAGAGGTTGGTGTTATAGAAAACACCAAAGGAAACGAGCTATTGACAAGTCTTTCTTTTGAAGGAAATGCTTTAAGCTCATCAGCTAGATGTATCGGTGCTTATGAGGATGGTGCTAACGAGACTTTGTATTGGTTTATTCACGACAGTAATTTTCCTTCTTCTCCTACAAATAAGATTGACTTGATAGTATCGTATGATACTAAAACAAGCAGTACACAATATCATATTATTTCTATAGATAGCGGATTATCAGATGGTAACACAACTTTAAATTTTAATCCAAAGTATCTTATAACAGGGGTAAATAAAATAGAAGAATTATTATATTTTACAGACAACTATACAGACCCAAAACAAATAAATGTAACAAAAAATTATACCAATCCTGAATCAGGTGTTGATACTTTTTCTTTAGAGTCATTGCTTGTTATTAAAAAACCTCCGACAACATCTCCTATTATTGAGCCTGTTACAACTAGTACTACAAGTAACTTTTTAGAGGACAGGTTTATTTCTTTTGCATACAGGTATAGGTATGAGGATGGGGAATACTCTGCAACATCTCAGTTTAGTAACCCTGCTTTTATACCGGGTGCATTTAACTATAACTTTGCAACTGCATTAAATGGAGGTATGTTAAATACTAAGAACGCAGTTAACGTTACTTATAACACAGGAGGCCCTTTAGTTAAGTCTATTGACTTATTATTTAAGGATATGAATTCTTCTGTAATTAAAATTATAGAGAAAATAAATAAAGAAGAAGACGGTATACCTAATAATGTTGAGCGACAATATATTTTTGACAATAGCAAAATATTTACAGTACTCCCCTCGTCAGAGATATTAAGACTTTTTGACAATGTACCTAGACTAGCTGACGCTCAGACTCTTATGGGTAATAGGCTTATGTATGGAAACTATCTTGAGGGATATGACTTAAAAGATGCAGATGGTAACGTCACTAAATTAGAGTATGTTACAACTTTTGATTCTGAAGAAGTTGGATTAGAACAACTTAGCTACGCAAATGGCCCGGGTTTATATAATTGGGTTGGGTCTGAAACAATACCAAAAGCTGTGATACAAATAAATTTTGCAGGCATAGAGCTTAAAGCAGGTAGTATTATTAATATAACATTAAGATTTAGCTTTTCTAAATGGTCAGGTGCAGCTCCATCACCTATTGAAGAGCTTCAAGAGACAACTATAGATTTTGCGTATACACTACAAAGTGATTTCAACAATCCTTACGAGCTTTCTATTTTCCCTGACTTTGTACAAAGAATAGGTGAGGTAGGTACTATACAGACTGTAGAAAACTGTAGTCTAGGTACAACGTTTACAGATATATTTAATTGTTCAATTTCAAATGAGGTAAGTATTCCTTCACCTGTAGGAGGTTCTGCATTTAAGTTTGCAAGTGGTATTAGCTCAGGAGGACAGCCTATACGAATTATTTCTGCAATAGGTTCTAATGTAATTAGTTTTCAGCTTCCTGCAATGCAATACGTAGACAATGTTCTTGCTCCGACTAGAAGTTATTATGAGTATTATCAAATAAATTTATCATCAGTTTATTTTCAAGAGGTTGGAGACCCAAAAAGTTTACATAGCAACAGGGGGTATGAGATTGGAATAGTATATATGGATGAGTTTAATCGTATGACTACTGCATTGGTTAGTGAACAAAACACAGTACAAATACCTTGCTCTGCTTCAGTAACTAAAAACTCTATACAGGTAAATATACCACCTACTCAAATAGCACCTTCTTGGGCAACACGGTATAAGTTTGTTATTAAGCCTGACAAAGAGGATTATAATGTTATTTACTCTAATTTCTTTTTTAGAGACCCAAGTTCAGGTTCAGATTACTTTTTGCTTGAAGGACAAAACTCAACAAAAATAGAATTAGGGGATGAACTAATTGTAAAGGCAGACACACAGGGTGCAAGACAGAATTGTACTTGGACTACAGTATTAGAAAAAAAAGCACAGCAACAAGATTTTTTAAAACCTCCTCCTGTGGATGAGAATGCTAATGATATACTTCTTCCGGGAGGAGTTTATATGAAACTTCAAGCTAATAATTTCTCTACAGAATTAAAACCAAATTCAAACATATCACCGGGTGAAATTGCAGAATCATCTTCTAGCGGTGGAACGTGTCCTATAGTGGAATACCCCACACAACTTTATAATGATTTAACAAATGCGTGGGAGAATATAGAAATATTGGCAGGTTCTAGAGTATCTATAAGAATTAGTAACAACAGAAGAGGTAACGAGAGTGCAATGTGGGGTGGTGTTGATAAAAGAAATTGGGAGGTAGACACTAGCTTTATTTCAAATGATGATTATGGCTCTTTTTATCTATGGTTTAATGGGGATAATATTGCTCCTGCGTTAGAATCTCAGGCAGTAGAAAAAATTCCAACCGATTGGGGGTTTAATTATACTGATGTTCTTGGAGGATTATCTAATGATTGTAATGATACCACTATATCTTTAGCGTTTATAGATTATGGAGCTAATGGAGGAATGAGGTTGCAGGTTAAGGGAAGTCTAGGATATAGTAATGAAAAGAAAAGGACTAACTTACAAGTAGAAATAAGTATAATACTTGCTAATAGTACAATTATTTTTGAGTCAGACCCTCAAGATGCATCACCTGATTTATGGTACGAGTCTTCTGAGTCTTACTCTATCGATTCATTAGGACAACACACAGGAAATTTTCAAAATCAAAATTTTTCTGCAAACATACCCGCCATTATACGTACTGCATTTTTTAATTGCTATGCGTTTGGTAATGGTGCGGAAAGTTATAAGATTCAAGACTCTATAATTGGAAAAGAACTTGTTTTAGGAAACAGAGCTACAACAACAGACTCTGAAGTTTATGGTGAGGAAAGAAGATTTTCTGACATCACTTATAGTGGAGTGTTTAACTCAGAGTCAAACATAAATAAGCTAAATGAATTTAATGGTGGACTCTTAAACTTTAAAAAACTAGAGACATCGTTTGGCCCTATTAGAAAATTATTTGCAAGAGAGACTGATGTGTTGTCGCTACAAGAGGATAAGATATCTTATGTATTAGCAGGCAAGAATTTATTGTCTGACGCAGCAGGAGGAAATGCTTTAACGTCAGTACCTGAAGTTTTAGGAACTCAGATTGCAAGGATAGAGGAGTTTGGAATATCAAACAATGCTGAGAGTTTTGCTGAGTGGGGTTCAGATAAATATTTTACGGATGCCAAGAGAGGTGTTGTTATAAACTTAAAAGGTTCAAGTGCTCAGAACGAGCAGCTTCAAGTAATATCATCAAGTGGTATGCGTACTTGGTTTAGAGACCTGTTTAATGAAACTTTTACAAGTCAAAAGTTAGGTGGGTTTGACCCATATATGAACGAGTTTGTGTTGTCATCTAATAGAATTAAAAAACCTACAATCGAAGTATGCAAGAACTGTGGCATAACAGAGTCGTTTGTAATTAAAAATGGTGGATATCAGTACTGCTATAATGTAGGAGAATTGGTTGGAACGGTTGATGTTAACTATAGCGTAGAGCTTCCTGTGACAGGAACGTTTGAGGTTATAGCTCTTTATAATGGCGTTGTTACTACTACAGGTAGTGTTAGCACAAGTGGGGTATTGACATTCACAAAAGATGAGGTGTTAGTAAACGAGGTTTTAATTAGTATAATTCCAACACAAAGTATAGATATAAGTTTAACTGTTGATTGCCCTATAGGAGACATTGTTACTATTGTTTTAGTAAATATTAGTAATGACGCTGATGCAGGGGAGACAATACACGATGAGTACAGATGGACAGATTCAACATTTCAGTCTCCATTACATTCATCGGGCGTTACTTTTTTATCAGGGCCAAGTCCTATAGTTTCTTTGTATGAAACAATTACAGGGCCTCAGGGTGGTGGTGTTATACCATCAAATAATGCCACGATAACAATAATTTCAGATAAGAAAAGTACTGATACGTATGATTTTAATATTAATTCAGACAACTTTAGATACCTAAGAACTAATATATTATACGCTAATACAACCACGCAGATTCAGTCATTACTTTTATCAAGCACAATACCGACACCAATAAATATTCCTACAGGAGGAAATACTGCGTATACTGCTAGTTTTAATATGCCAAATACAGGTCAGTATTTATATCTTATTTGGGACTATAGAGATGCTACACCAATAGATTTGTGTTACGACAACGGTACTGCTCAGGCAGCTTGTTGTAATTGCCCTGCAAGTAGTTCTATATTTTTACTTGAAGACTGTGAGTCAGGAGCACAATTTACTGTTGAAGATACATACCAAAACGGAATAGGAATTAACTCAGTTGTTCAGTACGTTCAAGGAGTAGGAGCAGGTGCAGGGACATTTGTTTACTGTGGCCGTATAATTAACTTTGGTGTTACCGCAAACGCAACCTTATATTCTAATGAAACTCAAACCTGTGGGGATGTTTCAAATTGTAACTTTGATTCCGCTGTAAGTTGTTCTCAATATACTGTATCCACATACGCAAATACAGGACAGGGGTATTCATACACAGATTGTAATGGAGTATTCAGGAGTGAATTTATAGGTGGCTCAAACGGATATGATTCAGATACATTCTGTGCTCAAACAGGCTCAGTAGACCCCGGAAGCAATTACCTATCATTTGACGGAGATTGTCAATTTTAAAATAAAATAAACTATGGCAGTATATTACTTAGACGGAACAACACTATCAAACTCAACAGCAATATACGCTGATGTGGAGTTAACTATCTGCGAGTCAGATGGGTTTTACTCTGATGGTGTTATTGTTAGACAGTTAGTTAATTGTGTATTACTTAATGTTCAGAGCTGTCCGAGTTGCCCTGACCCTAACCCTCCTAGCTATACGATATATCGTTCTGTAGTACAATCAGATTGTACTAACTTCTGTCCCGGTAACGCACCTAATTTTTTAATTTCTGTATCATTACAGTCACCTGTTATTTGGACGGCTTTAAGTCTTGGTGATGAATTGCCATTGGCTGACGGATGGTATGCAACTGCGGCTACATCTACAGATACAGCAACAGGTAATTATAAAATGTATAATATGTTAAATGGTCAAATATCAGATATAAGAGTATGCTCTGCTACAGGGCAATGCCAAGCACAATAAATAAAATATAAATATGTCCTTACCAACAAATACAAATAATACTTTAACATACGATAGCCAAGCAGGAGGTTGGCCATCGTTTTATTCTTACTTTCCTGATTGGATGATTGGTATGAATAATTACTTCTATTCGTTCAAAGAGGGTAACCTTTACCGTCATAATACCAACGAGGTACGTAATAATTTTTATGGAGTTCAATATACAAGTACGGTACAGTCTGTATTTAATGAAGGCCCTCTTGAAAATAAACTATTTAAAACCATTAACATAGAGGGAGATTCAGCTTGGGGTGTTACATTGCAAACTGATATACAGGACTCAGGATTTATTGAGGCAGGTTGGTTTGAAGAAAAGGAGGCATCATTCTATGCCTTTGTAAGAAACTCAGGTACTGTTCCTGCACAAACTAGCGAGTATGTGTTACGCTCTTTAAATGGTATTGGAAGTAGTGAAACCATTACAGGAGCAGCAGACACTATTAATTTCTCTACAGACATCGAGCTAGACACTATGATGTCAGTTGGTGATATGATGTATTATATTAATAGTCTAAGTAATACACCCACTCTTGCAGGGCAAATAGAGATTATAAATATAAACCTACAGTCAGGAGTTAATCAAGTTACAATAGACACCTCAGTATCCGGTAGTGTTCCTATTGCAGGACAAGAGATTTTCTTTTTCTATATTAAGAACTCAGTTGCAGAGTCTCACGGAGTTTTAGGTCACTATTGTGTTTTTGATATTGTAAACACCTCAACAGAAAAAATAAACTTATTTACAGTCGAGAGTGAAGTAATGAAAAGTTATCCTTAAAATTTGTACCTTTGCTATATGGTAAAAGAAGACCAAGGAATACAAATACTTGAAGATGTAACCTCACGTACAGGGATGTTGTGGGAAAGAATTGCTCAGTTTAGAAAACAAATACAAGAAATTCCGGGAGCACTAGAGCATCATACTCCTGAGATGGACGAGGCTATGCCTCTAAAGCATCATATAAAAGATGGTGTATACACAAGAGAAATATTTATGCCAAAGGGTATGGTCGTTATAAGTTTCATACACAAGACAAATCACCCATCATTTTTTATGAGTGGCGAGATGTCTATAATTACAGACAAGGCAGAGGTTAAAAGAATAAAAGCACCAATGGTTTTACAGACTGAAATGGGCACACAGAGAATAGCTTATATGCACGAGGACTGTGTGTGGGCGTGTGTATATAGAACAGACGCAGAAACAGTTGAAGAGGCTGAGAAGGAGTTGTACACAGAAAACTTTATGGAACTCCCTGAGTATATAATAAACAGAAATAAACAAATACAATAATTATGGCAGCAGCAGTATCATCAATAATAGCCGCATCGGTAGCAGTAGCATCGGCAGGAGCAGGAATGGCAATGTCTTTTGATGCAGCAGCAAAGGCAAAAAAGAAAGAAGCCCAAGCATTGGCTGAGGTTAAAAATAAAATGTCAGCTGCTCGTAAGAAGCTAGAAACTAATTATATGGATGTCTTAGCTATTAACAAAGAACCGTTTGAAAGACAGCGTGAGGCTTTATTATCAGCCGGAGCACAGGCCCTTGAGGCAGGTATTGAAAGCGAAAGAGGTGGAGCAGCTACAGCAGGTAGGCTTTTAGCTGCACAGAACGAGGCACAGGGTCAGGTTCGTGACGCACAGAGCGATAGACTTTTCGACCTTGAGGCGGCACAGGCTGAAGAGGATTCAAGGCTTAGAGATATAGATGTTCAGTTAGACTTGGGTGAGGTTGCAGGTGCTCAAGATGCAGCAGCAGCAGCAGCAGACAAGGCGGCTATGATGACAAACCAAGGTTTACAAGGTGTTGTAAACACAGCAGCAGCAATAGGTTCAGCAGCTCCGTTGTACGCTAAAAGTGGAGCAGCAAGACAGGCGGGTGTTATTAACAGACAGGGTGGCGGACAAGACGCAGTAAACGCTAAAGTAATGGACTTAAGTAATGCTAACGCAGGAGTAAAAACAGAGGCTCAGTCAAAATTCTCAACAACTCCACAAACAGGATATGATGTTGGAGGTATTGAAAAAAAAGGATATGGCGTAGAAGGACTTCCGGGTTATGTACCTGATACTATTGCAACACAGGCTTCATCTGATTTTAGCCCACAACAAAATACTTGGGATGGTGTAGATATAACTCCGATAATGGACAACCCAAATCAAATGGAGTTTGAGGCGTTTATGTCAAAGCAAGACCCTAAGTGGGCAAAAAGATTTAGAAAGGAAGGCTTGGATATACAAAGAAAACGATTTAACCCATTTAATATTTTTTAACCTATGAGTTACTATAAATACAAACCTCGTGACCCACAGGTACAGGTAAATTGGACAGAAGCGGCAAGTAACCTTACAGCGGTTATTCAGGATGAGGTAACTCTTAGAAAAGAAAAGAAGTCGGCTATTGATGAGGCAACTCGTGAATACCAAAACCAACTAAACAATCAGCCACAAGGAGAGAGCACCTCTATAAGAGAGTGGGGATTAAAGTTTGGTGACCAAGCTCAGAAACAAATGATGATGCAAGAGCAGCTTTTAAAAAGCGGTATGCTCAATCCAAACGATTACACTCTAATGCGTCAGAATCTAGTTGACGGAACAGACCAAGCTTTTTCATTAATGGAACACTACCAAGAGGTATACGCAAACAAGATGGAGCGTATGAATTCACAAGATATAGCTACATCATCTCAAGCACTTGAAGTTTGGATGATGGAGAATGCAGAGGGGTTTGCTAATTTTAATAACAGTCAGTTAGCCATTAATCCTGAGACAGGAAAGGTTACTGCGGCTATGATGAGAACTAACTCTGAGACAGGCGAAAGAGAACTAACCAAAGACCCTAATCAGTTTGTAGCGGTAAGTGCATTACAGGGTCAGATACTTACGGAGTATGATAAGTTTGACGTAGGGGCTGTGTCTTCAAAGTTTGTTGAGGAAACAGGGGCTTGGACTACAATAGAAAAGCTAACAGGTAGTAGGCTAGAGGCAGGTCAGTTGCTTACAAGCATTGACCCAACATCAAAAACATTAACTGAAGTAGACAGGGCGGCACTTGCAAAAGCATACCCCGGAGAAGATATGGCGGGTATTATTGATATTTATCTTTCAGCAGAGAACGCAGCGATAGATGGTATCTTTGGAAACCCTTATAACCTAACATCTGTACTTACAGAGAATGTTGTTATGGCTGACAATGGAAAGAACTATACCTTTACCTACGATGAAGCTGAAGCCAATGCAAACCCTGAAATGATTCTTATGGAAAGACAGGGCGAGAGAAATGTCCCTGTGTTTGATGAAAGCAGAAACCAACACGCAGCAGAACAAGAAAAAGCTATACGCTCTTTTATGCGTGTTGATATTAGAAATAAAATAAACAAAGAAGAAAAAGCTGTGTCTGTTAAAGATTACACTCCTCCTACTTATGCTCCTAATTATACTGAGCCTAAAGATGTAAGGGATGATAAAAAGAAACTTGAAAAAGCACAAGGGCTACAAACTCAATGGAACTCTCTGTATAGTGCTACTGCTGAAGAAAGAAAAAGAATTATACAAAATATAATGTCTAACTCTCTTACTAAAGAAAAGGGACTTATAGCACTTATACCTTCCGATAATGGAAGTAGTATAGAGTTTATTTATGATGACGGTAGAGCTAGTAGGACAGTACAAATTGATGGAGCTACCAATGAATCTTGGGCACAGTTAGGTATTGAACTTACTGACTTAACTTTAGAGCAGGCAGGGCTAGCAGAGGGTGATTATAATCCGGACTTTACAGGTGTTGGTGCAGACAGAAATATGATTTCAAAATATAATGTAGAAATAGATGATATGTTTGAAAGTGATATGGGTGGGTATGGATATACTGATGAAAAAGATGAAGGTTTCTTAGGAAGGAAAGAGGACTTAATTGCGGCTGACCTAAACAACCTATATGGAGAATACGGAATTACTGTAAAACCATCAGGAAACCTACTTACTAATGAGATAATTATTTCAATGTCAGGATATAAAGGTAGTACTGAGTTTCCTTCAGTAGAGACTTTTAACACAAATCAAAATACAAATGTAAACCAAGACGCTGAGTTAGAAAAAATTAAAAATTGGATTAAAGCAGCTCTTGCATCAACAGGTAGAGTTGGTGCTCTTGCTAAAGCAAAAGGATTCTCAGGTAAAACAAAGGAAATCATTTATGGCCCTTGTATCGATGGATTTAAAGAGCATTTGAAATTGAAAACAAAGAAAGAGTGTTAAGAATAAAATAAAAAAATGGCTATACAAGAGATATATTACACCACTCCAAACGGAACTAAAATAAGTCAAACAGAAGCATTACAAGAATATGGTTCTGAATACTTTGACCAACTCGTAAACGAAGGTCAGTTAGTAGAGTTTCTTCAGGAAGAAGAAGCGGACTTAAACCAAGGAGGTAGTTTCTATGAAGCTCCCAATGGGAATGTTTATACCGAAGGTGATTTAATGAAAGAACTTGGAGAAGCTGATTTTCGACAATTTATTCTTGACGGTCAATTAAAAAAAAAAGATTCTCCTCAAGAAGTATCAAGCTTTGGGGGTGGAGATTTAGAGCCAACAGAGACTTTACCATATCAAGATTTACCTGAACCTACTGAACAAGATTTTTTTGAGGGTGGATTTGGGGATGCACTAAGAGGATTTGATGCTATAGTACCTCTAGGTATTGGAGACTTTATAGATGATATGACTCGTGCTGTTGCAGGTGGTATAAACCAAGGTATTGCAGGAGAGAACGCATCAGACCTTTTGTTCGCAGGGTCAATGGCTACGGAGGAAGATATTGCTAGCTATATTGAAGCCAATAAAAACGCTCAAAAGTATGGGTCTTCTCAGGAAATGCAGGAGTACCAAAAAACCTACGAAGAATATGGAGGTATTTTAGGTGTTGTTATGGGTCTTGCTAAATCAGGATTAACAATACTACCCGAAATAATGTTAAGCTCATTTTTTGCTATGGCAGCCAACTCAGATGCTTTGGCTGCGGGAGGAACAATTGTTGCAGGTAGTGCAACAGCAGGTGCTTTAACAGCAGGTGCAGGAGCATCCGTTGTTGTTCCTGTAGTTGGAACAGTAGTAGGAGCAGCAGCCGGAGCTATTACAGGAGCAGCAGCATCGTTACCTTATGCATTTGCTGCGGCTAGTACGGCATTAGAAATGGGTGCTACTTTCTCTGAACTACTTCAAGGAGAAATTGATGGAGAGTTAACTCCTGAAAAAATTAAGGCAGCCTTAAGCAACGAAAAAACTTACACAAGCATTAGAAACAAAGCAGTTGCAAGGGGTATTACTATAGGTGCTCTTGATATGATTTCAGGTAAAGTAGGTGGTAGAATTGCATCTTCTGTATTAAAAAAAGGTGCGAGAGCTACAGGCATATCGTCAAGGGCTACAAAATTAAAGGCAATAGCTGCGGCAAGTGCTGTAGAAGGAGTAGGTGGTTCAATAGGTGAGACAGCAGGTATTGCTGCAACAAATATAGTGGGTGATACTAAAGGTCAGGATTTTGACATCTCTGAGATTGTACTTGAAGGTATAGCTGAAATACCCGGTGGTGTAAAGGATATGGTTTCTGCTAGGTTTAGTAAACCTAAATATAAAGTAAACGGAGAAAGAGTTGATGCGGCTACCATAGACAGTATGATAGAAACAATGACTCTAGAGCAGCTTACCGAAAGTAGGATACAAATAGACAACGATTACGAGGGGAGAGATGCTGCATTGCAAGATAGAAAAGTAACACTATCTATAGAAAATCAGGTAAGAAAAGTAATACCCAATATTACTCCTGAAGCTGTTACTGAGATAGTTACGTTACAGAAAGAACTACAATCACTTGAAGGAAACAAAACCGAAGTAGGTAAAAAAAGAACGTCAGAAATTAAAGGTTTAATTAATGAAATTATCACCAATCAAACTGCAGAAGCAGGTGTTGTTGAAGTAACAGATGAAGCGGTTGTTGCTAGAATAAAAGAGATTAAAGGTGACGACTCTGCTTACACTCAAGAAGAGTTTGACAATATTAAAAAAATATTAGAGGCTGAAAATGAAGCTCAATTAATAGAGGCACAAGAGGAACAGGTAATAACAAGTACTGAAGAGTTTAGAGGACTTGAACAGTCAGAACAAATAGATTACCTAGAGAAGGCAACTAAAGAATTAGCAGCAGAGGCTGAAGCAGATGGTAAAGTAGATTTTGAAATAACAGAATCACAAGCCTTGACAAGAGCAAATCAATTATTCCAAGATAATAAAAATGAAATAAGTAGACAAGAAAGGTTAGACAGTAGAGCGGAGAAAGAGAAAAAACAATTTGGAGAACAACACGCTGATGAGAAACTACCTTACGAAAAAGGTGCTGATGGAAAAGGAAGAGCTAAACTATACGACATTACAAAACCTAATGAGAAAGGAGTTGTTACTGCCGAGTATGTAAATCCCGAAACAGGAGTTGTAGACGTTATAATTAGCGGACAAAATGATGATAATTTTGTAGGGTATGTTAGGGTTTATGAAAACGGTAAGCCAACAAATATGTTTACTGCTAAGATGGAGTCAACAGGAGACGCTTTCAAAGATATGATTACCGATGCTGAGGCTAAACTTCCTGACAACGCAGAGGTTGTTGAAACAACATCGATATCTATAGACGGATTAAAGTCATCTAGTAAATCAAAGCGAACAGAAAAAGTAGACGCTGATGGAAATATTGTAACAAGACCAACGCCATATAGTGCAGCTACAAAAGAGTCTGTAGCAAGTGCCAAAGGAACTGACATAAATCCTTTTGAAAACTTTAAAACTACTGATAAAGCTGCAGCAGAAGCAGAGGTCGCTAAGATTGAAGCTGCATATCCGGGGATAACTGCAACAATAAATGAACGAAAAGGCCCTCCTACTCCTCCACCTAGACCGGGGACAAAAGACAAAGCTTCTGCTAAAGCAAAGCCTGAATATACAGTTTCTGTAAACCTTCCTGTTTTAGTATCACCTAAATCAAACAACAAAACAAAAGTAGAAACAAAAAAGTTTCGAGATGACCAAGTTGTTTTAAAGGAAGAAACGTTTACTGTAACCGATGAGGAAGGTGGTAGAGTAGTGACAACAGTACGTACAAATTTAGATGGTTCACTTAGAAAAGCAGAAACAGAAAGTTTTGATGCAGATGGAAATAGTTTAGGCAAAGGAAGAGATATAAGTCTTGCTGACAATAATAAAGTTGTTGAAAAGGGATTAACCGCAGAGCAGATACTAACAGATAGATTAGTTGAGGGTGAGGTTATTGAAAAAACAGAGAGAAGTGGAACTGAAATAAATAATCCAAAAAGGATAGCAGGCTTAACAACTGACCAAAAACAGAAGTTAGGTATAGAAACTAAAACAGAAACAGATGCCGTTCAAGAGTCAAAGTCTAAGTCACGTAAGCAAAAATCTAAAGTTGAGCAGCAGGTAGACAACGCTAGAAAGGCTTTGAAAACTATTGACAATGAGATTGAAGTGGTGTATCATACTGACGATGCGTCTTACCGAGATGCTACAAACGAACAGTCAAGGGAGCAGTCTACTAATGGGGAGTACAATCCTGCGACTAAAACCATACACATAAACGGAACGAAGGCTAATAACAAAACAGTAGCACACGAGGTGTTCCACGCATTGCTGTTAAGGACAGGGATAACTAACGAGCAGGCTAAGGCTATTACGGATAGAATGATAAAAGCGGTAAAGAAGACCGCATCACCTGAGTTGATTGAAAAATTAGAAAAGTTCTCTAGCAATTATGAATCCTCACTACAGAGCGAGGAGAGTATAGCGGAGTTGTTTGGGTTACTAGCATCAGAGTATCCGAAGCTAGACGCACCTACTCAGAGCATAGTAAAGAGATGGCTTGATAAGATAGCTAAGTTGTTAGGAGTTAAACCATTTACTGACGCTGAGGTTATTGACTTACTAAACGTGGTGTCTGCAAAGGTTGAGGCAGGACAAGAGATAACTGCTAAAGATGTTAAGATATTAGGTAAAAATAAGTCTAAAAAAGAAATAAGTAAATCACGGAAACAGACTGCTAGTAAAGCAAGTTCAGTAGAAATGTTTGAAAATCCTGATATACTTCAGCCTAAAAGAATGGCTAATGGTAGAACTAAGGTTATAGAGTTAGGTAGAGCTTTTGATAAAAGAGCAAAAGATAATGGTACTTATATTCCTCTTCCTAAAGATGGAGTGTATACAGATGCTCAGTTAAATAAAATTGCAGAAGCAATGACTGATGATGCTCAACTCCAACTACTACAAGATGATTCAGGAATAGGATGGTATGACTTAAAAACTAAGTCAGCTATGGAGTTAATGTCTAGGATTCATCCTGAACTTTCTGACTCAAATAGCAAACCTCATCTAGAGTTTACATTGATGGTGGCTTTAATTTCTCAAAACAATAGTGTAGGAATAAACTTTAGACAGGCTAACGAAGCTTATACTTATTATAAAAATAATAATAATTTACCTAACAGAAAATATGCAGGTAAATCAGGAAATATTATTAAACAAAATATAGCATTAGCTTTTGAAGCTATTGAAAAGAAAGGGTGGGAAAATTATAAGAACACATTACAAGAAACTAAAACAGTAAAAGAATGGGAGGCAGAAGGGTATAAAGTTAACGGAGAGAACAAAACAACTAAAATTACAGGAGCAATGGCTATGCTAGGCTCAAAAATAGGTAGTTTTTGGGGTAATCTTAATGGAGATTTTGATACGCTTACTGCTGATTTATGGTTTAGTAGAATGTTCAATAGATACACAGGTAATGTTGTTGCTAAAGATAAAACAAAGGGTAGTAAAAAAAGCACATTATCAGCTATAGATTCATACAAAGGTAGTGAGCTTTTATATGGCTTTAATAAAGCACAACTTTTAAAAGGTGGGAAAACATTTGATAAATGGTTAAATACTATTGCTAAAAATTATGCGGACGGTGGATATAAAAGTAAAATTGAATTAAATATTGTAGCCAACACTCACTTTAAAAATTTAGCAGGTTCTTTACAAGACCTTCCAAGAGGAGGAAAAGAAAGAAATGCAATGAGGGATGTTGTTAAAAGAGTTCAAGGTAAATTAATAGAAAGAGGTTATCCTAAATTAGATATAGCAGATATTCAAGCAATTGTATGGTACAACGAAAAAGACTTGTACCGATTATATAAAGCAGTAAATAAATCATCAGAAAAAACAGATTATGAAACAGCAGCCCAAGAAGTACTCAGAGAGCAAGGAGTCAATGCAGAAGTCGCATTACCATTCCAAAGAAGTAAGTCCTCAACAGATGGAGGAAGAAACCAAACAGATACAGTACAATCTAAGGGTGTATCTTCAAAAGTAGAAAGCCCTCAGTCTCGTAAGCAAGAAGATAGTAGCAAAGAGGTTAGTGAAATAGAGAGTGAGATTGAATATTTAGAATCCGAGATTGAAAACAAGCAAGAGGAGATTGCGGCTGAAAAATCTGATACCAAGGATGCTATACAGAAAAAGAAGGATGAGATAGCTAAGGTAAAGAAAAGCAAAAAGTCTCCTGCCAAAAAAAGAGATTTAATTGAAGAGTTAAAGGAAGAGATTGAACAGTTAAAAGAAGACGGACTAGGAAACATAGAGTATTACATTGAGGAGGTAAAGGAAGCTAAGAGAGAATTAAAAAAGCAAGAGAAAAAGTTAGCTAAATTAAAAGCAAAGCCTGCACCTAAGCCTAAACCTGCACCTAAGTCTAAGCCTGCACCTAAGTCTAAAAAATCTAACAAGACATATCGTGCATCTTGGTCAGGTAGTTTAGATACATCAATAGAAGTATCTGAAGATTATAATCAGATGACCGACCAATGGAGAAAGAAAAACAAACAAATAAACCTTGCTTCTTTAGAAGAAGTAATAACTACAGAAGAGGCTAATAAATTAAAACTAGAGCTTCGAGATAATTTAGAAAAAGCAAAAGTTAAATTTGAAGAAGCAAAATCTAAGCCTGCACCTAAGCCTAAAGCAAAAAAGATTTTAGAAGCCATTCCTGAAACAGGTGATGTGACGGCAGAAAACAAGATAACAATTGCAGATAACTTAAGGGCGATAACAAAAGGCGTGAAAACCGCTGTTGTTTCTTGGATGCGTACAAGTAAGTTCCTAGCACAAGAGATAGGCTCAATGGTTAAGTCCGGTAGGATAACAGTTAAGCAGTCGGCAGCTATACTTAAAAAGTTTAGTGGTGTCAATATGTTTAACGAGGCTTCTATAGATAGGTTTGTAGATTTTATGGCTCGTGTTATTAATAACGCAGAATATGCAGAGCAGTTATCTACCGCAAGAAAAAATATTAAACGAGCTAAGAAAAACATTAGAACTAAGATAGGTAGTGCAGATGCTGTAGCACCTATGCTATCTCAGATTTTTGATGTTAACCCATCACTAATACCTGAGTCTGTATGGAAGATTTATACTGACCTAGTTGCTGACTTTTCAGGAAGCGGAGCTGTTATATCTCCTAGTAATGTAGAATCTGTATCACTAATTGCAGGTGATATTATCGACTCATTAAATGCAGAGTTTTCACAGACTGAAGAGTTAGGAAATAGATACGATGCCTTTGACAAAGTACTAGACAAGAAGACAGGAGCTGTAGACTATGCTGCTACGATAAAAAAGATGGAGAAGGAAGGTGTAATTACACCGGATGAGTTATCTATAATGTCAAAGTATAAAACCGATATAGCACCTCCAACTCCTAAGACACCAAAAACAAAGGCTGAGATACAGGCAGAAAAGGATGCTATTATAAAAGACATTAAAGGCTCACCTACATTAAAAATATCTAGCATTAATAACAAGTTGGATAGAGCTGTAGCGGATAGGTTTGTTTCTCTGATGTCAACCCCTGAAGTGTTGGAGTCTATGTCATTGAAAGACTTACAGCAAATTCAAAAGTTAATGGATAACATTAACAATGGATACCTACCTCACCTTGCACAGGTACAAGTAGAGAAAATGAGTAGCGTCTTGAATTCTAATATATTAACAAGTGCAATACAAGGCAGTAAGCTACTACCTGCGTCTGCTATTTATGGTAGATTAAAAAGTCTAGTAACAAAGAGAGGTGCTATTAGTGAGATGATAAGAAGGAATCCTTTGTTTTATATTGACCAAATTTTTGGAGATTTTAAAACTAAAGATATTTTTAACTCTGTATTTAATCAATCAGCTATAGCTCAGGAAAGATATGAGGCTGATATTAAAAAGATATTTGGTAGAATTGACAAGGCACAAAACTCTGTAGCTAAAACATACCGTAGAAATCCAAACGGATTAATGAAGTCTAAGTTTAAGCAGATGATTTATTCCATTCAGCTTGAAGCAGAAAGCAACCTTGGGAATCCTGAAGTGAATCAGGCAGGTGCTTATATAAAGAAAACTATAGAGGCTATAATGGACGGCAAGACAACATTCACAAAACGTGATGCTGATATGCTTAATGAAATATACAATGAGTTTGAGGTTAATGGTGAGATAGATATTAATAAGTTGTATGATTCTTTTTCTAAAGTAGAGAAGGCTTCTATAAAAGAAATACAAGACATCAACATTGAGCTTCAAGAGAAGGCAGTCTTTACAAGTGCAGTTATTCGTGGTGATAGAATGAACCCAAGAAATAATTACACTCACTTAAACGTAATAACAGCAGCCGGTAAAGATAACCTAGCTGCACCTTCAGAGGCACAGAAAATATTACAGAGTTTAAGACCTAGCACAAAAGCTAATTCTTTAATTGAAAGAACAGGTAATGTTGCTCCACTAAACTTTGATTACTATGCATCTGCATCTAGGGGTGCTAAGGGTGTTCTCTTAGACTTTTATATGACAGAACCTATAAGAACAACTCACAGAACTTTAGACAGGACTAAGGAGTCTCTTAAAGATGGTTCTAATATGATGCCCGGAAATCAAAGAGAAAAGTTCAACGCTATTAGAGATTCTTTTGATGAGGTAATAGGCAACCTATATGTAAATGCCTTCACTCAAAACGGATTGGGAGATGCTGCATTAAAGTTTATGAACAGGAATGGATACCGTGCAATACTTGCTAGTAGCACTAGGTGGATAGCCGAGCTTACATCAAACACAGCGTTTGCTTTAATAACAAACCCAAGGGCGTTTACCATAGGAGCGAAGATAGGCCTTGGTTTCCTAAATAGTGACGCTGCACCTAAAGCAATGAAGGTCTTGGGGTCTAAGCAAACCACACGTATATATCCTAGTGATTCTTTATCAGGTAGAATGGTAGACACCAACCTAATGAATCAAGCTCAGGGTGAAAAGGGAGGTAGAGTTAAGGGTAGATTTAAAAATAAGATGACACAAATTTGGAATCTAACAGGAGCAAAGTATGCAGGTAGTGTAGCTACTGTGTCTGATGCCTTGATATCTACACCCGATAAGATAGTTATGAGACCAATGTGGTTTGGTAGTTTTAGTGCGGAATTTGAAAAAATAACAGGACAAAAACCTGACTTTGATAAGATAGCATCTGAAGACTCAGCATATATGTCAGAGAATGCAGCAGCATTAAAGGATGCCACAACAAAGGCTGATGAGACTTCTGTAATGACAGGGTCAACTGCTAATCCTTTTATGGGGATACTCAAAGGACAATCAAAACCTGAAGATGGTTTGATGACCAAAGCATTTAATAACTTCAACACCTTTATGACCACGTTCTTAATATACGAATATGTAACTGCTCGTACAGGTATTGTTAATGCAGTAGGTGGAGGTGTCCTAGGAAAGGCTAAGGGAGCACAATTGCTTGCAGGTTCAGCAACTCGTATGATTACATATACAATGCTAGCGACAGTATTAAGTGAGGCTTTAACAGGACTAGCAGGTGACGAACCTGAAGAGCAAAAAGCACCCGAAAAACAGCTTGGTCAGGCCATAGCTTCTACAGTTAGTTCTATGATGTTAGGTAGAGACTTTGGTAACGCTACAAAGGCAGTTATAAACTATGGTATTGAAGAATTTAATAAGGAGTTTTTAGATTTTCTAAGAGAAGGAAAGTATGACTCTTTTAAGGATGGTATTCAGTATCAGGTAGTTCCTCAAAACAAAGACGGAAGAGGTAGCGATATAGGTGACTTTATAAAAGCAATGTCAGCAGGTTATAGCCCTTTCATTAAGACCGTAGACTTTATGATAGGCAAGGCAACTGAATCTCCTAAAGTAACTGAGGCGGCTAGAAAGAGACAGCAGGATGAGGTTATGATTAGATTACCTTTAGAGGTGTTGGGTAACACAGGTTTAATACCTCTATATAAGGATGTAAGGAAGATGGTACTTAGAAATCTTTATGGAGAGATGCGTAAGGCTAGTAATGAGTCTGCTAAAAGAAAAGCAAAAGAGTTAGATAAGTTACAGGGTTACGATAGCAGGAGTGATATGAAAAGGTATGACTACAGACTATGGATGGACACCTTCGGGCCAAACTCAATGGATTGGGATGAGGAGCAAAGAATAAAAGAGGAGAAGAGAAGATTAAGAGAAGCTAAACAGCGTATCAAAGATGAAGAAAACGGATACACAGGTAGAGGTACTAAGTCCGGATTCGGTAATAGTGGATTTGGTAGCGGTGGTTCAAAAAGAAAAACTAAAAAGAAAGGTGGATTTGGTTCATCAGGATTTGGAACGAATTAAATAATAATAATATGCCATTTAAAAGTAAAGCACAGAGAAGATATATGCATAAAAATCTACCCAAGATTGCAAAACGTTGGGAGAGGGAGTACGTTAAAGAAGTTTTGCCTGATAGGTTAGCTCCCAAAAGAAAAAGAAATAAGTAAGAGTCTACAAATCCATTAAGCAGTTTATTGCGGTGTGTCCTCCAAGTACAACACCGCAGCCTATGGCTTGCTTCTTGAAATTTTTAGCGTAAGCTGCCGCATAAGTTTTACTGTCTACACCACAACCTACTTGCATACCAAAGACTTTAAAGTTCTTACCTACTAACCATTTTACGTACGCCTCTGTGTGCGTGTGGCCACATACACTTGACATCATATTGTTTTTTGCCTTAGTTAACGCCTGACCTCCTTCTCCGTGCTCGTATAGTACGTTGTCGTACACTACACTTTCAAGCCAACTCCAATTAGTTCCTAGCACCTCGTTGTAGTCCTTAATCCAACGTGCAGGTATCTGACCATCAAATGCTTTCCTCATTATAATCCTGTCGTGATTTCCAATCATAACGTCTGCTACAGGGAAAGCTATAGCCCAATCCCTTATTCTTTCAATAGCAAGGTCAAGCTCATCTCCCCCACCCATACCATCGGGGTCTGAAACATGAAACGATGATGCGTGATTGTCCACTATGTCTCCTATAAATATTACCTGATTGCAGTTGTAGTTAGCGTATGTATCCCTGCAGAATTGAAGGTATTCTTTTAACTCAAAAGGAGCGTGAATATCTCCTACTACGAGAATTCTACGCTCCTGTTTATTCATATAATTATATGAGGATAATCTTTGTCCTTTTAGCCGTGGTCTTTGTTCTTTAAATATCATCTCCTATAGATTCCTCTATGCTTTTTAATTGCGAAATTAATTTAGCCAATGATTTTTTTGTTTCTAAAAAGTCTCTGTCAACAAGGTTCTCATATATATCATCAGAAGAGTCATTTATACTTTTCATTAAATGATTTATATGGTTTACTCTCTCCGCATCGTAAGCTGAAAGTTTGGCCATTATTTTTTATTTTTCATATACACCGTTGTACCATATATGCAGTTTCTTTTCTACGTCTTGCTCTGTACCTATCCTAGTCCTTTGTGAGACAATATCAATAAGAGTTTTTACTCTGTTTTCAGATTGGTTTAGGGCATCAATTTTGAATTGCATTTGTTCTATTGTCAAATGTAAGTCTTTTTTTTGTTTATTTAAAAAATTTATGTGATTAATTAATTCTTTATTATAATGAGGCAGAGATAGATAGTAGTTTTCCTTATCTTTTTTCTCTATAAAATTAGCCGTAACTTTTAATTTATTCTTTGTACATATTGCTTCAAACCCTTCCTTTACTATGCCGTATCTATTTTTAAAAACAATATCTGTATTTAAGTATACTTCAAGGTTTTTTTCGTAGTGAATAATAGTAGCGTGGTCTCTATCTATAAAGCTTCCTATCTTTGAAAACCCATAGCCCCTTTTTCTAAGTAAACTTGAGAAGGCCATGCGGGCATAAACGTAGTTTATTTTCCTGCTTTTTGATTGCAGGTCGCAATGAAATGTGTTCTCACATATTTCAAGTAAAGCTATTGCTTCATTGTTTAGTTTTGATTCTGTTGTTTCAGGATTGAATTTTTTTTTCATAATATGATTGGATTGAATTGTTTCTTAATATTGCATCAAGGTAATCGTTTACCTCAACGTACTCTAGGTCTATTATTAATGGAAGACCTTCCTCTTCTTTTATATACTCTACTGAATAAAATATATTACTTTTTGTGACTCCATACATTTTTTGTTCCCACCCTTCTTGTATTGGCAAGACATCAACTACTGAGGCTATTGCGTCTAGTATCTCTATACGTGACTCAGTTGATACCTCTACTATCTTTTCTATGAACCACTCCTGAATTTCAAACTTATATTCCTCTGTAAACCTCTGTCTTAAATCCATATTTATCTAATTCTTTTAGTCTGTATTCCTGTAGTGTTGACAGTTTTCCTGTTGGTGTCTTTACCTCGCTGAATAAAACATCAGCGTTGGGCTTAAAGGCTACCAAGTCAGGTATCCCATTCTTGTTAGTCTTAACTAGCTTGAGCACGTAGTACCCCTCAGCTTCAAGTTGCTTGATTCTTTTCTTTTGTATCGCTTGTTCTGTCATCTTGAAATTTCTAAGCTTCCTACTTTTTTCATTGTTTTTATTTGATTATAAAGTTACTAATTTCTTTTATAGGAATTAATACAGACATAGATGTATTATTATCACCCATTGCTTTTACGTTACCTTTTTTAAAATATTCTCTAGATACTTCCTTAAGTATTTGAGTTTCAAAAATATACATAACCTTGTCTTGGTATCCTCCTGAGAATATTATTATCCAATAGTCTGCCTGCGTTGTTGCTATCCCTGAAGGCTTCCCTCTGCTCTCGTATTCTATTGCTATATTTCCTGACTTACCAACCCAACTATCTCTCTTGACCTCAACTAATTTATCTTTAAACAAAGAGTCTACAATTCTTTCCCCTTCTTTACCTATTTCAAGGTCGTATCTAAAGTCATTATTAAAGTTCATAATAGTTTTTTAAAGTGGCTTAACGTATAGTTCTTTTTTTTACTTACGGCCTGATATATATCTTTCTCAATACCTCCCTCAGAAAATATCCAATAGACATCTGACTCAAGCCTGTCTTTGGTAGTCATCCTGTCTCGGCTCTGCCAATAGCTTGTGGCACTAAAGTCTATGTTGTAATACACCAACGCCTCTGCCTTGCGTAACGAGATACCTTCTCTGCCTGATACTATCTGCAACGCTATAGACTTATTAGTGTCCTCAAAGACACTAAGCTCGGTGCATAAACTATCTCCATATACTTTCTTTAGGGCGTTAAGTTCCTCCTTAAACTTATAGAAGATACCTATCTTAGCCAACCCGAAGTTGTCATAAATATACTCTGCTTTCGACAGGTCTAAGATAGTGGAATTTCCTGACTCAAACTTGACAGTTCCTGAATACATTTGATGAAGCTTCATCATCAGCTTTACCGGGGTGTCTGCTAGTATAACCTCATCCTTGCCTTCGATAACTAATTTCTTTTTTAGCTGAGAAGTCAACCTGTATGTTAACTTTGACATCGGAACATACAACGTATGCTCCCTTGTGTCAACCTTAAACCCTGCCTCCTTCTGAGAGTAGCTTATTGTGTGTGGCTTCATAGCCTCGGTTATTGAGTCCCTACCTTTGGAGTAATCCTTAATCATCAGCCCATTAATCTTACGCTCAGTAACATCCACATAAGTATCGCAGAACCTGTAAAAGTTTTTGAATGATGTGAAAGGATTTCTCTTGATGCCATAAACTTGATGGTAAAACTGACTGTATGACTCAGGAGTTGGAGTTCCCGACAGGAGTATCACATAGGGGTTATGCTTTTTAATTATCTCCTTCACCTGCTTTGCTCTATTACTTGGCTTAGGAAATGCCCCCATACTATGAGCCTCGTCAAGCACAATTAAATCGAACCTCTCAAGAGACTCCACCTTGTGTATTGACTCGTAGTTTATAACCTCCATCTTGTAGTTAGGCATAAAAAGATTATAGTCACTCTCAATACTAGATATTGCTTTCTTCTTGGTCACAAACAGAACGTGTTTACAGTTTAGTTTCTGTGCCACAGACAGGCTAGTGAAAGTCTTTCCTGTTCTAACCTCCATCGCTAGGTAAACAAACCCATCAACAACAATCATCTTAGCTGCCTGTGTGCTAATAGACTCCTGATAGGGTCTTAGTTTTATAGTTGTCTTCTTTTTATTCATTAGTTCCTTATAAAATTCAACACTTCTGTTTATCTTATCCAATACCTCCTTGTCAATAGTATACTTTGGTATTGTGATTGTCGTTGCCTTCTTACCTCTGCCTATTTTTTCTTCCCTAGACTGTGTGTATATCTCCTGAAGCAGTAAGCATTTTTTATACATCATAGCGTCATTGTGAAAGGGCAGTCTTTCAATAAAATCCTTACTGTCCATTACTGTCAAACATTTGAGCCTGTGTTGGTAAAGGTTGTGGCTTTATTATCATCCATCTTCCCGATGGGTCACGCCCTTCTTGAGGCTGTAATCCTGTTATGTATATTGCATACGACACCAACCACTTGTAAAACCTTGTCCTTGATATAGTCATCTTGGCTTTTGGTGCGTAGTCAGGATACTCTCCAATAAAATCAAAATATAAATCCTGCTTCATAAGTTTTGCACCTATCTCAAGAGATGAGTTTTTAATATGCCCCTCAACTAATCCACACCACTCAATAAAATCGTGAGATGTCTCAGCAGACAACTGCCTTGTTTTTAGGTTAACAAACTTACTCGTAACCAACCCTGTGGAAAGATAATTACTTAGGCAGGAAACCATATAGTTGTCGAAGTTACACCACTCATCGTCATTCCAATCAGCAAAGAAGTGCTTACCAAACTCATCAAGAGGCGTATGGTCTTTGTTAAAGTGTTGATGAAGTTCTATCTCCCATTTTCTCCTAGCGAATGAGTTACCACTACCCTTTATAGCATAGTTGGTTGTGATTGCAATCTTAGGTGACTTGCTAAATGGTATCTTAACCGCATCCTTATTCTTCTTCTCTAGTGTTAGTCCCTCTGTAACCACAGAGAACAGTCTCTCAAAGTCAAAGTGTTTCTTAACATCATCGAAGCAAAGTATCTGCGTGTCGGCAGACACTAACTGATAAGGGAACGAGCGTTCAAACGCAAACTGCTTACCATCAATGACCACCAACTTTTTCATTTGAGATAGTGCGTTCATAAATAGTCCCTTACCTGTACCACCTTCAGGGTTGTCAGATATAATCTCATCATTCAATATTACGGCAGGGCAGTAGCTTAGGTTCTTGTATCCGTGCATCATAAAACCAATTGTAGACTCCATAGTTTTAACCCTACTAATGTCATCACCACATATCCTAGATATAAACTTACCATAGACGCTATTACTTTCGCATATAGTAAACTTTCTATCTATAACGTGGTCTTTCCAAACATAACCACCTAGGTCAATGTAGTCTATTGGCTCTACGCTGTGGTTTGTTATCTTAACAGCACAGTTTCTGTAGTACAGGTATGACACATCTTTTGTGTCCTCTATGAAGTAAATATCTATTGTAGCCAAAAGGGTTAGAAAATCCTCCTTAAAGTATCTTACGTGGTCAGCGAAGTAATTATAAATACTTAAGTCATCCAATTGCATTAGGTGATTAAGAATAAAGTCCTTTATCTCTTTCTCAGACGTATGGTCAATAAGGTTATTGGTAACCTTAACAAACACATAGTTTTTATTTCCTTCGGGACAGAATTTATAGAACCCATTTTCTTCAAGAAATGTTTTGAATAGTATATGCACTATCTTAATTGTCCCCTTGTCCGACTTAGTCCAAAAACTTTCTATCTCGTTTTCTTTTTCTATTTTATTAAAGACCGCAGTAATTGTATCGCTATCCAAGTTGGCCTCCTCTAGTTGGTAGCGAATCTCTTTTTTTGACACGCCACGCCTTAGCTTTGTCTTTACTGAATTAAGTTTGTCTTCATCTTCGTAGTACTTAGTTCCAAAGTTACCTGTCTGTGCGTATGCAGAGTCTATTGTTCTTTGTATCTCAAGCTGAGAGAAGTCTGCGGTTATGTATTGGTTAAGTATATACCCTGCTAAAGCTTTGTTTATTCCGTAGTCATTGAAAGCCATTGCCAACACGTATACGTTTTGATTTCTCTGTCCCTCAATCATTGGATATTTTTTACTCCACCACTTTACAAGTATCTCTACAACTTTATTTTCATCTGTAATTGGAATGCTTGGTGCGTCTCTAGTAGAAACCACCTCTGTATATTCCACCTCATCAATCTTATCCCATACAGATGAGTTATCGTTAATAAAAATTAATGGGTCATACGATTCGTAGCAAACCCTTGATAAGTTACTACAGGTTTTGTCGAAGTAAGGCGATGCGAAGTGATTGTCTAATGAGTTGAAGTAGTTCTTGTGGTTGTTTATATCAGTAGGTATCTTAACCAATACTTTTAATCCATTTCCCGATGGGGATATGAATACAGAGTATACAAACTTATCCTTAGTAAAGTTCTCTTTGTCTTGAAGTAGTTCTTTCTTTTTTGGGTAGCCATCAAAATCTAAACAGATGAGACCACTATGCTCAGATAGGGATTTATCAGTTCGTTTTACGAATACACCACTAAAACAAATCGCAGGTAGGTTTTTCTTTAGTTCCTGTCGGTCTGCCTTGTTTGATTCTTTACGTATTTTTTTTACTAGTTCTTTAGTCGCTCCTTCCTTGATTCTATTGAGTACAACGCTTATTTGTTTATGAAATGGAGCTTGAGTTTCTTTTATATTTTTAAATATCGTGACGATTTGTGTCATTTTTATGTCGATTTTATGTTGATTATTTTTTTCTAAGTATTTGGTATTCAGCATCTCTGTCTTTAATGCTTATTTTTCTCACATATATATAAAAAAAGTAAATATAAATATATATAATAGTAGTAGTAGTATAGTATATAAAAAACCAACACGATTTGTTGGGTAAAAAAGGGGAGCGTTAACTCCCCTTGTTTTAAGCCTCTCTAAGAGACTTTCTTTTTAAAACGGAAGGTCAGCTCCTTCGTCTTCAGGAAGTGGCATAGCTATTTCCTTTTGCACGTTACCTTGTGGCTTTGCTATTTCCTTTTGCACGTTATCTTGTGGCTTTGCCTCCCAAGTATCCAACTCGCAGTAGTAACTACCACCTTTAGATAGTTTGATGTCTAGGTTTACCCATCCGTTTTTTACGTTGGCTTTTAAGAAGGCAATAGCCTCCTCTACTTTGATTGACTGTCTTCCGATTACGAAAGAAGGTGCGTTTTCTCTTCTTTTGAATGAGAATCCATCTGCGAAAATCTTTTCTTCTTGTTGCATAATTAATTTACTTTAAAGGTTTAATATTAATAATATATTCCAAAAATTCAATAGTGCTAGTGATAATAAAATCTTTAGCTTCTTTATTATTGCAGGTCATTGGAATCCTAACCCACATTTCTTCTTCTGTCTTTGGCTTAAAGAAACTCATCATAATAAAAGGTTTCTATATCTAGCTCAGCATCTATGCTATAGAATTTATTGTAAACCTCTATAGCCTTCTCCACTTTAAATTCACCACCCTTTACAAACTCTTCTGTTGGTCTGTATATACCCATCATACCATTGGTCTTGTCGATAACAACAAATATTAACGGCTTGCCAAAAAGTTTTTGGTAGATGTAGCATTGGCTATCGTAGTTGTACTTACGAGCTGACCACTTAAAGTCTTCAATCTTTGATGTGGTCTTGATATCAATCACCATATCGGGGTGAACAATATCTGCCTTACCTTTCCACATAACGCCTTTAATCTCAGCGATTGCAGGAACTTCATAATTGTTGTTAGGGTTTCTGATTAGGTCGTACATATCTAAGTTGCCCATTAGAACAGTAACAAGCTTTCTTAGTTCCTCGCCCTCCTTGTCTAGCAAAGCGAAAAGAACATCATTCTCTACGCAGTACTCCTTGTATATTTTAGTGTTCCTTGATGATGAGTCTACGAACCTTACATTCTCAGCCTTCGATGGTTCAAGGATTAACTGATGAAAATACCTACCCTTAGCAAAATTTGCATTGTCGGGTAGGCTTACTCCATACTGCTTAGGATTAGTTAGTAACGTTCCTATGTCTGAGTTAGACATATACTGCTTACCAAATTCTCCGTAATAATCCTTATCGTCTCTTAGTCTTTCTATAGTTTCAGCGTGCATATCTATTAGGAATTAAGGATGTCAGATAGTTCTGTCTTTACAGGTATAGATAGTACGTACTTACGCCCTACCATTGCTGTTAACTTCTCGTTGCCTAGAGATTTATTCTCTTTCACATACGCCATCACATTATTCCAATTGTCATCACCCTTTTTCAAATGTAGCTTTGGTGCTTTCTTGTTCTGAACGCTTGTAGCCTTTGCTTTCTCCTGTGCCTCTACTACGTTGTTGTTATTTGATTCGGGCATATCCTCACCTGCGTATATGTAAATACCCATACCAAACATAGCTAGGTTCTTTACTAGGCATCTCATCATTGTCTTGTTTAAGTCAAACATAGTCGCCCCTGCAACCTGCTTCTCTCCGTACCTTGTGGTGTAGCTATAAGCCTCTTTCTTCATAGACTTGTTTGCACCGTCCATAACAGGAAGCCACATTGATAACGTCTCACCGTCTATGGTTACTGACGAGTGACACATAAAGCCAAGTGCCTCATCGTACTCCGTCTCACCCATTTGGTAGGTGGCATCGGGACAAACCTTTTTTACTTCGCTCCAAGCCCACGCCCAAGATAGGTACGTGAGATTGTTTTTCTTTTCTACTTTCGTATTTACATTAATCGCTGACAATTTTTCGAAGGTTGTCAGTTCCTTTTCTTTTGCTTTTGACATTTGATTTAATTTAATTGATTTAATTTTTGATTTATTTTTGAAAACTTTAAAAGAACTTCATCACGTTGTAGCTTTAGTATTCTAATATATTTAATGTTAGCTCTTCCGTTAATTTCTTGTTTAATTTTACGCTCTATCTTATCTAGTTTTAGACGATAGTTTGACAAAGATAGAACATATACTCCATATCTCCAACCTTTATCTGTAAATTTTTCAAATTCATCTACTTCTATTATTTTATAATGGTCTCCGTTGGCTGCGGTGTTATATATCTGTACGTCTTGGGTTAGGTTATCTTTTACTATCTTAATTGAGTATAGGATATATGACTCATATTTACCACAACTTAAACTAACAGTTCCCGCATCTTTAGATGCCTGTTCTATTAGTTGTAATTTTTTTAGGTTCATTATTTATCTTTTTAATAAGGTCTTTGTAGTCTTTGTCGCTCTCGATTCTATCAGTCATAATGGCTATACCTTTTATAATTGCAGAATGACTTATAGCGTACCCTTCCTCGTTCATATACTCCTGTATATCTCTTATTCTCATAGGTCTATTAAAACAAACGTAGTACAACAAATATCTTGCGTCTACTACGTCTCTTCGTTTTAACTTAGTGAATAAAGTTTTAGCATTTATTCCAAAACTATTGCAAACATTTAGCACATACGCTTTAAATATCTCTTGTTTCATTTGATTTAGGTTTAGGGTAATGGTCTTTGAAAGACTCAAATAGGTCTGTTAAAATTTCAGTTGCGAAGGACGACTCTTCTTCACGCATCTTCATAAATAGTTCGTTTGATTTTGACATTGTGATTTAATTTAAGATTTAATTCTTCTGTGTTAGTTTGTGTCCAAACTATCTTCATAGCGGTTGTTGTATTAACCCAATCTTTAAGCATTTTTAGATATATATTTGTTATAAAGGTCATCTTCTAACCAATCTATTCTTGTGCTAGTTCTTCCTTCAAAAAAATATCTGCCGTTGCGTAGCATTTCAATATAGTAACCTCCAACATAAGACATCACGTCAGTACATCTTTCGCTAAGATTAACTTCGGGGAATTTAGTTTCATATTTTTTTCTAGGGGTCATAAGTCCTGTGGATACATAATCTTTTTGAGTGTATGTTTCCATATCCAACATCTGTTGTAGACGCTGAATATAAGACTTGGAGGTTGGATAATTTAGTTTAAGAGATTGTATCTCTTTTTCTATTAAATTTTTCATTTTATTTTATTTGATTTATGCAAAGATATGTCTAAAATTAGACACTACCTAGGCTTTTTTGTTTTTTCTCCACCACTATTAGTGCTTTCTTTAACGCAGATATAGTAGCTGCTGCACCACCCTTACTAATGGTTTTCTTTAGGTTTGATATTACTTCAGTATAATCTCTCATCTTTTAAAATTTATTAAATACATACCATAACACATAAAAGAAGAAGAAATACCAACTCCATTGACATAGTATAGCTATTATCATTATGATGCATTCTAAGGCGTATGCAAGCCTGTTGTAACCTTTGGTTCTTAGGTAGTTCATTCGTACGTAAGATGGCACTACAAAGCTAAGTAGTAGTAGCCCAATCATAATCGGTTTAAATGTTTCCATTGTCCTTTAGTTTTTGGTTTTCATTCTCTAGTTCCTTGATTCTCTTTTGTAATGCCTCAACTCTATACTCGTGTTCGGTTATACTTGTCTGCATTGTCTGTTGTGAAAAGTTTGTCTCCATATTAATAATTCATTATAGGTGTCTGTACGTTTTCGATATCGTAAACCATCTCGATACTCTCCTCCACAGTTTCAGTTACTATCATACCGTGTTTTTTAGCGTACTTTTTTAGTGATGGAAGGCAGGCGATATATACCTCTTCGTCTGTAAACGTAGCCACCTCTTCTGCGTGGTACTTGCTTTCAAAATATACTTTTATCATTTCTATTGAATTTAATTATGGAGTTACAAAACGCACCTCCTTCTACCTAGAAAACCCCACACCATTTACGATGTGAGGCTTACCTATTAATATTAATTTATTATTTTACTATATGTGTTAAGTGGTCGTACAATAGCTCCATTTGATTACTAAAACTTATTTTAGAAAATGTTGCTCCACTAAACTTAGAATTGTAGTAGTTTAAATAATTTTCAATTACCTTTTTTTCTTTTTGTGTTACTTTCATAATAAATAATGCCTATGTTTAGCGGGAAGGTCTTTACCCTGTTAGATGTGAGATGCAGTATTGCTCTGCATTAGGACATCAATGTCTCTCACGTTTATTACTCTTTTTTTAGGGAGTCCCTAACGAATCCCTAATGTATACTAACGTTGTCATTACTGCGTATGCCTCTATCCTTGCTCTTTTTAACATAGTGGCTTTATCTCTGAGTAACTCCTTGTCTATTACTACTTCTAATGTGTTTATTAATTGCTGTTGGTGTTCTATTAGGTTTTCCATTTATTTTAATTTATTGATTATTACAAATATAATACTAAAAAGTGACTTACACAAGTATTTGTGTAACTTATTGATATTCAGCTTATTAAGTAGTGTCTTCAAGGACACTAGGTTTGCGGTGATTTTCGGTAATTCACTTGTTTATTCTTGTATACAAGTTAGCAATACAGTTGAGGTGGCTCTCTATCCATTAGCTTCTTAACCTCTACCACCCAATTAAAATACGCCATTGTCTCTGTTGCCTCCTTGAGCATATTTGGTATGTCACCATCTTCCTCGCATTCATCCAAGGAATCTTTAATTCCCATTAACTGCCAATACATCTCATCGTTGTACTCGTAGCCTCCATACTCTTCAAAAATTTCCCACATCTTAATGTGCATTCTGTTGATTTTTTTCCTGTCTTTTAGTGTCTCTTTTGTCATTGTTTTATTTTATGTGGTTAATATTTTGACAATATCTTTTTGTCATTCTCTAATTGTTTTTTACTAATTACGTTCATCATTGGGGATGTGGTAACTTGCCCTATATCTTCGTCAAAATAGGTGTCGTGGTCGAAAAATTGACTATCATTTGTCTCGTCAATACATCTAATTGATGTGACATTGTCTGAAAGAAACTCATCTCTTTCGATTACATCAAGAATTTTGCTGATGTCTTTTGTTTGTACGTCTAATATAAATCTTGCCATTGTTTTATTATTTTAAAAATAGTTGTTGGTATCTACTAAGGTTTACGGAACAGGTCTCTAGTATTCCTAATATCTCATAAGTTCTTAGTTCTTTGGTGTCGTCCTCTGCGTGAAAATAAATACTATATTGCTCGTTCATAACTAATCTCTTGGATTTGGAATTATCTTTAATATATGTCTATGGGTATACATTTCATCTAAACTGTATCCTTCTTTAGTTTTAAGTATGTAGTTGATAAAGTTGTCGCAATGTTTCTTAGACTTAAATTCCTTGGTGATTATCCAATCTGTTCCAAAGTCTGTTTTAAATTGTAGTGTCGTTCTCATCTGTTTATTTTTTTAAAGGTGTCCACCTGTTTCTAGTTCATCGCATTCGTATCTCCATTCAGACTCTGAATCCTCTTCATCCATTCCATCATACTCATAAACTCCCGAACCAAAAACATAGTGTGCCTCTTCTAGTTTTTTATCTATTTTCTCGGAATACAAATGTTCTTTCTCCTCAAGATACTCTCGTAAATTTGCAAATTTGTTGTTGACTAGATAGTCTTCATAGTCATCCTTGTCTATGCTAATTTCTACCTCTGCATACTTGTGGTATACGCTTCTTTGTTGAATTTTTACTTTCATAATTATAAATTTAAGTTTCCGTTTCATCCTTTCGGAATCATCAGCCGAGATACACATCTC
>OBMK010000333.1_pt1 | contig 45152 bp, 45 predicted proteins | sample 1539081 | NCBI WGS metagenome assembly OBMK01 (sample SAMEA3355528, study PRJEB22509) | marine metagenome | biome: marine; feature: river plume; material: water | place: USA | collected 2010-08-07 | depth 0.5 m | reverse complement strand
CGGCGCCGCCCCGCCGTCAGCCCCGCCTCCACTCGGGTCCGAGTCCCCAGCGGGGGCGGCGGGGGTGTTCCCATCAACAGGGTTCCTCCGGGTGAATACAGCCGTCGAGAGGTTGGAAATGTCCTTGAGCGGCTTCAGCACCGCGTTGGGCTCCTCGTACACCAGGAACTGATCCTCCGCCGTCAGGGGCTTGGGGAGCTCGACGGCGGCGGACACGACCCCCTCGAGGGGGACCATCCCCTGGACCCTCCTCACGCACAGCGAGAATTTCTTGCCACCCTCGTGGTTGCTCGAGTCCAGGGGGCGGACAAACTTGACGTACGTTTTGTTGAAATATCGGTAGTCATCCTCGTCGGACTTGTTGTATTTGTGGTAGGACAGTTTTGTGTCGCGGGCCCCCACCTTGTGCACCGGGTGGATCACGGGATACTTTGCCAGTTTGATTATGGGGATGCCGGAGGTTGGGGTGGTGGTATAGATCTCATCCTTCTCAAAGTTTGAGATGAGACCCAGCCTCACCCACCCAGATTGATGCTCCTCCATGACTGCAAAGTTGTACCAGTTGGAATCCGGCTCCCAGAACTCGCCGTTTGGCACCTTGGACAGATTCAATTTAAAAGAGATATTATCCGTCGTAATCGTCGGCTTGTCCCTGAACCTGTCTAGGAAGCAGTTGGCAGGGGGTTCACCCAGAACGGAAGCCTTCATCCCGTTCCCGCCGTTCGTGAATGCAAGAAACCTGTTAGTCTGATTGGATACCGGTGAGATGAGGAAGCGGCTATTCTTGCCAATCTGTTTCCTGATCTCCAATGTTCCGCTGATGTCACCCTTCTCCACCTCGATGTTCAACTCCTCGTTGATGGTATCGGTAACGTCTGGGTTCACAATGAAACCGCCATCGTCCTGAACATCACCCGATAGAGTGATGCCACCAAGTGCAAACTTTTTCGTGGACGTGCCAACCGGTTGGTATGCATTGGAAACACCGCTCCACGTGTATTGGTGATCGTCACCCAGATCCATAGATGTGTAATCGATGCTGAGGAACACACCACCCTTTGGGATGATGATCTGCCCAGCAACCCAGATGTCATTACCCAGTGTGATGTTCACCCGTCCGTCGGTTGCGTTAAAGTCACCCGACAGGTCAATCTCCTCGGGTTCGAGGACTTTGTTGATGGTTGGGGTGATAAGCTTGGTGCCACCTGTTGGGTTTGTGCGGGGGATGACGATCAACGCCAGGGTGGATTCACGCTCGATCCTACCGTCGTCAAGAGTCTTTGCTGTGCCTAGGGAGATGACGTAGTCCTTGAGTGCCAGGTTGCCAAAGCCGAATGAGGTCTTTGGGGTCACGAAGGATAGGTCCACTGCCACACCATCCATCTCGTCGATCGTTGTGTAGCTCTCGGTTGGTCCGTCATCCTCGCCGGTTCTAACACCGAATTCAATACCTGAAATAGTTCCCGGAGGTGAATCAGAGGCGGGTGCATCATCACCCGAGGAGGGAACGTCGTTGTCGTCTCCACCACCACCGCCGCCGCCAACCTTGATCACGCCTGTAGAAATCATGATGACGACGATAACTCCGATAACCACAAAGGCTATCATTACCTTCTGCTTAGTGGTCAAACTACCGAAAAATTCAGTCATGGACATATTGATTAATATAACCCCACAAAAAAAGTTCACGAGTAAGTCGCCAGGTTGATATATCTGCTAAAGAATCCACTTATCCTTAGGTTCACCTTAAGCCTTCCACTCGAATCAAACTCGAAGTCGTATGTGACATAGATGCTCGGTGACAGGGTGGCGGACGACGGGCTCCTCCGCTTTACCGTCTGACTCCACCCATGGAGGAGTTCTATGCCCTGTCTGAATATCAAGACGGTTAACGTCCCCAGGTTTCCAAGTGAACTGTAATCTATGAGGGTATTTGACGTGCCATTGTTCATATTGATCGACATCAGTTTAGTCACACCCCTATCTTGAATGAGTTGCAGAGCATACATCCTATTCGAACTGTAAATGACATTTCCCACACCCAGACGAGTGTTCGGGGGAATTATATGGCTCACCCCAGAATCCCTCTCCCTGCATCCCAGGAAGATGCTCTTACTTGGGTCCACACACATTGATTTGAGATAGGAAGGATTTCTGAGACCCATAGGCTGTTCAATGCTGTTGTAATGACCTGGATAGGGGCTGTAAAAGAAACATGTGTTCCTCCACGCCTCAGAAGGGTGAGAGGTGTTCCTATGACCCCAAGCGTACACATTACGATCCTTCGCCGCCTTGGATTCCGCCATCATCTTACAGGTTGCGATGTCCCCGTAGGTCTTTGCAGACGCATCGCTCGTCAGCGAGTTTATGTAGTAGTAGGTGGTCATAAACCCATCCTTTGTTCCCGAGACTGACGCACCACTCCCTGCAAAGACGACCCTTACAGATTCAGGGGACATCACGTTATCACCCTCGACAGTGAACCCCTTACGCCACCCAGACGGATACACAAACTGCCCCCCGACAGTCTCATAACCCAGGGAGATCGTGTAGGACCTGGGAACGAGTGTGATGGTCTTCTTCCCGAAATCAGTCTTGGCGTTCCTTTTCTTGATGTTCTGGGCTGTCGTGAGGATAGGATTTGTAGACACCTCATTAATCTTTGCCACCCACCTCTTCACCGCACCCTGTCCAGCACCCAAAAAGTCAGGGGTCGTGAATGACACATCCAGTTCAGTCGTACCAGGGTCACGGACGGGATCCCACCGACGGTACTTTGGTCCAGGTATCCTGTGACCTGATACATCAGAACTGTACTTCAGGAGGTGCCAACAGCCGTTTGACTTCTGCCCAATGGCGTGACACTCTGGGTTGGCGACACATTCGCTCACGGGCGGGGTATCTGTGCACGGTCCCCCTTTGAGCAATTTCACCTTCCTGTCATCATCACACCCGTAGTATCGCCCCTCACGTCTCCCATTGTTTTTCCAATGATTCTCAATGGCAACCACTGAACTGGAACAGTTGTTTGGATTTCCACCACAGAATGCATTCACTAGATCTTGGTGTCTCCTAGCATAGCACAATGCGCTTTCAGCCATTGTTGTTATTCACCGAGAATTTTTCCTGTGTTAATTGTAATGAGTTCGATACAGTTCCTCATCACAGTTTCCGCGACCATCACATCTGGGGCTGCCAGTGCCGTTGGAGATCCCTATATCAAACCCATGGAGGGCAACCTGTTCAAGCTCCCCAACCGAACCGCCATCTACAGGGTGTTCGAGGGACCCGACAAATTTGTAGTCAATGCAGAGGTTGAAAGGTTCAACGAGAATGCCATCAACTCCCTCGCCACCCAGATGAACCAACGCCTCTTCAACAACTCCCTACAGGTTGCCGATCAGTGGGAGACCATGTACTTCTTCCGCCGAGTGTGGGTCAATGGTCACACCTTCAACCTCGAGACGATGATGTGGGAGGGTGAACCCTTCCCGGGTGCCTCCGAAATCAAGCAGGAACTCTACACCGATGGGGGCGCTCTCTATCAGGGGGAGCACATGTTCTCCCTAGAGATCCCGCTCCCCGAGAAAAGGGGGAAACTCGTCTTGGCACGCTTCCCGAACCCCCAGGTTCGCTCGGGTATCACCGCCCACGTGACGGACCCCGAGGAGTGGGACGGTCTCATCCGCCGCGAGTACCTGTCAAAGTCCGCACAGGTCAGGAAGCTGGGGGACACCCGCACCCTGCGGTTTCAAGAGGCTCGCCCCACTCAGGGGGTCCACAAGAAGGAGATTTTCAGCACCCGTGACAACGCCACCGGTGCCATCCGCAAGGTTACCCGTGAAATCAGGGTCATTTAATTTGCTTACATATATTAACGATATGGCTACTCCTGTTGCCGACCCCCTGACGGCGGTCGACCCTCAGGCAGATCTAGGCTTTGCTGCTGGGGTGACTATCACCCAAAGCGGCTCCAGAGTCCAGAATGCTGATGGGAGCGAAGTTTGAACCTACACCCTGGCTAACTACACCACCCCCGCAAGCGCAGAGGTTATCCGCCTCCAGAACGCCGCTGTCCTGTACGCAGCCCCTCAGATAAAGGTGGCTCCAGAGAAGGTGGTCTGCGCCCTGGGGACCACCCAACTGACCCTGACCTCCTACCTGGGCGAGGTTCCCGCTGGCACCCCCAACACCACCGCATCCTTCACGGAGGACGAGATGGCGGCTCAACTCAAAACCCACCTCACCGCCATGAGGGACGCCTACATGGTGGGTGGTGGAGACCCAGAACTTTTCGAGCGCTCCGGGTCCACCTTCGACTTCAGGATCTCTTGGGTTGACAGGAGCACCCTGGACCAGGATGTCCTGGACACCATTATGGATTACACAATCCAGGAGACTGCCACCAACCTCTCCCTGACCCAGGAGAGCATCTCTGGGAACACTCTGACCCCTCCAAAGGAGGCTGGGGCATCACTCGTAGCCCCGTCACTCCCGGATATTAACATCCGCCTCAACTCTGGTCCAGTGACCATCCAGGTGGACAACCCGACGATTGGTGGGGAGACCGTCACCTCCACGGGGTCTGTGGACACCTCGACCCTGGGGGCGTACACAATCACCTACAGCGCCACCGACGCCGCGGGGAACACCGGGACTGCCACCCGAACCGTGACGGTTCAGGACACCGTGGCTCCTGTCATCACCATCAACGGTGCAGCCACCATCAACCTGACCCAGGGGGACACCTACACGGAGGCTGGAGCCACCGCCACGGACAACAGCGGCGAGGCGATTTCCGTCGTCACCGACAATTCCGCCGTGGACACCTCGGCTGCGGGGACCTACACCGTCACCTACAGCGCCACGGACTCCTCGGGGAACCAGGGGACCGCCACCCGATCGGTGGTGGTTGCCTCTGCGGAACCCTGACGGAGCTGAACTACGGCTACACCTACACCTTCGACCAGTCGGACTCCACGAACTCTGGGCACCCCATGCGCTTCTCAACGGTGTCTGACGGCACTCACGGCGACGGCATAGAGATCTCGTACCGCCTGACCTACGCCACCAGCGGGGATGCCACCAGCGACCAGGCAACCATCAACGGTATAGACCTGTCCACCTACGCCAGCAGTTCCCTAAACCCCACCGCCACCTCGATCACCCGTGCGAGGGTTACGGGTGATGTGATCTTCGTGAAGCAGACGATGTCTGGCTACAACACGGGGACTTTCGGGAGCGCCCAGAGGACGGAGGCAATCTCCGTTATGAACGGGGTTGGCACGAACCTCACCCAGGTGGAGATACTCGAGGTGGTGGGTGGCGTTGCTCGAACCCACGGTATCACCATCGGCGCGGACAGCCTTGTCTACGAGGTACCGAACACCACACCCACCACAATGCACTACTATTGTGCCAACCACAGCGGTATGGGTAACAGCCTCACGGTCGGCTACCCCTCAACCACCCCCATACCCTCTGCATACACCATCCACTGGACTGACCCCGAGGAGCTGTTCCCGAGTATCATCGATATGGATACGGTCAACCAGGGTATCGTGAGGATCCAGAACATCTTCGACCAGACGAACAGCCGTCGCCCAGGGGCGGAGTCCCTGGTGTACGACACCCACATGGAGTTTGTGGGAGACCAGACCATCAACTCCGCAGCCACGGGTGGTCCCACCAACTTCCCCCAGACGTACGACAGCGGTCTGGAAAAGTGGGATATCACCGGGTGGGTCGAGGAGGGGCGGATCACCTGGAAGACACTGGGATCCACGGACGGGCTCCTGGCGTTCTCCGGACGGGTCCGCAACACCACCGAGCTGACAACGGCCCACGAGATCCTGCACGCTCTGGGGGTGGGTTCGCTCAACACGGGCACCTACGCCATCAACGGGCAAGATGGTCTTGTGGCATCTTATGCGGGTCAGCAGAGCCTGTGGCTGGGTACCCACTCCACGAGTCTGTACACCACCACCTACGCCAACGCCATCACAGACGGCGATGTCTCTGCATCCCCCGAGGGCGTCCCGCTGAAGCTTAATGACCTAACCCATTTCAGCGACGCGAGCACGGAGCGCCGAGGCGTCCCCTTCACGGTTAATAGCAAGGACTTTGGTCTCCCGGTGGTCGTGAGCCAATTGGAGCCGATGCCTGCCCCTACCATCCCCAAGACCTACGACTTTGATGTGTCTGTGGTGAGCGGGGAGTACCGCCTGGCTCCCAGCGCCACCGCCAACGTCGGGAACGTCTACAGCAGGGCGAGGAACAACACGGAGGTGACGGGTGTGGACAACGCCAACATCCACATCCAGTGGAACGACGTTGTGGTCATCCACACGGGGGCTCTGGGAACCACGGAGCGCATGAACGTCTACAGCCCCGACGGGTACAACACCGGACGGGCTCCGTGGGCGTCCCTGACCTCCGTGGAGGCGTGGTCCAGCGGCGATCAGAGCATCGTCATCGCCCCGGGTGCGATCCAGGCTGAGGAGGATGCGCGGGCGGCGTTGGTTCCGGAGACCCCGAACAACTTGGAAAGCACTGGTGATTGGATGAACTACTTTGTCCGCTACAGCAACACCCAGGACAACACGAAGCATGGTTTCATCAAGGTTGTCCAGCAGGGCAAGGAGTTGGTGGATGGCGGTGATGGTGATTGGGACAATGATGGGGTCAAGAACATCAGCGATCCCCAACACCCCGATTTCCTGAATTCCATAGATCTCTACAACGGTGGGGCTCCCCAGAGCAGCGGGTTGCTCTTCCAGTCTGGGGACACCAACTACTTTGCAAACACCGTGGGGTCCCAGGACTACCCTCTGAACGTCAGCACCACTGCAGACGAGCCGTGGGCGCTCTCCACCTCGTTCGTGTACCGCCGCAGGAAGCACGCCTTCCTGTCCAACTCTGACTCGGGTGTGGTCCTCTTCAGTTTCTCCCACCCCAGCGCCACCAGCAACATCCACACCACCGGGAGCAACCCGATGCTCCAGCTCTCCATGCACGAGAATCAGTACACAGGCTCAGTCTTTGCCCGATTCACCGTGGGTACCCAGACAGACAACGTGGTCATCACCTCTGGGAGCCTCAACTACAACTTCCTGTATAACGGCATCTACGTGGATTACGACGGCGCTGGGACCTACAGGATGTACACATACGACTACAACACCCAGACCCTCGCACTGATCCCGGGGTCTGGGGTCGTCTCCACGGGCTCGTGGAACGGCGTGCACTCCAGCGAACACCTGGTGGTCGGGAAGAACCTGGGGGAGGCGGTCTACTGGCACGGCAGGCTCACCCACCTGTCCATGACGACCCTGAGCCACGATGTGGCACTCCCAGGGACAACGGAGGTTGAGAAGCTCATCAAGAACCCCTTCGAGTGGTCCGAGGATTACCGCCAGGGCAAGCAGTTCCGGATGCCCGGGGACACCTCGAACCTCGTGATCACCACCACGACCACGAACAACACCCCAGAGACTGTGAAAGAGATTTACATAGCCAGTTCCCTCATGTATATCGACAGCAGCTTCACAATCGACCAGAGCGGTTCGGATATCACCTACGACATTGAATACAGCAAGCAGTACGTATTTGATTACAACACCGGGGTCTCTGGGACCACCACGGATTACGGAGACCTGAGGCTCACCACGGTCTCCCCTCAGGCTGACCTGGCTGGTGCACAGGATCCCGCAAACATCATAACAGATGGGGTCACCTACACCTCCAACTCGCAGATTGTCCTGTCAGCCAACACCGTCACCCACCCCATCCTGAGCCCAGTCTATATAGTTGACCTCAGCCTACAGGACCGCTCGTGAATATAGTGGCGTCCTATCCATCTCGGGCTCTGGGGACTTCGGTGCCGCCGTCACCACCACGGAGACCAAGACCTTCAGTACAGCGGATCTATTCGTGGCAGAGGGTAGCATCACCACGGATCAGAGCAACTCTGCAACCGCCACGAAGGTGTGGCATTTCGGTAGGACGCTTGTGAATAGCTCAGCCGTCACAACAGAGGAGAACCTCATAGCATACAACAAGAGCGAACACGACTTGGTCAAAAACTAACCATTTTTATCTACCCTATTATTAACTATCATGTCTCTACCTGCAGACGTATTAAGCGGGATCGACCCCCAGACGGGTCTTGGTCTCGCACCTGGGACAACTCCAAGTATCTCAGGTGCGAGGGTTGACGAGGCTACCAAAAGCACGTGGAACTATACACTGGCGGGGGGCTCCCCCATGACCGCCACCCAGCAGCCCGTGGCTGCCAACATCTCCAAGAGGTCCCTGGGGACCCAGCACTCCTACGCACCCGCTCTGTTCGAGGTAACTATCGACACCACGGGCGGAACCATGGTTGTGGTCCTCAACATTTCCGTTCCTACCACCACACCCCCGCAGGACAGGGCGGATCTCGAGACCTTTTCGGAACAGTCAATCATCGACAAGCTGGTGGAGAAACTCACCCTCGTTAGGGATTCCTACCTCCCCAGTGGCGGGATTCCGTTCCTGTACGAGAGGAACGGTGACGTATTTGATATGCGCATCCCTGATGCCACCGTGGCGGACCTGAATCCCAACGAGTTCGAGGGGATTGCAGACTTCCTAGACACTTCGGTGTCCACCGACCTCGCAATCCCCCAAGAAAACGTGACCAACGTGGGGTCAGATGTGGTGGATCAGGATGAGGACATCGTTATTAACAACCCCGTGGAGGATATCACCTCTAGTGTCCAGAACGGAGAGTTCAAGGTTTTCATCAACGTCCCCCTGTCTGGGATGCTCAGGGCTGTGGTGACCACCACCAGCTCTGATACCGCAGTGGCAACAGTCGTTTACGAGGAGAGCACCCACTGCCTTGTGGTGACCCCGCTTACCAAGGGAACCGCCACAATCTCATACACCCTGAAGAGCACCGGGACGGGTGGGAGCGCCACGGGTGAGTTTGATGTTACCCTGACCGGTCAGCCCGTTGTGACCCTCTCGGGGGATGCAGCAGTTTCGGTGAACCAGAACCAGGCGTTCTCAGACCCTGGGGCTACTGCAGACGGTGGGGAGACTGTGACGGTTGGTGGGGATACGGTGGATACCGCCACCCCCGGGACCTACACGGTCACCTACACCGCCTCAAACTTCTTCGGCGATGGGGTTTCCTCACGGGTCGTGACGGTTGTGGACAACATCGCACCCGTCATCACAGTCACGGGAGACAACCCCACTGTCCTCCAGCAGTTTGACAGCTTCATTGACCCTGGGGCAACCTCGAACGGTGGGGAGGCTGTGACCGTTTCGGGAACCGTGGACATCGCCGTGTCCGCCACCTACACCCTGACCTACACCGCCACCGACGCCGCGGGGAACACCGGGACCGCCACCCGCTCGGTGGAGGTTCAGCCAGACGTCACCCCTCCCACCATCTCTATCCTGGGTGACAACCCCGTTACCCACGTGATCAACACCCCCTACACCGACGCGGGGGTTCTGGTGACGGGCGGAACCCTGACGAACACCAACAACCCGGTCAACATCGCAGCCGCAGCCTCCTACACCATCACCTACACCGCCGAGGACTCCGTGGGGAACCAGGCGACCGCCACCCGCACGGTCACGGTGGTTGCGGGCCTGTGATTTCCCTGAACGGCGCCAACCCCCTGACCATCGAGCGCCTCTCGGCGTGGGCTGACGTGGATCCAGGTAGCAACAACGCCACGGACTCCACGAACGGCAACGCAGCCGTCACAGCCACCGTGGACTCCACACTGCTCGACGTGGATGTGGTGGGAACCTACAACGTCACCTACACCTGGACGGGCTCCACCAGCCTCACCACCCAGCTGGTGCGTTCGGTGGTTGTGCAGGACACCGTGTCTCCCTATATTGCCCTGCTGGGTAACAACCCCATGAACGTTGCGCAGGGCGGCACTTTCGAAGACCCGGGTGCCTACGCGGACACCGGGGAGACGGTGATCGTCACGGGTTCTGTGGACACCGCTGTGGTGGGTACATACACCCTGACCTACAACGCCACGGACTCCTCGGGCAACCAGGGGGTTGCTGTGACCCGGACGGTCAACGTGGTTGAGGAATTCACCACCGAGACCTCTGGGAGCGACAAGTGGCGCTCGTTCAACACCACCGCCATCAACGCCGGTGGCAGGATATTCTTTGACCCGAACCAGGTCAGGCAGACTATGATTGACGAAGGACACTCGGGGGTGGCATACGCCGGTATCCTCAATAATGGGTCAGGATCCACCCTGGCGGATAACGGCTTCCTCTTCTACGTCATCGTTGACACAAGCACCACTTCTGCGGAGTACCGCGATAGCGCTGGGAATGCAATTTCCGGTGCGTCAAACGAATCCGTGACGAACTCTCGTGTGGATGTTGACATGTATGCCGACGGGACGTACCTTGCCTTTAGCACGTTGGGTGCCAGTGATGACCCCCTGACTTTCGAACTGGACCCGAGCAGCGCGTCGTATCAGGGGGGGTGTGTTAGAATCCCCGAACACCCAGACCCCCACCAACACATTCAAGTTCGGGATGCGCGTGCTTAACGCCGGGTCTTTCAATCTGAACTCGATCACCGAGACTGTTCTGGGCGTCCAGAGGGGCGTTGGGAGGCTCGATTGGGACACTTTCACTGTGGGTACATCGTCCACCACCCAGCCAATCGTAAACTTCCGGTTCTAATTTGGCTTACTTGTCGGTCGGAGACATGGCGGGTGGCGATGCCGGGACTACACCAACACTGCCATCGCTTCAGCGAGCAGTGGAGACCTCACCACCGTAGCTTACTACTATGACGGCTCGGGAATTACTTTGACATTCTATACTATGTAATAACAATGTGTGACGCCTGCGAGGCTGGATTGGTCCACTGCCCCCACTGCGGGGCTCCCTATCTCAAGTTCTTCCTGGACGCGCACATTAAAATATGTTCTAAGAGTAATGAATGACCCAGTGGTTATTGCAGAATTCATAGCGGTCGTATCACTCCTGACGCATTTCCCCAGATTCTACTTGACTATCACATCGCTTGTGATTCTCATCTACTTTGTAAAGATGGCACGTACTAAGCGTGAAATGCGTAGTAAACCTTCCGTGAAAGCCAAGCCTGGAGATGTTGTGATGTTTTTCACGGGAGTCATGAAAAAAACGGATGGAGACTTGTTGAATTTTTTGAACTGGAAGTGCTTCCTGACTCTGTTCACCCCTCATCCTACGACGCATTTTATGGTTGCTCTGGGGGATGGCAAGTATACGGATGTCAGGCGACACGAGGGAGCGAAGGTGAGGGGGCTCGAGAATAAGTGGGATGATGAGGTTGGTGTTATTCCGATGAACATGAATCTTCAAAAGAGGGAGTTTTCCGAAAATGGTGAGTATTGGAATTACGGTGGATGCTACCCATATGCCAGATACATCCTGAAAACCTACTTTGGTCAGCGGGACCTCAACTTCTCTGGTCGTGAAATATTCTCTCTGGATTACAAATGAATCCATTGGAGTTTGCAACACTCATGTTCATCACAAGGTGTGTTTACCTAAACCTCCCTATGCACGACTTCGTATATGAGAAAACGGGTGGCGCTTACAACGGGTATTTTGTGCTAGCAGTGGGGGCGTACCTGTTAAGGGTTCCAGTTCCCCTGATTGTGGCCCTTGTGGTGGGACGGAAGATCTACAAGGAGTGTGTGGGGTACCAGGTGGCGGAGGATTTCAACAAGCCTCACAGCCACATTATGTTTTTCTTGGCATCTTATATATGTGGGCTCGCAAGGCGCTAGTGATTTACCTGACCCTCTCATTCACTGAGTGGTTTCTACATCGCTATGTGATGCACGGTAATCCAGAGGCTCTGGGGAGGTTTCCCCTGATTGGAAGTCCATTAGCAAAAACTGCCGATACTCACCTCGAACACCACAAGACAGTTCAGAGCGACATGACACTGAAGGATCATCAAGATGACAACTCGCTTATATTTAGGATCGAGACTGTACTTGAGTCGGCACTCTTTAGCATCCCGATTCTTATGCTGTCAGGTCAGTTTACTCTCAAGGAGGCTGTGGCAGTTTCTGCAGTTTCTGGGCTTATATACAGCCTGCTGTGGAACTCTATACACACCAAGATGCACGGGCAGGAGGTTGCTTCTAGGTGGGATTCTACAACACCGGTGAACGCCCTGGCGCACCGCAATCCTATCTACGATTTCCTGTGGAAGTATCACGCCGTCCACCACGTCCAGAAGGGCAAGGAAAAGACCAATTACAACATCGTCCTCCCCGGGATGGATTTCATATTTGGGACCTACGGGGGGTGGAGGTCATTTGACAACACCCAGCACTGCTTCTACAAGGATAATATGGATCCCAGGTGTCACGCAAACGACCCCAGGGGTGTGTGGCAGGACTCGTCCATCCTGTCTACGGAGAATATGGTCTTAAAGGTTGACGGCTATGAGTAGTCAGAAGAAGCACAATGGTTGCTATCCTCCGGTTCATCGCCCCCTCTGGCAAGTCCTTCATCACCCGTGCCACCTCGGCTCACATGGAACCCGTTGACGTCCAGGGGCGCATCTGGGACAAGGCGATGGCAAAGTACGGCTACAACTCGTTCCGCAAGGAGATCCTGTGGAACAAGCGGAACGCCACGGACATGGAGGTCACACGGAAGTTCAACAGCCTCGTGCGCACCTACGAGCCAGAGTATAATTGAGTGGGGCAATGCCCCATTCAGAGATGGTGCGTCAGGAATGGATAATTTTTCACCAGGCGTATAATGGGGAGCAATCCCCAACATGACCCTGTCATCCAATGGCTGAGGATGTCTGGCTGTTACGATAACAACCACCAGAAAACGGGAGATCGATACTCCCCGGGGTCGCCACGCCCTTGTGGCCTAGTGGATAAGGCATCTCCTTCCTAAGGAGAGGATCGTGGTTTCGAATACCACCGAGGGTACACTTAACTTTGTAGAGGCAATCACTTCTACAAAGTTAAAAGCAACTGACGCTACAAGATCACTGGTCCCACAGGAAAGTCCTATGTAGGCAAGACTATCCAGAAGTTGGAGGTGCGGATGAAGCAACACGCAGACCCTCGTACATGCTGTAGGTGTTTGAAGGAGGGTTTTGACGAGTTGGGAATTGAGAATTTCACTTACGAGGTGTTGTGGGAGGGGGACAATTCGCAACTCGGTGCTATGGAGAAGCAGTTCATAGCCAGTGAGGACACCATGTATCCCAACGGGTATAACCTGCGCACTGGTGGAGGCAAGAGTGAGCGTGTGAGCGATCAGTCTCGTCGGGGGATGATTGAGAAGCAGAGGGAAATCAGGCGGAGGAATAACGGTGGAATGTTGGGGTTCGTCAGGAACGACATAAACCGATGGGTTCTTAAGGCTTCCGTAGACGGTAAACATAGGGTGATAGGTTCATATCTGACAGAGGCAGAGGCTCGTCAGGCGCATCAAGAATATTCGGCGGACCCAGACAATTTCAAGTGCCGTGAGCCTACCAGAAAGCCTAATGGTTCTGGGGGGATTTACAAGAGAGGGAACAAGTGGAGGGTCATGCCGTACCTTAATGGGGCGAATACATACCTCGGCTCTTTCACCACCCGTGAGGAGGCTGAGAGGGCGTTAGGACAGTCCAGAAATTCCCTCGTGAAAAGATAGTTCAAAAATGGAATTAGAGCGGTGCATCGTTCCTTTCGCAATCTACAACCTCGCAGAGGCGGGGTACGTCTACCCCACGTGGTGTTCTTTAGTGTCGTGGATGGTCTATGACGCAAACACGTACTGGAGCGCCCGTCCCAGGGATGTGATGATGCTGGTTCACCATGCAATGTCCGTCTTTATCGCATACTGGCTGTTGTTCTTCGAAACGGATAATCTGCACCTTGAGTGGTGCAGGGTTGCGGGGCTTCTGGAGTTGTCAGGGTGTGCCACAACGGTCTACACGAACATATCGTCACGTAGATACTGGGACAAGATGGTTATGTTGTCCCTGTACTGCCCCCTGAGGTTCTGGCACGTCCCCAAGTTGTTGATGGAACTAGACGCAGTTGGGGCGTGTAGGGTTCCCCTGACGTGCGTGTGGTTCATAGTGATGATCAGTGCTTGGTGGGTTCGCAGGATGTTCCTTAGCGCGTTTGCTGAAACCACTATCCGCCTTCAACCTGCCAGTACCTATCTGGCAACCTTTTAAAGTTTTAGTGTGATATATCGAATCACTACGGGTGACAAGACTTACTACAACAACGCAGATGCCATCAACGCTATCAACGAGCAGACATGAACCAATTAACATAGTCAGCCCACGATCCAGTGGATCGCATCTTTCTGATTTGGTGGAGTGCAAATCCCCACGATAACCCAGAATGCCCTATTCCCTCCGCCTCTGTGGCATTAAACAGTGTATGTTCCCATTCGTCGCCCAACGTGTCAAACACTCCCCACTTCATAGCAACTTTGTATGTCTGCTCGGTAGCCTCACGGGAGTATAGGTCGCTCATAAAACTAAAGTCACCAGGAGGGTACGTGTACCCAGTGGGAGTCCTACACTGTGGACAAAACTTGCGAGGCATTGTATCGTAACACTTGGAACAGCATGTTATCCTGTTGCAGGTGTTGCATTCTAGACCCTGGGTCACACCCTCCTCAAAGCATACTAGGCATTCCATTTGCTTCTGTATCTCCCCTTAATTTTAATCTCATCCAATACTAACAGAGCGATGTCTCATATCACCAACGATGGTAGGGATCCCCACTCGATGTTCCAACTGGATAATCAAGTGGGAATCCCCACGTCCTTCATCGGACCACAGGGGAACTTGACAGACCTTGCGAATGTCAAATACAACGCTGGCTCTGGTCCCAACGGGGAATTCATAGAGAGCGCCACCATCTCGTCAACATACATCGATGCCGAGTTGGTGAATGCCAAGATCTCCTTTGGCACTCCTTATATGGGTATCCTATACTCCAATGAGACTGGGATTGCCACGGTAGCCAACGGGATCAGCGTCAGCACCGACGGCAACAGCCTGACCATCACGGAAAACCTCACCGTCCACGGAGACTTCAATGTGGTGGGTGCCAACAACGTAATCATATCCGACCCCATCTTGGAGCTGGGGAACCAGGCTACAATGGAGCAGAATACTGGTGTGATCTTCTCACGCCCCATGGATGCGGGGAACGTCGGGTTGATCTACATTACCGATCAGTTCAGTGAGTACGACAACACCCTGGTCATTGGGTATCACGAGGGGTGGGCAGGCTCGGATGATATCCGCCCCAACGTGGAGGCTAACATCACCGTGGAGGTCTTGGGCAACCTGGTGGCTGCCAACTACTACGGTAATGCAGCCAACATGATCTCCCTGACTGGGATGGCAGAGGGGACCTATGGGAATGCCAACGTCTCCAACGGGTCCGCGAACATCATGGTGATGAATGTTGATGCTAACGGGTACATATCAAATGTTTCCAACCTGGTCATCCAGACTTCTGGAAATATCCAGCAGACCACGGACATCGGGAACATCACCACCAACACCGTCATCTTTGCAAACACCGAGAACTCCTTTGTGACCTACGGGACGGTGGGGATCATGAACGTGGATTCCCACCACACCCTGGCTCTGGGGAACGAGACGCACACAGGAAACCTGTACATCTCTGGGAACGTTAGCATTGACACGGACGGGTCCGTAATCCGGATAGGTGCGGGGGCCGCGACCGCCGTGGACACGGAACTGACAACTCCCCTGGCGGGCATGATCTCCCTGGGAACTCGAGCGGGGCGGGAGTACCAAAACTCCAACGCAATCGCAATCGGTCTGGATGCCGGGTTTCAGTCCCAGAACTCCAACGCCGTTTCGATAGGCACGGAGGCGGGGCAGTACTTCCAAGGGCTGGATGCCATATCCGTGGGTGTGGAGGCTGGTAGGTATTCCCAGAACGCCCGATCTCTGGCGATAGGTACCCAGTCTGGTCTCGCACAGCAAGGAGCTGACGCGGTTGCCATGGGCTACAGGGCTGGTAAGCACCAGCAGGAGGCTGAGGCGTTTGCGGTGGGTGTCAGGGCGGGTGAGAGCAATCAGGGGTCGAGGGCAATGGCTCTGGGTGTCCGCGCGGGCAGTACAAACCAGGGTGAAGGTGCGGTGGCTATCGGCTTCTCGGCTGGTAGGAGCGCCCAGAGCGCCAACGCCGTAGCTATCGGTTTCGGGGCTGGTAATGTGGCTCAGGGAGCCAATTCGGTTGCCATCGGCTACCAGGCTGCCACCACCTCCCAGCACGCCAACACGGTGGTCATCAACGCCACGGGGCAGCCACTGGAGACCCAGACCACCGACGCCATCTACCTGGCTCCCGTCCGTTTCAACCCCGTGCAGGTCAGCCGTCTCCTGACCTCCAACGCAGACACGGGTGAGTTGGTGCAGGCGAATGTGATGGTGAGCAACGCCAACGTTGGGGTGAACCTCACAGACGTACTGGACATCACGGAGGCCCTGAGCGTGGGAGGGAACGTCAAGGCTGATTACTTTGTGGGGAACGCCAATACTCTGGTGAGCACCACGGACGTGGCGGATGGCTCTTATGGCGATTTGAACAACGTGGTGGCAGTCACCATTTTGGATGGGAGGATCTCGGCTCTGACGAATGTTGCCAGTAACATTCACGACCTCCAGAACGTCTCGGAGCAAGGAAACACTTACGACTCCTCTGTAATCCTGACTCACGCCGAACTGGGTCTGAGGGCATCTGGTAACGTAGAGGCGCTCCAGTTTATTGGCAACGCAGCCCACTTGGTCAGCACCACCAACGTGGCAGATGACACCTACGGCGGTGTGGGGAACATTGCAGCGATCACAATCACTGACGGGCGGATCACAGCCATGACGAACGTCGTGGCTACTACCGTCTCGACGCTCCAAGATGTGGTTGAGAGTGGGAACTCGTCATCAAACACCATCCAGTTGGGGGGCAACTCGATGGCTCTGGCAGCCCAGGGGAACGTGTCGGTGGGTTCATTGGTTGACAATCACACGAACCTCCACGTGACTGGAAACGTCATCGTGACCAACGCGGTGTCTGCTACGAACCTCGTGGCATCTGGGAATGTCACGGCGGAACACCTATTCTTCGGCGACGGTGGGGTGTTAACGAATGTGCACTCCAGCGACTCGCTCCAGAACGTTGCCAACACTGGTAATATTTTCACGGGCAACATCCAGTTCATCACCTCTCCGGTGGCGTTCACCACCACCGGCAATGTCGGGATTGCAAATGCCGAACCGATCCCTCGGGCGTTCGTGTCTCTGGGTGATGACGAGACCACCCAGAAGAAGATGATCCACATGAGTGGCAACTGTGTCATAGACTGCCTGGGTCCGAGTGTTGCGATTGGGATGGAACCCCAGGTTCAGGGTTCGGCGTCTTTTGCGATGGGTCAGGCTGCTGGTGGCGCCGGCTGCCACAGCATCTCTATAGGTGCTCAGGCTGGGCGCAATTCCCGCAACGACGCGGTGGCGATCGGTGGTTATGCCGGTAACAATACGCAGGGAGGGGGTGCTGTGGCAGTCGGGCACAACGCTGGACGCAACAACCAGGGTGACGTTTCCATTGCGATTGGACACATGGCAGGTAATGGCGAACAGGAATTAAACGCGGTTGCCATTGGTTCGTCGGCTGCTCGGGGGTTTCAGGGGAGTAACACAGTTGCTGTGGGTGCGCAGGCTGGTAGATGTCAGCAGAACACCCAGTCCGTTGCGGTGGGGTACGCAGCGGGCAAGTCAAACCAGAACAGTCGGGCGGTGGCAATTGGAAACCAAGCGGGTGAGTTTGCTCAGAACGTGGCTTCGGTAGCAATCGGATACATGGCGGGTCAGAGTACCCAGAACGCATCGGCAATTGCCATCGGGTATGAGGCTGGTAGGTGTCAGCAGAACACCTACGCGGTGTCTGTGGGTCGTCAGGCGGGCGAGAGCCACCAGAACGCCTACGCCATTTCGATTGGCTACCTGGCGGGTCAGGAGTTCCAGAACGCAGGTTCAATTTCGGTGGGCTACCAGGCGGGTCGGAGCGGGCAGGGTTCATACGCAATCGCCATGGGACGGTTGGCGGGTAGAGACAGCCAGCCCGACAACTCCATAATCCTCAACGCCTCGGGGGTCATCTTGAACGCCACAAAGGCAAATGCCTTCCACGTGAGCAACGTGCTCCACGAGGACACCGAGACGGGGTTTGTGACTGCCTACAACAGCACCACCAAGGAGGTGTTCGAGAGCAACATCTACTTCGAGAATGGGTATGTTGGTATCAACAACACTGCTCCTGAGCACCGCCTGGCAGTGGGTGGCAACGTGTGGGTCCGCAGCAATGTGTACTCCACCAACGTGAACGTGACCCAGAGGGTGACAATCTCAGAGTTCCACCTATCCAATGTTGATAACGGCATCTTGGCAATCCACGACGGGGCGGGTGTGGAATACATCAATGTGGTGGCGGACGTCCAGAACGTTTCAGTATCCTCCAACCTGCTGGTTGGGAATACCGCCAAGGCTACAAACCTCGTGGCAATCGGGACCACCTCAGACTTCATCTGGGCTGGCAGGGAGTTGGTGGTGGGTAACACCGAGCCGCAGGGTGCGAATCTCCAGGTGTGGGGCAACGTCCACACCACCGGGAACATCAAGACGGTTGCCAACGTGATTGCCAGCGATCTGTACGGCGACGGAACCAATATCGTCTACAGCGGTCTGACAACCTCGAGTCAGTTCACCTTCCCCAATGCCCAGGGGAAGCTCTCGAGCGTCTCCAACGTTGCCTGGAACACCTCGGGGCAGTCGGGATACCCCTCACAATTCCTGGACATCTCGGGCAACGTGGTCTTCAGCAACGGCAACGTGGAGATGACCACCTCCGACCTCCACGTGGTTGATGTTTATCAGAGGGATGCCATCCACGAGGATGGTCGCATCCACTTCACCCACCCCGGGCAGTCGAACGACCCCCAGTTCGTCATCGAGAGTGTTGATGTGGATGTGCTTTCCACCAACGCCATATCATCTGTGGACAGTTCGAATGTCAAGTCATCAGTCGTTGACAACTTTGGTAACGTCCTCTTCCACCAGAACGTCGAGGTGTCTGGTAACACCCACAGCAACCTCGTGACGGATATGATCGTATTCGACAATCAGAGCACCCCAGCGGTGAGCGGTCTGGGTATCGACCTGAACAACGTGGTTATCCGTGGGAACACCGCGACCAACGTGGTCACCATCGACAACGCGTGGTCCATGCAAACCACGGGGTACGTGAATGTCAACTCCGCGATCTCTAGAACCCAGGTGGTGGTGGGAACCGACACACTTGGATCTGAGAGCAACCTGTGCGTGAGTGGGAACGCATTCATGGGTGCCAACTTGACGGTTGACGGGTGCATTCACGTCATGAGGGATGATTATGGCAACTATTCGGGTGGTGACATCCGCATCTACCAGGGAAACACCGCACCCCTGTACTACTATTCCATTTGCAATGAAGGTCAGGACCTGAGTGTGAAGGCATCCAGTGGCACCAACAGCATTACAGGTGATACGGATACAGTGAGGATGAGGACTGACACGGCAGGGGCGTCTATACGTGTGGGTGGTAGCAGCACCAGCAACACGGTTGTTCATAATGGCGGCTCTGTATACAGGGTATTCTCAGGTCCTGCGGGTGGTGGAATCCACTTCACGCTTAATGCAGTGTACCCATCAGACTATGACGGAGGTACTCCAAACGGAACCATAAACCTGGGAGGAACAACCAACCAGTGGCAAAACTTCTACTACTCGGGGTCTCTCGTGTCGTCCGACAGGAACCTCAAGCAGGATGAGGAGGACTTCACGGCTGCCGAGGCTCGGGTGGCAGTCAGGATCAAAAACCTCATGAAGAAGTTCCGATATCGTGACAGGGTTGCCATTAGGGGCGACGATGCCCGTTTACATTCTGGTGTGATTGCTCAGGATGTGGAAAGTGCATTCCAGGAGGAGGGTCTGGACGCTCACAGGTACTCCCTGTGGTCCGAGACCGCTGTATATCACGACAATGCCACTGACACCATCATCGAGAGGTATTACTACAATGTGGATACTGGAGAACACGTGGTGAATGAAGATCCACCCTATGGTATTGCAGGCGAGTGGACGCACATCGAACACCCCCTAAATTACCCCGAGGTCTCCCGCACCTTTGCCTACCATGTGAACTACCCTGAACTCCTCTGCTTCATCATCGCAAATATTTAACTCTCTAGTAATTATAGAGTAATGAGTTTCACCTACGACAACTCTACGGAGACAATCCTCGTGAATGATGCGGAAATGAAATTCACAACATCGGCAAAGGGTATCACATTCCAAGATGGTTCATCGATCATCACTGGAAGTGGGCTGAACTATGCGATTACAGGTGCTACTGATTTGGCGGGTGGTGGGGTCGAGGTGGACTCCATCAAGCTCACCCGAGCTGTGGAGACCCCTGCATTTTCAGCCGGGGTCCTGACGGTCGACGGGTTCCAGAGGACCTACAGCGTCCACCACTACGAGGCGTCTGTGGATATCACGGAGATTGCTGCCGGATCCAACATCAACAACGGTGATCAGGTTGCCGTGAGCATCACGAACGTCTCGGGGTCCAACGTTCAGATCTCCACTGGGGGTGCCACAAACAAGTCAAACTTTGACGAACCCGCCAACGTCCAGACGACTGAGACATGTATTGTGGCAGGGTTGAAGCTGACGGGGAACATGCATTTTTCGGTGTCTGTTTTCTCTTAGGTGATTACAAGATGTTCATATCATTATTTCATGCGTTGAATAAAAAGAAAACTGTAGTGGCAGAGTCCGAAGAAGATACACGCACCACCATCCTGGATGCGGACATCCCCGCATTCAACTCCACCTACAAGGCGAGCAACGAACGCTCTAGGATTTCTAGGGACGGCACGACCCTCCTGTTGCCGTCAGCTCGCAACAACGGCCTCCCCGGGAGGGTGGAGATTTTTACAAAGGTCAATGGCACCTGGACTTCGCAATATGGCATACAGGGGTTTAACAACGGGGCGAACATGGGCGTGGGGAATGACATCAACAGCGACGGGACCATATTTGTCACGAACAACAGGCTGGGGAATGGCACCAAGCAGTTCGAGATCCACGAGCTGTCTGGGGGGACGTGGGCTCGCAGGGATCAGGTAACTCACTATAGTAGCCACGTGTCTTCGCTTGCCATAAACGGCGCTGGTGATATCGTGGTTCTGGGAAATGAGTATGATGGTGGTTCCCCTTTCCCTGGGGGCGTCAGGGTCTTTGAATACTCCGGATCGTCGTGGACTCAGACCTTTACCGCATCTGGTTCTGGGGTTGAAGCTCTAGGAGTCTCCGTATCCCTGAATGAGGTGGGAGATGTCTTTGTAGCCGGTGGAATGCAGCACTCGGATGGGGTGAACCGGGTGGGGCAGATCCGAGTGTTCACGAAACAGAGTGGTACGTGGGGGCAGAGGGCGGCGTTGAGTGGTCCCTCAGGCTATGACCTCTCTCTGTTTGGTTGGGATGTGGATATAGATGACGCAGGTGAAACCATTGTGGGTGGTGGGTGGACGTACGGAAGCAGCGCTGATGGAATACTCATGGTATTTACTGGTAGCCAGTCCACGTGGTCCATGGCATCCACCATATATGGTCAGCAGACGGGTGAGCAACTTGGGTGGAGGACTGCCATATCGGGTGATGGGAAAACGGTGATTGGCAGGGCAAGCGGAAACAGTGAATCTGGTACTGCATCAACGGGGCGGGGGTACGTTATAACCCGTTTGGGTTCCACCTTTACACTCACAGAAGATGTACCCGCTCAGCAACTCGGTGAGTCGTTTGGTCTGGATGACATTTCTCAAGATGGGTCCGTCATGGTGGGAGCAGCCGCCCTGAACGACGAGACTGCTACAGATGCTGGGAGATACTACGTATTTAACCGCGTCATCCTCACCCCCCCCCCAACAACCTCGTACCGTGTGTACGTAGCGAACGAAACTGACACGATAGCCACGTACGATCGAGCCTTTCTAGAGGACACCCATTCGCTCATACGATATGATAACTATTCGTACGGCGGGTCGATCTGGAACACAGACATATACACCGACGGTGATGGAGAGGGGAAGTATTGGGAACTGGGAAAGTCGATCCGTAGCGGGGGCGGTCAGCAGCCCAACATTTTTAATTACTGGATTTATTTCGCTACCGCAAATTCGCTGCAACCCACCGCTTCCACGTCATACGTCGATCAGGGGCCTACTGGATACAATCACGGCCACAATTACGGACTCTTTCTACACTTCAAACTTCACTCAGTCCCCAGTGATATAGCAACTGACACCAACCACATCATGCACCAATGGATGTATGATACGTCCTTTGCCTACCAGTTGGATTGGGTGTCTGGTACTCAGATTGTGGTCAAGGGAAAGACGAGCGGTTCGTCTTTCACCAATTATTCGAATAACATTACGATTTCACCAACCGTCTACAACAAAATGTGCATGGTTGTGAACAAATTTAGTGGTGAGGAGAGAATCGCGTTCTTCTTGAACGGTGTGAAGCAGTTTGATTCTTCTGACTCGTCGGCTGGTGTGGGCCACGCATCGTCTCTCGGGACGGCCGTGACTGATTTGCTGACGGGGTATAGAACCGGGTCGAGTTCTGAACAGTACTTGTATGTTTTAAGAGACATCGCCTCCGCCGCGTGGGATACACCTGCCAAGATGAAAGACTTGAGATTTTTCAATCAGGTGCTAACAGATGCTCAAGCGATCTCGTTAACATTATAACACCAGCCGCTGTTGTAATGGACGTTGTCTTTGACCCGGCACCCACGGGATCATATATTCCAACCAACGGGTCGGGTTCAAATGCAGAGGGTAGCCTAATTGGAGCGGGTGGCAGTTTCACCACGGTATCTGGCGTCCTTCTCTCAGATGCCACGACCAGCGGCAGGGTCGGAAACGCTTCTGGAACTTACTACCAAGTGGCTCCTAACGGTGCCCACGTGGGAGTTTCGACCATTGAGTGCATCGTTCAATTCACGAACAGCACTGGAAACCTGGCTGATCTAGCCGCCTACACTCAATTTGACGACAACCTGTTTATGCTCGGCAACTACTCCGATAAGACATTCATCAGCATCAAGAGCAGCGACGGCGCTCTGCATACATTGATAGCGGATAGCACTGCATCGTCCACCTACACTGATGGCAACGGTTTCAAATACAGAGAGGTGGACAGCACGGCTGCAGGTGTGGTGGAACCGAACAAGTGGCACGTGATTACCATCACCTTCGAATCACCGGGTGCCCACGGAAACAACACCTTCGAATCACCGGGTGCCCACGGAAACAACACCTTGGAAACCGTGAAAACGTACGTCGATGGGTCCCTCGTGATGACGGCAGACATCTCATCAGACGACAGCTCCACGTGGTATATACTTCTCCATCGGGAGCCCTACGATCACCCTGACCTCAACCTCCACAAGCAACTCGTCATTAGGAAGTACCTCCTCCAACCGCAACTCAACGGTCTTCGGTGCGAAGGTTTCAGTCACCCAGAGCACGACAAACACCCTGTTCGAGTTCGGAGGAGGCATCTGGGGCATGGCGTGCTACGTGTACAACAGCACGATCTATGTCCAGTGTGGAGATGGTTCAACGGCGGGTGGGGATCTCGAGCTCTCATATGCAATAGGTGCAGGCGAGACAGTAACAGACATCACAGTGTCCCTCTCCAATAGCACCGTCAACCTGAACAAGGTGGACACTGGGACTTTATCATCAACTAGTGCGGTCTACGGCACCAACGCTGGTGGCATGGGGCAGAGGCACAGCGCCATGTGCAACACCCGCATGGGTACTGGATCCGCTAGCACATACACCCTGACAAACGGCGTTATAACGTCACTAGAGGCGTGGGGATCGGATTTCATAAACAACAGTTAAAATCTCCACTAATATCAATTATGTCAATCAAATACGACGGCTTCTCGGACATAGGAGGGGTTGACTACAATGAAGGCGCCCCTGTTGCTGGGGGTTCCCGCCAGCTCCAGATAGATAATGCATTCGGCGTGACCCCGATGAACTCCACCGCCGTGGGTGGCACCCAGGGCAACATAATGCACTACGACCCCACGACCTATGAGATCCGATACGACACCGCCAAGACCTTCGTCATCCCGCACCCCAACCGCCCTGGGCGGATGCTGGTTCACGGGTGTCTGGAGGGTCCGGAGGGTGGTGTGTACTACCGCGGGAAGGGCAACAGCAGCAAACCGGTTCGCCTCCCCGACTACGTCCCCGATCTGATAATGGACGAGCCCACCATCCACGTGACCCCCATCGGGAACAACCAGACCCTCGGGGTCTCCGAGTGGAACAGGGCGACCAACTCGTTCCGGGTGATTGCGGACCGCCCCACGGACTTTCACTGGACCTTCACGGCTATGAGGGTGCCGGTGAATGTTGAACCATTTGAGAGTGAGGTGGAGGTTAAGGGACAGGGTCCATACAAATACATCTGATCCGATGGATCTTAATCGCTACATACTTAAAATGCGCCTCAACAAGATGCAAAAGTGCGGCATCTCCGGACCCCTCATATGGTCCGAGGTGAACCGAAACCTCACGGCAGTCCAGGGATACCTGGTGACCCAGGGGACCGCCTGTTGGCACGTGTGGTGCCAGGACACACAGGGTGAGATCCAGGATGTCGGGTGGGAGTTGGCAAAGAGGGAGGACGCCGCCTTTGCCAACATCGATAAGGAGTATATTATGATCCCCCCGGAGGGTATGCAGGTGGATAAGGATATCGAGGTGGCGGAGAGATGGGATAAGTACCAGCAGGATCCCAAGGGCTACTGGAAAACGGAACCAATGGATGTCCAAACCTTCCGTGCGAAGATTATCCGAGAGACGAAACAACCCCAGTGACTTCGTCCCACGAGTGGGTGGACAGCGCCGTCTCCTTGCACCAGGGATATACAGGATCCCCAATATAGTTGATGCCCTTGATGTGAGCCCCCTCACACTCTGCACAAACTTGGTAGCTATCATCCACCATCGCATTGATAGCTAGCGACTTGCAGATGTCCACCTTGTTCACCTCGTGTGGGGTGAATGAGTTGGTTATGATGACCTCGTTGACCGTGTGGGGGAAGTAGCGATCCACCCACTCCTCAGTCTTGATGCGAACCCTGTCCTGCCGACCGGTTATGATGTAGATGTCGTACCCGAGTGCCTGGATGAATGCAAGTCCAGCCTGAGCCCCAGGGAGGGGGCGCAGCTCTGCAAACTCCTGGGACTCGTAGAAGTCATATACCATTCGCTCCGAATACCTCTGTGATATCCCAAGGGCAGAGGCGTAGTGGTAGGGAACCTTGCCATCTGGCCACTTGTATCCTGCCCTTTCAAACATCGGTCGACTGAATGGTGAAAGAACCTCATCGACATCGATACCAATACGCTTACGAGAGCGAATCGGATGGGGGAGTCCGGATGAGGCAAGGACATTCATTACTTCTGCTCATCTATGTATACATAACCTTAACCTCCTCCGTCGTTATGTAGTCCTTGACATGCTTCGAGTGCTGGGTGATATCGTCGCACAACAGGTGGCGGGCGAAGAATTTTTGCAAGATGTTGGGGGTCAGCCTGAGGCGGCGGATATCCTTCCAGAATTCATCCCACCTATCAGCCTGTTTGGGTAGGAAGCGCATGAACTGCTCCTTGGTCTGATCCCTGGTGTTGAAGTCGTACTCCACAAAGTAGTCCACCCGGCGGCGGAGCGCCTCGTCAAGCTTCTTCAGGTGATTGGTGGTGATGAAGATGATCGTACCGTCCTTGAGCCTCCCGATGCCGTCCAGGGTGTTGAGGAGTCCCGAGAAGGTCACCTGATTGCGAGCCGAGTCGTGATTCTTGCGCTCCTCGAACAGGCAGTCGATGTCCTCGATTGCTATCCACGCCGACTTGGGGCAGGACTTGAAACACCTTCGCAGCATCCGGTCATCCACATCGGGCGTAAACTCCACAGAGGCAACGGACCTCCGGAACTTGCTGGCGAGGGAGTGGATCAGGGTGGTCTTGCCGGTGCCCGGGGGTCCGTGGAGCATGTAGATGCGGGTGTGGGGGATGTTCAGGGATCTGTGGAGTTCCTGAACCTCGTCACTCATGAATCTCTCGAGATCGCGAACTATGCTATCCTTCGTGTCCCCTGGCAGGACAACGGATTCCAGCGAGCGGTGGGGGGCAATGCCCTCGAGCGCCCACCCGTGATCCATGTTCCACAGGGGTACACCCTTGTCAAAGTCCATGTTATCTCTGCCATTCTGAGAAAACTCCCGGGCGGTCTCAATGAGACGATTGACTTGGTCAACGGTTTCGGCTTCCACCACGAGTGTCACGCCAAATATGATTCCTCCGTCACCCGGAAGATACGGTTCATCTTTGCGTTCCACTGTCACCTTGAGACTATCCCACCCCGGCAGGGTGTATACACCACCCTTGATACCGAAATCGTCAATCTCACTCTTGGTGCTATCCCACCCATCGAACAGCAGTTCGGTTATTTCATTCTTTGCAGCAATGTAGTTGCACACCGCATCGATGTTGAAGTCAGGGGCAGGACCGAACGTGATGGAGACCATTCTTCTTGTCAGGTATAGAGCGGAAACCTTATATGCCATCAGAATGGATACTATCATATCCATCACAAGCATTCCATCGAGGTTCAAGTACCTCCCGCAGATTGTGAAGAACCTGACCCACCAGGGTGCGAAGGAGGTTTTGGTGAACATTCCGCGTGAGTACAGCCGGTGGCCAGATGAGAAGGTTGAAGTTCCACCGGAACTGTACTACATACCGGGTGCCAGGGTGATCCGTTGTGAGGACTATGGTCCCGGGACGGTCTATATGGCGCCCTTGGACATCCAATCCACTGCAAAGTACCTCATGGCGGTTGACGACGATACAGCCTATCCCTCCAATCTACTCTCAACCCTCCACAGTGCCATAGTGGAGGACCCGTGCGTGTGGTGCACCAGCGGGTTTAGGATCCCCGAGTTTTTTGAAAAGTGTGGTGGAATCCCCAGGTATCACAGGGGGGCGGTGGATGTAGCGGAGGGATACGGGGGTGTGATGGTTGAGATGGATTGGATTCGTCAAGGCAGGGCATACTTCGAGTGGATGCGTGCCAAGTACACACACTACGATGACCTGCTCCTCAGCAACACCATGGCTCACCTAAATATCCCTCGCAAGTCGTGGTGCGACTCGGTCCTGAATGTCCAGATGATCCGCCAGTACAGTTTCGGGATGGAGGAGGATGCCCTGTGGAGGCAGGGTGGAGAGGGTGGGCACTTTGCAACATATGCACCCGTATTAAACAGGCTTAGAGAGGATGGCGAATACAACTATAGTACCACATGGCAGTCTGGGATTGCTTCATCTTCTACAACGAATTAGAGATCCTCGAGCGTCGGATGCACTATCTCGACACGGTGGTTGACCATTTTGTGGTGGTGGAATCCTCTGTGACCCACAAGGGAACCCCGAAACCATCTTTTTATCAGGACAACAAGGAGCGGTATGCTCGTTGGGCGCACAAGATACGCCACGTGGTGGTGGATGACAACCCCACGGACACCGAGGATGCTTGGAGGCGTGAGAATCACCACCGCCGGGGGATTCTCAGGGCTCTGGGTGACGCCAAGCCGTCTGATTGGATAATGGTGTCGGACGTGGACGAGATCCCCAACAGGGGTGCAGTGTGCCTCGGGAGGGACAATAACATCGTCAACGCCACGGCATTCCACATGTTGGCGTTCCAGTATTCACTCGACTGGATGCAAACGTTCGAGCCGTGGTTCGGGACGGTGATGCTCCGTAAGGATCAGATGCCACCTGGTGGTCCACAGGAGTTGCGGGACAACAGGTGGAAGTATCCACACCACCGATACGCTGGGTGGCACCTATCGAGTTTTGGTAATCTGGATCACATCTACAACAAGGTCAAGGAGTATGCGCACCACGCGGATGAGTCGTGTGTCAAGACGACTCGTGAGTCCCTGGAGGCTGACATAACGGCGGGGGTGCTGGGTGGCACACACAAACTCACTCGCACACCCCCTGCTACTCTCAACTCTATGCCTCGTAGTCTCGTAGAGCCACTCCCACTGGAAATCGAGGAACCCCAGTCCGCGTGAGTTCCTGATAGCGCACGGTCAACTTATTGCCCACGTGGTCCCGCCAGTTTTCCCACAGTTCCCGGCGGTACTCCTGGGTTCCCTCGGGGCGTACGGTGAATCGGTCACCTTCGGGGGTTGTGCACTCCCAGATGATTGTACCCACATCCCTGCCCTTGCCCTCCTGGGCTCCCACGATCAGATACTCCTGATCCTGGAAGCGCTTGTGCTTGATCAGGCTGGCAGACCTCTCGTTGAGGCAGTAGACCCCGTGGGGGTTGCGGACGATCACACCCTCGTATCCGTATTTCATGTACTCGTCCACCATCGGGTCCACCTTTGTCCCATGGACATTCTTGAGGGTCGGAACCATCTCGAAACCAGCGCTCCACTGGAGGGTCTCCAGGTACCTGAGGCGGGTTCGCCAGCAGGCATCGGGGTTGTCCAACAGGTAGCAGTCGAACACGTGGAAGTGGATCACCTCGCAGTTCTCCGAGGGAGTTGCCCTACGGACGCACCCACTCAACTCCTCGAATGTCAGCTTGCGGGTGTAGAGTTCCCCGTCCAGCCAGGTCCTGGAGGAGAGGTTGGGGTTCTGGAGGTGGGGGACGCTCGTGATCTTCTTGCCCATCCGGGTGATGAACCCCCGATCGCAATTGAACATAGCCCTGACGCCATCCAACTTGGGCTGGAGGTCATATACCGCTTCGGGGTTTCCACGTTTCTCCCAGGAGTGAGCGAGCATGGGGAGGATCACCTGGTCATCCAGTTTGGATGGGTCCTCAACGTCCCCCTTGTCCTTCCGCTTGTTACAGAACGAGCGAGCCTGCAATTCAGCCTGCTGTTCCACGGTCCGCTTGACCTTCCCCTCCGGCACGAGGAGGGTGGTCTCCTGCATCTTGCCTCCCTCGACCCCCCAGACCCTCTTGACCACCCAGGGTCCCGAGGGATCGGAGGTGGTGGGGTGGGTCGAGACCGTCCACACCACCACATGCCCGTGCTTGTCACGAGAGTATAGAGTTTCCTCCATATTTAGAGATGTATAGACACATACTTTTAAGTTCAAATGGCTCCTCAATTTGCAGAAGTGAATGGACGCAAGATCATCGTTAACCAGACGTGGGCGGGAATCATGGCAGCCTACACAGATGACATCCCCTTCCGCAATCACGTTGGAAACGGTGCAATCTTCGAGCAGGATATGATCACTGATATGATCGAACCATACGTCAAGCGTGCAAAGTACATCTTTGATATCGGGGCGCACACAGGGCACCACACGGTTCCGTACTGTCGACTGAACCCGGATGCCGTCATCCAGTCCTTCGAGCCGCAGCCAGAGATGTTCGAACTCCTGTCCCTCAACGTGGTGAACAACAAGCCGGTGACCGACAAGGTTCAACTGTTCAACATGGCTCTGGGGGATAAGCACGGCACCGCCGAGATGCAGGCTGGCACCTTTGGTGGTTCGGCACACCTGGGGAAGGGCGGTCATCCCGTGAACTGCACGACCCTGGACGCCCTGAACCCCAAGGGTTGCGATTACATGAAGATTGACGTGGAGGGGTATGAACCGTTGGTGGTGGCGGGTGCCACCCAGACCATCAAGAAGTTCCGCCCGTTCATAGTGTTTGAGGACAACGGATCTAGTAAGGATAACGGTATAACGGATCTGGATATCCACCAGATGCTCAGAGACCTCGAGTATCAGATTCACGAATTGGTGTACGACAACTATCTGGCAGTCCCCCTGGTCAAGAGTAAATTTAAAAATTGTAGTGGCATAGTAAAGGCGTGATGTCTACTGGACCCCCACCAGTCGTGGATATGAAACGGTATTCTAGGATACACCCCCCAGAGAAACCGATTTTCGAGTGGAATATGATGAATATGTGCCTCATCATAATGTTTTTCACATTTGTCGGGTTGTGGATGCGGGCTACGGAGATTCGGCAAAAGCGACGGTCCGCCACGCGTAAGGTCGATGAACCAGAGCCTTCAGGTCTTCCTTGATGGGTTTGGTCTTTGCAATCTTGTTGAATGATATGTTGTTTATTGTATCGTATTGTTGGGGTGTGACTCCGTATGCCGCCAACAGTTTGGGGTCCTGCAACTTGTGCAAGAGCATCAGGGTGTCTCGATCCGGGAGCCCCCTCAGCCTCTTCTCCCTCATCTTGTGATTTGAAAACTTCGTCCACGCTGTGCCATTTTTCATGGACACATCGGGGATCTTCTTATCCATGAGTTTTATGGGGTGATAGACACTCGCCACCCAAAAGTAATCTATGAGTTCCCAGGTTGGATCGTTATCGTAGGTGTCACCCTCCGCAATGAGCTGGAATGGGAGAGGGTTTATCTCCTTGAACCCCATGTGGATGTTGCTATGAACCAGATCTGCTACATACCCGTGGTCACTGTGTTTGCGCCCGATCTCTCTCATTGGGTCACCACCCCCTCCCTGGCACATCATGGAATAGAGCCATTGCTTGGAGTCCTGGAAGTAGTCTCTCATCCCAGGGAATCTGATGGTGTTCAAGAAGGTCCGACAGTCCCCCCGCGCCTCGAATGCCAGGGTGGTCAGGTGGGAGCGGTCGGTGGTGGGACTCTCCCTAGCCCCGATCTCCACCATCTGGTTTATGGAGAGAGGGGGGCATTGGAGGCAGTCGCAGAAGTTGATCTTCTCTATGCTGTGGACGATGATTATGGTGGCTCCACGTGATAGTTTCTTCCCATATTCCAGGATGCTCTTGTCCAGGGTGTGCGAATCCACCAGAACGTGGGCATGGGACTCCCTCAACTGGTCGCCGACGTCCGACATCCGGGAAACTTCCACCCACCTCCGATTCTTGAGAGCCACCTTGCACAGGTGACTCTTCCCCACCCCCACACCGCCATAGAGGCATATTATGCCATTGTCCTCTATGATGGTTACTAGGGTATTCAGGATATCTAGGTGTCCGACGAAATTCGTCAGACGATTATCTTTGTGGAACTTAAGGAACTTGTCCATGATACCTGATGATATAAAGGACCTCATTTTTAAGGATGACTTGTTTCGGTACCGGGTTCAACCGTTTCTGTATTGCCTGGCGGGGTCGCAACTTCTGGTTGTTGGTCTCCTGCTATTTGCTCTACTACAATTTCACTCGGTGAAGAAAGCTGTTCAGCATCTACAGTGACCGATGCGAGCTCCGCTGCTGCCGCCGCCAGAGGTTTCCTGACACGTTCAGACACCTTCCCGAGCCCCTTGAGCTGGGAGAGCTCAGAGATGAGATTGGTGTGTTGATGGTCGGATGAATGACTCGGCACCCTCAGGGTCCCTGCCTCCCTGTGATCGTTGACTCTCTTGCGGAATGCCGAGATGACACCATCCGTCTTCTTCTTCTCTACACTGTTGTCGAACATCTCAATGGGGCGTACAAACAAGATCTCGGGGCGACTGAAGGCTGAATCGGGCGTGTCCTTCTTCTGTGGAAACTTCATCTCAAACTTCCCGACAACAGAACTGGGAACGGGTGGAGACTGCTCGATCAGGCGGTCATACTCACCCCTCATAATGTCAACAAAAGGACTGCCGTCGTGAGCCCTCTCCACCCGTGGGAGGGTCAGCTCAAGCCGGATGCTCCGAGACAACTTACCGTAATGAACACTGCTGACGCGGTGGGACTCCATCAACTCCTGCACCTTCAGGAACTGCATGATGGTGGTCAGGATGGCGGCAAACAGGTTGAGCGCACCGATGGCAGCTGGGACGTATTCTTGCCACGTCAATGGAAACGTATCCTGTGCAAAGTTCGCAGTCCCCGTGACGGTACTGATGACGATAATCGGGAGGGTCATCCTCATATTCAACCTCTTGAAGTTTGTGTATGCGGCGTAGTGCATGTACCTGTAACATGCCGCCTGCTCCCCCCAACGCTGGAGGATCTTCTCATGCTGTGAATGCCACACACGGAGTCCTGGTTTCTTCTTCTCTCGGGGTGAATGCTCACCGTCTGAGTACGTCATTGCATACCTTAGCACTATAAAGTTTTCCAGAGATATTACAACAAAGAATGTCCCTCGAAGTGATCATGGGAAGCATGTTCTCTGGCAAGTCCACCGAGTTGATACGACGCATCCGACTCCAACAGGTTATGGGCAGGAATGTGCGGGTGGTGAACCACGCCCTCGACGATCGCAAGGGGTGTCTGGAGTCCGTCCGGACCCACGACGCCACGGAGTTCCGAGCAGTCAAGTACCCCACTCTGGAACCGTTCATGTTCAACGATGTGGACACTGTGGCTGTGGATGAGACGCAATTCTTTGGGGGGCTTAGGGGGTGGGTCGAGATGGGATTGGCTATGGGGAAGCACATAATCCTGGCGGGGCTCGACGGGGACTTCAAGCAGCAGAGGTTTGGTGAGCTGCTTGACGTCCTACCTCTGGCAGATAACGTCACGAAATTGAGGGCTCTCTGTATGTTCTGCAGGGATGGGACCCCTGGTCCATTCACCTACCGGAACCCTGGGGTGGGACAGGGCGAGCAGGTGTTGGTGGCTGCCGAGGACTGCTACAAGGCGGTGTGTCGCAAGTGCCTCACTGAGCCCCGGTCCCAAACCTAGACGCGCGACGCCGACGCGCTTCATTGCTGCCCCCCAACTGCACAGCCGCCGCCGCACCTGCGCGCTCCGCCGCCGTCAACATAGCAGCATGGGCGTCAAGTCCCGCTTCGGCTCCAGCGTCATTGACCTCATCCGCCATCTCAGCCATTGCCTCGGCAACATTAGCTGCCGCCTGGGCGCGGTTCTGCGAAAATGCAGCCACTCCACCACGGACCGTGGACATAAACAGTGTCGTGATGATTGAAAGGATCTTGAGAATGCCTGAGGAAATACCATCCCTCATAGCCGCAGCCCTTGAGCTAGTTACCATCCCACCCATGGACTGCGCCGTGGCAAGGATCGTCACAAGCACCTCACCAAGCTGGCGGCGTCCAAGAACCATGACCACAGCAGCCAGAGTTGCAGCGAGATATCCACTAGACGTAACACGCTTTATTACACCCCCGCTGAATCCAGTTGCCATACCCGCACCAGCATCGCCAAGATTTTCGGCAATCTCAGGGAGCTTTTTAGCAGCAAGCCCCACTGCGTCCGTGAGGATAGTCGCTCCCTCCATGGTGGTTCCACGGGCGGCGCCACCCAGATACCCTGGCACCTCAGCCCACACACTTCTAGCAAATTTATTCCTCCCCTTTATTGCACCCCGGGCAATATTCAAGTTCACCATCTTACCCTCCAGCCTTGCCTCCCTCTCCCCCTTCTGGACCTTAGCTTCGTTTGCCGCAAGTGCCCGCTGTGTCTTCAAGTTTTCTTCCTTCAAATTCTGCTTGTATTCCACCTCAGCTAGGTTCTGCCCCTTTGCGCGAATCTGCTGCTGCAACTCGATTGCTGCAAACCGTGAAGTAGACTCGTACATTACGACAAATGAATCGGTCTCGCGTTGAGCAATTGCGTATTCTTCACGGCAGGTCCTTGCGTTGTTAGCCGCCCTGCACAAGTCCACAACCTGTTGCGCAAGAAGGCCGGGAAACATTCCCTGGGCGTTCGGTCCAGTGAACGACACCTGGCTACCACCCCAAGTCTTACCCTTCATTTGTTGCAGAGCCTTAACGGCGCCATTCAGGTTAAAATTCTGAGCCTGCCTTTGAACTGTATTGAGCACCGCATTACTCGCTTCGACACCCTGGACGGCGTTTGCGTATTTCCTCAACGCCTTTTCCGTCGGCGCGTTGGTACGAGTATCGACAAGACCACCCCCCGTCATCCGAGACACAAGCAAACCCATGGAACTGGTAGCCACGAGAAAAGCCATCACGAAAGCGATCATCATCCCCTTGACTCCACTCTCAGAGCTACCGTTCCCGGAACCCCCAGACCTCTGGGTATTAAGCTGCTTCTGCAAGTTTGCAATCCTCCTCAGGTTCGCCTTCCTCCTGCCCATAGCAAATTGTATATACTTCTAACACAGAAAATATTCGCCGTGTAGTATATGACTACAGTGAAGGTCAAACTGCGTCGCAGCTCCAAGAGTGACAAGAAGTGGATGGTCACTTTTGAAGATGGGGGGAAGACGGTTCACTTCGGAGCCAAGGGGATGAGTGACTTCTTACACCACAAGAACCCTATGAGGATGCGGTCTTATGTGTATCGTCACGGTGGCAGGGTGCCCAAGTCCCTGATGGACGAGACGGACCCTCGCAGGGTTCAGAGGAGGATGCTGGGGGTCAAGACCAGCACCCGGGAGAGGTGGGACAAGGCGGGGCTGAGGACCCCTGGGTTCTGGAGCCGCTGGCTCACATGGTCGATGCCCACCCTGAGGGGCGCCAAGAAGCTCGTCGAAGATTCATATGGCGTGCAGTTTGTCTAATGATGTTAAAGAGGGTCAGGGGGACATTGGTCGCCTCCAATGTCATCCTGATAGCCTCACCCACCTTAATGTCCATCCACCACCAAGTAATTAAAGTTGTGGGACGAAAATAAATCAAAGGAGGAGCAATGGCTTTTCATCAGCGCATCCTGGAGGACATTGCTATGTATGTTCCCTATGAGGACACTGATGAACAGCGGCAGGCTGTGTGGGATGCCGAGATGCTTGCGAAGGACCTCCGCCCCCTCTACCGTCAGTTGAGCCTCCGGGTTCGCAGGTACCGCAAGGAGCGGTCAAAGTACCTCCTCAAAACTCTGGAGAGGAAGAAGACCGTGCGTCAGAAGTTAGACCGGGCGGAGGATATCCTCGCCTGGAGTCTCGGACGTTGAAGAATAAGTTAAGTTCCCTCACGTTGTGATTCATCTCTTTGAGATCCCTGCGGATGTCAAAGAGAGGTTTGCGAACCAGTAAGGCTCCAATCACTATAGAGGCACAGACAAGGAGCATCATTCACTCTCCTGTAAGCATACCAACACAAGTTATCACGTGGAAACACACATGCCAGGGGCGGAAGTCCCCACCTGTGAGGTGGGCATTCCACGACTTTAACCAGGCACTGAACACCAGTATTCCCATATTGGCATTGGGGTTCGGCTGAACCCCGTGAACCATGGCGGTGCTCACTGCACACACCCGATCCAGGTTGTAGCTCCACCCTGGCTTGGGGTCTCTCCAGTGATTAGCGCTCACCAGAGCCATCCCACAGTCAACAGCCCCGCGGACCTTTCGACCCCTGCGGAGGTTTATGACCCCTGGGATGGCGAAACATATGCTTGTCACCACGAGTGTAAGCATTTCTTAATAAAGACTGGTAAATATATTTACGAAGATGATGACGAAGTGTTGTCGAGACTGTGGAGTTACTAAAGATTTGAGTGAGTTTTACAAGGAGCAGGGGATATGTAAACCTTGCTTCAAAGAAGCGAATAAAAGGTGGTGTGAAAACAATAGAGAGCGTTCAAGGGCTATAAAAACTAATTGGAGAAAAAATAATTCGGAACGTGTTGCTGAAGTACAGAAAAGGTACTATGATACACATAGAGATCATGTAAGAGATTACCATAGATTGTATATGGCTAAAAAGGCTTTAGAATGCCCAAAACACATCTTGACTATGAAGGCGCATAAGAACATCGGTCGTGCATTGGAGCATATCAAGAAGGATGAACTGGGGGTTTCGTCAAAACTTGAATTACTCGGGTGAGATTTGGAGTATTTCAAGACTTGGATCGAGGATCAGTTTGAAGATGGTATGACGTGGGAGAATCACGGTGAGTGGCATCTTGACCACATCAAGCCCCTCGCATCCTTTGACCTGACTGACCCCGAACAGGTCGAGGAGGCTTCAATATTTTGCAACTTTCAACCCCTCTGGGCTGAGGAAAACCTGAGGAAGGGTTCAAAACCAGCGGTCGGTGCGGTACACGTGTGACTTGTATTGGATCTCCGGGTTGTCCCACACCGAAACGGACTCGTTGCCGAACAGCTCCTGGCAGCCCAGGTCCTCCGTGCAATCACGACCATCCATGGTCAGGGGGACGGAGTAGTTGTTGTGCCCGTTGCCACCGGTGCTCCAGTAGTGGAAGCGGTCCCGGTGCCCCCTGACGGGCTTGGCATAGATGGGGCGGATCTCCTCACCGCCACTCTCATCCTTGAGGAGACCCACCTGGTGGGGCGCCTGGGGTCGCCAGTACTTCTGTACCGGGGGAGGGCGGTACTCTGGGAGATCCACCAACGCCTCGTGGGGGCGCTCGACCACCACAGACTCGAGGGGGGACGGGTGATCCATGGGGATCACACCACCCTGCTGGGGCATCTTGGAGTTGATGATATACCCCATGATGACACCGACGAGAATGATGGACGCAACGATGAGTGCAATGTTAAACTGTTTCATGGTTGTTAATTACTGAGATAAAGTTTTGCGTATAGACACATATAATGACTAAGGTTTGTAAGTGTTGCGAAGTTGAGAAGAGCGTTGACCTGTATCAAGAAAGATGCGTTTGACGTAACATCAAAACTTGAATTACTCGGGTGCGATTTGGAGTATTTCAAGACTTGGATCGAGGATCAGTTTGAAGATGGTATGACGTGGGATAATCATGGTGAGTGGCATCTGGACCACATCAAGCCTCTTGCCTCTTTCGACCTGACTGACCCCGAACAAGTGGAAGAGGCATGTATCTTCTTCAACTTCCAACCTTTATGGTCAGACGATAACTTTAAGAAAGGTGCTAAGTATGTGTAGAGATAATGTTTATATTGGGCATCGATGTAGGTATCATCAACCTGGCTCTGGTCCAGGTGGAGGTGCTGGACGACAACATCCACAGGGTGTGCGCCTGTCACCGAGTGGATATGACCCGGTTGTGCTCATCCAGGGAGACGGCGGATCGGGTGGTTGCGACGGTTGAGAAGTTTCAAGCGGTGTTTGACACCTCCGACGTGGTCCTTATCGAGCGCCAACCCCTGACGGGTCTCACGGGGGTTGAGGAGTTGCTGTTCTACATGTTCCGCCAGAAGTGCACGAAGGTGTCACCGAATTCCATGCACAAGTTTTTCGGCATCAATCACCTAGACTACGAGGGGCGCAAGGAGAAGACGGTGGCTCGGGCGCGCCCGTGGCTCCACGAGCAGGCGGGGTGGATAAAGAACCCCGAGCGCCTCCACGACATGGCGGACGCGATGTGTATCATCCTGTGGTGGTGGGAACACAATCGCCCCAAGGGTCCTAACGTCTGGGAGCGCTACAGATGTCTCGGGTAGCCCCCAGCCCCCACCTGCGATCCAGGTACCTCATGTCCCGTGTAATCTTGCGGCACTCCGCGGGCTTTTTCCATCGACGATATATTCGCAACAGGTTCAGGCGGCGCTTCTTGCTCCGAGCAGCCCACCTGGTCCCACCCTTGCTGCGAATGTAGAATCCAACGCCCTGCGGCGCGTCCACGCTGGGTCAGACAATTTGTATCCCATACTGTAGGGATGGAAGAATATCTGTGGGTCGTCTGCGCCAGCGGGGTGCTTGCTGTGTTTACCGCTTTCGGCATAGGTGCCAACGATGTTGCCAACGCCTATGCCACCGCCGTGGGCAGTGGTGCAATGTCCATGAGGATGGTAGTTATCTCTGCCGCCGTGTTTGAATTCCTGGGTGCCGTCCTCATGGGCAGCCACGTCACCAAGACAATCCGCAAGGGGATTGCGGACTACGAGTGCTTCGAGGATAACCCGGAACTCCTGATGTACGGGTGTATGTGTGTCCTCGCCTCGGTGGGCATATGGCTCCTGACCGCAACCCGCCTCAACCTCCCCGTCTCCACGACCCACAGCACCGTCGGTGGGATGATCGGAATGTCCATGGTCGCTGCGGGGACCAACTGTGTCACGTGGAGCGAGAGTTCCGACGAGTTCCCGTACGTCAAGGGGGTCTCGGCAATCGTGATATCGTGGGTGCTCTCACCCGCCTTCTCGGGTCTCTGTGCATCCTTCCTGTTCTGGGTAATCCGAGCAGTCATGAGGACCCAGGAGGCGTTCAAGAATGTGTGGAAGATTTACCCCCTGCTGGTGGGCACCACCATCACCATCAACACCTTCTTCATTATGTGGAAGGGAGCCAAGAATGCTTCAGACGATATAAGCACCCTGTCAGAGGGCGAGGTGGCTGCGATATCCTTCGGGGTGGGTGGAGCCGCAGCCCTGGCAACGCTCCCACTCACAAGGTGGCTCAAGGGGCGTTCCCGAGACGCCTACAAGGACACTGGGCTTCACCCAGACACTGAGATGTTTGACGAAGATGCTGAAAACTCCCTCCGCCCCCTGCAGGTGTTTACTTGTATGTGCGATTCCTTTGCCCACGGAGCCAACGACGTGGCAAATGCCATGGGACCCTTCGCAACAGTCTACATCATCTATAGGGAGAAGTCGGTTGCCAAGAGCGTTGAACTGGGCAACGATGCCTACTGGATACTCGCCATGGGCGGGGTTGGTATAGTCCTCGGACTCTCGTTCTACGGCTACAGGATTATCCAGACCATTGGGACCAAACTGGCAAAGATTACACCCAGTCGTGGCATCTCCATAGAACTTGGATCAGCCATAGTCATCATCACCGGCTCCCGCTTCGGGTGGCCCCTGTCGACGACGCATTGCCAGGTGGGTGCGACGGCGGCAGTGGCTCTTATGAATGGTACCACTGCTATAGACTGGAAGATATTCTGGAAGACCTGTGTGGGGTGGATACTCACCCTGTTCATTGTGGGTGGTATGTCAGCCTTCCTGTTTGCTCAGGGAGCCTACGCCCCTACGATTCACTAAGACAATTTGCCCACCGTTCGCAGGTCTCGGTCTGGTTGCACCACGAGTAGCCAGCGGAAGCCTTGCATCCCCACTCGTCCAGGTCACCACCGAGGATGCGACCCGCCAGGACGACAGCGGAGGAGGAGAGCATGTAGAGAGTGAGGAGAGCCATACGAGCGTTCATTGTTTCTTCTTGGTATATGTCACGATTTCTTTAGAATCCGAATGCTGCTTGCGGGTGCTTGAGCCATATGGTGTTCGGTCTCCCCAAATTCCTGGATTGCCCTGTGGACATCTGAACCCACATGACAATCGTGGACCATCACCACCCCACCCGGTCTGATCACCCTCCACGCCTCCCTGAGATCTGCGAGGCACCCTTGGAAACTGTGGTCGCCGTCGATGAACACACACCCTGCACTCTCGTCTGCGTGGATCTTCATGGTGTACTTGCTGTCCCCACGCACGGGTATGATCTGGCGCTCCAGTCCGAGGCGGGTCACCGAACTGTAGAAATTCAGGAAGTAGTCAGCCACATGGTCTGGCGGGAGGCTATCGTCTGGGAGGTCTTTCATGTCCGTCTCCCAGATGTCGTGGGCGTACACCAGGGTCTCGGGGTTCTCCTTGGCAATGATGACTGCAGAACACCCCAGATAACTCCCAATCTCGATATACTTTTCACCCTTGTACTGGGCGGTCATGGATTGGAGGACAGTCACGTCATGCCCGTTGAGGTGTCCATCGACACCCCACGCAGTTGCAATGGCTACACCACGGTCGTCAACGTTGACGGATATCATTAAACAATAATGGCTACAAGTCTATATATGTAATAATGTTGTCGTGTCAGTTCGAGGGTCACCCAGGGTTCCTTCATCAGGACTCGGGAACGTGTGTATTCTATGGCATCACGTTTGATAGCATCCTCGATGTTGCAAGGTACCTCAAAAACGTGACGGCTGGTCCAGAGTATCAGGGTGAGATCGTTCGGGGAGTCAAGGTGTTGCGGGACCCCGAGATGGATATGTGGTGGGCGGAGGGTAGGTGGTGGCCAGATAGGAGGATGGCTGTCAAGTCTGGCAAAAGAATTGTGTAATGTATAAGTATGGCGTACCTACCGCGTAAATATCTGGCGGGGCTCACCCCATCTGAGCGGAAGACTCGGACGGCTCGGATCCGCAAGGGGTCCCGAACCCACCACCGTGACCCCAAGGCGTATAAACCCTGGAAGACTGACAAGGGCAAGAAGGTTCGCACCTCCTCCTACACCGTGCAGTTCCGCAAGAAGTACGGGGCGGACAAGAAGACCCTAGCTCAAAAGGCTCGTGCCACCAAGATACCCCTGGGAATCCTCAGGAAGGTCTACAACCGCGGGATGGCGGCGTGGAGGACGGGTCACCGCCCCGGGGCGTCCCAGCAGGCGTGGGGGCACGCCCGTTTGCATTCCTTCGCCATGAAGGGCAAGACCTACTACACCGCCGACGCTGACCTGGCTCGGGAACTCAGGCAGATAAAAAAGCGCCGCACTAAGTAAGGAACAAAATGCCTCAATACGACTGCACAATCACAGAGACCCTCGGGAAGTCCTGTCCCACCCCTGGCACCTCCACCCGCAAGTACACATACAAGGGCAATGTGAACATGGATGGGTACTCGGACTCTATGGTGGACTCCATGCGCTCATGGTCGTGTAGCAAGAAGTAGCAATAAAGTTTTCTTGCGTTGTATTAGTACAATCACAATGTTCCACCACGACGCCCAGAAGGATATCCTGCACCCGAAGCCCACGAAGCCCATCATGTGCCCCCGCCCGAACCCGAAGGGCGAGCCTGTTGAGTGGGGTCGGTGTCGGAAGTAGAAACGTTGATAGGCGGAGCATCCAGGATCTCCAACACGTACTTGTCAGTCTCCTGGGGGATCGGTGAGATCTTGACAACACGGCATACCCGTGTTGTCACGATTGCTGGTCGGGGTGGTAGAGCCACCACCATGGGTTTGCAGAGTAGTGAAAACATTTATTATCTTGGCATATCATAATATAATGTCGGGCATTACTCAACTTGTCTCCGTAGGTGCTCAGGACGCCTTTATCACAGGTGATCCTCAGGTGTCCTTCTTCCAGTCCATCTACAAGCGCCACACCAACTTCTCAATCTTCCACAAGACGAATATCTTCCAGGGGTACCCCCGTGCGGGTGGGATGTCCACGATCCGCTTCGAGCGGTTGGGTGACCTCCTGAACTACACCTACCTGACGGTCAGCCTCAACGGTCAGGTTCAGGAGGTTTCCGACTGGACCCAGGTGGTGGAACAGGTGGAGTTGCTCATCGGTGGTCAGGTGATCGACACCCAGACCTCCGAGTTCTGCGAGGAGATTGCGATCGACACCATGGCAAACACCGCCAGCAAGTCGTTCCCCGCCAGCCTCCACGGTGGTCTCGGGTCCGACTCCTACTTCTACCCACTCCGTTTCTTCTTCTGTGAGAATTGGTTTTCCAGCATCCCCCTGGTTGCCCTCCAGTACCACGATGTGGAACTCAGGATCAGGTGGGCTGCGGGCTTCAACAACTCGTACAAGTGCACCATGCACTCGTGCTACGTCATGATGGATGAGGAGGAGCGCAAGATGATTGCCACCCAGCCTCAGGAGATGCTCATCCAGCAGGTGCAGAAGATTACCCCCAGCAACGACAAGATTCAGCAGCTGGACTTCAACCACCCCGTGAAGTTCATTGCCTCCTCGAATGCCGTCACCCAGAATGCTCTGGTGTCCGATGTCAACAAGGTGAAGCTGGTGGCGAACGGCGTGGATCTCACCGAGAGCGTTGTGAGCATCCCCTTCTACACCGCCGTGCCCTCGTACTACCACACGGATTACTCCAGCAGCAATGCGGAGAATATCTTCCTGTACTCCTTCGGGCTCAACACGAACAAGCACCAGCCGTCGGGGACCCTGAACTTCTCGCGCCTCGACTCGTTCCAGATCCACTGTGATCAGGTGATCAACAAGAACATCTATGCCGTGAACTACAACGTCCTCAGGATCCAGAACGGTATGGCTGGTCTCACCTACGCCAACTAAATATTGAGATATATTAACACAGTGGGTCGCAAGAACACTTCCAAGGCAGCGACGCTTTCCACCAGCTTTAGGAAAGCGATGTACCGCTTCGGTTCATACGAGGAGAACTCCACTACTATTATGAACCTCCTGTTCGAGCAGGGTGTGAGCCGCCGCAACGTCTCCGCCTTCTTTAACATGCTCTCCGACACCTTCGGGGTGGAGGTGGCGGACTTTACGGTCACCCAGGACCTCACAAGCACCGAGAGCTTCGAGGTGGCATTCCACTCCTTTGCGGACGCCGCCACCTTCAACGCCTCCCCCAACTCTGCGGAGATCCTAGCAGCTTTCAAGCAGATGCTGGCAACCCGCTTCGGGGTTCAGGTGAGCGACATCACCCTGACGGTCGTGGATGGGTCCGCAAAGTTCCAGACTGCCGTGGAGACCGAGACATCCGATGTTGCCACCGCCATCCAGAGTGACTTTGGGAACCCCGTGGAGCTTGAGAAGATGTTCACCACCGAGATGGCAACAGCCATCGATGCACAGGGGGTATCCGGTGCAGCGCTGACGAACCTCAACACATTCTTCTTCCGTGGTGGCGACCGCAGCTCCCCACCCGAGATGCTCACCCCGGGACCTCGGACTTCGTGGCAATCCCCACCACTCGAACGGCTTCGGCGGTTCCCGAGTCCACCACCACCTTCTACAAGTACCAGGCAGTCCCCGCAGAGGACATCACCACCTCAGCCTTCAGTGTGATATTCCCCGTGAATGGTAATCAGGTGGTTCATTTCAATTCTGTATCAACTCCGCAACTCGTATCCACCCCTCGTGCCTTCTTAGCGACAAGTGGTAATCCTTCTTTCCCTGTCTGGTATGGGATATCCGCATACACCCAAGACGCAGGGGCAACGCTCTCATACAAATACATCCACAACGACTTATCACAGGAGACGGAGTGGATTGCTTTGATTGTTGGTAATGAATATGTGAATTATACCGATGTGGTTGCGAGGGACAACAGCCTTGGAGTCTTTGACCCATCCACCCAGCACCTCCTCGTGAGGCACGACCAGACCGACCGGCAAATCGCATACTTCTACGGCAGTATCCCCGACCCACTCCCAGCGCCCTAATTTACTCTATAGGCACAGCTTTCATGACCAGCCCCTCAACCGCATCACCCCTTATAGTCCCATAGGACACCAGCATTTCCTTCACCTCCTCCAACTGGCCGCGGAAGCACCACAAGTCCTGCACCACCTCCTGGTAGATACCACTCAGAATGCTCTGGACCTCCTCGTCCACCAGAGCCTTCTGAGCCTGCGAGCAGTCATCCACAACCGCCATGGGACCCACGGAAGCCCCGAACCCAAACTGTTCCACCATCTGGTACGCCAACTGGGTCGCCTGCTGTAGGTCTCCCTGGGCTCCCGAGGTTATCATGGACTTGCCGTAGACAATCTCCTCCGCAGCCCTGCCACCCATGGCAACCTTCAGCCGCCCCAGCATCGCCTCGCGGGTCGGGAGGTCGTTGTCCTCGTCAGGGATGAACTGGGTGAAGCCCCCCGCGTTCCCACGGGGGATGATGGTCACCTTGCCCACCCGTTGCTGGCACAGGACACCCATGATGGCATGCCCCGCCTCGTGGTATGCCACCAGCTCGTTGCGGTCCTCGGAGATCTCGCCAGTCTTGGGAAGCCCCAGGGTCACCTTCTCGTAGGCGTTGTCCACATCCTCCTGGGAGATGATGGTCCGCTTGTCCCTGGCAGCGTAGATTGCCGACTCGTTCATGAGGGACTGCAACTCTGCGCCGTTGAACCCTGGGGTGAGCTGAGCCAGGTCTTGGAGGCTGATACCCTCCTCAAACTTCTTGCCCGTGCTGTGAACCCCCAGGATCTTCTCCCTGCTCTCAAGCCCTGGGAGACCCACCTCCACCCGGCGGTCGAAGCGCCCCGGGCGGAGCACCGCTGGATCGATGGTATCGGGGCGGTTGGTTGCCCCCAGCATGATGATGCCCCCGTCGTCCTGATTGAACCCGTCCAGTTCAGTCAGCAACTGGTTGAGGGTCTGCTCCCGCTCGTCGTTGTTGTTGCCCACTGGGTCGGCGGAACGCACCTTTGCCAGTGCGTCCAACTCATCCACGAAGATGATGCAGGGGGCATTCTTGCGGGCGAGGTCGAACAGCTGGCGCACCCTGGATGCTCCCAGCCCCACGAACAGCTCCACGAACTCCGAGGCGGATGTGGCGATGAAGGGGACCCCCGCCTCACCAGCGATTGCTCGAGCCAGGAGGGTCTTGCCCGTCCCAGGTGGTCCGCAGAGGAGGCAGCCGGTGGGGATGCGAGCCCCAGCCTCCACGAACACCTCAGGGGTCTTGAGGAAGTCTACAATCTCCTTGACCTCCTGCAACTCCTGATCGATACCGGCAACATCTGTGAAACGGGTGTCAACCTCCTTGATGAGTTCAAACTTGTTTCCGAGCCCGGGGGGTGTCAGGGAGCGCCCACCACCCGGTCCGCCCCCACCCTGCATGACCCTGGATATCAGGAGACTCACTATGGCAAACGCAGCGATTGTCATGAATCCCGATGACACCAGGTCTCCCAGAGACGCAGGAGGGTCGGTGATCTGGATGTTCACGTGGTGGTCCCGGAGGATCTGGAGGAAGTTGTCGTTGATGAACACCTTTGCTGTATCGGTGAGTCCATCCTTCTGGAGGAAGTTGATGTCTGGACGTCCGGGGAAGATGGCAACGTCGGCGACCTGTCCCTCCTCCACACGAGATAGGAAGTCGCTATAAGTAGACACCTTACGGATCGTGGAAGTTCTGCGATGCTTGACATGGCGAGAGCGGGCAGGAACAGGCAGGGCTCGCGGTATCGAAACAGCCTTCATGTTTTTAATCTATTGTAAATTATCTCTAAGTATCATATTAGACATAAGATGAGTATCACCCTTGGAACTGGCGCGTCTGTGTACGACCTCCTCGCGTCCGCGGTGGCGG
>OBMK010000332.1_pt1 | contig 45186 bp, 42 predicted proteins | sample 1539081 | NCBI WGS metagenome assembly OBMK01 (sample SAMEA3355528, study PRJEB22509) | marine metagenome | biome: marine; feature: river plume; material: water | place: USA | collected 2010-08-07 | depth 0.5 m | reverse complement strand
CAAACGACTGGCTCCTACGGTTCAGCAACCTTGCGCCCCGAGGTCGGCACTTCCAAGGAAGTTAGGCTGGCTTACGGAGGCGGTGATTCGAGCGCTGATTTAACAATCTATCGGTCCGACTACCGAGACATGTTTGGGACGGGTAGTCGCGAATGTGCATACTATCGCGCTGACCCCAGTGCTTACGGTGATTTTTGCTACAGAAACGTATCCAAAGCGAAAGTAGAAGGGGTGACGTTGGGGGGCAAAACTCAGATAGGAAGCGCCACGCTTTCAGGTCACATCGATGCCCTGCGGGCGCGTGATTCTGTGACAGGCAAGTTGCTCAACTATCGTCCCAAAGAGTCGGCAAAGGTGGACTTAACCGCACCAATCCAACAGTGGTTAGCTGGCGCGCAGTGGCGGGGCGTCGGCCAAAGATATTACGCTTCAGGGGCATCGGTATTGCGCGGTTATGCCCTGCTTGATCTTCACGCTTCACGGTCAATAGGTCGTCATTGGATACTGCAGACGAGGGTAGAGAATGCCGCGAATCGAACCTACGACAGCGATGGCTACAACGCAGCGCCAGAGCGACGATGGTTCGTTGGGCTAAAGTGGCAAGGTTACTAAGGCGAAACGAATATGAACGGCCCCCAACGCATCGTCTGTCTCACAGAGGAAACTACCGAGTGGTTGTATCTGCTGGGTCAGCAGCATCGCATTGTGGGCGTCTCGGGGTACACGGTTAGGCCCCCGCAAGCGCGCCATGAAAAGCCGCGTGTCAGTGCTTTTTTGAGCGCCAAGATCGACAAAATCTTGGCCCTCAAACCCGACTGCGTGTTTGGTTTTTCAGATCTTCAGGCTGACATTGCCTCTGAGTTGATCCGCGCCGGTGTGCAGGTCACGGTGTTCAATCAACGCAGTGTCCCTGAGATTTTCTCGATGCTGTTTCAGGTGGCGGCGATCGTTGATTGTGCCGCTTTGGGCCAACAGTGGATCGCGCAGAGACAGGCAGCGTTGGAAGACATGCGCGCATTGACGTCGGGGTGGTCTCGCAAACCCAAAGTGTTTTTTGAAGAGTGGGATGACCCTTTGATCAGCGGCATTCAATGGGTTTCCGAGCTGATCGCCGTAGCGGGTGGTGTCGATTGTTTTCCAGAGTTGGGTCAACAAAGCTTGGGTAAGAACCGCATCATTGCCAATAACAGCGCGGTGATTGAACGTGCACCCGACATCATCGTGGGTTCTTGGTGCGGCAAAAAGTTCAGGCCTGAAAAGGTGAAGGCTCGATTGGGCTGGGATGTTATCCCCGCTGTCCAAGAAGACCGTGTGTATGAAATCAAGTCGGCTGATATTCTGCAGCCTGGCCCTGCAGCACTGACCGATGGCGTGGCCCAGTTGCACCGTTTTATCTGCCAATGGGGACGTGACCATGGGATGGTGGCCTGAGATGCGGTCGCTCTATAGGGGGCTCGTGGCGAGTGTTGTGACGCTTCTGTTCGCCATATCGCCGGCCTCTGCCTTAACGGTGGTAGGTGATGACGGTGTCGCCTTGACGCTGTCAAAGCCTGCGACGCGCGTGGTGACCTTGCTACCGTCGCTGGCAGAGGTTGTTTGCGACCTTGGCGCTTGCGATCGTTTAGTCGGGATTGACCGTTACACCAATTGGCCACCTGAAACAGCGAATGTCGCCGTGGTTGGCGGTGGTTTAGACCCACAGTTGGAGGCCATTCTGCGCTTGCGTCCCGACTTGATTGTGATGGCGCCATCCGCTCGTGTGATCGCGCGTTTGCGTGATTTGGGTTTACCTGTTTTGGCGCTCGAGCCCAAGCGAATGGCCGACCTCGCGCGTACCTACCGCGCGTTGGGTGAGGCACTGGGTATTGCCGAAGCAGACGCTCGGTTTACACAATTGCAATCGGATCTTGGGGTTCTCAAGCGGTCGGTTGATGCATCGTGGTTGGGTGCGCGGGTTTATTTTGAGGTCAGTGATGAGCTTTACGCGGCAGGACCAGACTCATTTGTGGGTGAGCTGCTGACCAGCCTGGGGTTCGGTAACGCGATCTCGAGTGGCCTCGGACCATTTCCGAAGATCAGCCCCGAATGGGTGGTTCGCGCTAATCCCGATGTATTGGTGGTTTCCGAGCAGACCGTCGGGCGTTTGACGCAACGTCCTGGTTGGTCTGGCATGCAAGCGACTGCTGAAAAACAGGTTTGCGCGATGCCCCAAGCGCAGGCCGATGCTCTGGTGCGTCCCGGCCCTCGACTGGTCTCCGGTGCGCAATGGTTGGTGCGTTGCATCAACCAGTTAAAGCGCTCATAGCCCGCGTCAAAGGACTCCCAGCGATGAACGCCCGCAACACAACCTCTGCTGTTAGCGTGGCGCTGACCTTGTTGCTTGCGGCCGGTGCGCTGACGTGTTTGGGGTTGATGGTGGGTGACGGCACGCTGCGGTGGCCGTGGGGTTTGACTAGCGACCCTATTACCGCCGAAATTATTTGGCAGATCCGTGCGCCACGCTCTATTGGGGCTTGGGCGGCGGGCGCGCTTTTGGGGTTAGCTGGTGCGATTGCACAGGCTATTTTTCGCAACCCGTTGGCTGATCCGTATTTGCTGGGTAGCTCGTCAGGTGCAGCACTCGCGGTCGCAATTGCCCTGGCGTTGGCCAGTTGGCTGGGTGCTGACGTATCGGGAGCTGCATTTTGGGGCGGCTTCATGGCCTTCGGGTTAACGGGGGCCGCGTTCACCGGCGCTTTGTTGGCTGTGATACTGACCGTGACGTTAGCCGGTGGCGTGGCACAAGGTACGCGTTTGCTTTTGGGGGGCGTGGTGGTGGGGGTAGTGCTGGGTGCCTTGACGTCTTTCCTGACCTTTATTGCACCGAACGTCTTACTCAACATGCAGGGCTTCATGTTGGGATCGACGGCGCTTCTGAACTGGTCAGCGGTGGGCCGGTTATTGGTGGTCGGTGCGATTTGCATGGCCATCGCCGCTACGTTTGCGAAGCCCCTGGACGCCTTGCAGTTGGGTGAGCGCACGGCGCGCAGCTTGGGTATCCCGCTGTCGCAGGTGAATGCAATTTACATCCTGTTGTTAGCGACGGTGACGGGTGCAGCAGTCGCGCACACCGGACTGATCGCGTTTGTGGGGCTGGCAGCGCCGCACGTGGTAAGGGCGTGGTTACCGTGTCAACACCGGGCGCTGCTGCTACTTTCGAGCCTAACGGGCGGTGTGCTGTTATTGGGCGCTGATGCATTGGCGAGATTGATTTTTTCGCCCATGGAGTTGCCAACGGGTCTCTTGACCGCACTGCTCGGCGGTGGCTATTTGCTCTGGCGTATGGGCAAAGTAGGGCGATTATCGTGAGTACCTTGCGCGGTAACCGCGAGATTCTGCGGGTTGAAGATGTATCCGTCACACTGGGCGCTGGCCGGCGACGTGGGATGTCGACTGGCAACCGCGTGCTGCAACGGGTCAATTTGACGATTGAAGCGGGGTCGTGGACTGCTATCGTCGGACCGAATGGTGCGGGCAAGACAACCCTGCTGCGCGCGTGCGGTAATTTGCTGGATCGTCGAGATGATCGAGAGGGGCGCATTGACCTGATGGGCCAGTCACTTGATCACTGGTCAGGCCGTGCGTTGGCGCAAAGCGTGGCGTGGCTGGGAACCGCAGAGATCGGTGCAGATGGCGACTTGAGCGCGTTGTCCGCTTGGGATGTCGTGGCTCTCGGGCGCCTGCCCCATCAGCGCTGGTGGCCATCGACGGGCGCTCTCACAACGGATGACGCGGCAGTCGTGCAGGACGTCATGATGCAAACCCATACATGGCAGTTTCGTGACAAGCCTTTGCTGGAGATGTCGTCGGGTGAGCGTCAACGTGTGCACGTTGCCCGCGCGTTGGCCGTTCGCGCGCCGCTGGTTCTGATGGATGAGCCGCTGCTTAACCTTGATCCACCGCATCAAGCCGAGTGGATACAACTGGTGCGTGCGATGGCCGCGGAGGGACAAACCATCATCAGCGTGTTGCACGAATTAAACGCGGCGCTTTACGCGGACAACATCGTGGTGTTGGTCAAGGGGCGCGTCACGCATGCAGGACGGGTGGATTCGCCTGACACACGGGCGGCAATTACTGCCGCGTTCAGTAACCGGATACAAATCCGATCACTGGACAATCACTGGGTTGCTTTACCCCGCGTGTAATCGCAATACGCACTGACCGCGCACGCATCACATTTAGGATTGCGCGCGACACACACATAGCGACCGTGCAGGATCAGCCAATGGTGGGCATCGACCATGTAGGCGGCGGGTATCCGCTTCAGCAGCTTTAATTCGACCGCCAGTGGGGTTTTTCCAGGGGCCAAACCAGTTCGGTTTCCTAGCCGGAAAATGTGGGTGTCGACCGCCATGGTGGGTTCGCCGAAGGCGACGTTGAGCACCACGTTTGCGGTTTTGCGGCCGACACCGGGTAAGGCCTCAAGCGCCTCTCGGGTGTTGGGTACTTGGCCCCCATGGTCGCGCACCAAAATCTCGCAGGTTTGCATCAGATGCTTGGCTTTGCTGCGGTACAAACCGATGGTCTTGATGGCGTCTTCAAGCGCTGCAAGGCCCATATCAATGATCGCCTGTGGCGTATTGGCCCGTGGGAATAACCGGTCCGTTGCTTTATTGACGCCCACATCGGTCGCTTGGGCCGATAGCAGCACCGCCGCCAGCAACTCGAAAACGCTGGTGAACTTCAGCTCGGTTGTTGGGGTTGGATTGGTGGCCTTCAGCGTCGCGAAGAACAACTCAATATTGGTTTTATTCATCTTGAAAGTGTAATGCCGGGCTCTAATTTTGGTTGGGGATTCGACCTAAAAGCGCGTGGTTCATTGGCACAATAGAGTTTTGGTTCAATTACCCGGGGAATTTTATGACCACCGATGTCAACGCGCTGTTTGCTGACCGCTTGTCCAAGCTGGAAACGTCCGCTATTCGGGAATTATTCAAGCTGTTGGGGAAGCCGGGCATCATTAGCTTTGCGGGGGGCTTTCCGGATGCCAATCTATTTGATGTCGCCGGCATTGAGGCCGCTTCACGCGAGGCGCTGGCGACCAACCCTGCGGCCGCATTGCAGTACGGGGCAACCGAGGGGTATGAGCCGTTACGCAACGAGTTAGCCAAACTGATGGCGAGCAAGGGTGCGACGGTTGCGCCCAATCAATTACTGGTGACAACGGGTAGTCAGCAGGCACTGGATTTGGTCGGTAAGACCCTAATCAATCCCGGCGACAAAGTGATTGTCGAGGGCCCCACGTTTTTGGCAACCATCCAATGCTTCCGTCTGTATGGTGCAGATCTGATCACGGCCCCCGTTGATGGTGACGGTGTCAACGTCGACGTGCTCGAGGCGTTAATCGAGGAGCACAAGCCCAAATTGGTCTACCTGATTCCGACCTTCGGCAACCCAAGTGGGGCAACATTGGCGCTTGCACGTCGTAAGCGCATCCTTGAGTTGGCCGTTCGCACCGGCACCCTGGTGGTAGAGGATGACCCCTATGGTGATTTGTATTTCGATGCGCCACCACCGCCTAGTTTGCTCGCGCTGAGTGATGACGTACCTGGCAGCCGAGACTGGCTGGTACATTGCGGCAGCCTCAGCAAAATACTGAGTCCGGGTCTGCGGGTGGGATGGATGATTGCACCGGCGGCGTTGTTGGCGAAGGCGGTGATGTGCAAACAATTCAGTGATGCGCATACCAGTACGTTTGCGCAGGCGACCGCAGCCGCCTACCTGGCGCAGGGCGGTTTATCCGATGCGCTGAATCAGGTACGGCAGGTCTATGCTGAGCGCGCACGGACCATGTGTGATGCGCTGAACCGCGAGCTAGGGGATGCTATCGCGTTCGTGCGGCCAGCAGGTGGGCTGTTTGTTTGGGCGAGCTTAACGGGCGCGAATGGGGCGATCGCCGATGGCAATGCCTTTGCGAAGCGCGCGATCGATCACAACGTGGCCTTTGTACCTGGCGCGCCTTTCTTTGCAAGAGACTCCGATGTGCGAACCCTGCGTTTGAGCTTTGCCACAGCGGATGTTGAGAAAATCGAAGCAGGCGTCATGCAACTCGGCAAGGCCTTACATAGCGCCTGACACGGTGACGCGCCCGTACCACGATGATGACAAACGATAAGCGAAGTAAAGGCCTGAGTGGCTTAGGAGCCCTCACCGGGCTCGTCTACAGCACAGAGGTCGGGCAAACCTGTCCCGACTGCCGCCAAGCCATCGCAGCCTGTGTATGCGGCGTCGACGAGGCGTTGGTGGGCGATGGTCAGGTGCGCGTGTTGTTGGAGCGCCGTGGCGGTAAGTTGGTGACGGTGGTTTCCGGGCTGGCGGTTACGCCCACGACGCTGGTTGATCTGGGCAAATCACTGCGACAGGCGATGGGCAGTGGCGGTACAGCGAAAGCCGGTGTTATCGAGGTTCAGGGTGATCACGTCACGCGCGCAGCCGCTTGGCTGAAGGCGCGCGGCCACCGTATCAAAGTACCCAAGGCTTAGCGCGATGCAGCCCGACGATTTGCAGGCCTTGGTCGAGACGCGCATGCCATTCGGAAAGCACCAAGGGGTGTATCTGGCTGACTTGCCGGGTAACTATTTGAACTGGTTTGCGCGTGAGGGCTTTCCAAAAGGTCGCATTGGCGGACTGTTACAGCTCATGCATGAAATCGATCACAACGGCCTCAGTGACCTGCTGAAGCCGTTGCGCCGTGCATCGACTAATCAGGGCGACCCGACATGAATTACCGTATTCGGATTCATGCACCGGAGGGCGTTTCAGATGCCGAGCGGCAAGAGGCTGAACGCCGCTTCGAAGCGGCGTTAATCGCCAACCTCGGCAGCGGCGACTTAATTGCGCCGGTCTATCAAATGTTTCGCCAATTGATCGTCATTTATGGCGAGACGCCCGACATGGAGTCGATGACGGCGTCGGAGCGCGACATTTTTGAAAGCTGGCAGATCGCCGAGACGGCTGCGATGGCAGCGGCGTTCGGCACGCACCGCTATCTCGACGAGGGTGGTTTCGAACTGACTTTAGTCGACCAAGACACGGCATAGGGCATCGAGTCCACCCGTATTGATCGCCACATCTGCTTGCTGTCGCACCTTTTCCTTTGCGTGGTAGGCCACCGATAAGCCAGCGATTGACATCATCGGCAGGTCATTGGCCCCGTCGCCCACAGCGATGGCATCGGTGGTGGGGCATCCCACTTGCGCGCAAATCGCTTGCAGCGTTGTTTTTTTCATGTCACCGTCACAAATGGTGCCCCAGTCTTGGCTGACTAGGTCACCCGTCAATGCACCGTCGATCACTTCCAGTTCGTTGCTGCGTGCAAAGTCGATCTTCAAACGGGCTTGTACCCGGGAGGCAAAAAAGGTGAACCCACCGCTGACTAAAACCGTGTAGAGACCTGCTTCACGGCAGGTGGCTAACAGGATTTCAGCGCCAGGATTGAGTTTGAGACGGTCCGTGTAAACGGCTTCGAGGTGGGCGACAGATACGCCCTTCAACAGCGCGAGTCGGCGTCGCAGGCTGTCCTTGAAGTCGGTGATTTCGCCACGCATGGCGGCCTCGGTGATGGCCGCAACCTCCGCCTTCTTGCCTGCGGCGTCGGCGATCTCGTCAATGCACTCGATGTTGATCAGCGTTGAATCCATGTCAAAGGCAATCACTTTGAATTGCTTGAGCGGCTGGATGCGGGCGCCTTGGCGAATGACGAGGCCGGGTTCAATTTCGTAATGGGTCATGGTGAGGGAGCTGGTTAGGGGGCGGCAACGGCTTCGGCGCTGACCTGTGGCTTGCCTAAATGACGGAGGACATCACGCACCATGTGGACCCGCACATTGGGGTCTTCAAAGGCCTTTTCTATGCGCAGTTTGTCATTGCCCGCCAGTTTGATGTAGCGGTGTTTTTGAATCAATTCGATGATCTTGCCTGGGTCTATCGGTGCATCTTTTTTGAAGCTGATATTGATCACGGTCGGCGCAGCATCGACTTTGACGATGCCATAAGGTGCGCACAGCACGCGCAGACGGTGCACGTCGACCAACGCAATGGCCTGCGGTGGCAACTTGCCAAAGCGATCCGCAATTTCCTCCATGAGTCGGTCGATCTGCTCGGTGGTTTTTGCGGTCGCCAGCTTTTTATAAAAACTGAGCCTGAGGTGCACATCGCCGCAGTAGTCGTTGGGTAACAGCGCCGGGACGTGTAAGTTGATGTCGGTCACTGCCGCCATCGGACTCAGCAGGTCGGGTTCGCGTCCCGCTTTCAAGCTGGCAACCGCTTCGGCCAACATGTCGTTATAGAGCTGGAAGCCCACCTCCAACATATTGCCACTTTGGTTTTCACCCAACACCTCGCCGGCGCCGCGAATTTCTAGGTCGTGCATGGCCAAATAGAAGCCTGAACCCAACTCTTCCATTTCTTGAATCGCCTCGAGTCGTTGCTTGGCTTGCTTGGTAAGGCTCTGGGTATCAGGAACCAATAGGTAGGCGTAGGCCTGGTGGTGACTGCGTCCAACGCGACCACGCAGTTGGTGCAGTTGCGCTAATCCAAATTTGTCGGCCCGCGCCATCACGATGGTGTTGGCACTGGGCACATCAATACCGGTTTCGATGATAGTGGAGCACAACAGAATGTTGAATCGCTGCGCCACAAAATCACGCATCACTTGTTCGAGTTGACGCTCCGGCATCTGACCATGGGCAATGGCGATGCGTGCTTCTGGTAAGTAGGCTTCGAGTTGTTGGCGTCGGTTTTCGATGGTTTCAACTTCATTGTGCAGGAAATAAACCTGCCCACCGCGCTTGAGCTCGCGCATGACCGCTTCGCGGATCACGCCTTGCCCCTCGTTGCGCACGAAGGTCTTGATGGCCAGTCTGCGCTGTGGCGCGGTCGCAATCACGGACAGATCACGAATGCCCTCTAGGGCCATACCCATGGTGCGCGGTATCGGCGTTGCCGTTAGGGTCAACACATCGACCTCTGCTCTTAGCGCTTTCATGGCCTCTTTGTGCCGTACGCCGAACCGGTGCTCTTCGTCGATGACCAGCAGGCCCAAATTCTTGAACTTGATGGTGTCACTGAGGAGTTTGTGGGTGCCCACCACGATATCGACCGTGCCATCAGCCAGGCCTTTGGCTGCGATTGTGATCTCCTTCGTCGAGCGGAAACGCGACATTTCGGCAATCTTGATAGGCCATTGAGCGAACCGGTCGACCAAGGTTTGGTAGTGCTGCTCAGCCAATAGGGTTGTGGGTGCCAGCAAAGCGACTTGGCGACCGCCCGTGACGGCTACAAATGCAGCGCGTAGCGCGACCTCCGTCTTACCAAAACCGACGTCACCGCAGACCAAGCGGTCCATTGGTCGGGGTGAGATCATGTCTTGAATCACAGCGTGAATCGCGGCGCGCTGATCGGGGGTTTCGTCGAAGCCAAAGTCATTCGCAAAGCGTTCGTAATCGGCAGGGCTGTATCGGAAAGCGTGTCCAGACCGCGCTTGACGCCGCGCATAAATGTTCAGTAGTTCTGCTGCCGCATCACGTACCTGTTCAGCGGCCTTGCGCTTAGCTTTCTCCCATTGCCCACTGCCCAGTCGGTGCAGCTTGGCCTCATCGGCGCTGACGCCGGTATAACGGCTGATCAGATGTAACTGGCTGACCGGTACATACAGGGTGGCTTTGTCCGCATACTCTAAATGCAGAAATTCTTGCAACAAGGGGTCGCCGTTGTCGTCAACGCCTTGCCCTAAATCCATGTTGATCAAGCCGTGGTAGCGACCGATACCGTGTGCACTGTGGACGACCGGGTCGCCCACATTGAGCTCACTCAAATCTTTGATTAACGAGTCAACGTCGCTGGCTTGTTCTTGTCGACGGCGTTTGCGAGCAGTTGTGGCGACCGAGAACAGTTCGGTCTCGGTGACGAAAGCGATGTCAAGGTTCGTCCACACAAAGCCCTGTGCCAGGTTCGACACCGCAATGCCGAGCGGCTCGTCACTGGCTAAGAACGAGGCCAGCGTTTCAAAACCAACAGGATTGACCTGACTGGCCCTTAAAAAGTCCTGCAAGCTTTCTCGTCGACCCTCTGACTCCGCCAAGATGAGGGTACGCAGGCCTGATGATTCCCGCCATGTCTTCAGTCGACGAAGCGGATCATCTCCCGCGCGGTCAACCGTGATGTCGGGGACGTGCGCAAACGGGGCTAGCTCCGTAGTTGCAGCTGAGTCGCTCGGATCACGGCTGACGGTTTTAAAAGCCACCTGTGCATGCGCATTCGCTTTGATGAAGAATTCTTCTTGCGACAAAAAGAGTGCGTGAGGCGGTAAAGCGGGACGCTCGGGGTCATTCGCAAGCAAGCGATGGCGGTCCTCGGTATCGCGCCAGAATTGCGCCATCGCGCTGTCCAAGTCGCCGACCAGCGCCACGGTTGCGTCGGCGCCGATGTAGTCAAAGACGGTCGCTGTCTCTTCAAAGAACAGGGGCAAGTAGTACTCAATACCAGCCGTCGCAACGCCATTGCCCATGTCCTTGTAGATGCGGCTCTTCGTGGGGTCGCCCTCCATGACCTCGCGCCACTTGTTCCGAAAGGCAGCACGCGCGGGCTCGTCCATCGGGAACTCACGCCCAGGTAACAAGCGTACCTCCGGCACGGGGTAGAGGCTGCGTTGCGTGTCCGGGTCGAATGTGCGGATGCTATCGATCTCGTCGTCGAACAAGTCGATCCGGTAGGGGACCAATGAGCCCATCGGGAACAGGTCAATCAAGCCCCCGCGCACGGCGTATTCGCCGGGACTGACCACCTGTGAGACGTGGTTGTAGCCGGCGGTCGTCAATTGGCTGCGAAGTTTGGCCTCGTCTAAGGTTTGTTTGACCTTGAAAGAGAAGGTATATGCCGCTAAAAACGAGGGCGGTGCGATTCGGTACAGCGCGGTGGTCGCCGGAATGACCACGACATCAGCGCCGGTTGATTCGTCACGTTGCTTGATACGCCACAGCGTGGCCAGTCGCTCGCTGATGAGGTCTTGGTGCGGTGAAAAATGGTCGTAAGGCAGCGTTTCCCAGTCTGGGAACAGCGCGCCGCGAATGTCGGGCTCGAAGAAAGCCATCTCGTCGAGTAACCGGGCCGCATTGGCGGCATCGGCCGTGACGATCAATAAGGGGCGTCCTGAGGCTTTTTCCTGTTTCGCCAAATGACTCAACCACAGGCTGTCGCAACCAATAGGCGGGTGCGGCAGGTTGAAGCGTTTGCCAGTGGTGAGCTTGGGTAGTTGCATGTGTATGAGGGGGGACACGGGGCGCATGAAAACGACGAAACCCCGAATCGCGAAGCGTCGGGGTGTGAGCGCTTATTTTAGCGGCTCAGGGGGTTGTCTTTGCCTACAATGGGGCTTTTACCGGTCGGCCCGATCGGCGTTCCCGTGAGACCCGCATTGAGTTCTGATTTGCCCATTCGTTGTCACATCGTTGTGCCCTGTGCTGGCGCGGGTCAGCGGGCTTTGGTCGCGGGGCAGCCCGCGCGCGCCAAACAGTACCAAGACCTTGCAGAGCGTCCGATGGTGTGGCACACCCTGCGCGCATTGTGTGAGGTTCGGGTCGCCGATGTCACCGAGGGCCGCGCGGTTTGTGGTGAGCTGTTGGTCGTTACCGCCGCGGATGACGCGGAATGGTCCACGCTAATGGCGACCCAGCCACCGCTGGGTCATCTCACTTCTTTTACGGCAGTGACGCAGCAGCCGATAGGGGGCGATACGCGTGCGCGCAGTGTGCTGAATGGCTTGCAGTTTCTTACCGGCTTGCCGAACGTCGGCCCTGATGATTGGGTGCTGGTCCATGATGCTGCACGGTGTTTGGTGCGTTCTGAGGCCATTGAGGCGCTCATCGCCGCCTGTTTGCAGCACCAGCGTGGTGGCTTGCTGGCCCAGCCATTGGCGGACACCCTAAAAGTCGCGCAAGTCAATGCCAAGGGTGTCGAGTCGGTCGCAACGACGTTACCCCGTGAGGGCCGGTGGTTGGCCCAAACACCGCAGATGTTCCCGTTGGTCGCGCTTCGCAAAGCGCTTGAAAACGCGTCGGCGCAGCCAGCGGATTGGCAGGCGATCACCGATGAGGCCAGCGCGATGGAGCGCTTGGGTGTCTCGCCGATCCTGATTCCCGGTGGCGCCGACAACTTTAAAGTGACCTATCCCAGTGATTTTGCGATGGCGCACGCCATCCTCGCCCAACGTGCGCAGAAAGACATCCTATGACAACGCCAAATTCAGCCGGATTCCGAATCGGACAAGGGTGGGATACCCATGCATTGGTGGAGGGACGACCGTTGATTTTGGGTGGTGTCGAGATTCCTTACAGCAAGGGTTTGATGGGACATTCTGATGCTGATGCGTTGATCCACGCGGTCATTGATGCCCTGTTGGGTGCGGCCGCATTGGGTGATATTGGTACGCTATTCCCAGATAACGATGCCCAATTTAAAAACGCGGATTCGACGGTTTTGCTGACACAAGCCTTGACGCGTGTTCAGGCTGCGGGCTGGCGTGTGGGTAACGTTGACACCACAATCGTTGCGCAGGCCCCGCGATTGGGGCCCTATAAATCCGCGATGACTGAGCGCTTAGCCACGTTACTTGGCGTACCAACGAGCGCTGTCAATGTGAAAGCGAAAACGGCGGAAAAGATGGGGCCTGTTGGCGAGGGTCTCAGTATCGAGGCCCAAGCGGTCGTGCTGCTGGTCGCCGTCTGACGACCCGATTAAGTGCCTTTACTGCGCTGACCAGCCACCATCCATTACCCAAGCCGCCCCACGGATGTTACCGCTGGCGGGGCCACACAAAAAGACCGCCAGTTCGCCCAACTCTTCGGGGGTCGTGAATTGCTGTGAGGGCTCTTTTTCGGCAAGCAAACCGCGCGTGGCCTCTTCAATCGAGACACCCAGCTGCTTGGCACGCGCGTCAACTTGTGCCTGAACCAATGGCGTTAGCACCCACCCCGGACAGATCGCGTTGGCGGTGACACCGGTCGTGGCGTTTTCGAGCGCGGTTACTTTGGTCAGGCCGATGATGCCGTGTTTGGCGGCGACATAGGCTGATTTTTGGACCGAACCAACCAAACCGTGCACGGACGCGATGCTGATAATTCGTCCCCAGTTGGCCGCTTGCATGGCGGGCAGTGCCAAGCGCGAGGTGTGGAAGGCGCTGGACAGGTTGATGGCAATCACGGCGTCCCAGCGTTCAACGGGGAAGTCGCTCACCTGGGCTACGTGTTGGATACCGGCGTTGTTGACCAGAATATCGGTTCGCCCGAATCGCTTGGCGGTGGCCGCCACCAGGGCTTCGATTTCATCGGGTTTACTCATGTCGGCGCCGTGGTAATCGACCTCGACACCGAATCCCGCGATCAGGCGCTCGGCGGCTGCATGATCACCAAAGCCATTCAGCATGATGTTGGCACCATGCGCAGCCAACGCGCAAGCGATGCCCAAGCCGATACCGCTGGTCGACCCGGTAACGAGTGCGCACTTGCCTTTGAGTTGTTGAGAGGAGCTGAGTGTTGCGGGAGCGGTTGGGGTCGTCATAGATAAGGCACTTGGAGAGGTTGAAAAAACAGAAAGCGTCCTGCGATTATGACCAATAAAGTCAGGGTTACTCGGCGGGCAACCTGGTCAAGCTGTGGCAATATGATTGGGTTAATCGTCGCTATTTTGGAATGCCGTGAACGCAAATACCCCCGCCCCCCTCAGTCCTACGCTTGGTAGCGTTTTGTGCCCCGACGCCCCCAGTCGCGACGGTTCGCCACGCGCCATGCGCTATTGGTTATGGGCGGCGCCAGACTGTAAGTCACCAGATCATGTCGTGATTTGTGTGCACGGCTTGACGCGTCAGGGGCGTGATTTTGATGCGCTGGCACAGCGCTTGTCACGCGATTGCACGGTCATTGCAGTGGATGTGGCGGGTCGTGGGGCGAGTGATTGGCTCGCGGACGGCGCCCTGTATGGCGTGCCGTTATATGTCGCTGATCACATTCGGCTGATTCAGCACGTCAAGGATACTTTTTCGCCCACCACCATCGACTGGGTTGGTACCAGCATGGGGGGATTGATTGGTATTGGCATGGCGTCGCTGCCGGACGGCGTGCTGGCGCACCCCATTCGAAAGTTGGTTTTAAATGACGTTGGTCCGACCCTTGAGTTTGAGGCGCTTAAACGTATCGGAACCTACGTGGGTCAGCCTGCGCGCTTTTCTAATCTGCAGGACGGGGCTGACGCGCTATGGACGGTTTGCGCCAGTTTTGGTCCGCACACGACCGAAGAATGGTTCGAATTGTCGCGTCACATGTTCGTCGAGCGGTCGGGCCATTTTGAATACCATTACGACCCCGCGATTGCATTGGCTTTCAAAGGATTTGATGTACCGGACGCGACCGAGATGGTCGCGCAAGGTAACCAAGTCTTGTGGGCGGCGTACGACGCGATACGCGCGCCAACCTTGGTGATACGGGGGGAGGCGTCAGACCTGCTGACGCGAGAGACGCTTTCGGCCATGGCGCAGCGCGGCCCGAAGGCCCAGACCGTCACCTTTAAGGACGTTGGGCATGCGCCCACGCTGGTTGCCCCTTCACAGCAATTGGTGGTCGTTGATTTTTTGTTGACGTGATGCGATGAAGACGCAATCGACACCTGCTGACGCTGGCGCAAGATCGTCAGGCTTTGCATCGGACGCCATGCCCATCATGGCCGTCGCCGATGCGCAGTTCGACGCCGGTGAGCTTGAGGTTGACACGGTACGGAAGGCGCGACAGTTTGCCGAGCCATTGCTGGCAGATGAGGTGTTGATGTCGGGCGAGGGAGTCTTGTCGCATGCCGATGCTGTTGCGGCTATTTTGGCCAGTGTCGGCGGCTCGACCGCGATGCAGGCCGCGACCTACCTGGTCTATGCCTGCGGTCATTTACAGCGCCCTAAGGAGGTGATTGCCAAGCGATTTGGCGATAACTACGCATCCCTGGCTGTTGAGGTCACGCAATTGATCCACCTGCAGGCGCAAGCCCGCGAAAAATCGCAAGCGGTGAGCGATGCTGCGCTCGCTGCCGGGCAGGAGCTGCCAGCGGCGGTGGTCGCCAACCAAACAGAAAACGTGCGCAAGATGCTGCTGGCATTCTCCCGTGATCTGCGCGTGGTGATGTTGCGATTGGCATCGCGGTTGCAAACGCTGCGCTACATGGCGGCGTCAAAGGTGAACCCCAACTTAAGCATTGCGAATGAGGCCTTACAAGTCTTTGCGCCCTTGGCGAATCGATTGGGTATCTGGCAGATCAAATGGGAAATTGAGGATTTGGCTTTCCGATTTCTGGAGCCTGAAACCTACAAAAGCACCGCCAAGCTGTTGGATGAAAAGCGGCTAGAACGCGAAGCGCAGATGACACAAACCGTCAGCGAGCTGAAACAGGCGCTGGCGTTGGCGGGTATTCGCGCAGAGGTCCATGGCCGTCCAAAGCACATCTACAGCATTGTTAAAAAAATGCGCGGCAAGCAATTGGACTTCGACCGCGTGTTCGATATTCGTGCATTGCGTGTCATCGTGCCTGACCTCGATACCTGCTACGCGGCGCTGGCGTTGGTCCATCAGCGTTACAGCCCCCTGTTGGCGGAGTTTATGGATTACATTGCCAAGCCAAAACCAAATGGCTACCAGTCGTTGCACACCGTGGTGTTGGATAGCAATGGCAAATCGATGGAGATACAAATTCGCTCGGAGGCCATGCACGCCGACGCCGAGACCGGGGTATCCGCCCATTGGGCCTATAAAGAGGCTGGTAGCAAAGGCTATATGGGCGTTGCCGCGCGGTCGAGTTATGACAGCAAGATAGCGGTCCTGCGGCAACTGCTGGCCTGGGAGCGTGACCTTAGCGGCTCTACCAAAGCGCTTTTTGACGATCGCATTTACGTGCTCACGCCCAACGCTGCCGTTATCGAGTTACCGCGCGGTGCAACGCCAGTCGACTTCGCTTATGCGGTGCATACCAACGTGGGACATCGCTGCCGAGGTGCGCACGTTGATGGTGTGATGGTGCCCCTCACGACGCCTTTGCAGAATGGGCAGACGGTTGAAGTCGTGACCGTGAAGGAGGGAGGGCCGTCCCGTGATTGGTTGAATCCGCAGTCTGGCTATTTAGCCAGTTCACGCTCGCGCAACAAGGTTCGGGCGTGGTTCAATGCGCTCGCCGCCGAGGCGAACGTGGCCCGCGGTCGAGAGTTGGTCGAGAAGTTGTTACAGCGCGAGGGCAAAACCGCACTCAAACTAGATGACTTGGCGCAGCAGTTGGGCTTTGAGAACGCGCAGGCGCTCTTCGAGGTGGTGGGTAAAGACGAGCTTTCTTTACGCACCATTGAGGCGCAACTGCGTCCGGCCGATCCCGAGCCACAGTTTGACGAGCGCTTATTAGCTCGCACGCCAGGGGTCGATGCCAAAGCGCCTCGCGGCGGTGTTTTGGTGGTCGGGGTCGATTCTTTGCTGACACAGATGGCTCGCTGCTGTCGTCCCGCACCGCCCGATACCATTGGCGGTTTTGTGACCAAAGGGCGGGGTGTCAGTATTCACCGGCAGGACTGCGCCGACTTTCAGCACCTGCGTCGCACGCACCTGGACCGTGTCATTGAGGTGGCTTGGGGTGGGCAAAAGCCGGGCGAACAGGCGCTTTACCCGGTCGACGTGCGCATCGAGGCACAGGATCGGTCGGGCCTACTGAGAGATATCTCAGACATATTCGCCCGAGAAAAAATGAACGTGATCGGTGTTAACACCCATTCACCGAAGGGCTTGGCGCTTATGACCTTCACGGTCCAAATCAGCGATGCGAAGCGACTGAATAAGGTGCTTGGTTTTTTAACCGAGATCCCGGGTGTGAGAACCGCCAGGCGGCACTAACAGCCTCCCAGAAAAAGTTTTGCGCTGGCATAAATAATTTAAAACCCCTGCTATACTGAGAGGCTTCGTACGATACGAAGGCGCGTAGCTCAGTTGGTTAGAGCACCACCTTGACATGGTGGGGGTCGTTGGTTCGAATCCAATCGCGCCTACCAAATACCAAAACGGGATCAAGTTCACTGGCTTGATCCCGTTTTTTTTGGTCATGTTGCGCACCGGTCGGTAGGTAGAATAAATAAAAGAATACCAAAGCGTTATAGAATTTCGAGGCGATCGGATGCCGTGTGTGAAAGTGCGTACCGCACGCCGATTGGCACCGAAACTATTGGCGTTTACCCAGGGAATGCGGCGAATACAGTCCCGATTTGGCGGAGACGCCCTACAATCAAAAACAACGACTAATCGGCACACGGTGTGCTGGGCGCTTAATTGGCGAAATTGACAAGGGTAAGACGAGTTGATCAAAAAAGCAGACGCCTCTGGAAAACGCGCAAACGCTGCGACCGCTAAGTCGGCCCGCACGGGGGCGACGAAGCGGACGCCCTCGACCAAGGCCACAGCGAAGCCAACGCCGGACAGCGACGTTGAGGCAGGGCCTGATGGTGGTGATCTCGATGCGGATAAACCCATTCGAGTCATCAAAAAGTACCCCAACCGTCGCTTGTACGACACCACGACCTCGGCCTACATCACGCTATCTGATGTCCGTGATTTGGTTCTAGCGGGCGCCCCGTTTGCCGTCAGAGATGCCAAAGGTAAAGCTGATTTGACCCGCAGTATCCTTCTCCAAATCATCTTGGAAGAGGAGAGTGGTGGGGTGCCGATGCTGTCCGAGCAAGTGCTTGCCAACCTGATCCGCTTCTATGGTCATGCCATGCAGGGTTTGGTGGGCGGCTACCTCGAAAAGAACATGCAAATGTTCACTGACTTACAAGAGCGTATGCGCGGCCAATCACAGGCCTTGTCGCCGGAGGCGTGGCAACAGATGCTGGCACCTGCGGGTGCCCCGCTGATGACCGAGTTGATGAGCAATTACACCGAACAAACGCAAAATGCGCTGAAGGCCATGCAAGAGCAAATGCAAAAGCAAGGCGAGCAGATGTGGGCCGCAATGGGCCTGAAGCGCTGAGTGCTCAACCCCATTTGAGCCGGCTGTATAGTCGGCAGAGAAATTAAGAATAAATGAACGATATTGCAAAGGCCCCGCAAGTGGCTGCCCCGAAGGTTGGTTTTGCAAGTTTGGGTTGCCCCAAGGCATTGACCGACTCCGAATTGATCCTGACCCAATTGAGCGCCGAGGGCTACCAGACCTCCAAAACGTTCGAGGGCGCGGACATTGTCATCGTCAACACGTGCGGCTTTATTGATGATGCGGTGAAAGAGAGCTTGGACACCATCGCTGAGGCCTTGAGCGAAAACGGTAAAGTTATCGTTACCGGCTGTTTAGGTGCCAAAAGCGCGGAAAACGGCGATAACTTGGTCTCATCGATCCACCCGTCTGTCTTGGCGGTCACCGGACCGCATGCGACCAATGAGGTCATGGATGCAGTCCATAAATACCTCCCGAAACCCCACGATCCTTTCACCGACTTGATCCCGCCACAGGGCATCAAACTCACGCCCAAGCATTTTGCCTACCTCAAAATCAGCGAGGGGTGTAACCACCGCTGTACTTTCTGCATCATTCCGTCGATGCGCGGAGATTTGGTCAGTCGCCCCATCGGTGACGTGTTGGGCGAAGCGAAAAAACTGTTTGACGCCGGCGTCAAAGAGCTCTTGGTCGTGAGTCAAGACACATCGGCTTATGGCGTCGACACCAAGTATGTTCCCGGGTTTTATAACGGTCGTCCCATCAAGACGCGCATGTTGGATCTGGTGCGCACGCTGGGTGAGTTGGCAAAACCTTATGGCGCTTGGGTCCGCTTACATTACGTGTACCCTTATCCCCACGTGGACGACATCATTCCGTTGATGGCCGAGGGTCTGTGCCTGCCCTATCTCGATGTGCCCTTGCAGCACAGCCATCCCGATGTGCTGAAGCGTATGAAGCGCCCCGCCAGCGGTGAGAAAAACTTAGACCGTATTCAGGCTTGGCGCGAGGTGTGCCCCGAGTTAGTGGTTCGAAGCACGTTTATCGCTGGGTTCCCGGGTGAGACTGAAAGTGAATTTGAGCACCTGCTCGATTTTGTCAAAGCGGCCCAGATTGACCGGGCCGGTTGCTTCGCGTACTCGCCTGTGACGGGGGCTGCGGCCAATGACCTACCCGGCGCTCTACCGCAGGCGCTGCGTGAGGAGCGCCAAGCGAGGTTTATGGCAGTCGCCGAATCGGTGGCGCAGGCCCGCCAGGCAGCTCGCGTTGGGCAGGTGGTTCAGGTGTTGGTTGATAAATCGGTGGCTCTCGGGAAGAAGGGCGGGGAAGGCCGCAGCTACGCAGAGGCGCCTGAGATTGACGGCATGATTCGTTTGTTGCCCGTCGACAAAGCCAGTAAAACGTACAAGACGGGTGACTTCGTTAAGGCGCAAATCGTTGACGCCAGTGGTCATGATTTAGTCGCATCGGTGGTGTAAGCTGAACGCATGGTCAGACCACCTCACATCTCCGCACACAGGGCCCCACACTGGCAACGGTGTGGCAATAAAAAAGCCGTTAAACCTTCTACAAGGTGTAACGGCTTTTCGTTGTCTTTGGTGCCCAAGAGAGGACTCGAACCTCCACGCCTCGCAGCGCTAGTACCTGAAACTAGTGCGTCTACCAATTCCGCCACCTGGGCATCTCAGGAAAAACGCGAGTATATCACGCAGTGAATTCAAAAAATAAACCAATCGACGAAATTGAGGGTGTTGTAAGCGGGCATCGCGATGGCCACGGATTCGTGGTCTGCGATGGCGTTCAAGACGACCTTTACTTACCACCGAACGAGATGCGCGCGGTGCTACACCGTGATCGCGTGCGAGCTAAAGTCGCGCGAACAGATCGCCGGGGACGCTCCGAGGGGCGGGTCACAGAGATTGTTGAACGTGCCACCGATCCCATCATTGGGCGGTTACTCAATGAGTCGGGGGTTTTTTTAGTCGCGCCCGAGGACAAGCGTTACGGGCAAGACATTCTCATCCCGAAAAACGCGATTGGCCGGGCCGAACTGGGGCAGGTTGTAGTCGTCGAATTGACTGAACCGCCCGCGCTTTATGGTCAGCCCGTCGGACGCATCAAAGAGGTGCTGGGTGAAATTGACGACCCCGGAATGGAAATTGAGATCGCTGTGCGCAAATACAGCGTACCGCACATTTTTTCGGATGACTGCCTGAAGCTGGCCAAAGGCTTACCCGAGAAAGTCAGACCTGCGGACAAAAAAGGTCGTATCGATCTAACCGATATTCCGTTGGTAACCATCGACGGCGAAGACGCGCGTGATTTTGACGACGCGGTTTATTGCGAACCTGCAAAGGTAGGGCGTAGCAAAGGCTGGCGCTTGTTGGTCGCCATTGCTGATGTCAGTCACTATGTGCAGCCCGGTAATGCCATTGATGTGGACGCTTTTGACCGTGCGACCAGCGTGTACTTCCCGCGACGCGTGATCCCCATGCTGCCAGAGAAGCTCTCGAACGGCTTGTGTTCCTTGAATCCAAACGTCGAGCGGTTGTGCATGGTATGCGACATGCTGATTACCAAGGATGGCGAGATTCACGCCTACCAGTTCTATCCCGCTGTGATGTTCAGCCATGCGCGCTTGACCTACACCGAGGTGGCGACCATTTTGCAAAATACGCGCAGCCATGAGGCCTTGGCTAAGGCTGACGTTGTGCCGCACCTGCTTAACTTACAGGATGTCTATCGGGGCTTGTTGCAGGCTCGCCAACGTCGGGGCGCTGTTGACTTTGACACGGTCGAGACGCAAATCATTGCCGATGAGACCGGACGCATCGACCGCATCGTGCCGCGCGTGCGAACGGATGCACACCGGCTCATTGAAGAAGCCATGCTGGCCGCCAACGTCTGTGCGGCGGAATTCATCGCGCATGGCAAGCATTCCGGTTTGTATCGTGTCCACGAAGGGCCACCCGCGCAGAAGATTGAAGTACTGCGTAATTACCTGCGCGCCATGGGCGTGCCGGGGACTGTGAGCGATCACCCGCAACCCAGCGAATTCCAAGCCATCGCGCAGGCGACCAAAGATCGTCCCGAGGCCAAGCAGATCCACATGATGTTGCTTCGCTCCATGCAGCAAGCGGTGTACACACCGATCAACAATGGTCACTTCGGCTTGGCGTTTAACGCATACACGCACTTCACCAGCCCCATTCGACGTTATCCGGATTTGTTGGTCCACCGGGTCATTAAAGCTATCTTGAACGGCAAGAAGTACGCGCTACCCGATAGCTTGTTGACCATGAAGCCGCCCCCCATGCGGCGCAAGCCAGCAGCGAAGACGGTTGAAAAGCCCAAAAAGCCGCTGACCGGACAAAACTTGGCTTGGGAAATGGCCGGCTTGCATTGCAGCGCGAATGAGCGGCGCGCAGATGAGGCGAGTCGTGATGTTGAAGCGTGGCTCAAATGCAAGTACATGCGCGAGCATTTGGGAGAAGAGTTCACGGGGCAGGTATCGGGGGTCACCAGTTTTGGTCTGTTCGTCACATTGGATGCAATGTACGTTGAGGGGCTGGTACACATCACGGAATTGGGCGGTGATTTTTTCCGGTTTGACGAGATGCGTCAGGAGCTTCGCGGCGAAAGGACGGGTATTCGTTACAACTTGGGCTCGGTCGTTAACATTCAGGTCAGCCGTGTTGACTTGGATGGACGCCGCATTGATTTTCGCCTTGTAAAGCCAGAGCTGGACGGTGGTGCGACTGGCAAGCGCCCGGTTGACGACACGTTCAGCGCGCCACGAGACGCGTCTGATCGCCGCTCGGTAGGACGGTCTTCGCCGCCGGGTAAGGCCAAAAAAGGCGTCAAGCCTGCAAAGTCTCTCAAGACTCGTGGTGCGAGCCCGAAAGCAGCTGCGAAAAGCGGCAAACCAAAAAATCGTCGCACGGGGCGCTGAGTGCCCCGTCGATAACGTTTGAGGAGTGATTTGTGCAGATCGTTTTTTCAATTCTTGATTTATTGGCGTTCGCGTTAATCGGTTGCGCGCTGCTCCGGGCCTGGATGATTGCGTCTGGTATGACGCTGGTGGTTCAGCCCGGCCGTTTTGTGGTTGCCGTGACTGATTGGTTGGTTCAGCCGATACGCCGGATTCTACCGAGGGGGTTATCGCTGGGACGCTGGGACGGCGCCTGTCTGGTTGCCGCCATTTTGCTTGCGCTGGCGTATGGTGGTTTTTGGACCGCTATGGTTATGCAGGCCACCGGCGCCGCGGTATCAACCAATGTCATGTTGTTGGCTGTACCCGTCGCCGCTTTCAAAATGTTGGCCCGAGTGGTACTTCAGGGCCTGTTTTATTTGCTACTGATGTATGCCGTGTTGTCTTGGGTGCAGCCGCAGTCGCCCGCCATGGGATTTTTGGCACGCCTTATCCAACCTTTGTTGACGCCGTTCCAGCGGGTTATTCCGCGTATCGGCGGGATAGACCTTTCGGCCCTGGTCCTCATGATGGCGCTGCAGATTATGTTGGGGTTGGTCGCCTAATCGACCTTGAGTACGCCGTTATCGGTGAGTTGTTTGGCAATGCCCAGAACGGTGTCATCGCGACCACAGGTCTGCCAAATCATCAAGCCCACGGGCAACTCATCCGGCGCTTGGCAGGGTATTGAGATGGCGCAGCCGTTCAAAAAGTTGACTGTCGAAGGGTTGCGCAGCAGCAAACGATTTACGGTGAGATACGCGGCGTCACGTTCGGTGCCCGGTGCAATGCTGTCGATAGGCGGGGCGACCATCGGTACAGTTGGAGCAATCATGGCATCGACACCCGCGACTGCGGCAAAGACCGCTTGCTGCAGCGTCTGGCGAGCCCGCAGGATGGCCAGGTAATCGGCGGCGGTCGCAACTTGCCCCGTTTGCATGCGCGCTTTGACCCGGGGATCCAGCAGCACCTCGTCATCTATTAAACGGTCTCTGTGCCACGCATGCGCCTCAATGGCAACCAGTGGGGCGACGGACTGGCAGTCGCCAATAGCGGACAGTGCGGGTAAAGGCATCTCGACCAGAGTGACACCGGCGTGGACCAAACGACTCAACGTTCGGGCCCATGCTTGGCCAACGGTCGGGTCCAAGTCGTCCAAATGGACTGTGGTCGCAACCCCCAATGTCAGGTGCGACAGCGGTTTGGCCCAATGCGCGACTGGCCGCTGGCACATGACTTGGTGGGCAGCGATGGCGGTGTCGACCGACCGCGTGATCGCACCGACGCTGTCAAGGCTCTGAGAGAGCGGGTAAGCGCCTGCCACGGGTACCGCACCTTGCGTCGATTTAAACCCGACCAGACCACATAATGCCGCAGGAATGCGCAAAGAACCCCCCGTGTCGCTACCCAGGCCGATATCGGCCATCCCTAGGCCAACGCTGACAGCGGCGCCACTGGATGAGCCGCCGGGGACGCGGGCGATCGCGGTGTCGGCAGGGTTGGCCGGAGTCCCGTAATGGTGGTTGATACCGATACCCGAAAACGCAAATTCGGTCATGTTGGTGCGGCCGATCGAGACGGCACCGGCTTGCTTCAAACGGGCTAGGGCGGGCGCATCGGTCGTGGCCGGTGCTGCCTTGTCTAGGCAGACGGCCCCAGCGTGGGTCACTTGGCCTGCGACATCAAACAGGTCTTTGACCGATACAGTCAGGCCAAGCAAGGGCATGTTCAACGATGCGCCACCGTTCAGATTGTGTGTCAACTGAAGTCGGGCGTCATCGGCGTCAACCCGCAGCATGGTATGCGCTCCCCGGGGGGCATTCGTCGCAGAAATGCAGGCTTCCAGGTGGCTGAAGGCGGGGTGTTGGCGAATGCTGTTGGGTTTCATGGTGGGCGTCTCGTGTTAGGGGCATGGTAGCGTAAAGCGAGGTAGCCGCCCCACTTTCGTCAGGGGTAAAAGCAGGCTATAATCGAGCGGCTTTGCCCGTTGTGGGTCGAGCGAAATCGCGAAGGCACTCACTGTGGTGTCGACGGTTGCCGGGAGCAATGTATTGCTGGTCGAGTCGCCGTTGATTGGAGTGTGCTTTTAGAAACAACCTCAATTTAGGAAATACCATGGCAGTAACAATGCGTGAAATGCTGGAAGCCGGCGTCCACTTCGGTCACCAAACCCGCTTCTGGAACCCCAAGATGGCCCAATACATTTTTGGTCATCGCAACAAGATTCACATCATCAACCTCGAAAAGTCACTTCCCAAGATGGAAGAGGCGTTGCAGTTTGTACGCCAGTTGGCCGCAAACGGCGGTAACGTGTTGATGGTCGGTACCAAGCGCCAATCGCGCGACACCGTGATGGCTGAAGCGCAGCGCGCTGGCGTGCCATTCGTGACGCAGCGTTGGTTGGGCGGTATGTTGACAAACTTCAAGACCGTGAAGACATCGATCAAGCGTCTGAAAGAGATGCACGGGCAGATGGAAACGGGCTTGGACCATATGAGCAAGAAAGAGCAGCTCACATTTACCCGTGAAATGGAGAAGCTCGAGCGCGACATCGGCGGTATCCAAAACATGAATGCCTTGCCGGACGCCATTTTTGTGATCGACGTCGGCTACCACAAGATCGCGTGCCTGGAAGCCCGTAAGTTGGGTATTCCTTTGGTTGGCGTTGTTGACTCAAACCACTCTCCCGAAGGTATCGACTACGTGATCCCCGGCAACGACGACTCGTCAAAAGCTGTTGCCCTGTATGCGCGCGCCATTGCGGACGCCGTGATCGAAGGTCGTGCCAACGCCACGAAGACAGTGGTTCAGGCTGCTGCCACCGAAGGCGCTGACGAGTTCGTGGAAGTGGCTGACGGCTCAGCCGCTTAAGCTGCCCTGCACTGAATACAAGGGGCTTTGAGCCCCTTTTTTGTAACTGGTTTGGGGATTAACCGTATCGGTTCCCCCGCCGAAATGGAGAAGATGATGGCTATTACTGCTGCAATGGTTGGTGAATTACGCGCAAAAACTGATGCCCCCATGATGGAGTGCAAGAAGGCGCTGACGGAAGCCAACGGTGACATGGAAAAAGCGGAAGAAATTCTGCGCGTTAAATTGGGTAACAAAGCGGGCAAGGCTGCCAGTCGCGTGACTGCGGAGGGTGCTGTCGCCAGTGCGATCGAAGGCAAAGTCGGTGCACTGATCGAAGTCAACTGCGAAACCGACTTTGTGACCAAGAACGACAGCTTTTTGGCACTCTGTAACGCTGCAGCGCAATTGATTGCTAAGCACAACCCCGCTGACATCGACTCTTTGGGCACGCTGCCCTGTGAGATCGACGGTTTTGGCCCCACGTTGGAAGACGCGCGTAAAGGTTTGATCGGTAAGATCGGCGAAAACATGTCGTTCCGCCGCTTCAAGCGCGTGGAAGGTTCATCAGTGACGTGCTACCTGCACAGCGGTCGTATCGGTGTGATGGTTGAATTTGAGGGCTCAGAGACTGCCGCACGCGATGTCGCTATGCACATTGCCGCGATGAAGCCTGTGGCTTTGTCATCTGCTGATGTGCCAGCCGAACTGGTTGCCAAGGAGCGTTCAGTTGCCGAAGCCAAAGCTGCAGAATCTGGTAAGCCCGCTGAGATCGTCACCAAGATGGTCGAGGGCTCAATCGCCAAGTACCTCAAAGAGGTGAGCTTGATGGATCAAGCATTCGTCAAAAATGACAAGCAGACCATCGCTCAGATGTTGAAAGAAAACGCCACCACGGTGAGCGCTTTCACCATGTACATTGTCGGCGAAGGCATCGAGAAAAAGGTGGACGATTTTGCAGCTGAAGTGGCCGCTCAGGTTGCAGCTGCCAAGTCTGCTTAATTGACTTTTTCGCGGTAAGCTAGCGGTGAGGGTGCGTAACCCTCACTTCCCATTTCACACCACACATTGAGGACCTCAGCATGGCAACTTTCAAGCGTATTTTGTTGAAATTGTCGGGTGAGGCGTTGATGGGTGATGACGCTTTCGGCATCAACCACGACACCATTCGCCGCATGGCGACCGAGGTCGTCGAAGTGACCCGAATGGGTGTTCAGGTGGCAATTGTGATCGGCGGCGGGAACATCTTCCGCGGCGTTGCAGGGGGGTCGATCGGTATGGACCGTGCCACAGCTGATTACATGGGCATGCTCGCAACAGTGATGAATTCGCTGGCACTGTCTGACAGCCTTGACAAAGCAGGTGCGACTGCGCGCGTAATGTCAGCAATCAGCATTGAACAGGTTGTTGAGCCCTACGTTCGCCCCAAAGCCCTGCAGTACCTCGAAGAGGGCAAGGTGGTGATCTTTGCTGCCGGCACGGGCAATCCATTTTTTACCACCGATACCGCCGCAGCCTTGCGGGGCGCCGAGATTGGTGCGGAGGTTGTTCTCAAGGCCACCAAGGTCGACGGTGTTTACACCGCTGATCCTGCCAAAGATCCGAATGCGACGCGCTATACGTCCTTGACATTTGACGAAGCGATGACGCGCAACCTACAGGTATTGGACGCCACTGCTTTTGCGCTGTGCCGAGATCAAAATCTGCCGATCAAGGTATTCAGTATTTTGAAGGAAGGCGCCTTGAAGCGCGTTGTTTCAGGCGCTGACGAGGGCACGCTGGTGCACCTCTAACTCGCCGAAAAAGGAGAAGAAGATGACTGCACTTGCAGAAATTAAAGGAAACGCTGAACACAAGATGACCCAGTCAATCGAGGCGTTCAAAAGTGCTTTGCAACGGGTTCGTACGGGCCGCCCCTCGCCCGCGCTGCTGGATGTCGTACAAGTCGATTACTACGGGTCGATGGTTCCGATTTCTCAGGTTGCAAACCTCAGCTTGCTAGACGCCCGCACCATTGGAGTAGCGCCTTGGGAAAAGGGTATGGGGGCGAAAATTGAAAAAGCCATTCGCGACTCCGACCTCGGTTTAAACCCTGCATCACAAGGTGACCTGATTCGTGTGCCGATGCCACCGATGACTGAAGAGCGGCGTAAAGAGTTGACCAAAGTGGTCCGTCACGAGGGTGAGTCTGCGAAGATCGCGATTCGTAACTTGCGCCGTGATGCCAACGAGGCGGTCAAACGCTTGGTGAAAGATAAAGAAGCATCCGAAGACGACGAGCGTCGTTTGCAAGACGAGATTCAAAAAATCACGGATAAGTTCATCGCGGAGGTAGACAAATTGGTCGCCTCAAAAGAAGACGACATCATGGCGGTTTAAGATGAAAAGGGCGCTCCTCCGGCGCCCTTTTTTCTAGGCGGCAACCAACCCATTAACCGGACATGCTCATTCCTCGAATCATCACCGCTGTCGCGCTACTGGCAGTTCTTCTGCCGGCGTTGTTTGCGGTATCGCCAGAGCCATTTGCCGCAGTGACGCTTCTGCTTATCGTTGCAGCTTGTTGGGAGTGGGGGCGTCTGAACCAAATGGGGAGTTTGCCGGCACTCGGTGTTGGTATTGCAGTGGGTCTTGGTCTGGCTGGCGGATGGTGGGGACAAGCGCTGGCTGACGCGATTGCTCCCAGCTGGGAGCGGGCCCTCTGGTTACTGGTCTCAACGAGTTGGGTCCTAGGTTCGGCGGCGTTGGTGCGTTCAGGCGTGAGCGCGTGGATGCCCCTTGCCCGTTCATTTCGGTTGGTATTGGGTTGGCTGTTACTGGCGGCCACCTGGTGGGCGATGGCCCGCGCGCGCACCTTGGGTATCAACTTTTTGTTGTCGCTGATGGTGCTGGTATGGGCGGCTGATGTCGCCGCCTATTTTGGTGGTCGCGCTTGGGGTAAACGCAAGCTGGCAGCGGCGATCAGCCCAGGTAAAACGTGGGCGGGTGCCTGGAGTGGCGCCGGCGCTGTTTTAGTCTTGGGGATTGCGTGGCAACGTCTGGATCAGACCGGTTTGGTTGACGGCGCGAGTATCTTCACGATCCTCGCAGACCGGCATTTACTCATCGCGCTGATTGGGGTTTTGTTTTTGGTGGCCATGGCCGTGGTGGGTGATCTGATGGAGTCCTTGGTGAAGCGCAGTGCAGGAGTGAAAGATTCAAGCGGCTTGTTACCGGGGCACGGCGGCGTACTTGACCGTGTCGACGCTTTGTTGCCCGTCTTGCCGATCGGCATGATGTTGGTTACTGTTTAGCCTGTTACAGGAGTTGAGCTTGAAGCGCATTACCGTACTCGGTTCCACTGGTTCGATTGGCACCAACACCCTGGACGTGCTAGGTCGCCACACCGATCGGTTCACTGTATTTGCCCTCACGGCCGCAAAGCAGGTCGACTTGCTGTTTAAACAGTGTGTTGCGTTCAAGCCGCAATGGGCGGTGATGACCGATATTGCAGCCGCGCAGGAACTCAAAGATCGGCTGCAGGCGGCGGGGCTTACAACCCAAGTAGCAAGCGGTGCATCGGCATTGGTGGATGTGTCACAAGATGAGGCGGTCGATGTGGTCATGGGCGCTATCGTCGGTGCGGCTGGGTTGCCGCCCTGTTTAGCCGCGGCCGCGGCCGGTAAGCAGCTGTTATTGGCCAACAAGGAGGCGCTGGTTGTTGGTGGCGATTTGTTTATGGCCACAGTCCAGGAAGGTGGGGGTGCGCTGCTACCTATTGACAGCGAGCACTCGGCTATTTTCCAGTCGCTACCCGATGACCGCAGCAGCTGGGCGCGGCGAGTAGACAAAATAATTTTGACCGCTTCTGGTGGTCCCTTCCGCACACGCGACCCCGCGACGTTTCACGACATCACGCCAGCGCAGGCGGTGGCGCACCCCAATTGGGTGATGGGGCAGAAAATATCGGTTGACTCCGCCACGATGATGAACAAGGCGCTTGAAGTCATTGAAGCGCACTATTTATTTGGCCTCCCACCCGAGCGGTTAGAGGTTGTCATTCACCCGCAGAGCATCGTGCACTCGATGGTGCAGTACCACGACACGTCCATCGTGGCGCAGTTGGGCACCGCCGATATGCGGGTACCTATTGCGTATGGTCTGTCATATCCCGAACGAGTGACATCGGGCGCCACGCCGTTGAATTTTGAAACGCTGAGTCAATTGACGTTTGAGCGTCCAGACCCGGCGCGTTTTCCAGGCCTGCAACTCGCATGGGCTGCTTTGAAAGGGCGCCCCGGCAGCACCGCCGTTTTGAATGCCGCGAACGAAATCGCCGTTGACGCGTTCCTGACCGGGCGTATTCGCTTTGATCAAATCCATGTGGTCAACGCCGAGACCCTTGGGGCCAACTGGTCAGGGCAAACAGATACCCTCGAGGCATTGCTCGCGCTGGACGTGGATGCGCGCCAATTGGCTGGCGCGGTTGTTGCGCGACTGTCATAAGGTCACTCGCATATGCTCACGATCGTCGCATTTATCTTTGGCATGGGGCTGTTGGTGGCCTTCCACGAGTTTGGCCATTTTTATGTGGCGCGCCGGTGCGGCGTGAAGGTGATTCGCTTCTCCATAGGATTCGGTAAGCCGATTGCGCGTTGGCAACGAACGCCTGACGATACCGAGTACGTGCTGTGTTGGTTGCCCTTGGGGGGCTATGTGCGCATGTTGGATGAGCGAGAAGCCGCAGTCCGTCCAGCCGACTTGCCGCATGCTTTTAATCGTCAAACGCTGGGCAAGCGTGCTGCGATTGTGGCCGCAGGTCCGGCAGCCAACGCCCTCTTAGCGGTCGTTTTGTACGCGGCGGTGCAGTGGATAGGGGTATCCGCTGTTGCGCCCGTATTGGCCTCACCGCCGCCCGACAGCCTGGCCGCAGAGGCGGGACTCCGCGCGCGTGATCATGTTCGTGCTGTGCAGGTCGGAACGGGTACCGAGCAGGCCGTGGATAGTCTCGAGAGCCTGCGCTGGGCCATTACCACTGCGGTCGCCCTGCGTGAACCCCTCGCTGTTTACGTCGCCGCGAATGAGAACAGTGTGCCCAAACGAGTCGTCTTGGCCACCGACCGCTTGCCGCTCACCGAGGATCCTGCCGTTCTGGTTAAGGCGGTGGGAATCGGTGCACCGTATATGCCGCCCGTGTTGGGTGAAGTGCTACCTGATGGCGCTGGCGCGAGGGCAGGCCTGAAGTCAGGCGATCGCGTGTTAGAAGTCGATGGGGTTCGTATCGATGATGCGGCTCAGTTGCAGGCGGTGATTCGGGGCGCATTTACGCGCGGCCGGCAGGCATCGCAGCAGTGGCTGGTGACGCGAGTGGATGGCAGTCACACCATCGTGGTGCAGCCTGACCGCATCCAGTCCGAGTCCGGTGTGATTGGGCGCGTCGGTGCCTATATTGGCGAAGCGCCGGTGACGTTTGAACAGCGTTTTGGTTTGATCGATGGCTTGGTCCGCGGTGCATCAAAAGCATGGGACATTGCGGTCATGTCGGTTAAGACCATTGGTCAATTGCTAATGGGGGATGCCTCGGTGAAGCAACTCAGCGGTCCGATCGCGATTGCCGGGGCGGCTGGGCAAACAGCAAGTTTGGGAATAGCCCCCTATTTGTCGTTTTTAGGGCTCTTAAGCGTGAGTTTGGCAGTATTAAACTTACTACCTATTCCCGTGCTCGATGGTGGACACCTGATGTATTATCTTTGGGAGTTTATTTCTGGGAAAGCCGTCACGGATGCTTGGGCTGCGAGGCTCCAGCGTACTGGGTTATTTGCCCTGCTTGCCTTAATGGCCGTTGCGTTTACCAACGATATTGCCCGTTTGTTGGGCTAGAAAAAATTAAATGAGTGCTTCAATTTACCGTCGTATTTATCGCCAGCTTTTGTCTGGTGTTTTACTGGCCTGCTTGGCTGTGAGCAGCGCTTGGGCGGTCGAACCCTTCAAGATTGCTGACATTCGGATTGAAGGTTTGCAACGCGTTGAGGCGGGGACCATTTTCGCGTCGCTGCCGTTTCAAGTCGGTGAAACGTATTCCGACGATAAAGGTAGCTTGGCAATCCGCGCGCTGTTTGGGTTGTCGCTGTTCAAAGATGTCCGAATCGAGATCGATAAGGGCGTCGTGGTGGTCGTGGTTCAAGAGCGCCCCTCGGTCGCCGACATCAATTTCACTGGCCTCAAAGAATTCAAGCCGGATGTTTTGACGCGCGTCCTAAAAGACATCGGTTTGGGGGAGGGCCGCCCTTACGACAAAGCGATTGAGGATCGAGCCATTCAAATCATCAAAAGTCAATATGGCACGCGCGGCATGTACGGCGTAGAAGTTGTGACCACGGCCACGCCTTTGCCCCGTAACCGGGTGAATTTGAACTTCAATGTGATCGAGGGAAGTGTCGCGACCATCAAAGACCTGCGGATCGTCGGAAATGTCGCATTCGCTGAAGAGGATCTCCTCGACCTGCTGAAGCTTGACACCGGTAACTGGATGAGCTGGTACACCAAGTCAGATCGATACGATAAAAACAAGCTCAATGCCGATCTAGAGACCTTGCGCTCGCACTATCTTTCTCGCGGCTACCTTGATTTCAAGGTTGACTCCACCCAAGTAGCGATTTCAGCGGACAAGCAATCCATTGACATTGTGATCAACGTTTCGGAGGGTAAAGCTTACGCGGTGTCTGAGATTCGCTTGGAGGGTAACTACCTCGCACGTGAAACCGAATTTTTGACCAAGATGGCGGTCAAGGTGGGTGAGGCCTACAACGAGTCAACCGTGGCCGAGACATTGGATGGTTTTTCCAAACTCTTCGGTGATTTTGGCTATGCGTTTGCACGCATTGAGCCCAAAAACGTGGTGGACGCGGCGAACCAAAGGGTTGCCGTCGTTCTGCAAGCATCGCCCGGGCAAAGGGCTTATGTGCGCCGAATCGAGGTGCAAGGTAACCTGCGTACGCGAGACGAGGTCATTCGCCGCGAGATGCGCCAAGCAGAGGCCAGCTGGTACGACGGTCGCTTGATCCGTTTGTCCCGCGATCGCATCGACCGCCTCGGTTACTTCACCAGCGTCACCATTCAAAACCGCGAGGTACCTAACGCCCCTGACCAAGTCGACCTCGTGTTGAGTGTGGTGGAGCGGCCCACGGGGAACTTGTCGATTGGCGCTGGATTTGGGGATGCCGAGGGCTTGTCTTTGGTGGCCGGTATCGAACAAGAGAACGTATTCGGATCCGGGCAATCCGTTCGGTTCAACATCAACACCAGTTCGTTCAACCGCACGCTCCAATTGAGCACGACTGATCCCTACTTCACGGCTGATGGTGTTTCCCGCACCTACGATGTGTCGCTCACCACGAATAAGCCTTTGGATACGCAGGGTGGTGACTACAAAATTGTCCGTAAGCGTGCGAACGTTAATTTTGGCGTTCCCATTTCTGAACTCGACCGTATATTTGTCGGCGCGGGTGTTGAGTCAACATCGATTACCAACGGCCAATCGCAGGCGCAGCAGGCATTTGCAAGCGAATTTGGATCGCCTGCGACCGGCATTCCCCTGACCCTTGGCTGGTCTCAAGATAGCCGAGACAGTTTCTTGGCGCCGACAGAGGGACGCTACCAACGCGTCAACACTGAGATGAGCGTCGCTGGCGACACCCGCTACATCAAGGCGGATTACCAGTTCCAACAGTATTGGCCACTGACCAAGCGGTACACTTTTGCGATGAACACAGAGGTGGGGTACGGTAAGGGCTTAGGCGGTAAGTTGTTCCCGTTATTGAAGAACTACTTTGGAGGCGGCTTGGGTTCTGTTCGGGGTTTTGAGCAAGGGACTCTTGGTGGTGTAAGCCCATCGGTATCGTCGCCAAACGACCGTTCATTGGATATCCGAGTAGGTGGTAGCAAGAGTATTTTGCTCAATACCGAGTTGATCGCACCCTTCCCCGGCGTGGGCAATGACCGCACCTTACGCATGTTTGCATTTGTCGACGTGGGTAACGTGTATTGCACCGCGAGCGCAACCGTGAACTGCGCGAGTAACGCGTTGCGCGCGAGTTCAGGGGTTGGCATCAGCTGGATCTCGCCAGTTGGGCCGTTGCGTCTGGCGTACACCACGCCCATCAAAAAAGAAGCAACAGATCGCACGCAGAAAATTCAATTCCAGATCGGAACGGCCTTTTAAATGAAAAACTTAGTTGTATTCCTTCTTCTTTGCGCCGGCTTGGTCGGCGTGCCCGCGACAGCTGCCGAGTTCAAGGCAGGGTTCGTCAGTACTGAGCGTGTGTTGCAAGAGGCTACGATTGCAAAAGACGCGCAAAAGAAGCTGGAAACCGAGTTCTCGAAGCGCGAAAAAACACTGAACGAATTAGGTGCCAGCGTCAAAGACTTGGCGACCAAATTAGATCGCGATGCACCGACTTTGTCAGAGTCACAACGTATTCAGCGCCAGCGTGAGCTGGTGTCGATGGATCAGGATTTTCAGCGTCAAAAGCGTGAGTTCCAAGAGGATTTGGCCATGCGGAAAAACGAAGAACTACAAAAAGTTCTTCAAAAAGCCAACGCCGCGATCAAATCGATCGCCAAATCAGAGAACTATGATTTGATTTTGCAAGACGCTGTCTACATGAATGCCAAGCACGATATCACCGACAAGGTGTTGCGTGCCCTGAACGACAGCAAGTAACGTTTTGGCCGTGGCGAGATTTGAAACGACACTTGAACAGATTTGCAACCACTTAGGCGGCGTCTGTCACGGTGACTCTCGCCAATTAATCGATGCGATCGAGCCCATTGAGACAGCTCACAAAAAGGCCATCAGTTTCGTGGCTAACCCGAAATACGGGGCACAAATCGATGAGACGCAGGCGGGGTGCTTGATTGTTTCCCCCGCACTCCAAGACCGTGCGCTGGCACGTGGGGCCTGCATTGTGACTGCCGATCCCTATTTGTATTTTGCAAGGTTGACCCAGTGGTGGCGCGCGCAGACGCTGTCTTTGTCACCTTCTACAGCCGAGCCCTTGATTCACCCAAGCGCGTACATCCATCCGACTGCAACCATCGGCGATGGCGCGCGTGTTGGCGCCTTTTCGGTGGTCGCAGCCGAAGCGGTGATCGGTGCTGGCGCGGTAATCAAGAACCATGTCTCAGTTGATATCGGTGCATCCATCGGAACTGACAGCGTGCTGCACGCCCAGGTGACCGTTGGCGAACACTGCGTCGTCGGCGCTCGTTGCATTGTGCATGCGGGTGTGGTTGTGGGTGCAGACGGTTTTGGCTTTGCGCCCAACCAAGGTCGTTGGGAAAAAATTGAACAACTCGGCCGTGTACGCATTGGTGATGACGTAGAGATTGGTGCCAATACCTGCATCGATCGGGGGGCCTTGGGGGACACCGTCATCTCAGATGGCGTCAAGTTGGACAACTTGATTCAAATTGGGCACAACGTATTTATAGGGGCGCACACCGCCATGGCGGGATGTGTGGGTGTTGCAGGTAGCGCCAAGATTGGTGCGCACTGCACTGTCGGTGGCGGTGCAATTGTTCTGGGTCATTTGTCAGTAGCAGACCATGTAAACATCTCCGCTGCAACGGTGGTGACGCGCTCGATTACCAAGCCAGGCCATTACACTGGCATCTTTCCAATCGATGACAACGGCAATTGGGAAAAGAACGCGGCAGTCGTGAAACAGTTGGGCGGGGTCCGTGAGCGTCTCCGCGCACTTGAGCAACGAACTGCGGTGCCGACCGTCGATAGCTCGAAATAAAAGTGAAGAAGATTAACCATGATGGATATCCACCAAATACTCAAAAAGCTCCCACATCGCTACCCATTCCTTCTGGTGGATCGGGTCATCGCGCTTGAAAAAGGGGTGCGTATCACGGCTTTGAAAAACGTCACGATGAATGAGCCGTTTTTTGGTGGGCACTTCCCACATCGTCCTGTGATGCCGGGCGTCCTAATGCTTGAAGCATTAGCGCAGGCGGCGGCGCTGCTCGCTTTTGAAACCCTAGGGACTGAGTTAGACGACGACACGGTCTACTACTTCGCTGGTATCGATGGTGCGCGTTTCAAGCGGCCCGTTGAGCCCGGCGATCAGCTGATCTTAGAGGCTGAGTTGGTGCGCATGAAGGCGGGGATCTTCAAATTTGCGACCCGTGCCAAGGTCGGAGATGCCATCGCCACCGAAGCCGAATTAATGTGCACGATGCGCAAAATTGCCTGAGGTTCGTGCATGTCTTTGATCCACCCAACCGCGGTTGTTGACCCCAAAGCGTCGCTCGACTCATCAGTCTCAGTGGGGCCCTATACGGTCATTGGTCCTGACGTCAAGATTGGAGCGGGTACGACTGTTGGCGCGCATTGCGTGATCGAGGGGCACACCACAATTGGCGAAGATAACCGCATCTTTCAGTTCAATTCCTTGGGTGCGATTCCGCAAGATAAGAAGTACCAAGGTGAGCCCTGTGAGCTGGTAATCGGTGCGCGCAACACCATTCGAGAATTTTGTACCTTCAACATCGGCTCCCCGGGTGACTTGGGTGTCACCCGATTGGGTGATGACAACTGGATCATGGCCTACGTGCACTTGGCACACGACTGTCAGGTCGGTAGCCACACCATCTTTGCAAATAATACGCAACTTGCCGGCCATGTGCATGTGGGCGATTGGGTGATTTTGGGTGGGTTTACGGTAGTACACCAGTTTGTGCGGATTGGCGCCCATGGCATGACCGCCATGTGCAGTCTGCTGTTTGCTGATCAGCCGCCCTTTGTCATGAGTCAAGGGCAGCCTGCAGGCGCGCGCTCCATGAATTTCGAAGGGCTCAAGCGGCGCGGCTTCAGTTCAGACCGCATCGCTGCGGTCAAGGCCATGTACAAACACCTGTATCGTGAAAATTTGCCGTTGCTGGAGAGCATCGAGAAGATCGGTGCATTGGGTCAGCAGATGCCAACAGCCGCGCAAGATGTGGCACTGATGGTTGACTTCTTGTCATCGGTCGATCCCGCGCGCGGAATTGTTCGCTGACCTGCCGACGCAGGGCGGGTTTATGGAAAAGGTAAAAGTGGGAATGGTCGCTGGCGAGGCGTCTGGTGACATGCTCGCGGGCTTGTTATTGGGTGGCTTACAAGCGAACCAAGTTGCTGTGCAGAGTATGGGTATTGGCGGGCCACATATGAAGGCACATGGCTTTGACGCGTGGTGGTCATATCACGAACTCGCAGTGCGCGGCTACGTTGAGGTATTGCGACATTACCGACGTATCGTAGCCATTCGGCGAACTTTACGGGAGCGCTTGTTGGCCGACAAGCCCACCCTGTTCATCGGGGTTGATGCACCCGATTTCAATCTGGACCTGGAGCGCGACCTGCGTGCGAATGGGGTTAAAACGGTGCATTTTGTCAGCCCTTCGATTTGGGCGTGGCGGCCTGAGCGCATCGAAAAAATTCGCGTCGCTTGCGACCACGTGCTGTGCATTTTTCCTTTTGAAGTAGCCATCTACGAGGCAGCCGGCATACCGGCAACCTATGTGGGGCACCCCCTTGCCGATATCTATCCTTTGGAGCCAGACCAGGCGGACGCGCGGCGTCAGCTAGGCTTGGCAGGGGATGGGCCATTGGTCGCTATCTTGCCGGGCAGTCGCACTGCGGAAATCAAATATCTGTTGCCCGATTTCTTAGCCGCAGCCCAACGCATTCGTGACATGAAACCGGACGTGCAATTCGTCATTCCCGCAGCCCCACGACAACACTCGCGGATCCTGCAAGGGCTCGCACACGCAAACATGATCGACCAAGACTGGATACATGTCGTTGAGGGACAGTCCGCCGCTGCGCTTACCGCGAGTGATTGCACCCTGATCGCCAGTGGCACCGCAACGCTGGAAGCGGCTTTAGCCCGCTGCCCAATGGTGATTGCCTACAAGATGCCGTTACTCAGCTGGTGGTTGACTCAGCGTAAGCGTCTGCAACCGTGGGTGGGTTTGCCCAATATATTGGCCGAGCGCTTTGTGGTGCCAGAGTTGCTGCAGGATGATGTAACGCCTGATCGACTCGCCGCCGAGGCCATGCGTTGGTTGACGGACTCACAAGCACACGAAGCGGCCTGTACAGCCTTCCGCGCGTTACATGAAACGCTCAAAATGGACACCGCGAAGGTGGCCAGCCATGCCATTCAAAAAGTCCTTGCCTCGTAGTTGGGCTGCGTCGCAGGTGGCCCTGAGTTGGGACCCGCCCGGTCTGCTGGCGGGGGTCGACGAAGCTGGCCGAGGTCCGCTTGCTGGGCCTGTTGTCGCCGCGGCTGTCATTTTGGATGACATGAATCCGATTTCAGGTTTGAACGACTCCAAAAAACTATCCGAACGCAAACGTGATTATTTGGCTCTAGAAATCAAAGCCAAAGCGCTTTGCTTTTCAATTGCGCAGGCTACAGTCGAAGAGATCGATGCCCTCAATATTTTGCAAGCAACCATGCTGGCCATGAGCCGGGCGGTTGCGGGGCTTCGCCTTAAACCTGCCAAGGCCTTAATTGACGGCAACCGCATTCCCAAATTGGACATGCTGGCCGAGGCGATTGTGCAAGGTGATGCGAAAGTGGCCTGTATTTCGGCCGCTTCTATTTTGGCCAAAACGACGCGTGATGCGCTGATGTGCCAACTTCACCAGCAATATCCACAGTACGCTTTTGAAACCCACAAGGGTTACGGTACGGCGGCACACATTGCAGCGTTGCGCGAGCACGGCGCGTGCCCCGCGCATCGTCGTAGTTTCAAGCCAGTTGAGGCGCTGGATACGGCTGTACGAGAACGCTTGGCATTGACAACCGTACTTCGCCCATGAGCCATAAACCGCCTGAGCTGATCACCTCGCTTGAGAATGCCCTCGTTAAGCGCGTACGTCTGATGTTGAGGGATGGTAGTGCCTACCGCAAGATCGGCCTTGTTTGGCTTGAGGGCGACCACCTGTGTCGCGCTGCGCACGCGGCGGGGTGGCGCGCGCAGACGTTGATTTGGTCACAGGACGGATTAGATAAAGCCACCAAGCGCCTATCACCTGCGCATGCAGCCGCGCTCCATGCGCTTAAGGCCACTGCCGCGCAGGAGGTCGTTTTCAGCGACAAGGTGTTACGGGCGGTCACGGCTTTGGACTCGCTGCCCACGGTGTGTGGTTTATTCGCTGGACCAGCCGCAGGCGCTGGCACTTCGGGTGAGGTGGGTTTGCACCCAGAAGAACCGACGGTCATTCTTGATCGCTTGCAGGACCCTGGCAACATTGGTTCCATCATTCGCAGTGCGGCAGCTCTGGGTTTTAAGCAACTCGTCGCCATGAAGGGCTCGGCCGCGCTTTGGACGCCAAAGGTGGTGCGTGCGGGCATGGGGGCGCATTTCGCGCTGCGCTTGTTTGAAGCGTGTGACGTGTCGGCGCTCGCAGCCTTGCGTGTGCCGTTGTTGGTCACCAGCTCACACGGTGGTGACTGGTTGCACGAGGCGACCCTGCCTTGGCCTTGCGCGTGGGTGTTGGGCCACGAGGGGCAGGGGGTTTCTGAAGCACTCATGGCTCGCGCCTCGCAAGCGATTCGAATCGTACAGCCTGGGGGAGAGGAGTCCTTCAACGTAGCCGCTGCGGCGGCTATTTGTCTGCACGCCAGTGCGGCCTCAGAGGCGGCAAAAAAAGCGCGGTAAAGGTTCGCGTTTTCCCTTAGCTTCGCTATAATTGGAGGGTTTACCCGCAACCAGCTTGCACCCCCGTTTTGAGCGCCGATTTTCGTCCGAAAGTGTTCACTTTTGGTTCCCGTCGCGCTGTCAGGGTGCCGGCCCATCAATTGGAGTTCCCACCGTGTTACCCGTCCACCCGACAGCCATCCTCGCGCTCGCAGACGGCACGGTCTTTACAGGAATAGCCATCGGCGCAACTGGTCAAACCGTCGGAGAAGTCGTGTTCAACACGGCCATGACCGGTTACCAAGAAATATTGACCGACCCTAGCTACTGCCAGCAAATTGTGACGCTGACCTACCCGCACATTGGCAACTACGGCATCAATACGGAAGACGTAGAGGCGACTCGCGTTCATGCTGCTGGCTTGATCATTAAAGACCTGCCTCTTTTGGCTTCAAACTTTCGCAGTCAGCAGACGCTTGCTGATTATTTAAAAGCCGAAAAGACCGTCGCAATCGCCGACATCGACACCCGCAAGCTTACACGTCACCTCCGTGAGCATGGCGCGCAAAACGGCGCGATTGTGGCGTTAGCCCCAGGCGAGGCGCTCACCGATGCGCACCTCGCGCAAGCCAAGGCTGCTGCTGCTGCCGCACCTTCCATGTCGGGTCTGGATCTGGCGCAGAAGGTCACGACTGAGACAACCTACCCTTGGACATCCACCGAGTGGCGCCTTGGCACTGGCTATGGTGAGTTGACACAACCCAAGTTCAAAGTGGTCGCACTCGACTTCGGCGCGAAGCACAACATCCTGCGTATGCTGACTCAGCGCGGCTGCGCTGTCACAGTCGTTCCCGCGCAGACCTCTTTCGAGGCCGTCATGCAGCATCAGCCGGACGGCGTGTTTTTCTCTAATGGACCTGGCGACCCAGAGCCATGTGATTACGCCATCGCAACGGCGCGCGCCGTTATGGATGCAAAAATCCCTGCCTTTGGTATTTGCCTTGGGCATCAAATCATGGCTTTAGCCTCGGGTGCCAAGACTTACAAGATGAAGTTTGGCCACCACGGTGCCAACCACCCTGTTAAAGACCTCGACGACCAGCGCGTGTCGATCACGAGCCAGAACCACGGCTTTGCGGTTGATGAGACTGCCTTACCCAGCAACCTGCGTGTAACCCACCGCAGTTTGTTTGATAACACCGTGCAAGGCCTTGCGCGTACCGATGCGCCTGCGTTCTGCTTCCAAGGTCACCCAGAGGCCTCCCCCGGACCCCACGACATCGGTTACTTGTTTGATCGTTTCACAGCGCTCATGGAGAAGAAATAAATATGCCTAAGCGCACCGACATCAAAACTGTTCTCATCATCGGCGCTGGCCCCATCGTGATTGGGCAAGCCTGCGAGTTCGACTATTCAGGTGTTCAAGCCTGTAAAGCCCTGCGAGAAGAGGGCTATCGCGTCATCTTGATCAACAGCAACCCTGCGACGATCATGACGGACCCTGATACGGCCGATGTCACTTACATCGAACCCATCAATTGGCAGGTTGTTGAGAAAATAATCGCCAAGGAAAAGCCGAATGCCATCCTACCAACCATGGGAGGCCAGACAGCGCTCAACTGTGCGCTCGATCTGTGGCGTCACGGCGTACTAGAAAAGCATGGCGTCGAGCTGATCGGCGCGTCGCCTGAAGCGATCGATAAAGCTGAGGACCGCCAAAAGTTCAAAAACGCCATGGAGAAAATCGGGCTAGGCTCTGCCCGATCAGGTATCGCCCACAGCATGGAAGAGGCTTGGCGTGTTCAACGCGAGATGGGCTTTCCAACCGTCGTTCGTCCCAGTTTTACACTGGGTGGTACGGGTGGTGGCATCGCCTACAACGCAGAAGAGTTCGAGGCGATCTGCAAGCGTGGCTTGGAAGCGTCACCCACCAACGAGTTGCTGATCGAAGAGTCACTGGTCGGATGGAAAGAGTTCGAGATGGAAGTGGTGCGTGACCGCGCCGACAATTGCATCATCGTGTGTTCCATTGAGAACTTAGATCCGATGGGTGTTCACACGGGTGACTCCATCACGGTTGCGCCCGCGCAGACGCTGACCGACAAAGAGTACCAAATTCTCCGTGACGCAAGCTTGGCTGTGTTGCGTGAAATCGGTGTCGACACGGGCGGATCTAACGTTCAGTTCTCCATCAATCCCGAAGATGGTCGCATGGTGGTGATCGAGATGAACCCACGGGTTTCTCGTTCATCTGCTTTGGCATCGAAAGCTACTGGTTTTCCAATCGCCAAGATTGCCGCAAAGTTAGCCGTCGGCTTTACGCTTGATGAACTGCGCAACGACATCACGGGTGGTGCGACCCCGGCCAGTTTTGAGCCCAGCATCGATTACGTGGTCACGAAGATTCCACGTTTTGCATTTGAAAAGTTTCCGACAGCCGATAGCCGCTTAACCACACAGATGAAGTCCGTTGGCGAGGTGATGGCGATGGGCCGTACCTTCCAGGAAAGCTTCCAAAAAGCCTTGCGTGGTCTGGAGGTTGGTGTTGACGGGATGAACGAAAAAACTGTTGACCGCGAGGTGCTCGAGCGTGAGTTGGGTGAACCTGGCCCCGAGCGCATTTGGTACGTTGGCGATGCGTTTGCGCAAGGCTGGAGTCTTGAAGAGGTCTACGCGCTGACAAAAATCGATCGTTGGTTCTTGGTTCAGATCGAAGAGATCGTCAAGATCGAATTGGCGCTTGAGAAGATGACGCTGGAGCAGTTGGATGCAAAAACGCTGCGCTCGCTGAAGAAAAAAGGCTTCTCGGATCGTCGACTGGCCAAGCTCATCAAGAGCACAGAGGGCAATGTGCGTGCCGCGCGCCACGCGATGGGTATCCGCCCCGTTTACAAACGGGTCGATACTTGTGCGGCTGAATTCTCTACCAATACGGCCTACATGTACTCCTCTTACGAGGAAGAGTGTGAGGCTAACCCCACCAATAAAAAGAAGATCATGGTGCTGGGTGGCGGCCCCAACCGTATCGGTCAGGGTATTGAGTTTGACTATTGCTGCGTGCACGCCGCCATGGCCATGCGCGAGGACGGGTACGAAACCATCATGGTCAACTGTAATCCCGAGACAGTCTCAACCGACTACGACACCAGCGACCGCCTTTACTTTGAGCCGCTTACGCTCGAAGACGTCCTTGAGATTGTCGATAAAGAAAAGCCACTGGGCGTGATCGTTCAGTACGGTGGCCAAACCCCTTTGAAGCTTGCATTGGGCTTGGAGGCGGCTGGGGTACCGATCATCGGTACCAGTCCCGACATGATTGATGCGGCTGAAGATCGGGAGCGGTTTCAAAAGCTGTTGAATGACTTGGGCCTCAAGCAGCCGCCAAACGCCACAGCCCGTACAGAGGCGCAGGCCCTTGAAAAAGCGGAAGCGTTAGGCTACCCACTGGTGGTACGCCCCAGTTACGTGCTTGGCGGTCGCGCAATGGAAATCGTGCACGAGCCGCGCGATCTCGAACGCTACATGCGCGAGGCCGTGAAGGTCAGCCACGACTCACCAGTGCTGCTTGACCGCTTCTTGAACGATGCGGTTGAATGTGACGTCGATGCCCTGTGTGATGGGCAGCGTGTTTTCATTGGTGGCGTCATGGAGCACATTGAGCAAGCTGGCGTACACAGCGGTGACTCCGCATGCTCGTTGCCGCCTTACTATTTGTCGAAGGCTACCGTCGACGAAATGAAGCGACAAACGGCCCTCATGGCCAAAGGCCTGAACGTCGTCGGTTTGATGAACGTACAGTTTGCCATTCAAGAGGTGAACGGTGAGGACGTGATCTATGTCCTGGAAGTGAACCCGCGTGCGTCACGCACGGTGCCCTTTGTTTCTAAAGCGACGGGTATCCAGCTCGCCAAGGTAGCAGCGCGGTGCATGGTCGGGCAGTCGCTGGATTCGCAAGGCATCTACGACGAAGTCACACCGCCGTATTACAGCGTAAAAGAGGCGGTATTCCCGTTCGTGAAGTTCCCTGGCGTGGATACGATCCTCGGTCCTGAGATGAAATCGACGGGCGAGGTTATGGGTGTGGGCCGGACCTTTGGCGAAGCGTTTGTTAAGTCTCAGTGGGGCGCTGGCAGCTCTTTGCCTCGGCCTACCGATGCGGTGAACAAAGTGTTCATGACCGTGAAAAATGGTGACAAGCCACGTGCGGTTGCCGTTGCGAAAAGCTTAGTGGATATGGGCTTCAGGCTGATCGCGACCCGTGGTACCGCTGCTGCCATTAACGAGGCGGGTGTCGCCTGTGAGGTGGTCAATAAAGTCACTGAGGGGCGTCCCCACGTGGTTGATATGATCAAAAACCAAGAGGTTTGCTTGGTCATCAATACCGTCGAGGAGCGCCGTAATGCCATCGTTGATTCGCGCCAAATTCGCACCAGTGCATTGCAAGCGCGCGTGACGACATTCACAACCATCTCGGGTGCTGAAGCTGCCGTTGAGGGCATGGCCTATGTGGATGACTTCGGTGTTCGATCGATTCAGGAGTTGCACGCCAGTCTAAAAGCCTAATGTCGCTCGCCTGAGCGACTATTCAGTGGCTCATAGAATCCATTAAAATTAGAGCGGGCGCGTTTTCGCAGCAACCTCATGACGCCGCCTTTGGGAAACCAAAGGCGGCTTGTTTTTTTATCAGGAGACGGTACATGTCGACGATTCCGATCACGCTCAAAGGCGCTGAAAAATTAAAAGCGGAACTACACCAGTTGAAAACAGTGGACCGCCCGTGGGTGATCAACGCCATTGCGGAGGCGCGTGCGCAGGGGGATTTGAGTGAGAACGCCGAGTACGACGCTGCGAAAGATCGGCAAGGTTTCATCGAGGGACGCATTGCCGAAATTGAAGGCAAGTTGTCTGCGGCCCAAATTATTGATCCAGCATCAGTGAACGCGGAGGGTCGTGTCGTATTTGGCGCCACGGTGACGCTCGAAGATGAGGATACAGGCGATCAAGTGACCTACCAAATTGTCGGTGAGGATGAGGCGGACATCAAGTTGGGCTTGCTGAACATCAGTTCGCCAATCGCTCGAGCCATGATTGGAAAAGAACAGGGCGATGCCGTGGCGTTTGAGGCCCCTGGCGGCACCAAACACTACGAGATCATCTCGGTCCACTACATCTGACACGACCCGATGGCCCGCCTCTACGCATTGTTTGTCGCGCTACTCTTTGGGGGTACGACAGCGCTGTCGTTTGTTGCGGTGCCGATGTTGTTTGCCTATCTCGGAGATCCCTCACTTGCAGGGGGGATAGCCGCTAAATTTTTTGCGATTCAAAATTTGTTCGCGATTGCGCTGGCGCTGAGCGTGCTCGCCGTGATGCGTCGGAAATTGACAGCCACCACACGAAAGGCTTGGATCGCTTTGGCTCTGGTCGCTATCGCGAGTTATGGACTGGTCGCGCCACTCATCGTATCGGCACGCGCAACTGGCGGTAACCTTGCGCTGTGGCACGCTGTCGGGAGCGCCCTCATGCTCACGCAGTGGGCGCTATCCGCTTATCTGACGTGGGGTTTAGCCCGCTCGTCCAGCGAGCAGACGCTGAGCAACTAGAAGCTCGCTCTTCAACTCGCTTTTGCTGACTTCACTGTGTTGAGCATCAACATGGTGATCGTCATGGGCCCGACGCCACCCGGAACCGGTGTGATGTAGCCTGCGACGTTCCGAACGGCTTCGAAATCAACATCTCCACACAGTTTTCCGGCTTCATTACGGTTCATGCCGACGTCCAGAACGATCGCCCCCGGTTTGATCATGTCTGCGGTCAGTACATTCACTTTTCCGACCGCGGCGACAACAATGTCCGCTTGACGGGTATGTGTGGCCAAGTCCGCTGTACCACTGTGGCACACCGTGACGGTCGCATTCTTTTGCAAGAGCATCATTGCCATTGGTTTGCCAACGATGTTTGATCGACCGATAACAACCGCATGTTTGCCACGCAGGTCCATCGCCTCACCGCCTAGGATCGAGGCCAACATCGCCATACAGCCATAGGGTGTGCAGGGCCAAAAACCCGGCTGCCCAACCATCAATGCGCCCGCGCTGGCTACGTGGAATCCGTCAACGTCTTTACTTGGAGAGATCGCTTCGATCACCTTGTTCGAATCGATGTGTGGGGGTAATGGCAGTTGGACCAAAATGCCATGTATCGAGCCGGTCTGGTTGAGTGTCTCAATGCGTGCCAACAGCGCTGCTTCGCTCAGGTCGGCTGGGTGCCGCTCAAGGTGAGAGGCGATACCCATCTCTTCGCAAGCAGCAACCTTGTTGCGCACGTAAACTTGGCTTGCAGGGTCATCGCCGACCAAGATCACCGCGAGACCCGGCTGCACTCCTTTACTGATCAGTGTCTTGATATCGGTGGATGCGTTGGCGCGAAGCTGCGCAGACAGGGCCTTCCCGTCAATAATCTGTGCACTCATCAGTTCAGTTGGCTTTTGTTGTGGCAGGCGTCAGCGCGATCTTAAGCAAGTCGGCTACGGTATTCGCATTGAGCTTTTCCATGATGTTGGCGCGATGCGCCTCGACCGTTTTGATACTGATGTTCAAGTCGTCCGCAATTTGCTTGTTCAGGCGACCGGCAACGATGCGCTCAAGAACCTGCGCCTC
>OBMK010000331.1_pt1 | contig 45259 bp, 29 predicted proteins | sample 1539081 | NCBI WGS metagenome assembly OBMK01 (sample SAMEA3355528, study PRJEB22509) | marine metagenome | biome: marine; feature: river plume; material: water | place: USA | collected 2010-08-07 | depth 0.5 m | reverse complement strand
CTGAAAGTGTTAAACATTCAGGTACATATATTCTTAAACAAGAAGATGTAGAAGATACTGTAGTGTTTACTAATGGTGTATTTGATATATTACACGTTGGCCATTTAAAACTACTAAATTATGCCAAAACGCTTGGAAATAGACTTATAGTGGGCATTAACAGCGATTCTAGTGTTAAGAGATTAAAAGGCGATTTAAGACCCATAAACGATCAAGCCACCCGCAAGGAAAGCCTCTTAGAGCTTGGTTTTGTAGACGATGTTATTGTATTTGAAGAAGATACTCCGTTGGAAACAATCACCAAATTAGAGCCAGATATTATAGTAAAAGGCGGCGACTATACATTTGACACTGTAGTAGGTAATCATCTTGCTAAGATTGTTATTTTTCCTATAATCGAAGGGCATAGTACAACAAGGATAATAGATGAAAATCATAGATAACGCACTACCTACTAACGAGTTTAAAGAGTTAAATGATATTATGTACGGCGAAATGTTCCCTTGGTTTTACAAATCAAAAGTTGTAGATGATAAAGATAAATCTAAAGATAACGATGATTATCAGTTTCAGTTTGTACACAACATACATGAAAATTTTGGGCCTACTACTAGCGACAACATATTTAATTTAATGTATAGATTTTTTAACATTTTACAGCCGTGTCAATTAATTAGAATTAAAGCAAACTTATTACCAAGAGCTACTAAAATTATAGAACATGGATATCACACCGATACACATGTTTGGCCGGCACTTACTGCTATCTATTACTTAAATACAAACGATGGCGAAACTAGGTTTGAAAGCAAAGAAATAAAACCCGTAAAGAGTAAAGCAAATAGATTACTAGTTTTTCCAGCAAATTGGAAACATACAGGAACAACGTGTACAGATCAAAAAACTAGGTGTGTGATTAATTTTAATTTTATTCCATATCCTAATAAAGATTTTAGTTATATTTTAGAGGAGGACTTAAAATGAGATTTATAGCGGCAATGGATCACAGTGGCGGATCAACAGGCGGTGTATTAGAGCGTTACGGACAAGAGTATACAGAAGAAAATAAAATGGACTTGGTCCACGAAATGCGATTACGGATGATTAATTCACCGGCATTTAATAGTAGTAATATTTGGGCGGCAATACTATACAAAGATTCTATTCATCGAGGCGCTGTAGATGTACTTAAAAATAAAGGTATAGATGCATATCTTAAAATTGATAGCGGATGTAATGAAGACGGTATGTTAAAAGAATTTGATTTATTTGAAATGACAGAATATGCTTCGTGGCACGGATGTTTAGGTACAAAGATGCGAAGTATTGTTAAAAGCGAAGATATGATACAACCTATTTTAGAGCAACAATTTGAATATGCTTTAAAAATTGCTAATCAAAATTTAGTTCCAATTATTGAGCCTGAAATTCCTATTGACATTGAACACAAACATCACTTTGAAATGTTATTAAATGAAAGTATTAAACCGTATTTGGATTCTTTTGAAAAACATGTTAACGATCGATTTGATAAAACCTTGCCGCAAGTTATTTTAAAACTTACTATTCCAGATGTTCCTAATTTATACCACGATTTATCTCAGCATAAAAATGTAAAAAAATTAGTTGGTCTTAGTGGCGGTTACGAAACAAGTTTAGCATGTAAAAAACTTAGTGAGAATTTAGATATGAGTGCAAGTTTTAGTAGAGCATTGAGTGAAGGTCTTTATGCATATCAAGATACGTTAGAATTTAATAAACGTATTACAGAAAATATTACTAATATAGAAATGGCAAGTTCATAATGAAAATATTAATTACCGGAAGTAACGGATTTATCGGAAAAAACTTAGTTAAACATCTTATGGGCGAAGGTCATGGAGTTGCTGAGTATGAATGGATTGAAAATGTAGTTCCAGATTGTAGTCAGTTTGATAAAGTTATTCACTTAGGTGCAATTAGTAGTACTACTGAAACTGATGTTGAAAAGGTAATGAAGCAAAACTTAGACTTTAGTGAAAGACTATTACATGTATGCGATATGCAAGGTATTGATTTAATTTATGCATCAAGTGCAAGTGTTTATGGACCTACTACACATTTTACAGAAGATGGTCCGTTACAGCCGCAATCACCTTATGCATGGAGCAAATATTTATTTGATAGAACTGTACAAAAATTAGACTGGAGCGAATATCAGTGTAAAATACAAGGACTAAGATTTTTTAATGTCTACGGCGAGCATGAAGACCATAAAGGTTTTCAAATGAGCGTTTTTCATAAATTTAAAGAACAAGCTCTTACTGGTACTATACATCCGTTTGCAGGTAGTGATACTATATGTCGAGACTTCATATATGTCGGTGATATATGTAAAATTATTTCTAAGTTTATTGATACTGATGAGAGTGGAATATGGAATGTAGGTACAGGTAAAGCAACTAGTTTTGGAAGTATTGCTAAATGTATTGCTGACAAACATAATGCTACAATAGAAGAAATTCCAATTCCTGATAGTGTAAAAAATCAATATCAAAGTTTTACACAAAGCAACAACGATAAATTATTAAACACAATAGGTGATTTTAAGTTTACAACACCGTTTGAATGGATTGAGGAGAATCAATAATGACAGAACAACCAACAAGACTTGAAGGTAAAGTAGATAAAGGTTGGGGATACGAAATCATTTGGGCAACAAATGAAAAGTATTGTGGAAAGATTATGTTCTTTGAGAAAAAAGGAAATAAATTTAGTATGCACTTTCACAAAGACAAAGACGAAACATGGTTTGTAAATGAAGGTAGTTTTATTGTTAGGTGGTTAGACACTAGCACAGCTACGTTGTTTACACATACGCTAACACAGGGGATGACATGGCATAATCCTCCATTACGTCCACATCAACTAGAAGCATTAGAAGATGGCAGTAGTGTAACAGAAGTTAGTACTGCTGATAGTGTAGAAGATAACTACAGGATTATTCCTGGAGATAGCCAGGCCGGAATGCTTGAAGAAATAACAGGAAACATTAAAGATGAGTAATCCAAAAATTGTATGGAGTAATGATGTAGATATTGACTTCTATAAACCAGACTATGTAGCACCTAAGTGTGTAGTAGGGTTAGACAGAGACGGTGTTATTAACGTTGACATTGGAGATTATGTTTATAAAGTTGAAGATTGGGAATTCGAAAAGGGAAGTTTAGAAGCTATTGTAAAATTACGTAAACTTGGTCATAAAATTGTTATTATTACAAATCAAGGCGGAATTCATAAAGGCATATACACTGAACAAGACGTCGACAAAGTACACGAACATATGTTTAAAGAACTAGGCGAAGCAGGATGTCCAAGTATTGACGGTTTATATTATAGTGCATGTAGTCATAAAAGTGATATGTATGCAAAACCAAATGCCGGTATGTTTAAACGTGCAGAAAAAGAAATTCCACATGTTAAATTTAAACACGGGTATTATGCAGGTGATAGATTAAGAGATTTGAAAGCGGCTATGAAAGTAGGCGCTAAGCCTGTGTTAATCCGTACAGGACATGGTGTTGAAACCGAAGAACTAATTAATAGTCGATTTGCATATAAAAAGATAGCAAAAGCAATGTTAGCATTTGACGATTTAGCGGCTTTTGTAGATTATTTAGAAACTGCACATAAATGATAATCGTACGTGATGATTTAGTACCTCAAGAATTACAGGACTATTATCATACACTGGTATTTGGCAATACTAATGTTAACGCAATGTTACCACTTGTTTGTAAATACGAACCTACTGCTTCTGAAAACGGTTCAATGCCTGTTAGTTTTGAACATGTTCTTAGGAGTAGTACTAAACTAACTGAACATTATGGAAACTTTAGTAAAATACCACAAATTATTTGTTCAGAACTTAATATTAATTTAGTTGATATTATTGCCGCAAGACTTTTCATAACAGTTCCGCACAAAACAACATTAGATTATTACGCACCACATACTGATCGACCTGAAGAACATTTAGGATTAATTTACTATGTAAACGATAGTGATGGTGATACTATATTTTTTGAAAATAATAAGGAGTTACAAAGAGTTACTCCTAAAAAAGGACGTATTGTTTTATTTGATGGTAATACATTACATGCTGGTGGATTTCCAACTAATAATCCACGGTGTATTGTAAACTATAATCTTTACGCTTGAGCTTCAGACCAACGTAGAATCAAATTAGCTACTACATCTGAGCCAGTTGTTTTATATATATTAATTGCTAAAACATCTGGACCATTTGGAAATGTTCCTCTACCGCCTAATGTAGTATTTGTAAGTTCTTTCAACTGTGATAAGTCTAGTGACGCTCTTTCATTTGGTGTAGCAATAAACGATAGTACTGTTTCACCTGGTTGAGCAAACGGTGGTTGAATAAACTGTAGCGTAATTGTACCACTACCTGCTGTTAGTGTTCCGTCCATTGCGTTATTAAATGTAAGTCGATAATATGTTGTACCAGCAAAATTCTTTTGTTCAACGTTGTTAATTAGTGTACCTGATGGAAATCCTGGACTTGATGTTGATGGATCAACATTTGTTCCGTTTGTACCACCCGATGCTTCCCAACTTGCTTGTGTTATTAGTGCAAAGTTTGTATTAACTTGATCGCCACCTTCAGTTAGCGAAAAGTAGTTTGATTGGTTTGTACTAATACTGCCACTTGTTCTTCGACTCAATCTAAAATACCCATAATTACCACTACTATCAATAAATCCATCGTTAATGGTTGTGTTACTTCTAATATTTGCACCGGTTATAGTACGTCCAACAACAAAATTAATATCATTTGAACCAAATGTAGTTCTATAATCAATACCACTAACAAATACATAACTTGAATTATTACCTGTACTATATATTCCACTATCTAGCTGAGCTGTTATAACACTTTGTGAAGTAAGTGTCGTTGTTGTCGCCGCCGCACCAGTTGACCATGTAATACCAGCGCCTGAAGCAATTTGAGCAAAACTAGGTTGTCCACCTTGTGCAAGTCCTGATAATCCTGACCAACCAACCAATGACGGGTTAGTAGGATAGTTTTGAGGATTAAGAACACCTTCAACAACAATACCGCCGGTGCTTGTTTCACTTGTAATTTCAAGTCCTGTTAGTAGTAGTTGAGCTCTATTTAATAGTTCTCTATCGCCTAAGTCACCTGTAATAGCATTTGATACACTTGGCGCTAGTCTAATCAAAAATGCTGTTTGTCTTGTAGTACTAACAGTTAGACCTTGTTCAGCATAACTAAAGATGTAACCTCGATCATCATCAAATCCGCCGTCTGTAATAAACGCTGAACCCCAATGTGATATAAGTGGAGTACATGTGTTACTTACTAACACAACTCCGGTTTTTGCTGTGTGTGTTGCGGCGACACCTGCTGTATATGTTCTTGATGCACCTGACTGGAAGTTTGTTAACGATGCGCCTCTATTACATCCTGTTAGTGTGTTAGTTGATTCATCTCTACCAGTATACGTTACTAACTCATTGTCAATAAACACTGTTCCAGAATTTGGAAAAAAGTCTACATCATCTAATTCTAGCGTAGTACTAGCATCTGTTGCTGTTGTTTTTAATCTACCTAATGCACCTTCGTTAGTAATTTCATAACGAACAGGCAAGTTACCTGTACGCATAAATGCTTCTGTATTAATGTTTGAATTACGCATTCTGTGTGCATAGATAAAATTACCATCAGATCCACGTACCATAAAATCAATAAAACCAGCACCGTACCATGAATATTCAATACCAATCATCTGCATCTTTGCTACGTCAATGTTGTATCCGCTTGGACCATTACCGTCAAATGTGTCTAGGTTAAAATCAGATTGTCTAACTTTTTTATCGCTTACTAAGCATACTTTTGCACCTACCGCAGTATTAACACCTCTATAATCTGGCGTAACATTAACTTCTGTTTGACTATTAACATGAGCAACAACATGTGTCATTCCTCTAATAACAATTCTATCTCCTGCTTTTAACTGATCCTGGAATCTAGTATTTGTACCTGTTAGTACATTAGTATCAGGTGATATCGTTGCAGTACCTGCAACTTGTTTAGTACTTGTTCTTTGACATACTAATAAGTTAGTACCATCGTATTCCCAATAAATTCCGTTTTGATCATCAAAAATACCTGAACGTACTGTTGCACCGTGCCATTCACTAGTTGAAACTTGTGCATTAAAACTTAATGTTGCTGTTGTAGAGCCTAATCTTAGGGTAGCAGTAACTTCAAAAGTACGTTCGTCTATAATATCATTAACTACGTATGTGTTATTATATCCCGGTGTATCAATACCAATAATTTTAATTTTACAGCCAATTTGTAATCCGTGATCGTTATCATCTGTAGTTATTGTAATAGTTGATCCAGTTTCGACTCCGGTTGATGTAGCACTTCTAAGATCGTAACTTGGAGCAAACAATGCACCTGTTGTATACATAATACCTTTACCTGACTGGTATCTAATATATTTTTTACTTTGACGTATTGCTTGTGCTCCATGTTGTGGACCACCAGTTCCTAGTTGTACACCACCATCATACGGTCTGTGTATAAAGAATGAATCTGGTCTTGGATAGACAATAGCACTAATAATTTCAGTACCTGAAGTAACAATAGCCCCAACTGATCTAGCTGTATAATCTAGTGTAAACTTTGTTGGAACTGCGATTGCTAAGAACGATCCTGCCGCTAAGTTATGATTATTAGATCCAGTATCACTTGATACTGTAGTAATAAATGTATCACCCGGGACAAGTCCGTGCGGTGTAGTAAATGTAATTCTTAATGTTGCTAGTGCTTCAAACGTTATATTTTGACTTGTAGTTAGTGGTGCTGTAACTGCTGAATCTATTGTAGTTGTTGAATATAATTGTAAGTCAGTGCCAGCAAATGCATCACCTACGTATGTAAACGTTACAACACCGCCTGCACTATCAACACTAGCAATGCTAACTATGATATCGTTTGTTGTTGGTGTTCCACCAACTGTTCCGCCATCAATAATTATTCTATTACCTATAGCATATCCATTACCTTGGGTTCCTCCTGTAACTGTATAAATGCCTACACTACTGTCAGCAGTTGTACCATCTCTTAGGACACTAAAGGTAGCACCATTACCTGTAAGTGACGCATTACTTACAACAACATTAGAAAATGACGCTACATCAGTAGAACCTGATCCTGTAATAGTAGCACCAGTTATTGCACCGGTAGCATCAACACTACTAACAGTAATTTCAGCATCATTTGTTGGAGTTATACCTGATAAGTTTTCGCCAAGTACTTTAAATTTTTGATTTGCAACATAATTATTACCAGCAGTTTCAACAGAAACTGTGTAATTTCCACCAGTTAGACTAACAGTAAATCCGGCTCCAGCACCTGGATTGTTTTCTGAACTTAAATTAGATGCTGATCCAGCATTAGCCGCCGCTCCTGAAATACTTGCTGTAGTAACTGCACCTGATCCGTCTACTCCGTCAATTGTAATTGTAGCATTATTTGCAGGAGTTGTTCCGCCTAATACTGCACCTAATATTGTTACTGTTTCTGCCGCTACGTAACCACTACCTACGTCATTTAATACTAAGCTATACACTGCTCCAGTTCTTGTGATATCAACTGTTAAATTTGAACCCGAGCCGCCTGTTGGAGCTACAGCATTATACTGTGCAGTAGCATCTGGTGCTGTACCAGAGTACGTACTCGAAGTAATATTTCCTTCAGCACCAACTCCTGTAACTAATATAACTAAATCATTAGTTACGTTTGTACCGCCTGTAAATTGGCCGCCTTGAATCTTTAATCTATCATTTGCAACGTATCCTGTTGTTCCTCTTGTTGCTGTACCTACTGCATTAAAAGTCAATAGTGGTCCTGCTGTAAGTGTTGAATCATTATCTACATCAGTAATTGTTAATACAAGATCATTTGTTGGACTAATTCCTTCAAATGTTGTTCCATTCAATGTTATAGTTTGATTTGGTGCATAAGCGTCACCACCGCTTACTAAAGTTACTGTATATGCCGCGCCATTTTTTGCAACATCAAATGTTGCTCCGGTACCTACTAAATTTGTACCACTGTTTACATTAGTATATGTAGCAACATTATATGCTGTACCTGTTACTGTGTATGTAAGTATTTCTCCACCAGTATCAACAGTATCAAGTGTAATTGTACAATCGTTTGCTGGCGATGTTCCGCCTAGTTGTGTACCTAATACAGTTACAGTATTTCCTACAGAAAATCCTGATCCTGTTACTGAAAACGCGGCACTATAAGTAGACCCAACGGAATTAATATTAAGAGTTGCTCCAACACCGGAGCCATTAGTTGACCATGTAACACCTATATAATTATTTGATGCATTTGCACCGTTACCTACAACAGTAAAGTTTGTAGGAAATCCAATTGAATTAACTGAAGTTATAGTTATCTGTGCATCATTATCAGGTGTTGCGCCGCCTAGTGTATTTCCTGGAATTTTAATTACATCATATTGCGAATACCCAGTTACCCCTACTTCATTTGGGTCAATAGTAATACTGTAAGTATTGTTTGTTGATGTAATATTCCATATTGCTCCAGTACCTGTTCCTCCGCCAACTGTGCCTGTTTGGCTAGGATATGTAGGCTCAATTAATGTAGCGTCAAACGTACCGCCATTGTATGTAACGTCCCATATACCGCCGTTACCGTTACCATGTAAATATGATGTAGTAACCGAAACAAACGATCCAGTACCGTCAAATGCTGTTCCACTAGCTGTTAAGGATAATACTTCTCCGCCTGTATCGACACTTCCTACAACTAAACTTAAATCGTTTCCTGGTGATTGACCGCCTAATACATCACCTAAAATAACTAGCTGATCGCCTCCTTCGTATCCTACTCCAGATATTACAATATTATCAACAGTATAACTACCACTTGCTCTACTTACATTTAATATTAATCCACTACCGTTTGAAGTATCGTTAGTTCCTACTACATCATTATAAGTTACTAAATTACCTTTAAACTCTGATGTTAGTGCATCATTAAAATTGATAGTTGTTCCTAAAACACTATTAACAATCATTGCTTGGCCGTCGCCTCGGTCTGCCGCTTGATTTACTGCAACTCCGGTTACATTTTGAACTTCAATTGCTGTTTCACCCGCCGCTGTGTCAGCAGTCATTATCGGAGTAACTATTACTCCCCCGCTACCTACTTTACCAGTTACTTGAGCACCAGTTGGAATTCCTGTACCTGTTAAGGGCGAACCTATTTCCGGCGCCGCTCCTGAAACAACAGTAAATGGAATTATATCCTCGCCAGTAGGAACTGTTAATGCAGGTGATATTGTACCACTACTACCATTACTTTGTACTACAACACTAGGAGATTCACCTATAGATGCTCCTGTATAAAAACCAGCTTTTCTTAATTGCGTAGATTCTACTTGAATATCTATTGTTCCGCCATCACCTACTTTTGCTTTAGCAAAATATGTAAACGTAGTAGGACTAGGAACTTCAGTAAGAATAAATGCACCTTCAGCTCTAGCAGTACCTATTACTCCTTGATTTAATCCTTTAAGTGTAATAGCATCGCCTTCTTCAAAGCCGTGAGCACCTACTGTAGTAACAGTGATTAGAGATGCACCAACACCTCCGGTGCCTGCTGAACTATCAGTCCTTACTAAACTTACATCAGTTTCTGTGCCAGGTATTTCGTATACTGACGGGTACCCTCTCATGGTAGCAATAGCTGACCATTTAGTAGGCTGTAGTCCATACTCAAAGTCAGCATCAAGCATACTTAACGGAGGTGCAACACGCATACGTTCAATAGCATCTGTTCCAAACTCGTATGGACGCACTACTAATTCATCAGTATCTACAAATATTTGTAATCCGTCTGTTGGTAAAGCTGTCGATGTACTATAATTTAATTGTACAGTAGTAACAGCATCTGTTACTTGTAAATATTTTTTAAAATCTTCATCTGCATAGAACTGATTACCGGATGTACCAACATACCCCTGGCTTATTTCTGTAAGGCCTCCTCTAAGAGGTTCGTTAAAACTATAAATGACTTCGTTATCAGATGTATTTGTTATTAATAGTATATCTGTACTATTATAATTGCCGATAAATTTTACATAGCCTGCACCAGTATCAACAAATGTCGGTAATGCACTTAGTCCCGAAGTTATTACTCCAGTAAGCAATGTAACTAATTCATCAATTCTTGTTGTTGCAGTAGCACCTTCGTATGTTATTGATGCATCAGTTACTTGATCAACTGTTCCTAATTTTGTCCAAGTAATTTGAGGTAAAATATAATTAGAGATTAAATCTCCAATATGTGCATGAGTATCAATTTCTGGAATTCTATTACCATCAACTTGTGCTACATCTCCATCCCAATATTTTTTAGCATATTTGGTTGTTTTGCTGTTTCCGCCGTATCGTAAATCATACTTATATGCATCTAAAATATAACCTAAATCTCTTTCACACTTAGCTTGATTATAAGTATATGTTGTAGAAAATGTAACGGCTGTTACGATTGTTGTTTTTGCTGAATCAATAGCAGTTTTTGCTGTTTGTATTGGAGAAGTTGCCCAAGTAATAGCAGGAACCGTTCTTGTTAATGCATCTAAAGTGGACGCACCTGTTTGTAATACATCATTAAATATATCAATTAAATTTGTAACTGCTGTTCCGTCTGCTGTATCTGCATTAGTTCCTGTTGTTATTTGTGCTGTAGAATTACCTGAGCTTGCTGTAACTGTAGTTCCTAGAACAACTTGAGCAATAATTATTTTTAATCTTCCGTATGCCGCTACTACATGTGTTTGATGTGTTCCTGATAAGCTAACTGTAGAAGCCGCTGAATTAGGAAATAATCTAGCTACATCATAGCTTCCGCTATTACCTCCATATAATATATCATAGGCAGCCGCTTCAATAGCATACTTTACATCACATGCACCTGATGCAACACCGTTTGACTGTGTTGTATCATACGCTGGGTAAGATGCTGTAGTCCATGCAATAATTTCGTTTCTTAAAAAATCTTTATTTGCTATAATTCTATCTTTTGCGGCAATTCTACTAGCAGTAGCATCTGTTGGATTTGTAAGTGTTAATGTGTCTGGAGAGCTATTTTCTATAATATCAAGTATTTCAGTAAACGCCGCATTTGATCTTGATAATGATGTTGCGTCTGCGGCAACTTCGGTTAATGCGGCAACGCTTGCTTTAGCTCGATTAATAGTTCTTAGTACAGTTTTAGAATTATCTACAGAATAATTCTCAGCTCTTCCTAAAAATAATGTATTAAAATTTGTTTCTAATGCAATATCAAATGCAATACCGTCAATTATATATCCTATATCACGTTGACATTTAACTGCGTCAATAACTTCTTGGTTAATATATGCAATACTTTCTGCAAGCAGGAATGCCCTGTTAGCATTTAATAAAGAATATGCATTAGGATACAAGTTTTCATTATATCCTATTCCCGGTTTAAATATATAATTGTGAATTCTCTTTTTTGCCACGTTCTAAATTCCTAATGCAATTGATAATGCTGTTGCTGTCGAGTCTACGTACTTCTTATTACTTATGTCTGTTTGCAATGTAGCGTCCTTAGTAACGGTAGCCGACGTAAATGCGGCTGTTGATGCTGTAGTTGCTCCAATAGATGTGTTATTGATACTTGTATCAACTACAGGTATTGTTGAACCTGTTGTGCCAATAATACCTCGTTGTACATTTTCGACTACAACTTGTATTTTATTACCAGCTGTTAATACTATATTAGTTCCAGCTTCAAATTCAGCTACTCCTACGCCATTTGCCTTAAAACTAGATGATGTTAGTGTTCCGCCTACATAGACATCTTTTGCAATACTCGCGCCGCCTTGTACAATTAATCCTCCAGTTCCTAGTTCTGTTGAATTAGTAGTTGAATTAATTGATAATGTTTGTAATGAAGAAGCACCAGTTACAACAAGATCACTAAAGCTACCTGTTCCTGTAACAATTGGATCTACAACTGTAATTATTGCTTTTGGAGTACCGTCTGCATCTCCATAATATAATGTAGCAGGCGCATCAGCCGCAACTGAGAACACTATCTTTCCTGATTGTTTTCCTTGTGCTGAAGCGCCGTTTGTAATTGTATCATCTGTAGCGGTATGAGCAAGTCCTGTGTTATATAATGTAGAACCATCTGATGCTAATATGTTAAATGTTATAGTACTTAATCCACTTAACGTAAACGAATAAGACGTTCCTCTAGTTAATTCTATCGTAGGATTATTGGTTGCAGAAACTGTAAAGTCGTCACTTGCTAGTCTAAAATTTGAACTTGTTTCTGTAACAGTATAATCACCTGTTGCACTAGAAGAACTTCCACCTACGTAACTTAATGATGTTACAACAACATTGCCGTTACTATCTACGGTGAAGCCAGGACTTTTAAATCCAAAATCTGATTCAAATTGACGGTATTCTATAGCCACTCAACATCTCCAATATAATATATTTATCCACTTTAGTACTACGTGTGGCTACGGAAATAAGTTGCAGAAAAATATGCTTTTGCTCCCTTATCAGCGGCAGTTTTAGGATTAAGAATTAACTGTACTAACGAGTTATCAACTGAAGCAGTAATAGTTACTAGATCTCTAGTAGTACTTGCCCTACCATATACTACAACAGATGCCTCATTTGGCGAAGCTGTTAGCAGTATTTTTATTACTTCTTTAACGTCTCTACCAAGTTCAATATTGAGTGTATATTCTGCAGAAGAAAAATCTCCCATATGCCAAGAGTCAATTGTTAAATCTTGCTGAACTTCTTTCCACATACCTTCATACGAGAAATGAGTTCCGCCTTTAAGTAATATTGTATTTCTAAGTCCTCTTTTGAGGAGTCTGGTTAAATCCATTATAGTTTCCTACGGTCTACAATGTATTTATCGTCATTCTTTATTGGCAATGGTTAAGAGTTTGTTAAATTCAGGCAAGTACAAGTATTCAATATCTGATTGTTGTAATGTCCAAATTGCATCTTCTAACGTTTCAACCAACGGCTCACCGCCTAAATTAAAACTAGTATTAAACACTATAGGAACACCTGTTTTTTCTTTAAACGCTTTAATTAAATCATAGTAATGTGGATTTTGTTCTCTAGTTACAGTTTGAATACGACATGTACCATCAACGTGAATAATACTCGGTATCTTTTCTGCAATACCTGGCTGGCAATTTACTGCATACATCATGTACGGACTATCATCCATGCCACGCAAGTCAAACCATTCGTGTACATCTTCAGCTAATATACTACCAGCAAATGGTCTAAAATATTCTCTATGCTTTACTTCGTTAACAAAGTCTTTGCCATCTTCAAATGTTGGATCAAATAATACACTTCTATTACCTAATGCACGTGGTCCATTTTCACTTTTACCTTGAAAAATAGTAACAATATTTTTCTGTGTTAACAATTCGACAATGTTTTCGTTAGTAGCATCTTTAATAGAAATGCCTTCTACTGCTGATGTTTTATTAATAATATCGTCTAATGTGTAATTATTATCAGGACCTAAGTATAATGATTGTGTCTGTTTAACTTCTGAATCTTCTTCCAATCCATACCAAAACATCATTGCCGCACCCATTGCTGTTCCAGCATCATTACTTACTGGCTCAACATAAATTTCAAGGCCGTCGTCTTTAAGTGCGTCTAAGTAATGATAATTTGCTACACAATTAAGTCCATATCCGCCACTAATAACTACTTTTTTCTTGCCTGTTTCTTCTACCGCTTGTCTAATTAATTTTATGACTTGCTCTTGAGTTTCTACTTGACAAGCATAAGCCATATCTCGTCTGCTATCGAGTACAGTTAAATCCTTATCTTGATTTTCCATTTGGTTTATTTCATTTAGATAATCATATACGCCGCTATTTACTATAGCGCCGTTAGGATAGTTAGGAACAATTACGTTTCTATTTGACAACGGATAAAGAGACTGATCGTCAAATAATTTAGGTACATTACTATTTTCTTTACCGTAAGGAAATAACCCCATAGTTTTTCCTGCTTCAATTCCGCTCCACCCACAGTACTGTGTTACTGCTTCGTATACCTTAACAATACCAGCTCTGTCAGAAACTATAGCTACATGTTCTTCATTATTTTCGCCAAACATATCTGAGGGCATTGTAGTCATACCTCCCGGAATAGGTTCTCTAGTTCCGTATACTTTAAATTTAGTACTAAACTCTGCAGGATAATCGCAATCAATTACACTTTCAACTTCCCAGCTCATTACTTGTTCATTGTTTATTGCTAATGGAATAAATGTGCCAGCCCCGTCAACAATTACACTAACTGCACTATCAAATCCGCTTCTATAAAATGCACATGCACTGTGTAATTTATGATGCATAAATGCCAAGTCAATAACTTGCGGATGTTCAAAAGATGTATTATTTGCTTTTTGATCAATTAGTCCTAGCTTTCTTGCTAATCCTGTATAAATGTCATCTCCGCTATAATCTATTTTACCTGCTGTTTCTAGTAATGGTTGTGTATGTGCAACTACAAGATAATCAATTTTATCAGTGTAATCTAATATTTTAACCATACTTGCAAAGGGTCCGCCGTCGTATTTCTGCCTCGACAGTCTTTCTTCTTCAATAGAAAATACTACTTCTCCATCTTTAAGTAAACATACACCTGCATTATGTCCTCTTGCTATTGCCGCAATCCAAATTGGTTTTTTACTCATTTAAAATCCTCTATATCTATTACCTTGCCACTCAGGCAAATCTTTATAAATTGTTTCACAAAAATTTTCAAAGTCTTTGTGCGTATTCTTATATATTGTATTAACTTTATCTATCCATTTTCTTGATAATTTACTTAAATCCTGGCTATTATTAATTTTTGGCTTTACTTGCGTTAATAAGTATTCAGCGTGTTGATCAATACTCGGATGCCTATCAGTAGTAAACTTATGAGTGTTTAAAAGATCCTTAAATTTAAAATGTTCAATCTTGCTATTCCACGCAGTAGTGCCTACAGGTCTAATCCATCTATTGTTTGCAATTAAATCTTTATACATACTTAATGGAGGAATATCTTTCCATATATTATTAGTACTTCCTACTTCCCCTTGTAGTCCGTCTGGATAGTCTGAATTCATTTTTTCAAGCTCTCCCATACTAGTCATATACCAATTACAATCTATACTTTTTAAAAGACCTTGTGCTAATACAATGTTGTTTAGTAGATGCATTGTATAGCTAGTTTCGTCCCAAAAAGTCTTAATCCATTCATCGCTATACAACTCAGCATTGATATAATTAAAAATGCTTCCACAGGTCTTCCATCCAACTCCTTCTAGTACACCCTCTCTACGAGTATCGGTTGTATGATAATCATTTCTTAAATGACTAGTCCATTGGATAATTACTGTATCATTTTTTGTAAGATGTTCTCTAGCATGTAATTCAACTAGTCTTTCACATATTGCCTGATTACCTAATCCTGGATATCCCCAGTTTTCATATACCTCAAACTCTGTACCTAACATGTCGGCCCAAGTAGGCCAAGCATAATTTGTAAAACTACAACCTAATACAAACAGTCTTGACATTATTTTTCTTTAATAACTTTTGGTTCAATAATCTCAGGTTCTTGATCACCGCTAGTATGTTTAATTGTTCCTCTTACTACACCTACTACGTATTCTCTAATTTTTTCATCCATTGACATTAAGTTTTCATTGGATCTATTAGTAGATTCTTCTTGTACAATACGTATAGGATCATAAATTCTAGCTTCTGAACCTAGGTCTAATACATTAAAATTTTCAGTATCAGGGTAAGATACATTTATAGGAAATGTTGCGCCATGTACGGCAGTAGTTTCTGTTCCAACACAATATGCTAAATGTTGGCCAACACTATCGCAACCTAAGAAATGATCTGAATATTTAATCATTGCGGCCCATTGTCTAATATTTAATCCTTCAGGCATCGCAACTTCGCGTTTTAATCCTTCACCTTTAAGATCAATTTTAAGTTCACTCATCATAATAAGTGCATAATCTTTTTCTAACTCTTTCATAAGTTTTTTAAGGTCTGAAAATTCAAAACTTCTTGCGGTATGATCCATTGGAGTGTCATCAATAACTTCAATCCCTCTTCCAAACGGCTGTAGTATTAGTAACTTGTCTTTTTTAATTTTTTCTTTAATTTCATTAACTAATTTACGACCAACAAGTAACTCGTCTTTACTAAGTCTTAATGTAGGTTTAGGTAGTTCTCTTATACCTTTTCCGTTTAATTCGATATCAAATGCTTGTGCTAAACTACACATTTGATTATAGTATTCCCATACTCTATAAGGTTCGGGATATACTACATCCCTATTTTTTAGTACATCTTTAAATAAATTTTTATGCCATGGGTCATATGCTCTAGCATCCAATGTAGGATGACCTTTAAACATATCTGTTCCACCTTCACATACTATTACAAAATCTGTATCACCAGACTCCTTTTCATATAATTCAAGTGCTGGTATTGAGCAAAGCATCCTTCCTGCTCCGCCATTTAAAAAAAACGCTTTTGATCTTGCTGTCATGTTACTCTCTATACTCCATAAAAAAAGACTGGGTCCAATAATATATATCAAGTATACACCTTGGACCCAGTCTAGACTGGATGAGAATTAAATTAGTTTAGTCTGGAAGATTAAACTGTGGTAACGGGGCTTCTGGAAATGGAATTTTCCAATGATCGTTATCTTTATACTTTACTTCTACACTTTTTAACCAAGCACTTCTAACTGTTAATGTTTGGCGATCAACATCTGAAATTGATTGATTACTATCATCTAAAGCCGCATCAATTGACTCTGCTTGTTCTCTACATGAGGTAACCATTGAATCCCAATCGTTTACGTGTTCTCTATAACCAGGTCCTGACCAACCTGCGCCGGCCGGATTATATAGTAATGATTCAGCCCAATATAAATGTCCTAACATACCTGTTGTACCTTCATACTGGTGGGTCCAAGTAAACTCGTCTCCATCTGCATCTGTTTCTGTGCAACTAAAGTCCTCTACATCCGGGTGTGTATATTCATGTGTTACATACGCACAATAAAACGCCGTCGCATCTGATTCTGTTGCATCTACTAACAAGTAGAAATAGTCATCCTGTTCAAAGAATTTTTCATTTACAGCATCTTCATCAGCTCTATCGCCTCTGCCGCCTTCACGTACTTGAAAATCATCTTTATCTATTTGCATCAACACAAAACGTGGTCCTGTATATGTTACAGTAAACGTATCGCCGTTTGTTGTTGCTGTCTTATAAGGTTCATCGGGTAATGTTACCTCGAATGTAATATTTAATGCCATTTTGTTTCTCTCTCCATTTTATTTATTAAGTTGCTACGTATCTAATTTTAATTATGGCGTCACCGCCTGCCCAACCGTTATCTCTAACACCCGAACATGGTGTTGCCGCCGGACCGCCTGATCCGTGTGGTACATACATTGTACAACCTTGTGTATCGTAACACTGACAAATTCTTGCACCATCCCAACACTCAGTCCATGCCGCGCCTTGGCTTGGCATTCGACTCATTGCGTTAAGTGCTTGTATATATCCCTGAAAGCCCATTCCGGACCACTCAGAGTGGCCGTTGTCACCGTCTAATCCGTATGAAACAACTCCGCCACATTCACTAAAGTAACCTGGTGCAATCGCAACATGATGGATTGTACTACAGTTACAATTTGGATAACAGTGCCAGTATGTACTACAACTAATATTGCCCATTCTGTTTATATCGCCGCCGTATGCACATGCACACCAAGCTCCCGGACAGTGGTTACATACAAGTCCACAATATCCACTGTATGTTGTTCCACAAAATGAATTTGCCATCATACAGCATCTACGAGCAGTTCCTGTAGTACAGAAACTAGTTCCTGATCTACCGCCTTCTGCACATATACAACCGTTCGTACCGTTACCTGTCCAACAAGCCATTCCGGCTTCTGAACAGCCTCTGTTACAAAGGCCGCTACCTCTACAACTTTTACCTGCTCGTACACATATGTAGCAACTACCTGTTACTGTTAAATCAGATTTTTTAACATACGCACCCGAGTTACCCGGAAGTGTTGATGAACAACAACACATCCTTGATCCACTACCGCCTGCACCAATTACTTCTAATTGTACAGTTCCGTTACCTGGAGAAATCCAGCAATGGCAACCACCATATGTTGTATAGTCTGTAACTGTTGAATAAGCCCATAATTTACCAGTTTCAAGGTTAGTTTCTGCAGAAGACCCTGCTCTTGATTGTAATATTGATTGTAATGTTGCCATTTTTGTTCCTACTCCTTAACTTGCTATTAGCTTAATTCTAATTGCACCCATGCCACCTCTGTGTCCATGGTCTCTAACGCCTGGACAAGGAAATGCTCCGTGTCCGCCAACTCCATATGGTACAGTACTTTGACATCCGTTAGTATTATAACAACCACAACTCATATCACTTCTATAACATGCTTTCCATGGTATGCCACCTCCTGGTGATCTACCTGCGCCTGCTAACATAGCAACTGTTTGTCCGTATCCCATACCCGACCAACGTGATGCTGAACTATCATTTGAGTTAGCAAATCCAACAATTCCTCCGCACTCCGTAATCATTCCTGGAGGAAATGCAACATACGATCTAAAGAAACATATACACCCTGGGTAACAACCATGATAACCCATACATGAAATATTTCCGCATCTATTTATATCTCCGCCATATGCAATAGCTTCCCATGCACCTGAACATTGATTACAAACAGTACCGCAATTTGGTCCTACGTTAATTGTGCAATAACCAGCGGCTCTAAAGCAACAGTATAAACTTGAGTTTGTTGAACACATACTATGTCCACCTTTGCCGCCTCTAGCACACATACAACCGTTTGTTGATGTACTAGTCCAGCATACTGTTGACGGTTCTGAGCAACCTCTAAAGCATAATGCATCTGAATTTCCGCAAGCAAATCCTGTACATCCCCATAAAAAGTTACCGGTGTTCATGTTAATTGTTCTTTTAGCGTAAGATCCTGAATTACCTGGAATTCCGCCTCCACAACAACACATTTTTGCACCACTGCCGCCTGCTCCCCAAACTTCAATATCTACTGAGCCGTTTGCTGTCGGACACCAACACCAACATTTACATGCCTTAGTATAGGTATTACCTTCTGTAAAACTATAAATTCTTCCGGTTTCGAGGTTTTGCTCTGTGCCGCCTCCGCCAGTTTTAGCTTTAATAAGTGTTTCTAATGATGCCATACCTAATTTCCTTTAATGAACTTTCTCTTAAACTGCGCCAACTACCCAACCGTATGTTGAGCCTGTGTAGATAAGCGATACAATCGCTCCACTAACATCAATTGTTAAATCTTCTGATGCACCATTAATTTTACTACTGTTTCTACCAATAGTTAAGTTGTTGCTACCGGCATTATTCGAAATATCAATAATTTGAATAGTGTCTGATACTAACAACCCTGAATTTGCTGGTAATGTAATAGTATAAGCACTACTAGCAGTATTTGCTAGTATTCTGTCGTTTACGCTGGCACTAAAGGTTGTACTAATTTCTCTTGTAGTAGTACCTGCAGTTCCAACTGTTGTAATATATCTTCCCATGGTTGTTTTCCTTTTTCCTTTATGCTGTTGAAGTTTCTATACCCATAGCTACTGCGGACACGTTTGGTCCACTAGCATATGCTACAATTTTTTGTCCTGCGGCTAAAACAATACCTGTTCTTTCAAGTACTCCTTTAGATAATATTTCTACTTCATATTCTATATATTCACCTAATGTAGGAGTATCGGCCGCCGCTACTGCAATCCGCATAGTAAGAGCTTGGTTTCCCCTATTCACAAGGTTTAAACTTGCAATCGCATAAGTATCAGCTGGACACGTATAAACCGTAGTCAGTGTGGCCGAACTCATATCGTTTGCGCCTAATCTTCCTGTTGCCATTTTTTATTTCTCCATTTTCAAGTTTAGTTTAGCAAGAACATTTGTAATGCTACAGGTGCTCCGTCTATTCCACCTTTGAAGTTTACAACATTATTTATGTTAATTTTGCCTCCGCTGGTGGTAGATATTTGATTCTGTGTAATTTCAATTACACCTGCTGTCACACTGTTCACGTTTAGTGTAGCAACACCACCACCAATTTGTGATGTAATATATGTTTTAATTGCTTTCTGTGTTGGAACAACGCTATCACTATCTGCACTAAATGTACCGTCTGTACTAAATTCATTAATAACTGCACCAGCACCGCCTAATGCAACACTACCAAGTTGTAGCTCATTTAATCCTGATATATTAAACGCTTCAACGTTTAGTGTAGCAATACCTGTTGCCTGCTCAACATTAAACAATCCACCAACTCTGAAGTTACCGTCTTGGTCTGTACTTGTGTAGAACACTCGTCCTCCACCAAAATCATTTGTTTCTACTGTAGGATCTGGTAGGCTAGACGGATCTCCTGGATAATTGGTATTAGTAAAGTTACCAGTACCAATGTCTAGGAAGTCATGTCCTGTTAATCTTACTTGGCTATATCTTCTACGTATTGTAATTGCATCATCATGCGGTGGTCTTTCATCTGCTGTAATTGTTGGGCTTACTTGTAGTAATGCACTAAACGGTCCATTACCTACTAAGTTAGTAATTGCTACTAGCTTATACCATTTATTTGGTATGCTTGCAAATTCTACGTTAGACCCTTTTTGTGGACTTGCTGACATGTTATCAACTCGAATCTTTGTTCCTGTTTGTCTAACATCAGCAAACCCGTCGCCATTTATTGTAGCTGTAGCTGTAATATAACTAGTACCTCTATTTGAGAATGTAGGTTGTCTTAATACGCCGTCACCAACTCTAACAGTGTGTGCCATTTCAATAGTATTGTTTGGATCAACAAGTGTCATTACTGGAGGGCTACTTGAACTATAACCACTTCCTGGCTCAATAATTCTAATTTCAATAACTTTCTCATCTGATACTCTTGCTCTACCTCTAGCTCTAGTACCACTACCTGGAGCATCAAATATAACTCTAGGTGATATAATATAGGCAGTAGTTGAATCTAATGACGAAGCAATACTTGAACCAATTGCATGATCCCAACCTGCTGTTCCGTTTGATTCTTTAAATACTGTTGCAACTTTAGTTCCAGAATTAAATGTTCCAATATAACCGTATTGTCCAGCACCTAATCCACTTGTAAGATAGATACTCATTCCATTATATGCACCAGTACCATTAACATCTGTTGCCGCTAAACTAATTTGTGTTGTATTTCCTGCTTGTGCATTACTTGCAACTTCTTTATATCCGTCGCCGCCATATGTGCTACTATCAGCATCAACTTGAACTTCAAATACACCACCATTAGCAATGTTAGTAGCACTAACTGCCGCACCAAAGCCGTCTCCAGCAATAGAATATTGTGTTGCCGCACCAATTGTTGCTACATCAAATGTACAGTCAGCTACACCTCCGCCGCCTACAAGACTATCAGCAATAGTAATAGTATCATTTTCTGCATGTCCTGTACCAGCTTTAGTTACAGTAACAGCATATACACCATTTGATTCAACTTGTAATGTAAATTCTTGTCCTGTTCCGCTTCCGGTACTAGTACCTACAAGACCTTTGTAAGTGCCGGGTACACGACCTGAAACACCGCCACTAATTACATCAACAGTTAATATACCAGTTGTTTGTTCTGTTGTATATCCTTGACCTGCATTTAAATATTCTAATTGTAATACTTGGTTTGCACCGTCAGTAAATACAGACGCAACTTGTGCTTCAAGTTGTTGGTTATCTACCTTGCCAGTAACTGGTGTTTCAGTTATATCAATGCCTTCAGCAACTGATCCAAAATCTCCGTAAGAGTTATTACCGTTTGTAGCACGAACTTTACCACCTGATTCTGCAAGATATCCAATATGGCAATAGTATGTAAACACACTAACAAGTTCTGCTCTTCCTAGGTTACTAACCCAAAATCCAATACCGTCACTTAAAATTTGTGTAAAATCGTTTGCAACAATTGAATCGTTACCGCCATTATGTATTGCTCCGTCTACCTTTAGTCCAATACATGCTGTACCAAATGTTGACACGTTTTGTACATATGGAGATTTAGTTAAAATCCATCCTCTTGTATCATCTGGTCCCCAGCCTGGATCTAAACTTACGTATGCTCCAGCACTTGGACGTTTAGTTCCGTATACGTTTGCACTGCCTAGTGTTCCAGTTAATAAACTTAATGAGCAGTTTCTTAATCCTGTTCCATTACGCATATAGAACATATCCTCAGCATTATTACCTGCTAACGAGTTTAAGTAAAATCTACCTGCCATAAACACATTATAGTTTGAGTCGTAAATAGCATCTAGTTTAACAGCATCAATATATCTATTAACATCTCTCGAACATGCTGTTATTGTATAAGCATAAGTTGGATACGTTGCTGTAATATAAGCGTGTACTTCTGCTACTAAAAATTCTCTATTTTGTTCGAGTAACTCTACAGCATATGTATACCCTGTATCTGTCCTTGGAGTAATAACTCCTCTATAAGCCGGAACTGTACTATCACCTGATGCACCATTAGCACCATAATCAATATAGTCATGTAGCTCGGTCCATAAACCTGAAATATATGCGCCGGCTGCCGCTGACCCTGCCGCGCCAGCTCGTGTTACTGGATTTAATGCGTTGCCTGATGTTTTTGTAATAGCAACGTTTTGTACAATATTACTTACAATGGCCGCTACTCTTGTAATAGCCGCTAAACTCTTTGGAGTATCTTCTGAAGCTGTTACTGTGCCTGCTGGACTGATTTTAGTTGAACGCAATTCGTCGCCTACAACTGCTGTGTCCTCAGGAACTCTAATTGGAAGGAATTCAAAAAACTGACCGGTTTTACAAAATACAGTTTTCTGTGCTTTTTGTGCAATAGGCACAGCGTTTGTGTTTCCGGCTGTAATTGCATCAGTAGTTAATGCTAACAAGTGTCTTATTGTTGGCACAACACCTATTGGAGCTACTGCATTGTTTTGTGAGCTTACAAATAAGTGTGCTGTTGTATTAGTTGACACTCCTACATTTACAGTAATAGTATTTGCTGTAATTGCTGTAATTACTCTAAATGAACCTGCCGCCGGATCAGTATTTCTTGGATAAAAATGGTTTGTTGCATGGCTATCTTGAGCACACGTAAAAGTTAAACTTCTTTCGCCAATACTTATACTTTGTCCAACTTTAAATGGGTGTGTTCCAAGAGTAAGCACTAGTACACCAGAAGTAGGTTCATATGTAGCCGCAGTTGGTTTAAACATAGTTGCTTGTGATGTTGTTAATGCAGATGGTGTAAGTTGTGTAATCGGAGTACTAACACTATTTAATCCTTGATAATTTACTGCTGGAGCTGTTTTTGTTAATACAGATGTAACAAGTAATTTAAGATAATCAAGCGCCGCTACTGTTTGGTTTTCTTGTCCTGCAACTAATGATGTAGCGCCGTTAAAATATGCTAATGCTGATAATCGTGATTTAATATTTCCACCATGACTAATATCCCATGCTATTGAATCTATTAGTATACCGGTATCTCTACGACATTTTTCTTTATCATATGTAAAACTACTTGTAAACGGAGCACTATTATTAGCAACACTCCAGTCAATAAATTCAACAACTTCTGCCTGCATAAATGCTCTGTTTTGTTCTAGTAGTTTTCTATCTTCAGCTAGGTTAGCACCTTTTTCAATTTGTTCACACGCAAAACGTATAGTTTTAAATGGACGATCTAGTGTAATGCCATAGTCGGGTGCATCACCGTCAGTACCTTTAGTATAATCACAATAATAAACATGATTAACAAATCCAAAATAAGTCCATTCTGGAGCAGTTGCATCGTCATTAACTTTAAGTATTTGGCCTGGCTTACCAATTGGAAGTCTTTGTGGACCTGATCCGCCGTAGTAAACTAAATCACCTGCTGTTGTTAAATTACCTGATTCTGCACCACCTGATAAGAAATTCCAGTATGTTCCACTACCATCGTTAGCAGGATCGTTGACTCCGCTATTAGAAGTGTGTGCTAGTATACAAATGTATGCGTTTACGCCTTGCGTTGCAACATCACCTGCATCATAGTATGTAGAGTTAGTATATGCCGCTTTCCATGCCGCGCCCTCATTTAATTTATCCCAATAAGTTGTATTTGGGGGACGCTGTCCGTTTGAGTTAGCCTTAGCAAGATATGTATATCCTCCTAGTCTTACAACATCACCGACAATATAATCTTGGTTTGTAGAATCGTCACCGTAATCACCACGTAAATTAAACCCAGTTACAAATACTTGCCAGTCACTTGTTTGCTCTGCTGGTTTCTTTTCTACGTTATTGGTTTTAGCAATGTATGTATATCCGCCATATGTAACAATGTCACCTGGTTGATATTCTCTATATGCTCCCCATGTATCTTCAAATTCTAATCCAGCAATAAAGATTGACCAATTAGCTTCATCTAGTCTTAAATTTTCATGAGTAGCACTTGATGTATGATATGTTGTACAAATCCATGTACCACCTGAATCTTTAACAACATCATTTATTCTATAACGAGTTGCATTTGCCCATTCGCCCCTGTATTCAATACCTTTATGAAAATAATCCCATTTAGATTGATCTGCTTCTAAGCCGAGTGTAATTGTTGCCGCAGATGTGTGGCCTGTATTTGCTCTATAAACCTGTCCACCGTATTTGGTTAAGTCACCAACTTTATATCGAGTATTAATAGTCCAGTCTGTTTTCCAGTCTTGACCATCACTCATCATATCCCATTTAGCTTGATCAGTTTCTAGGCCAGTGGCTAGCGAAGCTGAACTTACATGATATACTGTACAGATGTAAATTCTTGAACCATACTTAACAATATCATTAACTTTGTAACGGGTATTAACTGTCCAATTACCTTTATAATCAAATCCTTCTGAAAATAGATCCCAATATGCCGAAGTGCTATCATCACCTAAATTACTTTCAAGGCCGCCAATAGTATCAGTGTCTGAAACATGTCCAGTATTACAAATATATAATAATCCGCCATATTTTACAACGTCATTAATTTTATAAACTGACGAAACTGTCCATTCGCCCTTCCAAGTTTGACCGTCAGCAAACTGCTCCCATTTAGGAGTTGCGTTATTCAAATCTAACATAAAGTCAGTTTGTGCAATGTGTCCTACTATACATATAAAAGTTTTTCCGCCGTATCTTACTACGTCATCTTTATAGTAAGTGGTAGAAGAAGACCATTCATCTTTCCAAATAAATCTAATTCTTCCTAACTTAAACTCTGCCATGGGTAACTCCAATGTTATTACTTGTATTTATCAAAACCCTATACTCCTTGATCTTTCTATGTACCTGAACCGCCTGCAAACATTGCATGCGTCAACATACTACCTGCTACACCGTGAGCCGCACCACTGAGTGGATCACCTTGAATATTAACTGTAGTAAGTATATTAATATTTCCGCCAAGTGCTTTAAAAATTCTATCGCCTGTAAAACTTATATCACCTGCATTTAATCTGTTAACTGCTACATCTGATCCACCACTTGAAATACGTGATTTAACATATATACCAATTGCCTTTTGTGTTGGTACAATATTATTTGAGTTAGCAGTAAACGTACCATCTGTACTAAACTCTCTAACAACAGCACCTGTTCCGCCTAGCACCACGCCGCCTAATGCTAACTCATCTAATCCGCTAAGATCAAAGAAACTAGCATTAATTGATATTGTACCAGTTGATTGCTCGACTTCAAATAGTTCACCAACTCTAAAATTACCATCTTGGTCAGTACTTGTATAAAATACTCTACCGCCGTCATATTGTAATACTTCGTTAAATTGCTGTGGTTCGTTTACTGAATCAAATCCAAACACATATAATGCTGGATAGTTTGTATCTGTAAAGTTACCCGAGCCAATATCTAAGAAGTCGTGTCCTGTTAGTCTAATTTGGCTATATTTTTTTCTTAATGTAACATTAGTTGCATGTGTTACTGCTTCTGCTCTACCTAAACTTGGGCTAATTTGGAATTCAGCATCAAATGTTGGTGCTGACCCTCCACTTGAAATAGTCTTAACAACATAAAAAGTTACATCGTCTATTCCTGATATAGCAATATTGTCACCCGGCCCCGGAAGTTCTGATAAATTATTAACTATTAGTCGATCTGTAATTTGTAAAAGTTCGGCATATCCATCACCTGATGAAACAGTACTAATAACGCTAAAATGTCCTGTTCCTCTATTAGTCCAAGTTGGCCAACCAAGTACACCATCATTAATTCTTGCTACATTTGTTACAGCTAAAGTTGATACAGGATCAAACACTGTAACTACAGGAGGATCACTAACATCATAAAAACTTCCTGGATTACTTATAACAAATGTTGCAATTCTGCCACTTCCTACAATAGCAATAGCTTCTGCTTTTGCTCCAGTAATAATTCTAGTACCTGTTTCAGTAGCACTAGCAACACCAATCCAGTTACCATTATTTGCCGCAATACTAGTCCAATCTGCGGCGGACTGTGTAACTCTAGAGTACCAACAAAATCCATCTCTACTCATTGCTACAATATCTGATAAGGGATCTAATGCAACAAATAAGCCTTCATTATACGCAAGATCTCTCCATTGTCCTGTTTCCATACTACCTTCGTACCATGTTATTCCGTCAAGACTAACTGCTGTTACGCATCGTGTACTATCGCTTTTTTCTGATATAGCAACAAATCTATCGTTACCATATACTACTCTATTCCATTCTTGACTTGACGGAAGTGTACTTTGAACCCAAGATACCCCGTCGTCAATACTGTAGTATGCTTTGTCGCCGCCTGCTTGAATTACAACAAACTTAGATTGGCCGTATGCTACACTAGCCCAATCAGCAGTAATTCCAATATTTACTGTAGCCCATGCACTACCGTTATCAGTTGACCTTGCTAAAGTTGATGATCCGGTGCTATCACTTGTTCTAGGAACTGCTATAACTACATCCGAACCGTTACCGCACACATCGCTCCAATCTAAAGATGTTGGAAGTGTGCTACTAGACCAAGTTGTTCCATCCGATGAATAACCTGCAGAACTTCCTGCTTCTGCAACTGCAATATATCTTGAATTATTAAACGTTACTGCCTGCCAATCAGCAGTTACTGGTAATGTACCTGTGCTCCAAGATAGCCCATCTGCTGATGTTGCCGCAGATGTTGAACCCTTTGCAATAGCTACAAATCCCGATGTTCCGTATGTAATGCTTTGCCACCTAGCTGTTGCAGGTAACGAAGTTGTTTGTGTTTGGAATGAAGGATAAGGTATATCTACACGAGGTTCAATAACATAATAACTACTTTCATCTAGTGCAGGTGCAATTGGCATTCCTGTTACATGCTCCCACCCTGGAAGTCCTGTTGATTCTTGCTCTACTGTTACAAGTTTAACCGCAGTATTAAATGTTTTAATTTTAGCATACTGTCCTGTTCCTGTTCCTGAATCAATTCTTATTCGCATACCTATATATTTTTCTTCTGTTCCTGTGTCAGCACCTGATAATGTAATTTGTGTTGTATTACCGTTTTGAGCTTTATTTAATACAAATTGATAATTAGCACCACCAATAAAGTTAGAAGCTTCTTCTGTTGCAAAAATTTCTGAAATGCCCCCGGTTCTAAACTCGTTATAATCTAAGACTTGGCCAATACCTGGTCCTGCAAATGACACTGTTGCATTTGTATAATTTTGTCCTGCATTTGAAAATCCAAATCCGTATATTTGATTTTTATCAGTATATGTGTTATAAATTTGTGCTTGTTTAGATCTGTTATTAACTGTTGCCGTTGCTGGTGTTTCACTACTATTATAACCTTCAGCTACGCTACCATATAGTCCGTATGAGTTGTTACCGTTTAGTGCTCTTATCTTGCCGCCATCAGTACAAAGATAACCAATATGGCAATAGTATGTAAACACACTAACAAGCTCTGATAGCCCGTCTGCATTGACCCAATATCCAATACCGTCACTTAATATCTGTGTAAAGTCATTTGCAACCATAGACTTATTACCGCCATTATGTAAAGTTCCATCAACTTTCATTCCAATACACCCATTACCGAATGTTGATACGTTTTGTACATATGGAGATTTACTAGTAATGTGTGCATATGTATCACCTGGTCCATTTGCTGGATCTAATGCAACATACGCTCCAGCACTTGGGCGTCTTGTTAAATTATCATTAGGATCACCTAGTGTTCCGTTTAGCCCTTGTAGTGACATATTTCTTAAACCTGATCCATTGTGCATTCTAAACATATCAGAGGTTTCATAACCAGCCGCAGGCTGTACTGTTACGCTTCTTAATTCGTCGCCAACAATAGCTGTATCTGCTGGAACAACAATTGGTAACACTTCTTGATATAATCCTGTTGCACAGAATATTGTAGCAGGTGCTCTTGTAGCAATATCGCCTCGTATATATTGACATGCATAATTAATAGATGCATATGCTGTAGCAGGATTACCCCCAAACCCTACAGCATCAGTTCCGTTAGGAGAAACATAGTAAACGTTAACTGTTTTATTTAAATCCTCCCATTTTACTATATTAGTATCATCAACTTTTAATGCCGAACCTGCAACTCCTATAGTAAGGTTTGTTGGTCCTGCTGTACTTCCGTCGTATGTTGTATTGTATGTACGCATGTCACCTCTATAGCGTAACGTATTGTTTACAGCGGCAGTTGAATTACCAAAATATATAGTCCAATAACTATTTGCTCCTGTTTCTGGATCTACGTCAAATATAGGTCTTGCTTCAAATATATTACTATAATGTTGCTTCTTGCAAATGTATGTAATACTCCTGTCCATAACAACGTCACCTGGGTAGTATTGGAAGAAGCTACTATCAGATGCATCGCCTACAGTTTCGTACCCTAAGAACTCTTGCCATTCACCTTTCCAAAATATTCCTGTTACTAATAGTAACCATTTAGATACACCTTCAGCGTTGTATATTCCGTCCTTTATTGGTTGATCACTACCGCCGGGGTCAGTGTCGCCTGGCTCAACTAGATCACTTGGTATTATTAAAACTCTTGCTTCGTATAAGTATCCATTCTTTCTTACTACGCTACCCATTGGATATACTTGTGTAATATCCCAATCGCCTTTAAAATCATATCCTCTAGTTAATAATTCCCACTTGCCGGCGTCTTGTAATAATCCTTGTTCAAAAGGAGTTTCGCCTATGCTAAGTTCTAAACATGTATATGTATATCCGCCATACGTAACAATGTCACCTGGTTGATAAAGTACTGCCGCGTTCCATTCTGTTTCGTATCCTAAACCAGGAACCCAAAGATCCCAATCCACTCCATTAAAGAATGTATCAGTTCCACTCATTCCTCTTTTTGCTTTATATAAACTAGAACCGTATCTTACAATATCGTTAGTTTTATAGTAACTACCAGTCCACTCGCCTTTATATTCAATGCCTACGCTAACTAATTCCCACTTAGCTATACTTGAATCTAAACCTAAATCAGTACCAATACCTTCTGTTATGTCATCATTACTTGTATGGCCTACTGTACATCTATATAAGTTGCCGCCGTATCTTACTACATCATCTTTAATATATCGTGTTCCTACAGCCCAATTATTTTTCCAAAAATCACTTCTTTGAAGTACTGCCCATTTTGATTGGTCGTATTCTATTCCTGCATTGGTTGTATTTGATTGGTGGTCAGTAAGGCAAATATATACAATACCATTATAACGTACTACATCATTCTTTTTATATTCTGTAAATGCTGACCATAGATTTAACCAATTATAACCTTTAGCAAACGGGGTCCATTTAGCTTGATCGTTTTCTAATCCTAATGCTACGCTAGATGCACTAGTATGACTATCAATACAACTATAAACAATTCCTCTATATTTTATTAAATCATTAACTTTGTAAAATGTTGACGGTAGCCAGTCGCCCTTCCAGGCTTTACCGTCGGCTACTTGTTCCCACTTAGGTGTTGATTCGCCGCTTATTGTATAATCTAAGTCTGTGTTAAAATCAGCAGATGCAGTGTGACTTGTTAAAGCAACAAATGCTTTACCACCGTATGAAATTATGTCATCTTTAATATAAGCTGTTCCGGTAACCCAAGTACCTTTCCAGTTATACCTAATCCTATCAATTCTAAATTCTGCCATTTTCTTTCCTAATCTTTAAGTAAGTGTATTTATTTGTCCGCCCATACCACTATGATTTACACAGTAATAATATAACGTTGGAGCGTTAACCGGAATTTGTATTTTAACATATGCGCCTTCTAACCCTGCTGTACTAATAGTAGTAACTCCAGTAGTATATTCTACTCCGCCACCATGTATTCCGTTTGGCGTTGTTGAAAATCTAATTGGATGAGTATTATTTGAAGAATCAGCTTGTCCAAATGTATAAGTTTGTCCTTCAAATAAATTTAATGTAGGAGCAACAATATCGTTAAGATAAAACTTATTACCTGATCCTGGATTAGCTATTGTAACTTTAAAATGCTTTGGATTATAGTCTCCACTACCGTCAGTACTAACACCTGTTGGATATGTATAAGGTCTATTAAATCTAACAACTAGTTCGCCTTCATCGTTAATGTAATAAAATAAGTGTCTTTCGTCCCAGCGTAGTTGTTCATATGTTAAATTCTCATAAACATATTCATGATTTTGATCTCTTCCCTCAAAGAAGTCAGTTCCTTGTTCAAAGTCTTTATAATTATTATTAGGATCGCCTGGCGCATTTACTTGTATAGTTGCATTTGGATCCATTTGATCTACTTTTGTAATAAACAATTCACCATCGTCAGTTCTACGTAGACCGTAAAAAAATCTACCATCTACACCACCTAATATATTGTCTGCACTGTTACCAAAATATGCTGTGTTTGACATTTAATTACTCCTATACTATATCTACGTAACTTATAATAGCATCACAGCTATCACTTAAATTACTCTGTATCAGTAAAGAATTGTTTGCAGGGATAATTAACTTTTCTCCTCCAAGCATTCCTTTAAAACTACTATTTGGTGCTATCATTACATCTTTCATAAAGTAACCTTCAACACTTGTATCATCCTTAACATAGATATTTACATTTACTGCAAAGTCTGTTATGTTTGCAACGTTAATTCCTAGCACAGTTGCGTTAGTTGATCCGTCACTTGCGAACACTTCAATTTTTTGTGTTCCTATGTTTTTAATAATCTTGTTTCTAAAATATGTTGCCATCTTTTTATCCTAACGCTAAAACGTACTCCAATGCTAATGCCTCTGCATCACTAAAACTTATTCCGCCACTTGAACCTGCAACTGATACCCAGTTAGTTCCGTTAAATATTTCTACTCGAGCCGATGTAGTATTATACCGTGTCATGCCTGTTTCTGCATTAGATACACTTGGCCTTGTAGCATCAGTACCAATAGGAATAACAACTCCTTTAGTACCTGCAAATTTAAAATAACCAGTTCCTGTTGGTTGAAATACTGTTTGACTGTCAGTAACTGTATTTGTAATAGTATTGTTTTTAATCTTAAAGTTATCTATTACAACACTACCAGTACCATTAGCATTTAAATTTAAATCTGTGTTAGTACTTATCGTTGTTATAGTACTCCCATCAATTTCTATATCATCAACTTCTAATTTGTTTGTAGAAAATTTAGTTGCATCTAAACTAGCAGTAAGTGAGCCACTGTTATAAAATCTAATAATATTATCGTTAGCACCTGGTGTATTTTCTGCTGTAATATATGTATCATTGTCACTATCTGTAAGCGATGTACTTAATTCTACCCAACTTCCGTTATAACCTTCAAATTTATTAGTTGTTGTATTATAACGTGTCATGCCTGTTACAGGACTTGCATTCCTTTGTGCAGTTGTACCTTTTGGAAATAATATACTATCTGTACTGTTGATTTGTAGTACACCCGATTCTGGTGTTAACACCATATCGCCATCAGTACTTAATACATTAGCGTTAAAACTAAAGTTGCCTGTAGTAACAGATCCTGTTCCATTTGCTCTAAGTTCTAAATTACTATTACTAGTAGTTGTAGTAATAAAATTATCATCAATTAAAATATCACCGGTAGTAAAACTATTTGCTGTAATTTTTCCTGTGCTATTTAAAGTATTAAGTGTTACTGTTCCATCTACAGTTAAGTCATTTGTAATAACAACATTATTATTTGGAATACTAATATTTCCGGTGCCGTTTGCACGTAATTCTAAATCACTATTGCTTTGTGTTGTAGTAATAAAGTTATCATCTATTCTAATATCTTCAAAATTCGCAACGCCTGTTACTGTTAATGTTCCAGTAATTAATGCATCACCAGCATTAAACGCTCCACTAGTTGTAATATTTGTAAAGTTTGTATTACCGTTTATTGTTAAATCATTTGTAATTAAAACGTCATTGTTTGGTACAAGAACTGTACCAGTTCCATTTGCTCTAAGTTCTAAATTACTATTACTAGTAGTTGTAGTAATAATATTATCATTAATTTCAATATCTTCAAAATTAACTTGACCGTTAATAGTCATAGTATCATTAACTACAATATTTCCAGTGTTAACTGTTGAAGCAGTGGCTGCCCCTAAAACTGCTGTTCCGCTTACAGTTAAGTTGTTATCGATAACTGTATTGCTATTAGTTATTTTAACAACACCTGTACCTGCGGCTTCTAATTCTAAATCACTATCACTATCTGTTGTTCTTAGTACGTTACCAGCAACTTGAATATTTTCAAAGTTTGCCTGTCCTAATATAGATGTAGTACCAGTTACATTTAAATTTCCTGTTACTGTAGCAGTATCACTAACATTCAAGTTTTGTGGAGTAAATGCACCTAGCACAGAAAGATTTTGTTCAATTACAAGATTGTTTTCTGGTATAATTATTCTGCCTGTACCATTTGCACGTAGTTCTAAATCGCTATTACTAATAGTAGTACTAATAACGTTATCGTCAATTTGTATATTTTCAAACTGGAACGCTCCGGCAACTGACAATGTGTTAACGTTTACACTATTTGCTGTAATATTTCCACTTGCTGTAAGATTAGTAAGAGTTAATCCTCCACTAATAGCAACATCACCGCCTACTGCTAAATCTGTTCCTGCAGGAACAATAACGTTTCCACTACCGCTTGCTGAAATTTCTAAATCACTGTTAGTATCACTTGTACTAATAGTATTATTGATAATGTTAATATTATCAAATACTGCACTACCTGCAACAGTAAGTCCGTTATTTACTACCAAATCACCACTTAGTGTAGTACTACCCGATGACTGAACAATATTCCCTGCAACAGTAAGTCCGTTTGTAGTTCTAACTTCTGCATTAAATGTTGCAATTCCGGTTACATCTATTGTATCAGAAACAACTAAGTCAGTTAAAATATTAACTTTACCTGTACCGTTTGGAGCTAGGTCTAAGTTAGAATCTGATATTGTAGTTTCAATTTTGTTACCTGAAATTATAATATTATCTAAGTCTAAATTATTAGCAAAAACATTATTCCATCGTTTTGTGTTTGTTCCTATATTAAATGTTGCATCTATATTTGGTATTAAATTACTATCAATATCACCAGTAAATTGTATACCATCAGTGTCAGCATCTCCAATAGTAATATCGCCACCAATAGTAACATTGCCTGTTACATCTAAGTTGCCGGTTATATTTGTATTGTCTGATATATTAACTGATCCACTAACACTTGATATTGTCATATCAGTAGTTAATGTTTTAATTGTACTACCTTGTATTCTAAAATCACCAGTTTCAATTTTAGTACCATCAATAAATGTTGTATCAGACCCTGTTTGAAAAGTTAAACCATTTGTAGTAATAACTTCTAAGTTTGCTGTATTAAATTGTACTTGTCCTGTTTCTTGATCAACATAAAATGCATCACCTACTCTAAAGTCACCTCTGTGGTCAACACTAGTAAAATTAACTTTAGCTGAGTTAGCCTCAACAACTTCATTAGCTTGTACTACTGTAGACTTATCATTATCAACTGCTTTGCCGTTACCAATATATGCAAAGTTTTGACCAACCAAATACATAATAACACCCGGACCGTCGCCATATGCTCCATATGTTCCGTATACATTTGCACTACCAATAGATCTAATTTCGCCGCCAAAGTCGGTTACATCAAATAAATCTACATAGTTTGCAGTCGCGCCTCCGGAGAATTCAATGGTCTGTGCAATCTTAAGATCTTCTACAAATGTTGTTGCCGCGGCATTACCGTTAAAGTGTGATAAAAATTTAGTATTAGCATCGCCTACTAATTCTGCTGTAGCAACTGTAAATCCTGCATCTGACGAATATCTTGAACTATTGCTAATTCTTACATCATCAATATAACCATCAACTGAATTTATTCCTGCAAACGTAGCACCTAATCTAACAGGCTTACTTGAGCCGTAGTTATTATTATCTAGAATTGATGTACCAACTTTTGTGCCGTCTAGGTATAACTTAGTAGTATTAGCTAATCTACTTACTGCTATGTGGTGCCATGTATTTGCAGATAACGTTCCTCCTGATATTCTAGTAACGTCTGCTACATTGAATTTTAGTGTAGTACCGTCAATTAATAGTGTAGGTGTAATATCAGTAGTTAAGCCTGCACGTAAATCAAATACTGTTTGCACTCCACTTACTGTATCTAGTCTAATAAAGCATTCAAGAGTAAAATCATTTACTCCAAATCCAAAATCATCACTAGCACCCATGCTTATATAATCGCCGGTTCCGTCTAATAATAAACTAGCATTACCAAATTTCTTTTGAGTTTGACTAAGCTGTGCATTACCAACTGCACTTTGATTCTTTGCTGTTCTTGTTGTAACTTCGTTTACGCCGCTAACTTTACCATTAATATAAAATTTTCCGTCTGTGTCTTTACTAGCAATAGTACCTGTACCTAGTGTACTACTTCCGTCGACACTCTTTAAAGTAAAAGTTTCGCTTGCCGCAAATGATCCTGTTAAGCCTCCAACTCTTATTGCAGTTTGTCCTGCATTTTTTAATCCTTGTGTGCCATCAATAGCATACAATCCTTTTGCCGCAAAATACGTAAAACTATTAAGCCACTCAACTCGTGTTCCGTTAGTTACAGTAAGGGCGTTAACTCCTGGAGTGATAAATGTTACAGCATGAAATAAACATCCAGCTTCTTTACTAGTAGCATGAGCCACTTGTCCATCTAAGTAAGCACCACACCCTGCATCCCCTTGATCAAATCCTCTTGGATCGCTACTACTTACTACAGAGCCCTTTGTTATTACACTTACGTTTCTAATGTAAGGACTTCTAGTAGTTACTGTAATATTAGTTGCAAATTTAAAAGCATAACCTTCATTTGCTCCGCTGTTAAAGTAAAAATCTTTAATAGTTAGGTCTTCAATAGTTACTTCGCCATTTAATAAAAATGCATCATTATTGTTAGTTCCAACAGTAGGAGTTATACTCACAGTACGCATACTGTGTCCTTTAACTGTAACTCCTACTGGTACAGTTAATGGAAATACTTCTTCATAATCTCCTGGATATACATGTATAGTATCACCAGCTGATGCCAGTGTTAATGCTTTTGTTATTGTAAGAACTGGATTATTCTGATGTAATCCGGCATTTGTGTCATCGCCGTTTTTAGAAACATAAACTATGTTTCCTTGAGCTTGTGATAAATTAATTGAGCCAATATTTAGTGCTGATGCATTAACATTAGTAGCATTAACTGTAGTTGACCATATATTATCCCAGCGTTTATCTGTACTACCTAAGTTATATGTATTATTAACATCTGGTATAATATCACTAGCAATTTCTGCATTAAGTGTAATGTTGTCAGTGTCAGCATCGCCTAACGTAATGTTACCGTTAGCTGTAATATTACCTGTAGCATGTAAATTACCAGTTACATTAGTATCAGCAAGTAATTCAATTGTACCTGTACCGTTAGCATCAATTTCTAAATTAGCATTAGATTCAGTAGTACTGATAGTATTGTCATTTATTTCAATGCTATCAACTGTTAATTTGTTTTGATAAATTACTTCGTCAGCTGATCCTAATTGAATACTGCCGTTAGGATTACTAATGCCATTAGCATCTATTATAATATTGCCTACTGTAAGAGCAGTTGTAGCTCGTAAGTTTGTTGCGTGAAGTGTTCCGTTTACATCTAAATCGTATTGTGGAGTCGTTGTCTTAACACCGATGCGACTATTGTTCACATCTAGATATAGAAGATCCGTCTCAAATGCTAAGTCTATCCCGTTTCTAACGAGATTTGACTTTAAGAGCGGACCGGATATGCGACCTACAGCCATCTTTTCTCCTCAATACGGGGATCCTGTCCCTCTAGCCACCTTACGTTGCGGGCTAACCACAGTATGATAATAAACACAATTAGGTCTATGCGTCTATTATATAATGTATTTATATGATCTATCCAAAGATGATAGTATAGGTATTAAGGAGATCTGCCATGTCGGAAGCCGAGGCCGCACCGCCACTTCCGACGGCTGTAGTCCAGGATGAACCAGTAAACACTTCTAAATAAGCAAGCTCAGTGTTGTATCTAGTATGGCCAATTTCTGGTGATGTTTCTCTACCTGCAGTATTGCCTGCAGGCAATACTAATGCTTTATTATCGTTAAATTTTACAGTACCATCGCCTGTGTTTGCAAAAGAAACTGTTGAATTATCTGCATGAATATACAAGTCAGAAAGTTGTAAACTACCAAATGCAACCCTTGCATGTCTAGCATCAAGTGTTAAGTCTGTATCAGCAGATGTAACTGTAAGATTATTAGCATCTAAAGTCATATTACTAAGTTCAACTTTATTAAATTCAGTTTTATTATTACTAGTAAACTTAGAAACAATAGATCCGTTTATCTTAAAATTTAAATCATTACTAATACTAGAAAGTTCTATTCCTGTTTGATAATTGTCCGAAAGTAATGCACTACTAAGAACAACATTTGTTGTTGGTCCGTATCCAACAAATTGATTTATAGTTGTATTATATCTAACTGTGCCAGCTGTAGGAGAACTGCTCCGCTGTGCAGTTGTGCCTTTTGGTAATAAAATAGAACCAGTTGTACTAATATTTAAGATATCAGTAGGATCTAATTGTAGATTTCCGCTGGTGTTTGCTAATATATTACTAGTAAAAGGCAACCCGTTATAATCAACTATTCCGCTTCCGTTTGCTCTAAGTTCTAAATCACTATTACTAATTGTTGTTTCTACAAAATTATCATTAATTTGTATATTACCAAGTACTTCAAGGGATCCTAAGTCTACATCATTTTGTATGTTAATATTTTTTGTGTTAAGAGTTCCACTAACTGTAATATTATTAGAAATTGCAACATCTTCATTCATAGAGATAATGCCCGAGCCACTTGCACGTAATTCTAAATCAGTGTCAGTAACAATAGTATTAATTGTATTGCCGCTTATTCTTATCTTATCAATGTTTGATTTTAGCGTAGATGTTCCTGCTATGTTTAAGTTTACAGAATTAAAGTTAAGTGTTTCAAATGTATTTTGTACATCTATACTACCAATAGTAGTTGTACCATTAACTGTAAGATCGTTCTCAATAACAACGTTTTCACCGAATGTAACTTTACCTGTTCCATTAGCTCGTAATTCTAAATTAGCATCTGAGTCTTTAGTACTAATTACATTTCCGCTAAGAGATACACCTTCAAATATACTGCTACCTACACCGGATATATTCGTTGCAGTTATATTATCAACAGTAAGTGTGTTATTAATCGTAGTAGCTTGTAATGAGATTGGACCTAACACTGTTAAGTTATTCTCTGCAATAAAATTTTCTTTAATTCGTACAATACCAGTACCGCTTGCTCTAAACTCTAAATCACTATTAGAATCTGTACTAGTAACTCTATTTCCTGCAAACATTATATCTTCAAATATAATTTGTTTATTTTCAGAATTAAGAGTTTGTACTATTAATTTATTTGCTCCTAGGTTTCCTGTTGAAGTTGATGCAACAGTACTTGTGGCCGGAGTTATTACATCACCCGTGAGTACAACATTTTCTTGGAATCTTACAGTCCCTGTTCCACTTGCTCTAAGTTCTAAATCGCTATTACTAGTTCTAGTTGATATCATATTATCAGCTATAGCAATATTTTCTATTACTGCATCGCCTGACAAAATAATATTTTGTGAAAGTAGTTCTTCTCCAACTACTTTATCTAATCCTGACGCACTACCAATACTAATATTTGCACTTGGAGCAACTAAGTTTACTACATCTAGGTCTGATAAAAAATTAACTTTTCCTGTTCCTGCAGGATCTAAACTTAGATCATCGTTGCCTGTTGTTGTTTTAATTTGGTTTCCATTAAATAGTATCTTATCAAACGTTGTTAAGCTGTTACTAGAAATTAAAGTAGGTGTACTAACTTGACGTAATGTTGTAGTTTTATTGCTATCTGTTTCATTAAAGTTTCCAGTAATTGTAAGTTGTCCATTTACATTTACTTGATTTGATAAATTATTAATGCCTGTTGTATCTGTGTTTACTATTGTTCCTAATACTGTAGTTGCTGTAACAATAACGTTTCCAGTGCCACTGGTAGCAAAGTCTAAATCTGCATTAGATTCGTCTGTAATAATAGTATTACCTTGAATAGATAAATTATCAAGGTCTATATTACTGGCATGAATAGTGTTCCACTGTTTTCCGTTTTTGCCTATACTGTAACTGTTTAGATTTGGAATTAAATTGCCTTCAATATCTGCATTAAAATCAATTTTGTCAGTGTCTGCATTTCCTAGTCTAACTAGTGTTCCTGCTAAGGTTACATTGCCTGTTACATCTAGGTTACCTGTAATGTTTGTATCACTAGTAATATTAATATCGTCGCCGCCGGCTTCTATTGTTAAATCTCCTACAATAGATTCCATCGTAGAACCTGAAAATTTAATAAAATCAGTTTCTACTTTTTCACCTTTAAGCTGTACAGATTGGCCGCCTGTTGAAACTGTAAGTTTCTCAACACCACTAAAATCAAAGTTAGTTGAGTCAATTATTGTTTCTCCTGATTGTTGATCAACTGCTAATGCCCCTCCAACACGATAAACTCCGCTATGATCTAACGAAGTAAACACAACAACAGCGTTGTTTAGTTTTTCAACTTCGTTTGCTTGTATGTGTAATGTTTTATCGTTTGTTGTATCTTTTCCTACACCTATGTACCCAAAGTTATGATTTACTAAGTATATTAATGTACTTGCACCGTTTGCTACAATTCCTTTAGTTCCGTAAACACACGCACTTCCTATGCATCTTATTTCTGCACCGTACTTTACACCTTGACCTGCAAGTCCTGATGATCCTTGTTCTGTTTTTATGCCAGCAGATGCAAAGTATGTAAAGCTGTTAAGCCATTCAATCCTTGCTCCGTTCTTTGCTGTTAGTCCTTGTTGATTTGGAGTAATAAATGTTGCCGCATGAAATAGCATACCAGCTTCTTGAGATACTGTTGTAACACTTGCGCCGTCAACTAGTGCGCCTCTACCAGCATCGCCTTGATCAAATCCTCTTGGGTCTGCCGCATTAGTTACACTACCTTTTGTAATAACAGTTACATTTCTAATATACGGACTTCTTGAAGTGACTACACTGTTTGTTGTATATCGGAACCCGTACCCAGTATCGGCACCACTATTGTAATAAAAGTCTTTAATAGTTAAATTTTCAATAGTTACTTCGCCGTTTACTAAAAATGCATCACTAGACTCTGTTATACTACTAGGAGTTATAATAACATTACGCATATCTTCGCCAGTAACTGTAACACCAACTGGTATTGTTATAGGAAATTTTTCTACATATGTACCAGGATATATATGAATTGTATCACCAGCCGACACTAGTGTTATTGCTTTTTCTAAACTTAAAACTGTATCATTTAAGTGTATTCCTGTATTAGAATCACTACCATTTTTAGAAACATAAACAATATTTCCTTGTGTTTGTGTTAAACTAACACCGTCAATAGTTGCAAAATCAGCTGTTACTAATCCTGTTGTAACATCCTTTGCCCAAGAATTTGACCAACGCTTTGTAGTACTACCTAAATTATATGTTACTGTGTCGTCTGGTATAATATCAGTAACTAATTCGCCTGATAACGTTAAGCTATCATTGCTGTTATCGCCAATGACAATATTTCCATTAGCTGTAATGTTACCAGTAGCATGTAAATCGCCGCTTACATTAGTGTTAGTTAATAATTCAATAGTACCTGTAGCGTTAGGAGAAAATGTTACCGGAGCATCGCTTACATAAGAATATATTCTATTATCTCGTATTATTAATTGATCAGTGCCTATACCAGTAGCATTTACTCCAGTAGCACCATTTATTACAAATGATCCTGAAAGTGCATCTATTCCTGTATTACTAATAGTAAAATTATTAACAGTAACACTATTATTTGATACTAAATTTGTAGCATTAGCAGTGCCGTTAACTGTTAATTGTTGAGATGGTGCAGTAGTATTAACGCCAATTAAATTATTTTGTACGTCAAGTTTAAGGACAGGAGTACTTGCATTTAGATTCCTAAAATCTAAGTTTACGTTATGTCTTAGTAAATTTTCCTCTAATACCGGACCGGATATTCTGCCTAATTGTGCCACTCTAATCTCCTGACACAGTATTTATCGGAATGTTTTTTGAATTAGTTCGCGACGTACTTAATACGTACTGCACCACTACCACCGCGCCAACCATGGTCTCTAACACCTGGACACGGATTACTTGCAGGACCACCTGATCCATAAGGTACATGCTGTTGACAACCTAACATGTCATAACACTGACATGCTCTATTACCCATCCAACATGATCCATGATAAACACCCTGTGACGGATTTCTACTTGCCGCATTAAGTGCATTTACATATTGATGCATTCCTTGTCCTGACCAACGTGAGTAAGGACTATCATCTTCCGTAGCATATGATACAATAGTACCATTTGTCGCCATTACGTTTGCAGGTAATGCAACATGATAGTATTTCATACATGTACATGCAGGATAACAACCTAAGAAACTTGAACAACTAATACAACCACAACAGTTTACATCTCCACCATATCCACATGCCATCCAAGCACCACTACAAGCATTACATACTATACCACAGTTTGGTCCTCTGTTAGTTGTACAATAACCGTTTGCTCTATAGCAACAATATAAACTTGAGTTTGTTGAACAAAAACTTTGTCCGCCCATTCCACCCTGAGCACACATGCACCCGTTAGATCCGGAAGCGTCAAACCAACATGCCGCAGACTGTGAACTACACCCTCTATTACATAATTGACTTGCGTTACCACAAGATTTACCCATACATCCGCATGCTCTGTTTCCACTTGTAACGTTAAACTCTTTCATAGTATAAGCACCAGCATTGCCCGGAAGGCCTCCTCCACAGCAACACATTCTTGCGCCACTGCCGCCAGCTCCCCATACTTCTAATCTAACTACCCCTGCTCCTGGAGATATCCAGCAAAACCCGTTACACATACAGCCGTACATTGAGCCGTTGTCATATGCCCAAATTTTACCTTTTTCTAAGTTTGTTTCCGCGGACTGGAAATTTTTACTACCTAATAAACTTTTTAGCGATGCCATACAAGTGTCTCCTTAATATTATTTATCAAAGTTGTGTAGCACTGTAACTGGCTTACCAACTGGGGGTGCAGATCCAAATCTAATGTAAAACCCTTCAGCCTTACCTGCAGGATTTTGGACCAAAGTATAATTTGTGCTTGCAATTTGAAACACTGTTTCAACTAATACTATTACATTCTGTGGAGCAGATGGAACTGGTTGATCTATATCGCCACTATCTAGTGGTCCAAAGTCAACCTCACTAGCATCGCCTACTCCTAAATTCTGTTGTACAATAGTTACTGGTTCTTGCCTTTTTAATTTTGCCCAAGTACCGTCTGCATAAGATTCGTGTGCTCCAGTTTCAGTATTATATCTAATCATTCCGTTAACAGGAAACAGTGGGCGACTTGCAGTATTTCCCATCGGAACTACTACTCCTTGTTCGCCACCTAATTGAACAACTTGATTGATATCGTACCGAATACCTTTAGCTTTAATATTTCTTACGCTAGTACTTTGTGCTTTAATTAATCTCATATCTTACACTTCCAAGAAACTAACAGTTGCACTTAATACTGTAGGCGATGCTCCGAGCATTGTAATTTTATCGCCAGCTTCTAAAACAACTTTCTCACTATCAAAAGTAAATGTTTCACCTGCTGGTAATATTAAATCATTAATAACCATATTTGTATTACTCTTTGCTCCACCGTTTGGAATAAAGTGCATATCAAATTGGCTCTCACCATGTTCTAAGTGTATTGGGTTTGCTGGTTCTGTATTACATACCATAATTGTCAGTACTGCATATGTTTTTCCTGCCGGGACAGTTAATATGTCTGTATCAGTACTTCCTATTGCTGTGCTTGCTATTGCCATTTTGTTTCCTTTTTAAAACAACATACTCAATAAAAGAGCATTTTGTCTACTTATTATTTCTCCTGATTTCGACGAACTATGTTTGAAAAACAAACCAGTACCTCCAGTCGCAGGTGCTTTTACATATACCTTAAGTCCATCTGACGGAGCATTTGGATCAGTTGCTGAGTCGTCTACGCCCGGAGTTAATGTAAGTGTTAAGTTATCTTCAACAACAACGCCGCCAGTTCCTGGTGACGATAATATTAAATCAGTATCAGATACTGTTGTTGTGATTGTATTATCTTGTAATCTAATATCTTCAAATTCAACTCGATTATCAAATATTTGTCCTTTAACATAGTTGTTAAGATTAAATGTTACTACACTAGGTGCACCACTAACTTCAAAATCTCTAACTTCTACATAAGACTTACTTGCTGATCCTTCTTCAATTCTTCTTTGAAAAGTACTAGTAAGCTGTGTTACGATAGTATCGTCGACATATTTTTTATTAGGAATATCGTCGTCGTCTGTAATTTGTGTTTCGTAATTATTTGTACCCGTTACACTTATAACACCTGTACCAGAGTTAATAAGATACAAATCACCGCCGCCAGTTGATACACTATTAATTCGTAAACCTTGTAGTGTTCCTGAAGCATTTACTAATGTAAATCCACCAGTTATAGTTGTTGCACTAACCGGATCTGCCCAAGTAATAGTTTCGTCAAACACAATTTTTGCATCTGGTAAACTACCTCTATCAAGTTGTAAACCAGACTGTGTAAGTGTAATGCCTGTTCCTTGTTCGCCATCATTTAATACAAGTAAATTATCTTTTATATTTAAATCATTACTACTAACTTGTGTTGTTTGTCCCAGTACTACTAAATTTCCTGTAACAGTAGTAATACCTGTAACTAACCCAGTATCAAGTGTAATATTACCGCCAGATTTTACTTTAACTTTATAGTCACTTGTTGGAAGGCTTACAATTTTAGTTTTAGACATTTACAATTCCTTATATCTTCCTAAGTAACACATAACCTTGTGTTGAATCATGATCTAATTCCCAGCTGTATTTTATATTATTAAAATCTATCATAATGTTATCTATAATTTTTTTAATAAATGTAAAGTTAACCGTTTTACAACATAATGCCCAAATAGACATTTCGTTTTCTTTTAAATCTTCAATTTTCTTTGCAACAAGTGTACAAATACCTTGATTGCCATCTTCATCTTTTACTTCAAATTCTGAATCATTAAGTTGGGCTAAGACAACACCGCAAGGTGTTGCCTCAGCTTTTCCAATTTTAACTGAAACTACTAAGTCTTTTAGATTCTTTAAAAAATCCCAAAAAACATTAATCGGTCGTTCCATTAAGTTAATCCTTATGCGTCTTCTGTGAAGTCATCGTCATCAGTTCCGATTAATGTGTTATCATCACCAGCTTCTTCAACCTGCGCCGCACCATCTGTAGTAGATGTTGCAAAGTTCCATGGAACACTCTTGCCATCATAAGCATTACTGCCTGTTGCACTTGGTGCTGATAGTGTTGCTTTACGTCCAGTAATTTTACTTACTGTATATGTTTCTGCATCATCCATTTTGAATGAAATAGCCATTTCGCCTGCTGTAAGTGCCGCTGGTAATTTACCAGTTGTTAGCGTACAAGTAAATTCGCCTGGTGTTTCGATTTCTTCACATACAAATTTCTTAGTTGCTTTTTGCTTTACGATATAACCTTCTTTAACTGCTGTGCCGTTATGAAAGTTTACTTTGATTTCGTTGCCGCCAGCTGTAGGTCCTACGCCTGCAACTCCAAACAATCTTTTATTTAATGGTCTACCCATTTGTTTTCTCCTAAGTTACGTTCTATGTAATACGCAGTGGGTCAATTCTGCATAAGTCCGCAAATTGCGGCACGATTTATGACACAAGTATTTATCATTAAAAGAGAGTTACGGAAATTTAGTCATAAAAAAAGACTTGCTTTAGGCAAGTCTTTAATATAATGTGATAGGTAGGACTTAATGATCACCTACAAGCGCCAGTACAGATCATTTCTGTGTCACCAGCGAAACCTAGCATCGGATAGTTACTTCCAAAATCTCCATCTCTGTATCTCTACAGTCATGCAGTGCCACTACAGCTACTAGCCAAGTTACGTCTCTATAAACGCATTTCCTTGCACTATCTAACTTAGGATATCTCCTAACTTATGTACTTATAATAGCATCATTATAATAAAAGTCAACCTTTTATTTTAGATTTATAATCTTTTATTGCAGATTTAATTGCATCTTC